>SXGT01373929.1_pt1 | contig 13206 bp, 16 predicted proteins | sample 3176221 | NCBI WGS metagenome assembly SXGT01 (sample SAMN11356862, study PRJNA531348) | freshwater metagenome | isolation source: freshwater sample F1-120 | place: China: Fuxian Lake, Yuxi | collected 2017-12-25
CCGTTTGTTGCTCGTGCTCGGGTAGCGTAATAGGCTCGGACATGCCGGCAGTTAAATAAAGTCAGCGCCTTTTGTCCAGTTTTATACCGCCTTTTGTTTCACCTGCCTCCTTAAAGTCGAAATCTTGAAACTGCCCTGTCCCTGATCTGATAAACTTGCCATTGGCGAGCCGCATTTTCTGAGCGAGTTTTGGCTGGATGACGCCTCCTTCGAACCTGCGGATTGGCTCTGTCCCCTACTTGAATGCGGTTCCACTTACCTGGGGGCTTGAGCAAAGCGTTCGATTTGCGCCGCCCTCGGTCTTGGCTGAGGAGTTGAAGCAAGGGCAATTGGATGCGGCATTGGTCAGCATTACCGAAGTATTGCTACAAGAAGGGAGTGTGGTGCTCGACCAGGTGGGAATCGTGTCGCATGGACCGGTTTACAGTGTGGTGCTGGCTCATCGAAAGCCCCTGGATCAACTGCGAGTAATCCATGTCGACACGGCGAGTTGCACGAGTGTCAATCTGCTCAGGGTGTTGATGGCAGAGCGTGGATGGGCACCGGAGTTGCGCCCGCTGGAAACCTATCGTCAAGTGCCGGATTGTGATGCGGTGCTATTGATTGGTGACCCTGCGATTGAATTTCGCTCGTCAGCAGGAGCTTATGAGTTTTGGGATTTGGGCGACGCATGGCACCAACAGGTGAGGCTACCGTTCGTCTATGCCGCCTGGGTGATTCGAAGGCCAGCCAGGACGCCGGCATTAATGCGGCACCTGCTACAAGCTCGAGACGCCGGTTTGCAGGCGCTTCCGCATATCGTTGATTCGGTTTCTCGTTTTGACAAGCAGTTCCGTCAGAAGTACCTGGGAGGCCACATTCAGTATTCGGTGGGGATAGCTGAGCGCGCCGGCGTCCAGCAATTCGGCGAGTTAATGGCCAAACATTTGAAGTGCCGCGTATTCCCAATCGAATGGTGCAGACTAGAGAGTGGCTCGCCACCAGCGCGTTTCTCGACAATCTGAATCGGGTCTGCGGGTTGTTAACCCTGCTGCTTGAAAACTGGACTCACCTGTGCGGAGACTGCGCCCGTCGTGAATCGAATTGAACAACGTTTTTCCACCCTACGTGCTGAGGGTCGCAAAGGTCTCGTCATTTACATTGGTGCCGGCGACCCCAACTTGGAAGCGACTCACCGTCTGGCGTTGGAGTTTGATCGGGTGGGCGTGGATGTCTTGGAACTGGGTGTGCCTTTCAGTGATCCGCTAGCAGACGGCATTGTGAACCAATTGGCTGCGCAGCGTGGATTAGAGTCGGGCACGACACCACCCCGGGTATTGGACACGATTGCCGCCATTCGGCGCGAATCTCAGATCCCCATCGTTTTGTATATCTATTTTAACCTGCTCCACCGAGTCGGTGTGGCCGAGTTTATCCAAGCCGCGGCTAAGGCCGGTGTGGATGGCTTGCTGGTCTTGGATTTACCCCCCGAGGAAGCGGATGGCTACGAAGGGCTGATGAAGGCAGCGGAGCTCTGTGCCATCTGGTTGGTGGCGCCGACGACTCCGGAAGATCGCGTCGCAAAGATTGTGCGTCGCGCTACGGGCTTCGTCTATTACGTATCTCGCGAAGGCGTTACGGGTATGCAACAGACGGTGAGCCGGTCCATTGGGGCCATGACCGACGTGATCCGCAGGCATACGCCTATTCCAATTGCTGTTGGGTTCGGCATTTCCAATGCCGATCAAGCTCGCCAAGTTGCCGAAAGCGCCGAAGCCATTGTCGTGGGTAGTGCGGTGGTGAACCGCATTGCGGAGTTTGGGCGTTCGCCAGAGTTGGTTGCCAAAGTTGGTGGATTTGTAAGGGAACTGGCCGAAGCGCTAAAGCCCCGCTAAATCAATTGCCGACCGTGGACTTTGATCCAACGCTCTGCGGATTCGAATTCAGGGCACAATGAGGAGACCTCATTCCAGAAATCCTCCGAATGGTTCATGTGTCGCAGGTGGGCGAGTTCGTGCAGGATAATGTAATCGCGGACGAAGGGCGGTACTTGAATGAGACGCCAGTTCAAGGAAATGGTTCCACGCTGCGAGCAGGATCCCCACCGGGATCGCTGGTTACGGACACTAATGCGTCGGATTCGGAACCCATGGTGTTCGGACAATTCTAAAACCCGAGGTGGCAACTCCGCTTGGGCTAACCGCCGCAGCATGGATTCTACATGGGTTCTCCAATTCTTCGGGCGATCTGCCCCCACAGCTCTGAAAGTGAATTCCTTCAGCCGGAGTTCGTTCCTTTCGGTGTCACCCAGCAACGGGGTAGGTTCTCCTCGAAACCAGACTAACGTCCCGAGCTGCCAAGGGATGTTTCGTGGGACGGCGCTCTCCGCCCTTTGGAGGCGCTTTTCAAGCCATGGCCGGCACCGTTCCACGAATCGTCGTGCTTCGATCATCGAACCCTGACGCGGGATGGTACATCGCGCGGTTCCGTCTCCAAGCCAAGTGAGGCGATAACGTCGAGCCCTGAGGTGACGTTCGAAACGGACTTGAACCACGTGCTCTCCGAATTGAAGAGCCTGTAAGCGTGAGCTGGAATCTGGTACGACGCCATGGTTTCCGATAGGGGGTGCGTGTGCTTCTGGTGAAGGGTGAGTCGGGAAATCATCCACCGAGGATGATGTGATATGGGCCGTAGAAGCCGTCTGCTGGAACAGATCCAATTGACCCGATGGTATACCTGGGGGAGTCATGAACCGGTAGGATTGGACTGCAAACTGTGTTGAGCGAAACGAAACTGAGCAACGGGACGCCCACCAATGAGATGCTCTTGAATGATTTTCTCAAGCACTTCTGGAGTACAAGAATGGTACCAGACACCTTCGGGATACACGACAGCGACCGGGCCTTTGACGCAGATTTGTAGGCAATTGGCTTTAGTGCGACCCACCACGGCTCCTGGGCCGATCATTCCCAATTCCTTCAGGCGTTTCTTGAGATAATCCCAAGAAGCGAGGCTGAGGTCACGTTCACAGCACTTGGGTTTTGTCTGGTCAGCGCAAAGGAAGATATGTCGTCGAAAGGTTGAAATTCCCAACGACAAACATAAGGAGGAGAGCTCCGCGTAGACTAGTTCCTGAGAGTTCATGACCCGATGGAAGCGGACCGTAGCAAGTGTGGGGATCGCTGTCCAACAGGGCGTACTCTGCGTCGTAATGACGGGATGTATCCTGTCCGGGACGGCCGCAGGAAATCGGATCGAGACGGGCAATTGTTCGATTGTCCTGTCGAACGGAACGCGTTAGAGTAACCGAATGCTCAGCGATGATCTATTCGCCAGTCCGGGATGGCCTCGAGGCATAACGCGCCGCGATTGGCTGTCGCGAATGGCGGGTGGCATTGGGATGGTCGGGTTGGGTGGACTGTTGGGGCAGGAAATGGCCCGGGCAGGGGACGGGGCAGGGTTGAAGGGTTCCAATGTCGGTTTCGGCACCGCGCCGAGCCCTGTCTTCGCGCCACGGGCTAAGCGGGGGATCTTCTTGTTCATGAATGGGGGGCCCTCGCATGTGGACACTTTTGATCCCAAACCGGCGCTCGACTCTCATGCCGGGAAGCAACCAACGGGCGACTTGTTCAAGAAGAGCGAAGGGTCAGGGTTTCGTCCGTCCCCATTCCGATTTCAGCCGAGCGGCGTGAGCGGGGTTGAGGTGAGCGAGACCTTGCCGCACTTGAGTCGAGTGATAGACGATTGCTGCATCATCCGATCGATGCATACCGATGTGCCGAATCATGAACCGGCGCTGTTGATGATGCATTGCGGTCACATGCAGCCGGTGCGGCCGTCGCTAGGGTCCTGGATGCTCTACGGCTTGGGAACGGAGAATCGGAATCTGCCAGGATATGTCGTTCTGCGACCGACACCCAAGATTGTGGTGGGGCCGGCGCTCTGGTCGAACAGTTTTTTGCCGGCGGAGTATCAAGCCGCGAGTGTGATCACATCGGATATGCGTGTGGACAGGTTGCTCGCAAACATTCGTAACCCCCGGTTCAATGAACGGGAACAGCGCCAACAATTGGATTTGCTCGGAGCATTGAATGAACTTCATCTGCAAGAGCGCGGAGCCGATTCCCAGTTGGAAGGTCAGATTGCGGCGATGGAAACCGCATTCCGAATGCAACGCGAGGCGATGGATGTCTTCGATATCGAGCGCGAGAGCCCCGCGGTGCATGAGGCATATGGGAATAGCACGTTCGCTCGTTCCTGCCTGCTGGCGCGACGGTTGATCGAGGCGGGTGTTCGTTTCGTAACGGTTTATTATGTGAGCGAGAACAACCAGCCCTGGGACACCCATTCGAACCACAACGAAGGGCACAAAAAACTGTGCGCAGATGCGGATCGGCCGAGTGCAGCACTGATTGCGGATCTGAAGGCCCGAGGGTTGCTGGACGACACACTGGTTTTGTGGGGTGGGGAGTTTGGTAGAACCCCATATTCGCAGGATGCGAAGGACCAGAAGCCAGGGCGAGACCACCATCACACCGCATTTTCCATGCTAGTGGCGGGTGGTGGTGTCCGAGGCGGCATGACGTATGGGACCTCGGATGAATTTGGCATGCATGCCGCCGAAAATCCTGTGCACGTGCATGACTTGCACGCGACCATCCTTCATTTGATGGGGTTGGATCACGAAAAATTGACGTATCGTTACGCTGGCCGTGATTTCCGTCTCACGGATATCCATGGTCGCGTGGTGCGCGACATCATTTCCTGAACCAGTGGCATTGAGTCCACAGGCGAGGACCTCAGAATGGCGGAGCGAAATGGTTCTGGTTCGGCTTCTCTGGCGAATACATGCCCTGTTGGTTCGCGCTTTGGGCAGAGATTACTTTAGAGACCGGATCTTATCCCACAGAGATTTCAGATCCTCATCCTTTAGGGCCATGGCCTTGTAAGAATGAGTGCCGCTTGGATCTGGATCGCGATGCAGCGCTTCTTCGAACCATCGCCAGGCAGCCTCAAGTTCACCGAGTTGGGCGGTGTAACAAGCGAGATTGTATCGAATCAGCCCCTCATCTGGAAACTTCAGGGCTGCTGGCAGGAGCACAGCGAAGGCCCGGGAAAGTCCTCCATCGGATTTACGGCGCGCGGCGTAGGCGCAATGAATCCAGCCGGTTATTGATGTGGAATGGAGCGTAATGGTTTTTTCAGCGATCCGGAACGCGGTATCCCAGTCTAACAATGCGGCGAGTACTTGCCATTCGATCTCGAGTGTTTCGATGTGGCAGCGAAACGCCGGACTTATCTGAGCGAGTTCTTTGAGGGACTCCATCGGGAGCTTCAATTCCATCCAGCCAACTGCCGCGCGAAAAAAATGAGAGTCTGGCGGCGGTATCGTCACGAGCGTGACGATGCGCTGAAAGGCTCTTCTGTACAAGTGGCGCAACCTTGAAAGAACCACGTCCATGGTGCCAGTTCGGATGAATGTACATCGGATCAAGCGGGAAAGGTTCTTGGAAAATATCTGCTCCAGACAGAGTTTCTTTAGCCTGAAGGACAGTTGATTCCATCCTCATAATTGACATGAATTGGACCTTTACAACAGGTATGGATCGGGCGAAGAGCGCCCCTAAAGTGCGTTCGTGAGTATGAAGAACGCGACTTTAGGAGCAAAAATGAGGATTTTTGGGAAAAAAAACGGTTTTTCCCCTTGCCGCATGAAAGTCGGTTGCTTAAATGCCGGCGCGTTTCTCGTTATTCGTATCAGTTAAAGTAACAACGTAACTACCACTAACTATGGCTAAAGCCCTCACGAAATCCCAGATCGCTGCCTCCCTTGCTGAGAAGGCGGAGATCTCCAAGAAGCAAGCGGTCGCGGTTCTCGAGTCTCTCGCTGAACTCGCTTATAAGAATGCCAAGAACACATTTACCTTCCCTGGGGTTGGTAAATTGGTCTTGGTTAACCGCAAGGCTCGTATGGGCCGCAACCCGGCAACGGGCGCGGAAATCAAGATCCCAGCCAAGAAAGTCGTCAAATTCCGCGTGGCCAAGGCCGCGAAGGAAGCGATTCTCGGCAGCAAGGCCTAATTGATTCCCTGCATCTTTAACGGCGTCCTGAACTTCGGGACGCCGCTTTTTTTTGCTCGGTCTTTTTCGGGATCGTATTTCACGAAGCATGGTTGCCCCACTGGATGACAGATGAGAATTTGGGAAGGAATCTGAAGGCGGGCCGCGCTTCGACACGGCTTCAATGAATCCCTCCAACACAGTCTCGAAGGACGCCACAATCAGTTAGCTGTCGCCTTCAAAGCGGCTTTCGCGCCTTCGACGAGGGCGGCGACCCGGGTCGTGAGCGGATAATCAGACGGGGCCTCCAGTGTGTAACTCATCTGGGTCTTGTGGTTCAACAGGAAGAAGGCCTCCGGCCATTGCAGTCGTGTGGCTGGATCGACAATGGGTCGTATAATACCGGGTGCTTCAGATTCCCGTCCGTCGATAACCGAAGCTTGTTCAATGGGACAGACGTGAGAGACAGCGTGGATGATTTTATCAGCCAAGGATGGGAAACCTGAGGGGTTTAATTCGTAACAATAGAATCCGTCGGCTTGCCAATCTTCATGGAGGCAAATGGTACGTTCAAATTCAGGCTGGGTTTCTAGCCAGCGCAAGTGAGCCTGAACCTCTGTAGAACGTCGGTCGAGATAGTCGCGGTTGAGGTCGATGCCCTGGGCATTCGCCCGCGAGTTTAAGGGGAATCCAGTGGGATTAAGGCAAGGGCATAGCCACAGATCCGCATCGGAGGGCCATTGATTTTCGCGCAGGAGTGTCAGCACGGCGAGCGGACCAGCGGGTTCATCTCCGTGGATACCCGCTGAAAGATAAAGTCTTCTTCGGTTCAGGTTTCCAGGTTGGATTCGAGTGAAGAATGGCAGGCTGAGATCGACGCCGATAGGTGCCGAGTACTCAGTCCACCCATAGTTGCGGGCGTGCTTTCTTAGTTGTTCGATGATCGAGGAAATCTCAATCGTCTCCCCACGATACCATTGACGGTTCAATCCAAGACGCTTCACCCGCTCAGCGTCGGATGCCACCGGATGAATTTCAATCCTGAGCGTACCATTGATTTCAGGTGATCCAGAGGAAACGAAACGGATTCTTGGGCAGGGATACCGAGAGGATTCACTTGAGACTTCTGAACTAATACACTTGGGCGTTGAGTCCGGTTTTGGTCCGAACTTCGCGGGCGATGGTCGACAAGGTCGCCAAAGGCGCATGCCCGCAACCTGGACGCGCCGACGGTCGGCTGGTCGAATATATCTGTACTGCTGGGATGTCGACTCCTGCGGTGGTTAATTCGATCAAACGACCCACGTAGGCCTGAATCTCTTCCAGAGGTGGGCCACCAGGAAAACGCGGAAGGGTAGGGAACAGGCTTTGGATGGTCAGCGAATGGTCTCTTCCGCATGCCTTCAGCTGCGCCATAACCTCTTCCAACGTGATGTCACCGTCATTGACTAATCGAAACCAAGCTTCCGTGCCGGCATCCAGCTTTGCCCAAATTTCGTCTTGCGGAGTCAGCAGTTTGAGGCTCGGACGTATTTCTGGCGCATAAATCCGGCTGCCATTGGTCACTACCGCGATGCGGAAAAACCCATGCCGGGTTCGGGCACGCAGGTGGAGCAGGGATTCGACGATGTCGGCAAAACAAGCGCAGAGCGTGGGTTCTCCAGCTCCGCTCAAGGCCACATGTCCCAAGTGTAAATAGCCATCGGGCGCGTTGGCGCAACCGGGCAACTCTCGAGCCCTGCCGTTGGCAATCGTGTCTAGAACGGCCTCTAATTCGGCCATCATCAGCGGAATATCTGGAACACGGTCCGATTCTATCTGATTCCGGTGAACTTCGCAGTAAGCGCAATTAAAATTGCAGTGTCCGTCGGGTGTGAGGTCGAGCCGCACAGACAGGCCTCTCGCCCTGGGAGAGACGACCGTCTGAACATAGCGGCTACTATGCAACCGCCGAGGGCTTCCAGGAAGAGGCATAGGGCCTATCATTTGCTGGCAAACTGCTCTAGAAGTTGTGGTATCGACCAACCCTTGATTGTTGTAGTCTTACCAAGACTTGTACCGATTTGCCCTCCCGCGACTTCTTAGAAAGCCACCATGCTACCCCGGCAAAATACAAAAAAACGCCGCCGAACGTTCGGCGGCGTGGGTGGTTTGAAAACGTCCTAGACTATTCGCGCCAGCCATGCTGGTCACGCACGGCGATCATGGAAGCCAAAATGTTATTCCAGGTTTCTGGCTTCATCATGACTTCGTTGGGGAACATGCAGCCATCCCAGCAGATGTGGCGGAATTTCCTGGTCAGAGTTCCATCCTCGTTCCGAAGCCAGTGGCGGGCGTGTTTGGAGATGTCCAGTTTGCCGTTGGGATCGTTGACGACGCAATGTCGGCCGGTCTTGTCGTGGGAACCCGAGCCTTTGACAGTGGCATCGTTTTGGGCGACGTGGAAATCGAAAGTCCAGTCGCGCAGAACAGCGGTCAGCTTGGCGATAGCGGCATCTAGAGCCTTGGGTTCCCATTTGAATTTGGCAGGCACCAGGCGATCTTCTGGGCCACCGTTGTAGCCCAGTGTGTAGAGAAGGGTATGGGCCATATCGGCTTGGAAGCCAACAGTTGTGGGTCGGCCGGTCTCCTCGAGTGTGTCCACCATGGCACGCCAAGTATGCATCCCACCCCAGCATATTTCCCCTTCAGCTGCCAGTTTTTCGCCATGATCATCGGCCACATCTGCCGCTTCGCGGAAGGTCTGGGCAATTCGTTTGGTATTGGCGAGGGGGTCTTTCAACCAATCGGATGTCGAGGCTGCTGAATCGATGCGCACCACTCCGTTTGGACGCACGCCTAAGTCGCGCAACTTCTTGGCGATCCGACAGGCTTTGCGAACGGCACTTAACCAGTTCGCTCGCTGGGAGTCATTGCCCATGGCAGAACCGTCGAACCAAACGGGTGCGACAACGGACCCGACGACAAACCCTTTGGCGACGACCTTGTCTGCCAACGCCTGAATGCCGTCATCCGTAATGTCAATATTAACATGGGGTTCGTACAAAAAGATGTCGACACCATCGAATTTGACGCCGTTGACCTCCGCCTTGGCCGTTAGGTCCAACATGGTGTCGAGATCGATGGCTGGATCCGCACCGGGGCCACCTTTGCCGACGAGGCCGGGCCACATGGCGTTGTGCAGTTTTGGGAAATTATTCTTCGCGGATGCTTTAGAGGATTTGGACGACTTTTTCATGGCACAGGTGAATGCGTGTGTTTAACTGCCGGAAAGCGCGGGCGCGGGCAAGCGGTTTTCGCAGATCAATCACGGAAGTTGACGAAACTGACCGCGACGTCGAAGTCATGATCCCGCACGGCGGCGATGACGGCTTGGAGGTCATCGCGGTTTTTACCGGTCACACGGAGTTCGTCGCCCTGGATGGCAGAGGTGACTTTGATCCCAATCTGGCGGATGAACTGAGAAATCTCCTTGGCTTTTGCGCCTTCGATGCCTTGTTTGATCTTGATGACCTGTCGGGCGTGGCCCAAGGGGGAGAGGTCTGCCTCACCTTGGTCTACATTTTTGAGGCTAATCCCGCGTTTGGCGAGTTTGCCGATGACTAGTTCCATGAGGGATTTCATTTTGTAGGCATCGGGGGCCTTGAGTTTGATCTCATTCTTGTCGAGGACGATTTCCGCGCCGGTTCCTTTGAAATCAAATCGGTTCGTCAATTCTTTCTGTGCCTGGCTGATGGCATTTTCAAGCTCCATGGAGCTCACCTTCGAGACAATGTCAAAACTTGGCATGCCGTCAGGTTAACCCAGGTGCCCGAGGTATTCACTCATTTTGTCCCCCACCATTCACGGACAATTTTCCGACGTTGGCGGCCCGACTGGACTCAGACTCGCTCCACCTGCACGCGTGCGTCATTGTAACAAGCGCCGCCCGCCACCTCGTTCACGTCCTGGGGACATAGCGCAGTCGCGGTCTGCTGGTTGCGCGAGGAAGCCCGCCAGGCGCCCTTAGGCAGTCCGCAGACCCCGTCCCGCATGGTGTCGCTGATCCGGACGCGGCAGCGCACCTCACCCAGCTGGTTGAACACCCTCACTTCCTGCCCGTCAGTGATTCCCCGCTCGCTCGCATCGGCCGGGTTCAGTGTGAGCCAGAGTTCGGGATAATTGAACTCGCCCAGCGTGCTGGAGATCATTTTGTTGTTCGAGGCGCTGACCAGCGCTAAGGGATAGGCTTCCGAACGGACCGGATGGTAGCGGAATGGCGCCGGGCCCAGAACGCTGGGGGAGAGGTGGACCTTGCCATCGGGTGTGAGCGGCCAGACATCCACAAACTGCACCGGGCCTGGCTCCCCGACTCTTCCACCGGGGAAGGCATATCCCTGTAGCCCGCCGTTCAGCACCAGGTCTGGGTCACAGGGTTGGCCGCCCAGACTGAGGGCTCCGGCCACGCGGCGCATGCTCGTCGCCGTGTCCCAACCAAATGGTTCATCGGTGAAGCCCATCGCCCTGCCCAGTTGTGCGAACACCCATTCGTTCGGACGCGCCTCGCCGCACGGTTTGATCACCGGTTGTACTCCTCCGATAATGTAGCTGCCGTATGACCGCTTGATCTCGTGCTGCTCCAGAAACGTCACGGCTGGCAGAAGAATATCTGCATACCGAGCCGTGTCGGTCATCACCTGCTCGTGCACCACGGTGAACAAGTCTTCGCGAGCCAACCCGCGCAGGACTGAGTTCTGATCGGGCGCGGTGGCCACTGGATTGCAGTCGTAAATGAACAGAGATTTCACCGGCGGCCCAAGGTCCTCGGTCAGTAACCGGCCCAGTTGGCTCATGTTCAGCTCGCGAGTGGCCCAGCGAGCCGGGGGTGAATCGGGGCCGAACAGTTTTGCCTGGTCCAGCTTGGCCGCGCCACTGTTTGAAAGGGTGTAGCCCCCCCCCCGCGCACACCGAATTTGCCCAGCAGGGCTGGCATCGCCATGACTGCTGCCAGCGCCTGGCCTCCATTGCGGTTCCTTTCAATGCCCCACCCGACGCGGATCAATGCAGGGGAAGCCTCCGCGTAAATGCGAGCCAACTTTTCCAACTCGGTGGCGGGCACCCGTGCCTCAGCCGCGGCGCGCTCCATCGGCCACGAACGAGCCTCGGTCAGCAAGCGCTCCAGTCCGTCCGCGTGCCTGCTGAGGACCACTTGATCGAGTCGGCCTTCCTCTTCCCAACACCGGATCAACGCGAGCGCCACCGGCAGATCTGCTCCTGGATAAACCTGTAAGTGCAGATCGACCTCGGACGCACTGAAGTTGCGAATCGGATCAATCATCGCAACAAACGCACCGTTCTTGCGAGCCTGCCGCAGGTAGGGGACGAGGTGGATGTTCGAGTACCGTGGATTGGCGCCCCACACAAGGATCGCCTTCGCTTCCGGAAAATCTTGGAAAGCCACGCCTGGCAACTTGCCATACATTCCCATGGCCACCGCGCCCGCCGGGGCTGCACACAAGGTTCGGGCAAGTCTGGAAGTCCCCAGCTTGGCAAAGAGGTAGGCATCCAAGAAGTCGTGGCTGAGCAGGCCATTGGAGCCATCGTAATGATATGGCAAGATCGCCTCCGCGCCAGAGTGCGCGATCGTCTTCCGCCACGAATCGGCGATTGCCGCGATCGCTGCGTCCCAACTGATCCGTTCAAAGCGTGCCTCCCCCTTTGGCCCGACGCGGCGCTGCGGGTACAGGATGCGCGTCTCATGGTAAACCCGGCGGGCGAACTTCCCGACCTTGTCGCAGATGAACCCCTGTGTGTTCGGATGAGTGCTAGCTTCCTCCGGTGCTGCCTGGATACGTTCGATGCGGCCGGCTTGCACAACTACTTCTAGCGCGCAGGAGTCGGGGCAATCCATTGTGCAGGTCGTGCGAATGGTTTGGCTCACGCACTTCATCGTAGGGATGGGCTCGGAAGATTTCACTTCAATTATCCCTCGGAGGGAATTGGGGGCGCATCTCCGAGTTGTGGGAATTTTGGAGATCGGTTGTCCCTGCAATTCCCCAAAAGCGGTGGAGCGGCGCCGCAACTCGGAGATGCACCCGGAATTGGGTCCGAGTGTCGACCATGGGGTCGGACCTGAACTAAATCTGACCATGGGGGCGTAAGTTACGACCTATGTGAACTGTGCGATGCCAGATGCCACAGCTTCCTGGTCATGCGAAATGCCACACGAACCGGCCTCGATGAGCTTCCCCCATCGTCACTTTGCCAGCGCCGCTCTAAATTCTGACTCCAACTCTTGCGCTGTCGTACCCGTTTGCTTGCATGCCGCCTCCCACGTCGAGGCCGTCGCGCCGTAAAGATGCTGCCGCACGTTCCTGATGCCGAGTTTTTCAACAGCAACATCGAGGAGAATGCCGGACAGCGGATACGACTGGTTTTCGGGCATCTGCCGAAACAATTTCCCCAGAAGGTCCTTAACCGCGGGGACCGGTTGACGTATCCTCCGTTTCCAATTGTCCAGCGAAACACCGCCGTAGACACCCGCGGCCCAGACCGCAAGTCCCTCCCCAAACAGTGGCGTCCCAACCGTTCCCCACGCTTCATGTGCGAGCACGTGCGTTCCCTCGTGAACCAGGAGTTTCTCAAACCCGCCACCCGGGCCCGGGTCGTAGCGGACAACGTGTAGCACGCGGGCCTCAACCACGGCATGGCCGTCGCCGCGTTTGCCGGTGAGCGAAGCGATGCTGCCCAGATCGGGATAGACGTAAATGGACAGATCCGTGCTGCTGGCCGCGCCTAATTTCTGAACTGCCGTGGCCAGACCGCGCAAGCAGGCCTGAATCACCTGCTCCTCGTCCATGGCCGCAGGCAATTGTTGAGGAAATCTCACGTGAATCACCACGGGTTTCGCCATCGCGCCAATCTTGAGGTCGCGAGTGACCGTGCGCCACGCGATTCGTCGTGCGCGAGGGTGACTGAAGACTGGCGTCACCGTTTTCCCGCCCGTCATCTGCCAACTTCCCGCCAGCAGTCGCCCAAACGAATCAGCGATTGAACGAAGCCGCTGCGCGGGGGGCTTCGCCGAAGTAGACGCCCGGGGTGGTCTGGAGCACACGCTCCGGACCTATGATCAAAACCTCGTTCATATCCAGATCGAAATCCACTACAGCTCCCGCGCAGCTGCCGAGA
>SXGT01715226.1_pt1 | contig 13206 bp, 5 predicted proteins | sample 3176221 | NCBI WGS metagenome assembly SXGT01 (sample SAMN11356862, study PRJNA531348) | freshwater metagenome | isolation source: freshwater sample F1-120 | place: China: Fuxian Lake, Yuxi | collected 2017-12-25
ACGTCCACGACATCGGGAAGAACATCGTGGCCGTGGTCCTCGGCTGCAACAACTACCGGGTGGTCGATCTCGGCGTCATGGTGCCGTGCGACCGGATCCTCGAGGCGGCGGTTCGCGAGGGGGCCGACGTCGTCGGGCTGTCCGGGCTCATCACGCCCTCGCTGGACGAGATGGTCTACGTCGCCCGCGAGATGCAGCGCCGCGGCATGGATCTGCCCCTGCTCATCGGCGGCGCCACGACGAGCCGGCAGCACACGGCCGTGAAGGTAGCGCCCCAGTACGGGCGCGAGGTCGTGCACGTCCTGGACGCCTCGCGCGCCGTCCACGTCGTCGCGAGCCTCCTCGACCCGAAGCTGCGCTCGGCGCTGGACACCGACAACCGCGCCGAGCAGGAGCGGATGCGCGCCGCCCACGCGGGCAAGCGACCGAGGGGCATCGTTCCCTACCCGATGGCGCGGGAAAGGCGCCCGTCGCTGTCCTGGAGCGACGCCACATCCCCGCCGTTTCTCGGCGTCCACGAGCTGGCGCCCCGCATCGACGAGCTCTCGCCCTACCTCGACTGGACGTTCTTCTTCACGGCGTGGGAGCTCTCCGGGAAGTTCCCGGCGATCCTCGAACACCCGAGATTCGGCGCGGCCGCGAGGGAGGTCTTCGCGGCCGGGAAGGACCTGCTGGCGGTCATCGCGCGCGACGCGCTCCTCAGGGCGCGGGGCGTCTACGGGTTCTTTCCGGCCAACGCCGACGGCGATGACATCGTCGTGTTCACGGACGAGGGCCGCACGGTCGAGCGCGCGCGGTTTCACATGCTCCGGCAGCAGAGCGAGAAGGACGGCGAGGGCAAGACGATGTCGTGCCTGGCGGACTTCGTGGCGCCGCGCGGGAGCCCCGACTGGATCGGTGCGTTTGCGGTCACCGCGGGCCTCGGAGCTGGCGATCTCGTCCTGTCGTTCGAGAAGAAGCACGACGACTACTCCGCGATCCTCGTGCGGGCGCTCGCCGATCGGCTCGCCGAGGCCTTCGCGGAGATGCTGCACGCGCGCGTCCGCCGCGAATGGGGCCACGAGGCGGGTGCACCGCTCGAGCTCGACCGGCTCATCGCCGGGGACTACCGCGGAATACGTCCTGCGATCGGCTACCCGGCGTGCCCCGATCACACCGAGACGCGGACGCTCTTCGCGCTCCTCGACGCGGGGCGCGTGGGGATCACCCTCACCGAGAGCTTCGCCATGCTCCCCGCCGCGAGCGTGAGCGGCCTCTTCCTCGGGCACCCCGAGGCGCGCTATTTCAACGTCGGCAAGATCGGCGAGGACCAGCTCGTGGCGTACGCCGCGCGCAAGGGGATCGACGTCGAGGAGGCGCGTCGCTGGCTCGGCGTCAATCTGGCTCAGGGCGGCTGAGCGCCCCTTCGAAAACCAGGTCTTTCACTCCGAGGCGAGCCCGAGGCGCGCGCGGGCCTCGTTGTAGGTGTCGGAGACGCTGAAGGCCAGCAGCTCCCTGACCTGCACGGTCCTCCCGATCCACGCGAGCCGCGCCTCCGGCTCGGAGGGCGCGCCTTCCTCGCCGAGGCTCCACGCGATCCCCTCGACGGCGGCGCCAGGATCGCCGACCGCGAGGAGCGCGACGCGGTTGGCCCACGCGACGGCGGCCGGCCCGAGCGCCCCGCCCTTCACTCCGAGGGTGCCCGCGGCCTCCAGCGCGAGGACGCCGATCTCGGGATCCGACGTGTCGGGCAAACCCGGCGCGAGGCGACGCGCGGCCTCCGCGAGCGCCTCTGCGTCCACGCCTTCGGGCTCCCACGTGGGGTTGAAGGCCTTCCAGAAGGCCGTGAGGAGGACGTCGAGCTCGGACTCCGGCACCCGAGCCAGCGCCGACGCGTGCGTGGCCACGAGCTTGAGCGAGCGGATCACGAGGAAGGCGCGGGCCAGCTCGTTCTTCGTTTGCACCAGGCCCTCGCCGACCACGAGGCTCGCCGGGCTCGAGGACACAGGTACGCACGAGGACTTGAGGTCTGCGGACACGTGGAGCTGAGGGGTCGAGATCCCCATCGGCGCGGCAACCGCCCCGATCATGGCTGCGAGCGGGGCGCCGGCCGGCAGCGGGGTGGCGTGGAGCGCACGGAGGTCCGTCGGGCTTGCGACGTCCAGGGCGTCGCCGGCGCGAGCCAGGAGGGCTCGGATCCCGGGCGTGACCATCTCCGGCGCGAGCAGATCGTCGAGCCGCGGGTCGAGGCCGCGCGTCTCGGCCCCGCGGACCTTGCTCGGCCTCCCATCGATGGCAGCCAGCGCCGCGTTGACCACGCGCGCCGCGTCCCGCTTGCCGCGGAGCTCGTAGGCGGTCGCCAGGATCTCGAAGAGCGCCGGGACGAAGCGCCCGGCCGCGAACGCCCGCCGTGCGTCGCTGGCGGCCCGATCGAGGAGGATCTGCATGGCCGGCAGCTGCTTCTGCCGCTGGTAGAACTCTGCCAGCGCCCTGAGCAACTTGACGTTCGTCGGCATCTCCCTGCGCGCCGCCTCGAGCGCTTGCTCGGCTTTCCGGAGATCGCGCCCCGTGTTCTCGTGGATGTCTGCGAGCTCGAGGATCCGTGTGAGGCGCGCCTCGGGCTCCTTCACCAGGGCGAGGATCTCCTGCTGCGCGTCCACCGCGCGCGCGGAGTCGTTCTGTCGTTTGTACACGTCGACGAGCTTCTCCAGGGTCGGCAGGTCGCCCGGGGCGTGCTCGAGGATCTTCCGGAACGCCACCTCGGCTCGGTTGAGGTTGGGCGCGTGCACGAGGTACAGCTCGCCGAGCCGCGTGTAGATCGCGCGCTGCTCCTCGGCGGAGGGCAACAGGCGCGCGAGGCGGACCCACGCTTGCTCCGCGGCCGCCCAGTCCTTCTCCTTGACGGCGACGTCGCCGAGCGCACCGAGGGCCGTGGCGTGATCGGGTCGCTCCCGGATGGCCGCCTCGAGCGCTGCGCGTGCTCGCTTGTTGTCACCCATCTCGGCGAGGGCTCGAGCTCGGTCGACCTCCATCGTGACACGCTCGTCGGGGTCGCTCACGAGTTCCAGCCGGCGCTCGAGGAGCGCGGCGAGCTCGGCATCCATCTTCCGCTCGGCATAGGCCATCGAGAGCCGCTTGAAGACGTCCTCGAAGGTCGGATCGATGCGAGCGGCTGCCTCGAGCGCAGCGACACCGCGTTCGGTGTCCTTCACTTCGTCGAGCCACAGCACGGCGGCGTCGTACCACGCGACGATCTGATGGGCCGGGACGGCGCTCGTACGCGCGACCGCCTCGCACGCGTCAGCGGCCTTGCGCGGATCGCTACCGAGCCCCCGTGCCTCGGCGAGGAATCCCCACGCGACGACGTCGCCCGGGTCCTCGGCGGCGGCGCGCTCCAGGCAGGCGATCGCCTCCGCGGCGCGCTCCATCGCCGCGTGCGCCTCGCTTGCGCGGAGGCTGAGCGCGGCGGCCTCGGCGGGGCGCGTCGCGCGCTCGAGCAGCGCGTGGGTCGTGGCGAGGACCTCCTCGGTTCGCTGGCTCAGGCGCGCGTGCGCGTTCTTCTCGCGCAGCGCCCAGAGCGGTGGTTCCGGCTGGCTCGCGGCGAGGTCGGCCAGGTCCGCGGTGACGGTCCAGCCCCCTTCCGAGCGGGCGCGGAGCTGCGCCGCCAGCCATGCGTGAGCGACACACTCCCCGGGCACCGTCTGCGAGAGGACGCTGGCGACGGCGGTCGCCACGGTCTCGAGCGCGTCATCGTCGGCGCCGCCGAGCAGGTCGTGCTCCAGGCGGCGAAGGCTGGGCAGGTTCACGGGATCGTCATCGAGGATCGTCCTGTGCCACGGGAGGGCGTTCGCCGGCTCGGCTCGCCCATGATCCTCGAGCTCGGCCAGCCGTTCGAGCACCTCACGGCGTGCGGCCCTGCCCTCCGCGCCGGAGACAACGGCCCGCGCGCGCGCGAGCAGCTCCTCCTCCTGCCGGGCGACCTCGCCCGTCGCCAGCTCCGCGCGCTCGAGGGCCACGCGGGCCACGCCGAGGCCGCCCTCCCCGAGCGCCTTCCGGGCGAGTCGCAGCGCGTCCGCCGACGGCGCGTCGAGGGCGGCTTCGAGGAAGAGCTCCACGCGCGCGTCTCCCTCGAGGGCGTCGGCGCGTGCCTCGCGCCACGCCGCCCGGTCGGGGAGAGGCCTCGAGGCCATCCGCTCGTGAAGGTCGCGCAGCGCGAAGTCGCTCGGTCGCGCGCGATGGGCCTCCTCGAGGAGATCCGAAGCCGCGTCGGGCGTGGCGTCGGCGACGAGAAGGGCCTCGCGGACGGCGTCGATGGCGCCCTCGAGGGGATCGGCCGAGCGCGCGCGCCTCTCGCGGAGCAGACGGACGACGTCCTCGAGGTCGCCGCGCCTCCGCGCCCGACGCTCCGCGAGGAAGGAGGCGATACCCAGCGCGGGTGCGTCGCGCTCCACGGCCGAGAGGAGGCCCAGCACCGTGTCCTCCGAGACCGGATCGGGGAGGCGCGTCATACGCGCGACGGCCTCCAGGCGAAGGATCGCGGCGGTGGTCGGGTCCGGGGTGGCGTCCGCGATCTCGAGGAGGGACGCGACCTCGTCGCCAGCGCTCAGGGCCGGCGCCGCCAGGCGGTGGAAGACCTCGCGCGTGCGGGCGGTCTCGAACGCGCGCCGGTATCCCCCCTCGGCGCGCGTCGCGTCGCGTGCTCGCTCGGCGACGACCGCCGCGACGAGCAGCGGGGCCGCGTCGGGTGCATCCGGCGCGCCGCCCTCTTTCCAGGTCGTCAGGGCGTCGTACACCTCCGCGAAGTCCTTGTGACGGACGGCCCCTTCGAGCAAGACGGCGAGGTTCGCGCGCGCCGGCTCGTGCAGTGCCTCCCAGTCGCTCCCGGTCACGACGAGGCGCGCGAGCCGGATCTCGGCGCGCGACTCCTCGGCGCCCACGAGGGCAGCGTCCCGATCGATGGAGCTCGGCGCCGCGACCGCCGCAAGCGCCGCGCCGATCGGTCCGGGCTCGACGAGGGACGTGAGGTCCGCGGGCTGCCCGATGAGCTCACGCAGCAGGGCCTGATCGAGCGCCGGCAACTCGCCGCGCCGCAGCCCCTCGTCCACCGCCGCGCGGTCCGAGAGCTCCAGACCGCGCGAGACGAGCTGCGCCGCAGCCATCGCGTCCTGCCCCTCCGAGAGCAGCTTGAGCCAGCGGACCGCATTCCTCCGCGTCGAGATCTGGGTCGCCGCCAGGGCGGCCGCGAGCCACTGAGACGGCCTCGCGAGGTCCGGCACGTGCGTGATCTCGGTCAGCGCGGCGGTGGCCGCAGCGCCGTCCCCCTGCTCGATCGCGGCGCGCGCGCGCCGGAGCGCGTCGTTCGTCTCGAAGCCGCGGGTCTCCACGCCGTGCCTCGGAGCGCCCCGCAGCCGAAGGATTGTGCACACGGCCTGATCCAGGCTCGCCGTCTCGGCCGTCTCCGACAGGTTCAGGGCCGGGCTCGTGTGATCCTGGTGTCCGAGGGCGAGTGCGGCGCAGGTCGCCGGCGCGCGAACGTCGGACGGATCGAGCTTGCGCGCGCTGTCCCAGTAGGGCACGGGATCCCCGCCCCCGGGCGCCGTCCGGAGGATGTCCGCGGCGAAGAGCGTGGCGTGTGCGCGGGCCGCGGGGGTCGGGGATCGGCGCGCCTCCTCCTCGAGTGCGGGGACCAGCGCCGTCGGATCGTAGCCCATGAGCTGCCGCGCCTGACGGAAGGCGAGCGTCGAGTCGGGCGCGAGCTCCCGAGCCTCGCACGCGAACGCGTAGGCGCGATCGAAGTCGCCAGCGAGCGCGTGGAGCTCGCTGACGACGAGGAGACCCCGAGCCTGATCTTCGGGTTCGGTGCACGCGCGACTCTCCGCCTCGAGCCAGCTCGCCCGCGCGAGCGTCTCCGCGATCTCCTCCTGGCTCAGCCAGGCGTGCGCGGGCCGCTCGTCCGTCCTGCCGGACTCCCCGAAGATCCTGCTGCGCCGCGGAGGAGCCGGGCCCTCGAGGACGGGCGGTGGCGGTCCGAGCAGCAGCGCACGCGGCCGGACGCCCTCGGTGATGCCGGTGGGCATCTCGTCGTCCGGGAAGTCGGTGTCCGTCGCGGTGTCCTCGGCCACGGGCGGCGCCGCTATCTGCGCGGTCACGGATCCCGGCGCCAGCTCGCGGCGGGCGGTCCCCGCAAAGACCTGCGTGCTCTCGTCCCCGTCGCGGGCAGCGTTCTGCGCGCCGAGGATCGGGGTCGGCTGGCTGTCGTCATCGAGGCGCGCCGTGTCGGCGGGCGGATCGAAGAGCGGGTCGAAGCCGACGACGTCGGTCTCCGGCGGAGGGGGCGCCGGGCGGGAAGGCGCGAACGAGGGCGGTCGGGGCGGGGCGACGTTGGGGAGCGCGGGCGCTGTCAGGGGCTCGGTCCGGGGCGGAAGGACGGACGCAGGCCGTGGCGGGGCGAACGACGCCGGTCGGGGCGGCGGGACCGAAGCGGGTCTCGGAGGAGCAGCCGAAGCGGGCCGGGCCGGCGCGATCGAGGCGGGTCGTGGCGGGGGGAGCGACGCCGGGCGGTTCGGCAAGAGCGGCGCGGCCTTCGGCGGAGGCGGCGGGACGGGCTGGGCCCCGGGCGCTCCAGCCATGTGCGGTGGCACCCGCGTGACGAGCGTTCCCTCCGCCTCGTCGTCGTCGTCGTGCGGGGGCGCGTCGGCCGCCGGCCTTGGCTGCCCGACGAAGGAGGTCCTCTCCCACTCGTCCAGGGCTGCGTCCCAGTCGAGGTCCGAGAGATCGGGGAACTTCTTCTCGTCCGTCACGCGGCACCCTCGAGGCCAAGCGTACGCCTGAGCTGGTGAAACAGCGGAGAGAGGACGAAGCGCAGGAGTTCCTCCGCGCGCAGGTCCTCTCGGGCGAGGCTGTGCGCGGCGTCGCCGGTGTCTCCCAGGAGATCCGCGAGGACGCAGGCGGCGTCGCCCGCGGCGATCGCACCGATTCGCGCGTAGGACGCGCGCGCCCGGGGCGCCCACGCGCGCACGTCGGCGGACTCCGCGGCCACCGCACGACACAGCGGCTCGACGCCCGAGCGCGTCTTCCTGCTCATGGTCTTCCCGATGAGTCGCTCCACCTCCGAGAGCACAGCGTAGTGCGGTGACTGGATCGGCACGCGGGCGACGTTACACGTCGCCACCACGATCGCGGCGAGCGTCGTGTCGTCGCGCCACCTCGTGATCGCCGTCCCCCTGACGAGGCCCAGGAGCTCGCCGGCGACGCGGGCGCGGGCCGCGGGCGGGAGCGGCGCGTTGACACGTGGGCCCACGATGATGGCCGGCACCTCCCCGGGCACGCCCTGGACGCCGTGCGGATCCTTGCCGCCGACGTACAGATCGAAGGTGCTGATGCCGAAGGCGCCGGCCCAGGCCGCGATCTCGTTCCGGATCGCGAGCCCCGCGCGCGGATCGACCCTGTCCTTCTTGGTGATGCCTGCGGCGACCAGGCCCGGACCGAGCGCCTCGGCGAGCGTCGGCCCCATGGCGGCGAACAGATCGGCGATCGGGCCCTCGTCCCCAGGCGCGAGTAGCGAGCGCATCGTCGCGTCCGTGAGGGCCATCTGGGGCGTGCGGCTCTTGTGGGCGAGGATCTGGGCGAGGCGCGCGTCCGCGCCGCCTTCCGCGCCCCCGAGCGCGACCGCGACGCTCACCGCGGAGTGCTCGAGCTCGTGGTCCGCGAGCGCGTGCGCGACGCGCGCCAGCCGGCGGGCGGCCTGGGCGTCTCGTGGCTGCGCCACGAGCGCGCGCGTCATCACGTCTCGCGCCTCGCCGAGGAGTCGCGTCTTGGTGGCGCGGTCCACCTCGATGCCGAGGAGGTAGTCGACGGCCTCCGCGTTCGCCGGCAGCTCCTCGAGGATGCGCGCGATGGCCCCGATGGCGCCCTCGGGCCTCTTCAGGCGGTCACGGTGGATCGCCATGGCGAGGCGCGCAGCCTCCATGCGTCCCTCCTGCGTGGGCCGCTCGCTCATCAGCTCCTCGAGGATCGCCGTCGCCTCCGCCCACGCCCCGCTGCGGGCCGCGGTCCGCGCGAGCCGGTCGCGCACGGGGAGGGTCGAGAGCTTCGCCTTGTGCAGATCCGCCAGGATGCCGAGCGCGAGCTCGGGCCGCCCGAGCTTGTTCTCCAGCAGGTCCACGGCGGCCACGCCCGCGGTGACGCGGTTCTTCGGGGGGGCACCCTCGATACGCGAGAGCCTCGCCAGCGTGTGCGCCGCCTCCTCGAACATGCCGCGGCGAATGAAGATCTCGCCTGTGAGCGCGAGCGCGCCGACGTGGTCCGGCTCCGCGTTGGTCACGTTGACCAGGGCCGCGAGCGCGCCCTCGGGGTCGCCCTTCTCGCGGAGGACCCGCGCCTGCTCCCAGTAGAGCTTGGAGACCTCGCGGGCGTCGGTCGAGTGGGCGAGCCGGGTCGTGATCAGGGCGAGCAGCCGCTCCGCGTCCTTGCGCTCGCGCACGCGCCGGAACAGACGATCGAACGCGATCGCGCGGCACGGATCCCGCGCGAGGCTCGCCTCGAGCGCGCTCTCCGCGCGGGCGTCGTAGTGCCCGAGCTCGAGCCACGCGAGCCCGGCTTCCTCCCACAGGGCCGATCCGCGCGCGTCATCCATCGAGCGCGCGCCGAGCTGCTCGCACGCGATCGCGAGGGCCTCGCGATCGCCGAGCGCGGCGGCGGAGGCGCGCATCCCCTCCCAGGCGTGGATGTCGTCGGGGCGCGCGTACGTCGCCGTGCGGAACAGCTCGAGCGCTGCGCTCGCGTCGCGTGCCGCGAGCGCAGACCACCCCGCGAGGCCCGCGGCCTGGCTCTCGGCGTCGTCCCCGAGGGAGCCGCCGAGGTCCGAGAGGGCGGCGCCTCGTCGCCGAGGATCGGAGCCCGGCGGCGCGATCTCGAGGTTCGCGAGCCGCACGGCGTGGGAGGTCCCGGCGACGAAGGGCAACACGCTCTGCGGCGAGAGAACGAGATCGAGCAGGCTCGCGCTCGCAGCCATCGCCTCCTTGCCCTCGTCCGCGAGGAGTTCGGACAGCGCGAGCCGCGCGGCGACCTCCTCTGCTGGGTCGGAGCCCACGAGCGCCGCGCCGAGCCAGTCCATCGCCGCGGCCTGGCCGCCGCCGAGGTCCAGCCACTTCGCCGCGGCGCGGGCGCGTTCGATCGGTCCCTGATCCCGGGCGTGACGGACCGCCTCGGCGGCGGCGACGTCGGGCACGCGCTTCCGCAGCGTCTCGAGGGCTCGTTCGAAGGCGGTCGAGTCGAGCGTGCCCGCCGGCCAGACCATGCGCGCCAGGGCGGCCGCGACCGCGAGATCACCGTCGGCCGACTCCTCGAGCCTGGCGAGCGCAGCCCCCGCTGCGTCCGCGTCGCCCGCGGACGCCTCGAGCGCGAAGCTCTCGAGGGCGAGCGGGAGCGGCGGGTGTCCGGCGTCGAGCTCACGGGCGATCGCCGCGCGCCTTGCCTCGAGGTCGTCCGTCGCCGCCGCGCGCGTGACCCACGCGAGGAGCGGTAGCGCGGCGCCTGGCCGCACGCTCTCCGCGGACTCGAGGAGCGAGAGCGCGCCGGACGTGTCGCCGGCGCGGGCGAGCGACAGCGCGGCCTCCAGCCTCAGCGCCAGGCCCAGATCCAGATCCAGCGACGCGTCGGCGCACGCGACGAGGGCCCTGGCGGCGTGCGAGAACCGGCCGCGTCCGCGCTCCATCTCCGCGAGCAGGGTCGCGACGAAGACGTCGTGCGGTTGGTCGGCGAGCAGGGCCTCGAGGCGGGCCACGCAGGCTTCGAGGTCGCCGTTCGCACGCAAGCGGAGCGCCACGAGCAGGGCCAGGTCTCTCGCGCGCCCGGGCGTTTCCAGCTGGGCCAGGCGCTCCAGCGCGGCCACCGTGATGATCTCGTCGGCGGCGAACACCTCGAGCGCCCGCGCCAGCCAGGCGCTCTCGGGGGCGAGGGCGAGCGCCGCGAGCGTCTCGTTCGCTCGTGTGTCCTTGGACAGCAGCCGCGCCCGGGCGAGCTCGAACAGCAACTGCGGGCGATCGGGCCCGTCCTCGAGCGCGACGAGCTCCTCGAGCGCCTCGCGGTACCACGCGTCGGCCCGCGCCACGGACGCGAGGGAGCGTCCGAGCCGCGCTGCGGTGGCCGGCGGCAGGCCCGCGGCCCGCGCGTTCGCGAGGTGCTCCGCCGCGAGCGCCGCGTTTCGGTCGCGCGTCGCGAGGAGGTACGCGGCGAGCACGTGTGCGCGGGCCTTCGCTTGGTCGCTCCCGCAGCTCGCGGAGAACGCGGCGAGCTCCTTCGCGAACGGCTCCGCGCTCGCGCCCTCGGCCAGCACGTCCAGCTCCAGGGCCCGCGCCGGGAGACACCCCGCATCCCGCTCGGTCGCGCGCGTGAGGGCCGCGAGCACCCGCGGAACATCCCCTTCGCTCGCCGCGTGCTCCGCGACGCGCATCGCGAGGGCAGCCGCGATCGGGCCCGCGGTCTCATCCGCGAGCAGTGGCTCGGCGAGGCTGGCCGCGAGCCCCGTGTCTCCGAGGAGGCCCGCGATCCCGATCCGCTCGCGCGCGACGATCCGCGCGATCCGCGGGCCCGCCTCTTCCGCGAAGCCCGCGGTCTCCTCCAGGAGCGCGCGGGCCTTGCCGTGCTCCCCGAGGCTCCGGCGCGTCGCCGCCGCGCGCACGAAGGCGTAAACGATGTATTCTACATGTTGCTTCCACGCCGGGACCGCGATCGGGTGATCCGACGCGCCGCGGGCGGCCTGGATCAAGCGCGCTTGCGCCTCGAGCGCCTCCGCGAGCGCGTGCCGGCGGGAACGCTCCTCGCGGCTCCCCTCGAGGCCTGGATCCTTCGAGACCACGCGCTCGATCGCCTCCGCTGCGACCAGCGCCCACCGCGACCCGTCGTCGACGAGCGCCCTCAGGACCTCGATCGCGGGATCGGTGGCGCCCGCGGCCGCCATCAGCCGGGCCACGTCGAGTCGGAGTAGATCCCGCCAGGGGGATGCCTTGGCACCGTCGGAGCGGGCGGTCAGCGCTTCTTCCCGTAGCGCGGGGTCGTCGAGCTTGCCGGCGATCCGCTCGAGCATCAGCCAGGCCGTCGCCGTGTCGTGAGGCGAGCCGTCCGCGCCGATCGTCTCCCGGGCCGCGGAGCGCGCGCCCTGCCAATCGCCTTGCACCTCACCCCGGAGGACCGTCTCGAGCAGGAGCGCGCGGCTGCGTTCCTCCGGCGTGCTGGCCGCCGACAGCAACGTGTCGACCAGCTTGCCGAAGTTGCCGGCCGACCGGTTCTGCTGGACCACCCGCAGCAAGGCCTCGAGTGGCTCGCGGAACTCGGGGTGCGCGTTGTACGCGGCGAGGTAGTCTCGTGCCGCGCCAGCCACGTCCCCCGCGGCCTCTTCGATCTCGCCTATCTCACCGAGAAGGCGCGCCCTTCGCTGCCCGTCGGTCGCCGCTTCGACCTCGGCGCGCAACCGCCCGATCGCTCCGGAGCCTCCCGCTTCGGCAGGGGGCGGCGGATCGTGGTCTGGATCGTCCAACAGGTCGGACGCATCGGGCCCCGGATCGTCTGCCATCGTGGGTCAGGCCAGCTGGTCGAGCTTCTCCTTCACGCGATCCTCGATCGTCCCCTTGATGGCGCGCAGCAGGAACGGGAGGTCGATCTCGATGCGGACCTGCTTGTCCGACACGGCGAGCTTGCCCTTCACTCCCTTGGCCGCCCCGCTCGGTGTGTCGAAGGTGATGTTCGCCCCCTCCCAGCGCCACTGGATCGCGAACTTGGCCTCCATGCTTCGCGCGATGTCCTCGGCCTTCTTCTTGGCCTCGTCGAGTGGCAGGGTGTGTGCTCGGGACAGATCGATCGTCGCCATACGGCCTTTCGTATCATCATTCGAGGCGCTTGACGATCCAGTACCCGCGGGGGGTTTCCACGGGGCCGCTCGTGTCCCCCACGGCCAGACCGAACAGGGCGATCTCGCTCGCCGGCTCCAGGATTCCCCGATGAATCCGGCCCGCGTCCTCCGTCGATCCCGGGTCCCCCTTCCTCACGGCCGCCCGGAAGTCCGTCCGGGCCTCCTCGGCGAGCCGCTCGGCCGCCGCGGCAGCGTCCGCCCGCGATCGCGCAGAGGCTGGCGCACCTTGCACCCCCGCGAACTGCACGAGGACGACCCCGAACCGCACCTGCTTCGGCGCGCGGTCGGGCAGCGCCCCCGCCTCCATCTCCCGCGGTGGCTCCACGCGGAGATCGCTGAGGAACAGTCCGCCCGCGTCCGCGCCGAACACGACCGGCTCGATGGTGCCCGCGTCCACGGGCGCCCCCGCGTCGATCGAGGCCTCGGGCCCGGCGTCGACGGGCTTGGTCGGCGCCGGTGGCGGCATGTCGCGGAAAGCCAGCACGGCCGACAGCACGACCGCCGCCACGGCGAGCACCAGGGATGCGACGCTCTCGCCTCCCCACGCGCGCCCGGCAGACTCTCCGGAGCCCATGCGGCGCTAGCTCCCCGCCGACTCTTCCTCCTCGACGACCGCCGCGGACGCCGGGACCCCGTACTCCTCGAACGGTCGCATCGTCGCGGGCGGCGGATCGCCGTACAGCTCGAGCTGCGCGGCGAGCCAGTTCTCGCGCTCGATCAACGTCTTGCGGGTGGCGTGTTCCTTCGGATCGACGGCCGAGACGAGCTTCTCGATGTCGGCCTCGACCTCGGCGAGGGCCTTCCGGACGACGACCGGATCGATACCCTCGCGCTCGATGTAGTCCTCGGTCAGGATCAGGAGGCGGTTGGACCCCGCCTCGGCGAAGCCCGTGCTCACGGCGCACCGCTTCTGGTCGGATCCCTGACGGTACGCGACGAGCCCGGTGCGCACGGCCGCGAGGAGCGGCAGGTGACCGGGCATCACGCCGAACTCGCCCGCGATCGACGGCGCCGTCACCTCGTCGCACGTGACCAGAAGGGCGCGCCCGCGCGGCGTGACGATCTCGAGCTCGATCTTGCCGTCCATGCTCACTTCTTCTTCGTTAGCTCGGCGGCCTTGACCTTCATCTCCTCGATGTTGCCGACGAGGTAGAAGGCCTGCTCCGGGTACTTGCCGTCGTCGTCGAACTCGCCGTTCACGATGCGCTCGAAGGACTCGATGGTCTCGGAAACCGGCACGAACTTGCCGGGGAGGCCGGTGAACTGCGCGGCGACCGCGAAGGGCTGCGAGAGGAAGCGCTGCAGCTTGCGCGCGCGCG
>SXGT01878297.1_pt1 | contig 13203 bp, 11 predicted proteins | sample 3176221 | NCBI WGS metagenome assembly SXGT01 (sample SAMN11356862, study PRJNA531348) | freshwater metagenome | isolation source: freshwater sample F1-120 | place: China: Fuxian Lake, Yuxi | collected 2017-12-25
TGAAGATCGAACGGCACATTGTGCCCCTCAAGATCAAGTGCGTGCGGCTGGAAGCGATTCAGACCATCGCCACCGGGATTCGCCAGCTTGATGTCTTTCGCGTCCATTGCAGCCTGTGTCAGCATGATCGGCAGCGAAGCGTAATAGCCGCTCTGATAATTGATCATCACCGGCATACGCCGAATCACGCCATCGTTATCCGGCAGCGAGTTGTAGAAACCGGCTGCAGTCGCCTTTTCCAGCAATCTTGGCAACGCCCCACCGAAACCTTGTGCTTGCATGAAACCACTACCCAGCCCCCCCATCTGATCCTGCGTGAACAGGGGCTTGGGCAGTGTCGCGATCCGCTCGGCGCCTCGATTGACATTGAAGTAATAGCCCAATACCGACATCCCTTTAGCGAGGGACTCGGCCATCAGACCATCGTAATCAAGACGCGGACGTAATTCCTCGATCAGACCCAGTACAACCGGCTGATCCTTCAATTCGTTGGCAGCAAGCTTTTCCAGAACCGGCAGGCCGGAACTGCTGTCCGGCTCCGAGAAGACGATGTCGAAACCGACAGCGGATACGCCGTACTGTTCGAACAGGTTGGTCTGCATGCGTGCAATCTTTTCGCGCGGCCACGGCCACCGCCCTTCCGACTGCAGACTTTTGTCGTCGATATCGACAATCACGATGCGTTCATCTATCCCGCGCGCCTGGGTCGTCCGGACCTTGAGGTCATACATCGTGTTATCCAGGATATCGACGAAGCCCAGATGCAATATTCCGGTCAGATGCAGGGCCAACAGAATGACCAGCAGGGCGCTAAGGGTAAATTGACCGATAAATCGACGGCTGCGCAAGGTCATGGCGGTTGCGGCTCCAGGTTTATTGCATTGCTTCCGGTTACAGGAACGCTTCCGAGGATCCGGCTGAATATCCAGGGATGGCGGATTCGTCTACTGCATCGATCTGTTCGGGTTTGAGAAATGCCCGCGCGTAAGCGAGATAGACCTTCTCTCTCACAAACACATCAAACAGATCGGGATCAATGTGATTATCCAGTTTCATGCGCCCAAGAATAGCCAGCGAACGCGACAAAGACATGCCCGGCTTGTAGGGACGATCGCTGGCTGTAAGCGCTTCGAAGATATCCGCAATCCCCATGATGCGCGCCTGCACCGACATCTGCTCCCGAGTCAGTCCCTTTGGATAGCCCTTGCCGTCCATACGCTCGTGATGCCCGCCGGCAAATTCGGGCACATTGCGCAGATGGCGCGGCCACGGCAGCGCTTCCAGCATGTGAATGGTGGAGACGATGTGGTAATTGATGATGTCGCGCTCATCGCTCGACAGGGTGCCCTTGGCGATGCACAGCTTGTCGGCTTCTTCCTCGCTGAGCAGGCCGAGAGTCTCGCCATCCTGATTGCGCCATTTGTAATCCGCACCAATGGCACGCACCCGCGCCTGCATCTCCGGCGACATGAATTCGCCGCCGATATTGGCCTGACGCAGGAAAGCACGCGCCGTTTCGAGCCCTGCACAACAAGCGTCATACTCGGCCTGCATGGTTTTCGCATCCGACTCCCGGTCCGCCAGGCGCGCCTCCAGCATGCGGATGCGTGCATCGCGCCTGAGCACTTCGAAGCGCAGATCAATCAGATGAATGCGGTCGAAGATCGTCTCGAGCTTGGTCGCCTTGTCAACAATGTGCACCGGCGTCGTGATCTTGCCGCAATCATGCATCAACGCCGCGATTTCCAGTTCACGTCGATCCTTGTCGCTGAGATGAAAGTCTTTCAGGGGGCCTTGTTCGGTTCGATCCGCCGCATTGGCCAGCAACATGGTGATTTCAGGCACACGCTGGCAGTGGCCATGGGTATAAGGCGACTTTTCATCCAAGGCGTTGGAGATAACCTTGATGAACGAGACAAACAACTCTTCCAGACGATCTATCAACTGGCGGTTGGTCAAGACGACTGCGGCCTGTGAAGCCAGCGACTCGACCAGATACTGATCGTCCTGATCAAAAGCAATGATCCTGCCACTTGCAGTATCTTCGGCATTGATCAACTGCAACACACCGATTACCCGTTCTTCGTGATCCATCATCGGCACGGTCAGGAATGAACGGGACTGATAGCCATTGAGTGCGTCGAACCGATGCGTCCCGGAAAAATCATATTCGCTCGCGTCGTAGGCATCGGCAATGTTGATGGTCTTGCCGAACAATGCAGCCGAAGCCGAGATGGTCGAGAGATTCGGTCCGCCATCCGGCAGATACATCGGTATGGGGTTGTGCGCCAGCGCGTCCCCCCCTTTGCCGCCCTGATGGATGCCCAGCGTTTTGTTGCGGATGATGGCAAATTCGAGTTGCTGCCCGCGGACCAGATAAATCGTGCCGCCATCCGCATTGGTAAGCACCTGCGCAGCCTCCAGAATCCGGTTCAGCAGTTCGCCGAGATCCCTTTGGCTGGACAACTCGATGCCAATGGAAACCAGGCGCTCCAGGCGCCCCAGCGACACGCCTGATTGCAGCGGAGTCGTTGGCGCTTCAGCGCCTACGAATCCGGCGTCCCCCTTTTGCGGGGACAGCGGAGTCGTTGGCGCTTCAGCGCCTACGAATCCGGCGTCCCCCTTTTGCGGGGACAGCGGAGTCGTTGGCGTTTCAGCGCTTACGAATCCGGCGTCCTCCTTTAGCGAGGACATCCGACCTTCTGGTGAAGTCATGGGTAACAACGCTCCTGTCTTCCCTACCTGCCTGTGCTCAAGGCGAACTGCCTGAAACGGCCTGCCTGCGATTGTGCTGTGAAGCCATCGAATCTGCCACTTCCAACACCGGCTTCCATCGCCTCGGCCAATTGCTGCAAGCGCGCGGCCGGCGACGGGCGTGTGCGCGTGTACAGCGCCAGATTGGGGTCATCTCGCGTGATCGAATCCAGCGTCTGCAAAACCGCAGCAGACGCGTAAGGCTCATATCCCGCCCGTACAGCCAGCACAAGACCGGCTCGATCCGCCGCGAACACCCCCTGCGGGTCAAGGTTGCGGCCCAGATATTCGCCAGCATCGCCAATCAGGTCAATCAGGAACAGTGTGCCGCTTGCGACCGGATCCACAGCAACCTCAGCCACTTCCGGCGTCGCCAGGGTCTGCGCGATTTCCTTCAGATATGCGATGGGCTGATGGCGCAATACTTGCGCCATCTCGCCGCCCAGCACGACTGCCAGCTCGGCCTCGCTTTGCAGCCTCTGGTAGAAGCCGCGCGTAAGGAACACGTACCCACCGGGCGCGGAAGCGGTGAATATTTCGTCGCTGTCCAGCACGCCGAAACGCCATGGCAACAGCGGCTTTTCGCTCTGCATGGCCAGCCAGCCGCCTACCTGATTGACATAGCGCTGCACTGCCATTTCCCGCGCCAACGGCACCTTCTGTGCGATCTGGCTGGCGATATGCGCGCCGATGCGTTGCTCATCGGCTGGCGTTGCTTTGCCCAGCAGCAGCGCGCCATGCAAGGACAGCGTGGGCGCTTCCGATGCCGCGCCGCCGCCGCGTTTCAACCAGCGCGCCAGACCTGCATCCTCCTGGCCGGGAGGATCGAGATAGGCCAGTTGTTGCGGATCGAGTTCGCCTGCCCGCGCAAAAGCCTCCACCTCGGCCTTGCTGGGGCGAAAAGCATCCAGCGCGCGCGTGACGGCGTCATTCCGCGCCGCGATATCCTGGGTTGCATCAATGCCACGCAGACCAGCCACGGCGACGATGCCGCGCGCATCGCCGCCGCCTTGCAGAAAGACACTCCTGATCCGGCCCCAGAATCCGACTGCGGGCGCTTCATTGCCGCCGCGCAGCGAAAAAACACGCACCCAACCTTCACGCCCGCCGACCTGGACACGCACCCAGCCGCCGGCACGTTGCAGGATTTCGACCGCCGCGCCGCGCGCCAACTGCGCGACCGCCGCCGCATCGGCCGAGGCGTTCTCTCGTAAAACCTCCTCTCGCAACAACACGCCGGACGCCGCATTCGCGCTCTGCGCGACCAGCATTACGAGACCGAGCCAAAGATTCCTGCTGTTCATCGAGCCACCTCTTCACGTAGACGGCGATGTTGACCGTAATGACCTGGTCAATCCACCAGGCCGGTCAGATAGAAACTCGCCCAGTAAAACGGCGGGGCGCCGCGGCCAAGCAATTCAAGTTGCGCACCACGCAATGCATCCCGTTTGTTTTGCCCATCCAGTCCGGCATAGAACGCTTGCATGAGCTCTGCCGTTGCGGCGTCGTCCACCGACCAATAGCTGGCCAGCAAGGTGCGCGCACCGGAATAGAAGAACCCGCGCACAAGTCCGACCACGTCATCGCCGGCGCTACCCTTGCCGAGGCCGGTTTCGCAGGCGCTGAGGGAGACCAGATCGGCATTCAGCTTGAGGCCGTAGATTTCATCCACCGTAAGCAGCCCGTCGTGTTCAGCGTCGCCCGCCAGCAGCAGGAAGGATTTCATCGGCGCGGAAGACTGGAATTTGCCATGCGTCGCCAGATGCACATAAGCGTAAGACCCGCTCTCGCTTCGCAGAGCGCGTTCCGAAGCCGCCGTGCGGGTAAGCAGGCGAGCATCGGGAAATTTTCGGCCGATGCCGCTCGCTTCCTGTTCGGCATGTGCGAGATCGTTGGCCGCCACGCCGGTGTCCGGATTGGCCAGGATCAAGACATTGCGCGTGGCGGGACGCGGCATGACTGCCAGCAGCCGTTCAACGCTGGCGCTGGGCAACATGCGCAGGCTGTGCCGTTGCAGCAACCAGTGCTGGCCATCATGCAACGCGGCAAACGGCAGGTAATGCAGCGGACTGTGCGGCACGATGGTCAGATGCCCGCGCAAGCGCGTCCGCGCCGGACGCAGCAAGCGGTCGTAGAGCGCCCGCGCACGCGCCTCGACATCCGGCGCCCTGCGGTCGATGGATGCGCGGAAGTCGGCAATTTGACGCGATAACGGCGAACGCCCTGGCTGCGCATCGTCGAGCTTGAACGCGGTGGCGGCGTCGTGATTGACCACCAGTAGATAAAGGTCCGGACCGGAGGCGAAGAATTCCAGCAGCGTTTCGTCAGGCGGCAAGCGTGCGCTGACTTCCGCCAAGCCGACGCCCTGGACGGCAACCAATGACGCGAACATCGGGTCGGCCAGCAACAAGCCCTGGCGGCTGGCATCCAACTGTGTCAACAAGGCCCGCGCGTCACCGCCACCACTTTGATATTGCGTTTGCTCATCGAGCCTGAGATAGGTGCTGAACTGCTCGACCGCCGCGCCAGCCAACTTGGCGGGCGGCTTTTCACGCCACTTGTAGGCGAGCAGATCAACCAGCGCGCGCGCTTTTGCGCGCTCCACATACTGAAACATGGTGGCGGTGTCGCCGCGCCGATACAGCACATCGACCAACGCGCCGTAGACCGACTGACGGTCGGCGGCAAAGCCGATCTTGTTGACCTCGGTATCGATGTTGAGCCGATGTCGTTCGATGACTTCGACCGCCTGGCGCAGATAGTCGGTCGCCGCCGTCAAGTCGCCATCGGCATCGGCCAGCCGTCCCAGGTCGTACAGCAATTGCCAGTAGATTTCACCGTTCTGTTGAATGCGCGGGTTGCCGAGCAGTTTCTTGAAGCGCTCCGCTGCTTCCCGCCGATGCCCCGTTTCCAGCAAGGACTTGCCGAACATGTACTGGCGGGGCACGTCCTGCCAGAGCCAGAGGTTGTTGCCGGTAAGCAAAGCGCCGCTGAACAGGCGATCGAGAAAGGCGTTGGCCTCGAACAGATAGTCCTTTTTCAGCGCGTCATAGGCTTGGCTGTAGGCGCCAAGCGCCATGAAAGCACGCGCCAGGGCAAGCGATCTGGAGGTCTTGAATTCATTGCTGAACAAGCCGCCGGCTTTGACTTTCTCCAGCCGGCGCACATAACTCCAGGCCGCGTCGCGCTCGCCCATCTTGTTGAGCGCGACGACGAGGGCGGCAAGCGCGTCGATTTCCACCAGAACTTCTGCATCGCCCTCTTTCTCGTACCAGTCGAGCGCGCGCCCGGCTTCGCCAGCGGCCAGCGCGTAATCGCCCAGTTCGTTGGCTGACTCGGCGCGCAGGATGGCGGCATAGGGCGTCAAATCTTCCGCCCCGAACAGACGCCCTTCTCGATCGCCCTGCCGAATGCGCATCTCCAGATGCGTCAGGCATTGTTTCAGGCGGCGGTACTGCTTGATCTTGTGATAGGCGAAGCACAACCCGTGAATATCTGCGGCCGCCGCTTTGGGTTGATCAAGGAGAAACTCGAAGCGCTCGACCAGCTCCTCGTAACGCCCTTCGCCCAGCAACTTGATCTGTTGCTCGCCATCAGGCTGTCTGGCCTGTACCGGGGCAAACAGCACCCCCAGCACCACAATCAGTGAAAACAACACCCCGTGGCGTCCACGGCAAGGCTTCCATAGCATGCAGGGGCGTGGTTGCATGGCTTAGAACCAGTACCCGAACTCCAGGTTGAAACCGCTATCCTTGGCTGCATGGATCAACGAAGCACCGACCCGGAATACGCCGGTAGCGGCCAGATTGGCGGCGCGGGTGGTGCCCAGCGTGAACTTGAGTTCCTGATAGTTATCGCTGTACAGATCGGTACCGAAGAAGCGGGTATCGATCAGCGCCACCTCGAAATGCATCTTGCCGCCGAGCATCCGGGTCGGCCGCGAGTAAAGGACGCCATTGCGCAGCACCGTGTTGGAAATATCCGGGTCATAACTGTAGTTACGGTACTTGAACGGCATCGTGGTCATGTAGCCGAGCATGTTGCCCACGCCCAGGTCGTATCCCTGTTTGCGCCAGTAATATGTGCTGGTGAGGGCAGCGGCGGCAACCTGAGCGGCGGAACCCAAATCCGCAGAGCCGGTCACGGCATAGTTGAAACTGGGCGTGAGCGACCAGCTACGCGACATCGGCATGCGATAGGAAACGCCCAAACCCAGGTTGTAAACCTTGGCGCCCTCCACATCCGTCAACGAGATCGGCAAGCGGAATGTCAACTGGCGTCGCGGGTCCAGGTCGTTTCGGATGGTGTAGGACAAAGGCACCGTCGTGGTCCTCACACGGGTATCGCCGAGGCCCATTTTCATCTGGGTGTAACTCAAACCGACACCGACGTAATTACGCGATTCGGCAGTTGAGACGGCCTGTCCGGACTGCGTCGCAACATCGGATGGATCGGCAATATTGGAAAACTCGGCATTGAAGTTCTGATTGAAGTCGTTGGCGACCAGACTCGACATCATGCTGTTCGGATTGCCTGCAATCGGGTCCAAGGGCGAATTCGCGGCAAGGTAACCGGCAATCTGTTCAAGCAATCCGGCACTCTTGAAATAATCGTTCATCAGACTCGCGCTTTCATCGCGCGTGCCCCCCAGGAACAACCGGGAAATACCGAGCGCTGGAATGCTCAAGCTCAGTTCTTGCGATCCGGCGGGAAAAAACGTGTTGACGGTCAGGCCGCGAAAACCGAGCACCATTTCGGCCTGGGATGACGACGTATAGCCGGGTACAAGCGCTTGAATGGCCCCGGTCTGGGCAGCCAGGATCAAGCTTTCCGCAGACGAATAGCCCGCACTGCCTTGTTCAGCGCCCACCGCCACGAAAAAAGTGAATGGATCAGCCGCTTCGGAAACAACAGGCGCCATCAGCACTGCCAGCAACGCCAGAACAGGTTTTTTCATGACTATCCCCTAGAGGTTGAACCGACAACACAGGGCAAGCGGTCCTAATCGGACATCGCCATCGGTTTAATCATAGGAAATAGTCAAGCAAGTAAAGAAACAATGAACGGGCCGATCAAGCTGTTTCCAGCCCGATCAGCGCAGCCGATACAACCGATTCGCGCCGCTTTGGCCCTCCGGCATGTCATCCAGCCTGTCTCCCACTGCTTCCGACAGTTGACCAAGCCGGTCTTCCGGCAGCGGGTGAGTCTTGAACAGCAGGGATACGCTCTTGTCGTTCTTGGCGACATGTCCGATCTCGGCCAGCACTGCCGGCAAGGCATAGGCATCGTAGCCGGCTCGAGCACTCAGTACGAGGCCGATGCGATCTGCCTCGTACTCTGCATCCTTGTCGAGGCCCCGAGCAACCACCTCGGCGCCATTGCCAATCAGGTTCTGCACCACCTCATTCTCGTTCTTCAACTTGCGGCCCAGCAAACCGCCCAGCGCCGCAATGCCCTGCGATTTCTGCAACAGCTTGAGATGATGTTTGCGCAACACATGGCCGATTTCATGGCCTAGTACGCCAGCCAGTTCGGCCTCGTTCTTCAACCTGGCATACAGGCCTTTGGTCAGGAATATGTAACCGCCAGGCGCCGCGAAAGCATTCAGATCGTCACTCTCGATGACCCCAAAATGCCAGGTCAGGTCAGGTCGTTCCGACTGCAACGAAACCCAGCGGCCAACCCGATTGACATAGCGCTGCAGGCCGTCATCGCGCACCAGCGGCGCGGCACCCAGCAAGTTGCCGGCGATCTGCTGACCAATGCGGACTTCCTCTTCCTGCGAAACATTGCCGCCCATCAATGCCTTCAACAATTGATCGGCCGGCTTTTCCGAAGCAGCGGCAGGTGCAGCAGCGGCAACCGGCTGTTCCTGAACGGGCGGCGCGAGTTTCTTCTTCAACAACCCTTTGAACAGGCCCTCCAGATCGTTCGCCTGCGCCAGGCTGACAATCAAGAAACCGGAGATAACCCAAAGATATCTGCTTTTCATGTGTCGCTTTCCTTCCTGAATAATCCTGACCCTGGTTTGCTCAGCGCGAGGGCGCCGCAAGATAAGGCATTGCCAGCCCACTCAGGCCGGCGGATTCGGCAAACTGTTCAGCCTCGACGCGGCTCATCGCGTAACCACTCAGCCGGGTAATTTCAGACTGGCTGTAACTGGCGGATTCAAGCGTTTCCACATCCAGGCCGCGCACACCAGCCACCGCAACCACCTTGCCTTGCGGTGCCTTGCCCAACGCACCCAGATCGGAAATATCCACCACGGCATTCACATCTCCACTGACCGAAAGCACACGCACCCAACCCGTCCGGCCCGAAGCGTTGATCTGGCTCCAGCCACCCTGATTGACCAGCAGGCGTACGCGCACTCCTTTGTCGATGCGGGTCAATTCCGCTGCCCCGGCATCCGGCGAGGCACGCACTACATCGGATTTGAGCATCACGGCATTGGTGCTTGCCTCGACTGCGGGCCTGGCATTCTTTTGCGGAGGCGTCCCCATCCCCGGGGTTAGGGCGGAATATGCCAGGCAAGTTGCGCCAACAAGATTGATCCATGAATTACGCAACTGCCACATGATCAATTACCCTCGCCAAAGCCGAAGCCACCCGGACTGCTTGCCGGACTTGCTTCCTGCTCGCGTCTGGCAGGTTTGATATAAGCCACATCGCGGCTGCGCAACCCGGCACCACGCGCGAACTGCTCGGCATCGGCGCGGCTGCTTGAATACTGGTCCAGACGCGTCAATTCATTCGCGTTGAAGCGCGCACCGCGCAATTCTTCTTCATTCAGGCCACGCAATCCGGCAACCGCAACAACCCGGCCCGGATCACGCCGTTCGGTGCCCATCTGGACAATACCGCCAAGCACGTTGCCACCAGCGGCCTCGGCGCTGGAACGAACCGAAAGAATGCGCACCCAGCCCGTCACCCCGGCATGGCGAATCTGCGTCCAGCCACCCTTGCGGTTCAGGACTTCGACGCTGGCGCCCTTGCCGGCGCGACCGACGCTGGCCGCACTGGTGCTTGCGCTGGCGCGCATCTCGTCTTCCTTGATCATGGTCCCTGTCGCCGCCCAGACGGGCAAAGCCATCAGAAAACCGAACAGCAGCGTGAAAAAATGCAATTTCATGGCATCCCCTGACTGTTTCATTTGCCTGCATGACGCATCATAGCAAGGCCACCGCAGCTTCACGCTGCCGGAAAATGCGGTAGTAATATCGAACTCATGAACTTTCTGTCTCCTTTCCTTGCCCGCCGTGGCACGGCTTTACTGGCTACCTGGCGAATCTGGCGGGATACGCTGCTGTTTGCCGCTCGCGCCGTCATCATTGCCGCCACCCCTTCCGCCTATAACAGCGCAACGCGGACCGTGGTGATCAAGCAGATCTATTTCACTGCCGTGCAAATCCTGCCCGGCTTCACGCTGTTCGCTGCCCTGCTCTCGTTTGTACTGATCCAGATCGTGGTCACCACGGCGGCGCAATTCGGTTTGTCCGATTACGCCCTCGAAGTTTCCGTGCGCCTGCTGGTTCTGGAGTTGCTGCCCTTGATCACGGCTTTGTTCGTGGCCTTGCGCTCAAGTTCCGCGATCAATACGGAAGTGGCGCTGATGAAGATCAATGGCGAAATTGAAGCACTGGAAAGTGCTCGGGTGGATACCATGCGACTCGAATTCGTGCCTCGCGTCATCGGCGGCATGATCTCTGTCCTCGCCCTCACCGCATTTACCAGTGTGCTTGCGCTGGTTCTGGCCTACCTTGCCGTATATGGGCTGCAAACCTGGAGCCTGCCGGATTTCAACCGGGTCATGGGCAAGGTGTTCGATAACGCAGTATTGATCGGCATCATCCTGAAAAGCATTGCCTTCGGCCTCGCGGTCACGGTCATTCCGGTCGCGGAAGGTCTGGCCACTCCGAGAAAGCTTTTCATGGCCCCGATCTCGGTATTACGCGGCATGGTCCGGTTGTTCTTTGCGCTCATGCTGATTGAAGTCGCTTCACTGGCTTTCAAATACATATAAACCACGCATCAGGCTGTCAGGCGGGATTACGGCTTTGGCAGTACATCCGGGCGATTTATTCACCTTTTCTGCTACGGCATAATTCATTATCTGCTGTGGAACCCCGCAGGCCTTGCCTGCCTCTGACGGCACATCCTGAACCGCTATCCCGCTTTGTTGGTCTTGTATTGACTGGAGAATGATTTGGACTGGCTTTACCACCCCTGGCCCTGGTACGTAGCAGGCCCGCTGATTGGCTTGATGGTTCCGGTGATGCTGTTCATCGGCAACCGTTCTTTCGGCATTTCCAATAACTTGCGCCACCTTTGTGCAATTACCCAGCCCCCCAATGTGGATGTCGATTTTTTTCGTTACAACTGGAAGGAACACATCTGGAGCCTGGTCTTCGTCATCGGCACCGGGTTGGGCGGTTTTCTCGCCGGCGTGGTATTCGCCAATCCCGAACCGGTAAATCTGAGCCAGGCCGCCCAGGACATGTTGCTGGCCTGGGGCTTCACCCAGCCGGGAGCCTTTCTGGTACCGGATGAACTGTTTCATACCAGCGTGCGCAACTTCACCTTTCTTTTTGCTTCCGGCGTTCTGGTCGGGTTCGGCACACGTTATGCCGGTGGCTGCACCTCCGGCCACGCGATCACCGGCCTGTCGACTCTCCAATTGCCTTCGCTCTATGCGGTTCTTGGCATCTTCGCTGGCGGCCTGTTCTCGTCCTGGATTCTGGTGCCCAGGATGCTGAATTAAGGAGTTTCCAGATGACGCGCTATCTTCCCTATCTGCTGGTCGGAGTCCTGTTCGGTTTTGTCCTGATCAAATCGGAGGCGGCTTCCTGGTATCGCATCCAGGAAATGTTCCACTTCCAGAGTTTTCATATGTTCGGCATCATGTTTTCAGCCATCGCCACCGCGTTTGTGACCACCCAGATCATCAAGCGTGTAGGCAGTCATAAAGCGCTGGATGGTCAAGTCATCGAAATTCCCGACAAACCTGCCGGGCGTATCAGCTACATCGCCGGGGGTACCGTCTTCGGCTTCGGCTGGGGTTTGATCGGCTTGTGTCCGGGACCGGTTTTCGCACTTGCCGGCACCGGTTCGATTGGCGCCATCGTCGTTCTTGCCGGCGCGCTGCACGGCACCTGGCTGTATGGCGCGCTCAAACAATATTTACCGCATTGATTCCATTAACCCATTCATCAACAGGCTTTTTTTGACAGCACCCGACGCGCGGGCTAACCTTGCCGCCGTTTTTTCGAGCGTTTGTTTTCGCACTAATTGGAGGAGAGCACGATGCGTATGATTTCCCTTGCCCTGGCCGCAGTCGGCCTGGTTTCCCTGTCCGCCCAGGCGGCCCCCTTGATGTCTGCTGAATGGGCCGCGCAAGCCTGTCAGTCGTGGAATGGCAATTCGATTCTGACTGACGAGCTGGCCGAGAAGTGGATCAAGAATGACAAGGGCCGCGGCTACAAGATCATGCACATGTACCGGACGGACTGTGGCGAGGCCAGCAAGATCGAGATGACCATTTCGGCCAAGAACGGCAAAGCCTTATGTACTTACGCCGGCAAAATCCAGCATGGCACGCTTGACCTCGATTCCGATTACCTGATGCACGCCGAAACCAAACGCTGGAAAGAAATGGGCGCTGGTGAATATGGCCCGATGCGCGCCATGATGTTCAACCGCCTCAAGTTTGAAGGCCCGAAAGGTGAAGCCATGCGAGTCATGGGTCCGTTCGAGCAGTTCCTGCTGATCCCCGGGAAAGTGCCAGGCGACGAGTCCTGTCCGAAGTAATAGATTCTGCGTGACATCAAAACCCGCTGCAGTCGAGCGGGTTTTTTTTCGGCCATTATTCTGCTGATCCTGCCAATTCCAAATCCGGCAACGTACAAACCAGAAACGAACTGTGCGGCAAGCATGCCGAAGCGAACTCCGGCCATCCGGCCTCGTTATACTGTGCGCAGTTATTTTGCATATTGATCCTACCGAATTTCCCGTACATCCATAGCGATTTCACCATGTCCGACCCGACCCTATCTCCCGCCTGGAAAGCCCTGAAAGAGGAACGTAAAACCTGGAAAGGCGTGCATCTGCGCGATCTATTCGCCAATGACAAGAAACGCGCCGAGCGTTTCTCCATACAGGTGGATGACTTGCTGCTGGATTATTCAAAAAACCTGATCCGGCCCCAAACCATGAAACTGCTGGTCAAACTGGCCAGGGACTGCGGCGTTGAAATCCTGCGTGATGCGATGTTCGCCGGTGACAGGATCAATCTGACCGAAGATCGCGCCGTGTTGCATAGCGCATTGCGAAATAGAAGCGATCGGCCGGTTCTGGTCGATGGTCACAACGTGATGCCCGATGTCCGCGAAGTGCTGGCACGCATGCGTGACTTTGCCGACCGAGTGCGCACCGGCAAGTGGAAAGGCTTCA
>SXGT01105663.1_pt1 | contig 13200 bp, 13 predicted proteins | sample 3176221 | NCBI WGS metagenome assembly SXGT01 (sample SAMN11356862, study PRJNA531348) | freshwater metagenome | isolation source: freshwater sample F1-120 | place: China: Fuxian Lake, Yuxi | collected 2017-12-25
GCCGTTTTTCATCTCTTCAACTGCGGTTTTTAGGATGAAATGACTTGTCACAGCTTGAGTACTGCTTGATCTCCATGGACGAACCTCTTCGGCTGGAACCCGCCAGCGAGCGTCCAACTTTCTGGCTACAACGACAAAACGGCCGTCACCGCCACAGCTTACTCAGCTGATTGGGTCAATTCCTTGAGCAATAGGCGGGTCAGTTGTGATGAGCGCTGAGGGCAACGGCGAAGCTGTCTTCTTCCGGAGCCAAGTAATACGAAGGAGGAGGTGGTGCTCAGATGAACGAGGAATGGTTGGTCAGGTTGACCGCTCACCACGTTCTTGTGCGATTGCTAGAGAAAATCCTGGGGCGACTTCGACCACGAGCAGAATCTCAATTGAGCGTTCGCAAAATGGCCTAGACCGCAGCCGAGTAAACAGGGAGCGTCAGCGTGAAGCGTAACCCCGGTGTAACCCCAGCAAAAAACAAAAAAGGCTTGCGTCAGTGCAAGCCTTTGATTTTATTGGTTGCCAGAGGCGGAATCGAACCGTCGACACGCGGATTTTCAATGCCATAAATAAAACTTATGGGTCCGCAGCCAAACGCAGTTCCGTTACAAAACAATCACTTGGGCGAAGTGAAACGCAATCAAACGCACCCAAGCGCAACCGATTTACGATGCGAGTCTCAGAAAAGTCTCAGAAGATTTCTGACGCCAAGCAAGGTCGGGCAAGTATAGCGCGCCGTCCAAGGTGGATGCGTTGGTATAGCAACTTACTAAAATCCCCCATAAGTCCTTAAACCTATGGGGGATTGTTCTTGGCGAAAATTTCTTCAAGCGCAGAAGCGCCTATTCCGAGTTGCCCCGCTACACCACCCGAGGTCATGGGCATCTACATTACAGCCTAGTCGGATAGCTAGTTTTTCGCACTTGGGCCGACAAGAAGTCGGCGAATGGCTTGATATTACCTTCTACGCTTGCTTGCTCAAGGCAAGCCATATATTCGACCCGGTCGTCCACGCGGATGATGGTCCAAGGATAATTGCCAGAGGCCAACATAAGATTCATCAGGAACCTGGCCATTCGACCATTTCCATCCATGTACGGATGAATGAAGCCAAACAGCCAGTGCCCCAACACAGCGCGCACGAATGCATCAGGCTCCTCAGCAAAGCACTCCTTGAGCGCCTCCATGCCGTCCCGCACATAGTCGAAATGTGGCGGCGAATGCTGTGAGCCACGCAGGAAAACCAAGTGCCGCCGATAGCCCATCAGGTCCCGAGGCTCCAGTATTCCGGCGTCCACGGAGGTGCCAAACAGTTTCTGGAACCAGGCTTGATGCCGGTCGGCAAATACCTTGGCGGCGGGGACGCCGGGTTGCCGTTCCTGAAATACCTTGCTTGTATCTTCGCGAACCAGGGCGAAGGCATCCAGATAGCCTTTGGCGGCGAGGGCCTCAATGTGTAGTTTGTCTGTAGGCTCCGTGTCTGGGCTCCACGCCCCGTCCGCTATTTTTTGGATGAGTTCGGGGGTAACGCGGTAACGCTCGATGGATAAGCTGTGATACGCATCGGCAACCCGGATAGCGTCCACCTGGCAGAGATAAGTGTCTACGGTGGTATCCGGGGGTAGAGGGTCTGGGCGTGCCGCCAGAACCAATGGTCGGTGTTCTGCCCAGAGGGCCTGGATACGAGCATACAGGGGAGCCTTTGGTATCGCCCCGAGGTGGTGCACAACCTGACCCTCAAACGGGTTGCTCACGGCGGGCAGCTGGATGTTCAAACCGGCCAGTTGCTTAAGAACATCGTCTGCAAAGTTTTCTCGCCCGATTTGTCGCATTGCGGCGACCACGCGAGCTACACCTGACGCATTGATATGCACCAACTCAGCGATGGCTGCGGGGTCGGTTACGGTGCTCAGCACCACCTGAACGTCTCGGGCATTAACCTGAAAGGCCTTCGGTGTCAGCATGGCTAGTGTATAGGGCGGCGTCATGCAGCGCAGGCCATCGAGCATGCTCACATTGCCCTCCGACGGGAAGCTCCTCTTGCCCGGGTACAGTACCAGGGAACGCCCGTAAGTCAGTTGCTGTATCTGGCTCTGGTCCACCCCCAGCATGACGTTAACCTGCGGAGGTACGACATTATGTTGAGCATGCCGAAGCAGTGACTGTTCCGCTGTGAGGCAGTATTTGGTGCCAAACCGCTCTTTAAGGTATTTGCTGATGTACTCCCAGAAATTGGCGAAGAAGGGCGTTGTGTCCCCGGCTTCTGCGGTGGGGTCGGATACGAAATACCACCCCTTCAGGATTTCGCGAAGAAAACCCTTCTTCAGAAGAAGAACCCGGGTAGCGTTGTTCAGTTCGGGCCCGCGAACAACGCCACGTTCCGAACCCAAAACCTGGTGGAGTTCGGTCAGGGCGCGATGCAGCTTGTCTCGGTCACTAATTCGGGGGCGGCCCATAGCTATAATTCACTTGTTTTGTTAAAAACAATGCACATGTTTTGATTATAACAATCAACATGTATTGTTGTGATTAGTTATCGGCGCGGCCAGGGAGAAGAGCGAGAGCCTGGACCGCTCCATCCTGAGGTTGGCTCTGAGACGCAGTGGTTTCTTGGCGGTGCCGGTCTGGCTGCTTTGGAGGGAGTCCGTAGGCCCGGCCTGAAGGGCAGGCGGACATGACAGCCTGGAGCGGCGGGTCTTGGTCTCGCGAACCAAAAGGCAATCGCTCAAGTAAGAAAAATACCGCGAGGGAGAAATATTCAGCAGTTTGCCGGGGGGCAGCAAAGCAAAATTTGCAGCCTGCAAAAGCGGGGCAACGCAGCGTTACACCGAGATTATTGGCGGATATTTTTTGGTTTGTGTGCAATCGATTGCGCACGGATTTTTGAATTCACGCATCAACTCGATTGCAAGTCATTGATTTGATTGGTGGCCAGAGGCGGAATCGAACCGTCGACACGCGGATTTTCAATTCGAACGAGTAGTCAATTTCGCGGAATTCAAGTCAACACACAAAAATCCAAAATCCATAAAAAACAATCAATTAAGTAACTTACAAAAAATCCGATGATTGACCTATGTTGATCGATATTCCATAATTCTACTTACAAAACGCTTACATAAATTTCATGTAAGTGATACTTGTGAGGTGGAAAGATGGCACGGATCAAACTGACGGCTGGAAGGATTCAGGACTTCACCACCGACAAGGGGCAGGCCTTTCTCTGGGATACTGACGTGACAGGCTTGGCTGTCAGAGCCACCCCTGGCGGAAAGGCTTTCATCTTTCAAGGTAAGCTGAATAGCCGCGATATGCGGCTCACTATCGGTAGCGTGAAGGCTTGGAGTATCGAGAAGGCCCGTGAGGAAGCGCGCAGGATGCAAACCCTCATTGACCAAGGTGCCGATCCCCGTGAACACAAACGGGAGCGCATAGCTGCCGATGCGGCCAAACGCGAAGAACGGCAACGCCAACAAGTATTGGTGAGCGAGGCATGGGCCGCCTACCTATTAGCCCGCCGGCCAAGGTGGAGCGCTCGCACCCTGGTTGACCATGAAAAGCTTTCCCGAGCAGGTGGCGTCGAGAAGGTACGTGGCAAAGGCAACACAGAGCCCGGCCCTTTGGCCGCACTGATGCCGCTCAAACTTTCCGACCTGACACCCGCCAAGATGGCATCCTGGCTTGATGTCGAGGGCGCTGCACGCCCCACCCAAACAGCCCTTGCCTACCGCATGCTTCGTGCCTTCATCCGATGGTGCGCCCACCGAGACGAATACCGTCAATCCACCCACCTCGAAGCCGTTGGCACCAACATCGCCAAAGACCATGTTCCGCGTATCTCGGAGAAGGAAGGCGACTGCCTGCAACGCGAGCAACTGCCGACCTGGTTCCAGTCCGTGCGCCGCCTGCCGCCCGTACAAGCCGCCTACCTGCAAACACTGCTGTTGACCGGGGCGCGGCGTGAAGAACTGGCTGGGCTGAAGTGGGCCGATGTGGATTTCCAATGGAAGAGCTTGAGTATCGCTGACAAGGTAGAAGAGACTGGCCGCATCATTCCTTTGACGCCTTATGTCGCCGCCCTGCTGGTCGATCTCAAACGCCGCAACGAAACACCGCCACCCAAGTTTCGAATCCTGACCGGCAAGAAAGTCGAGAACGACCTCACGAAGTGGAAACCATCACCCTGGGTATTCAGCAGTCCCACAGCCGCATCTGGACGCATTCAGGAACCGCGTGCTGCCCACACTCGCGCCCTCGCCGCCGCCGGACTGCCTCACTTTTCCATTCATGGTCTGCGCCGCTCATTCGGCACCCTGAGTGAATGGACGGAAGCGCCGGTCGGCGTGGTTGCTCAAATCATGGGGCACAAGCCCTCCGCTATTGCTGAAAAACACTACCGCCGCCGCCCACTGGACCTGCTCAGAATGTGGCACAGCAAGATCGAAGGCTGGATTCTGGAACAAGCCGGCATCGCACAGCCACTGGAAGAGCAGCCTGCGCTTCTTCTGGTGAAATAATATAAGTTTTTATATACTCACGCGATGAAGCCAATACGTTTTCGCGGCACCTCGGTGGATGATCTGCGCACCTTCCCGGCCAGCGTGCGACGCGAGGCTGGTTACCAGATGGACAAGGTGCAACATGGCCTGGAGCCCACCGACTGGAAACCAATGCCGTCGATTGGCGAAGGCGTCAAAGAAATTCGGATACGCGACGAGGCCGGCGCTTTCCGGGTGATCTACGTGGCAAAGCTGGCCGATGCCGTCTATGTGCTGCACTGCTTCCAAAAGAAGAGCCAGCAGACCAGCGCGAAGGATGTTGAACTGGCGCGAAAGCGCTTCAAGGATTTGATGAAGGAACGGACATGAAACAGGAACAGGAATTTGCCAGCGTCTGGGATGCCATCGAGGACACCCCTCAGCAAGCCGCCAGCATGCGTGCCAAGTCCGCGTTGATGATGGAACTGGAAAACCTGATTCGCCAGCGCGGAATGACCCAGGCCGAAGCCGCCACCCTGTTCGGCGTCACCCAGCCCCGCATCTCCAACTTGATGGGTGGCAAGATCGACCTGTTTTCCTTGGACACGCTGATGGACATGGCCACCACCGCCGGACTGGAACCGCATATCACCATCAAGAAACCCAAGTCTCCGCGCAAGCGCGCGGCGCCTAAGCCGCTTCAGAAGGCGGCCTGAGACTACATGGAGGTGTGCGATGGGCGACGAAGCAAAGGAGCGCTACACACTTCATGAAGCTGCGGAATTCGCGGCGCGCGGGAACACAAAAGATACCAGCCGAATATTGCATAAGCTGAAGCAATCCGTACTTAGCGACATGCTGAAGGTTTATCAGCCGGGCTCTTCTGTTTCCTATGAAGTTGAAGGCGGTATTAGGATTGCTGCGGAAAACCTGTCAAAAGGCGCCGAAACAGATGCATCACGCTACCCTGGTGGTATCGCACTTGTTGATTTCGAGTTCGATGAGCGGCTACGTGAACTCTTATTGCCGAACGACCTGGAAGCCTATTGGGACGAACTGAATGCCTGGCTAGAAGGGAATGAACCACGCCTCTACGAAAAATGGAAGTTTCCCAAACCCAAAGTAGTGAAAGTCGTGGTCCACGGATTAGACGGTCAACCCGGCAACGACTGGAAAGATAAAGCCCGGGAAATTGCCGATGAACTCTTTGACCATGACACGTTGAATCACTGTCGAGACAGCCTTGTCGGTTATTCGGAACGTGTTATGAAAATGATGCAGGAGCGCCAAATTCACGGGCCGCGTGGCCGCATCGACAACCCCAAAACAATTCAGCGGGAAGCACTGCAAGCTAGTCAGTGGTGGGGAAAAAAGAAGAAGTAAGTGTGCGGGGAACGCGGGGAAAACGGGAAACGCATTAACGGGTTATTTCCCGCATTTGATAGTTAGCTGAAGAGCCAGCGCCCGTGCGGGTTTCTGGCTTTTTTGTTTTATCTAGACGGGAATTTTTCCCGGCACTGCAGTGGAAACATCCTCAACAACAAAGAAGGTGTTAGCCACATGAACGCAATCAATCAACTCTTGGTCCGAATTGGCCTGCCCGAAGTCTTACCAACCAGCGAAGCTGCCGCCGCAATCAATCGCGCTCCCCAGACCCTCAGAAAATGGGCCTGCCTAGAAAACGGCCCGATCCGCCCGATTCGAATCAACGGTCGTCTGGCCTGGCGGGTGACGTCCGAGTCGATCGAGTACGAGTCGAAGAAGGACAGGAGGTATTCGACGCCCAGGGCTTCTTCCAGGCTGGTGAATGGCCCCATCGGATCAAGGTCGGAAGATGTGAAGAAGTAGAGCCCGCGCCACTCGTTGATCCAGGAAGCACCGCAGGAACCCGGCATGGAACTGTCCCAGCTAAGGGTAAACACAATCTTGGCGTCACTCATGCCGTCGTTCACCAGCCAGTTTTCATCGGCTTCGGCCAGCCGGACTTCCTCCGGGCTCAACATATTGCGTACCAGCGGGCTGGCAAGTAGTTCATCGCTTGAAAACATATGGATACTCCTGTTGATTGGGGTACAGACCGATTTCACTCCGGCACGCCCGTCGGTCTCCGCGTGGCCTCCGCTTGCACCGTTTCATGCGGGGTCTGGGTGGTTGGAGATCAGCGGGGTGGCTGGCAAGGAACGAGTCGCCTCAGCTCGCCGATGAACAAGGCCACGTCCTTCGGTGCCGGAGCGTCAAAGTGCCAGTTCCACTTACCGCTATAGTGGTTGAGGTAGCCGGTTGAGACCTGAGCCTGGGCCCGCTTGACATCCTTGAAGCGGCAGGCGATCCAGTCGTCGTAGGGATGGATGTCGAGCAGGCCGGCGCTGGTGTCGAGCTGCCAGCTGTAGGTTCCGCCCTCTCGGGCACCAAGGCGAGGCAGTTCAGCGGTAACAGCAGCAGCGAAGTCGAAGCGCGATTGCTTCATGGCCGTCACCCAGCCTTGCGGCTGAAGGTGGCACCGCAATTGCGGCAACGAAACCAGGTGTTTTGGCCGAGACGGCCGAGGTGGGCGCAGGACGCGCCGTGACAGCATGGACACATGACAATCTCCTTTTTAGCGAGTTTGCCGAGGTGGCGGGGCCGCAATATGGACAACTCCCCCAGCCCGTGAGGTGGGCCAGCCCATAAAAAAACCCGCTCAGTGCTTGCGCGCTAGAACGGGTTTCCACCGGTTTAGCTGTACTTATTACGCGCCCGCAAGCGGACAAATTAGCGCGGTGAGTTTGTAGCTCACGTAACCACTATAGCATGTAGTTTTGGGATGGTGTGAACGTATGCAGCTTGATTCATGGAGTGGTGGCAGGATGTTTCATGATCCGCAAGAGCACCCAGCCTGCAACGTCATGACATCTGCTATCTGGGGTCAAGCCGCCATTCAAATGTTTGGGGTGGGCGCCTGCAAGTCGGCCGGAACGGTCATTGGGGGATTGCTACTCGGGCGGCCGCTCGTCTTCACATTGCTGCCGTTCAACCATCACTAACCAATGATGGTGTTTTACGCCGCCGCTCAATTCATGCTGAACACCAGCTTTGTGGAAACCTAAGCTATAAGTGCTACCGGCTAGTTGCTGGCCGCGATGCTTCTCGCCCTTGCGGCGGCCGGTGTGTATAGCTATCGGGCCACCCGTTCAGCCAAGCGCCAAAAATTACCTGCCTCCTGTGCCTCTCCCCAGAAAGCCAAGCTGCCGCAGCAGCAGGTCAGAACATCGATTGGTAAAACGTCACTACTGCTTCTCACTTCATTTGAATTGGTTGATCCGGGGAGACGCCGTATTTGCGCTGTCTTGCTCGTCCCCACCAACAACCACCAAAGGTGACGGCCTGTTCAACTTTCTGGATCACTTTGGCAAACTTGTTTCCATTGCGCGCCGGCACACAAATTGGACAACCATACTCGCAAAATTCAGGGTCATTGGGATGCAGGATTGGCATCTTCCAGCCTCCCCATCCATATTTTTCTTTGCCCATGATTCTCTCCTTTCCAGGAATCTGAAATACCACGCACCGCTCCACTATTCATATTTTTTTGGGATTTCCAATATCCAAGTTCGTATTTGACAAGTTTTCAAGTTTGATCAAATGCTCAATCAAAGTGGATATCGGGCGTTTTCAATATAGACCGCTCGCAGCAGCAGGTGGTCGCAAAAGAATAGCGCGGGGTGCCTGAAGGTTGCCGATGTGCCGCATCTGGCAATAGGCCGCAGGTCGGCTGATGGTTGATGACCCGTTTGTCCGACAGGCTGCTAGGGGAAGTCGGCTAAACGGTCATTCGGTTGACCTTGTTTGTTTTTTTCACATTGGCGCTTAGCCTCGGTAGCAGCGGATGTTTAGCGTTGCTTTGGTTCGCGTGGCACCCAGGACTGTCTATTCTGAAATAGGCATCTGGGAGGGGTTGTGATGGCCACGAGATCAGGCAACTCGGAGCAAACAGCGGAACCGACAAGCTCACTTAGTCCGTTGAGCCAGCCCAATGAATTTCCTGTGCGAATTTACACTTTGGGCCGAGCCGGTCTGGTGGTTGATGGGAAGCCAATCGTATTCAGCGGAAAAGCACAGAAGCGTCCGCTATCGTTGTTGTTTTGCCTGATCGCGCAGGGTGGAAGGAACGTCACCCTGACAAGGCTCTACCATGCGTTGTGGGATGTTCCGGATTCAGCCTCGTCGCAACGCGGGTCGCTGGACACCGCAATTTATCGATTGCGGCGACTGTTGCGGCATACAGATGCAATTTGCATCAGCAATGGAAGCGTTTCGCTCGATACCCGAATCTGCTGGGTGGATGTATGGGCTTTTGAGCGTCTGCTCGGCGAGTCAACGCAGACCGATGACCTGCTGACGATGGCGGATCTGATCAAGCAAGCGCTGGATCATTATCAAGGGGAGTTTCTCGCCAGCATGGATGCTGACATGCACTTGGGCGACAGCAACGATGCCTGGGCACTGGCCGCACGTGAACGCTTACGCACCCGCTTGCTACGCTTGGTCCAGGTCGTGGCCGACAAACTGGCTGCGGCAAATCAATGGGATCTACTGGCCGATATTTACCACCGACTGCATGAACGCTATCCGCTGGATGAAATGGTTTGCCGTCAACTGCTTCGTACCTATATCGAACGACAGGAAGCGACACAGGCGATCGACCTATTCAAACGTTGCCGGAAATTACTGGCTAACGGCCTGCATAGCCTACCCAGTCCGGCGACGCTGGCCCTGCTGCGGCGCTTGCCCGGGATTGATCTCGATCATATCTAGCAGAAGGGTGAATCGGTAAGCAATATGTGAGATCGCCGGCACTATAGATAAATCAGTAAATAAGCAAATTCTTCAATTTGCGCCGGCACAGCAACGGATGGTGGTAAGAAGGAGGTCGCATCATGAAACGCATACCAAACTTCTGGTTTGTTTTAGCCGGCCTGGTCATCGGCATCATTCTCACCATCGGCATTGCCACTTGGCAGATGCCGCAACAAGTGGTCGGGTTAATGATCAATGAAAGCCCGAGTCCGCATGACATGGCCACCACCCTGGCGCGGATCGAGAAAAACGCAAAAGAAATGGGTTGGCAGGTGGCCAAGACCTATGACTTCCGTGAATCCACCCGCAAGCACATCGGCAAGGACGTCGGACCGATGAAGGTCATGGAAATGTGCCAGCCGGGCTATGCCACCCGCATGTTGAGCAAGGATCCGAACAAACGTCTGGCGGTAATGATGCCGTGCGCCATTGCGGTCTATGACAAAGCCGACGGTAAAACCTATGTGGCCAGCATGAACATGGAACTGATGAGTCAGGTGTTTCCTGGTGATGTCGGCGAAGTGTTGGGGGCCGTCGCCCGAGATGACGCTCGCATTCTGGGCTTCGCGCATCCATGAGCAGGTGTCTTTCGAGCATCTCGTAGCAGTGACGTTGCAGTGACTTTGTACCGACCGAAAAACTCAAGGAGATGAACATGACGAACCATCTGAAAATTCCCCTCTCGGCGCTGACAGCGGCGCTGTTCCTGACCCTCAGCGGCATGGCATCGGCTGCTGGCAACGTCTCAAGTGGCGCCGCCAAGTCGATGTTCTGCACTTTCTGCCATGGCACCGATGGCAATCTGACCTACGTATCGCCACGCCTTGCCGGCCAGCACCCGGCGATGCTGGCCCAGACGATGAAGGCTTACAAAAGTGGCCAACGCATGACGCATCCGATGATGAATATCATCAGCCAGGGCCTAGCCGATCAGGACATCGCCGATCTGGCCGCCTACTATTCCAGCCAGCGTCCGTTGGGCATGGAAAAAGCCAGCCTGTACTGGCGGCTGGGAGGTACTGGCGCATTGACGGCGGCAGTGGATGACGTCATCGCCACCTCGAAAGCCGACCCGCGATTAGCCGGCAGGCTCTCTGGCGCATGCCGCAACAAGTTGATCGATCAACTCTGCGAAGCGACCGGCGGCCCGTGTACCTATACCGGCCGCGACATGAAGAGCGCCCATACCGGCATGCGCATCACTGAAGCCGAGTTTGGCGCGGTAGCGGAAAACCTGATCAAGACACTCGATAAATTCGGTGTGCCCGTGCGTGAGAAGAATGAATTGGTCGGACTGATTGCGCCGATGAAGGCCGATATCGTAGGTCATTGATGCCTTCGTGAAATACGGTAGGGGGCGGCGCATGCCGCCCTTCTTTCTGTCCGCTCATGGCCGGCGGCGGCCTTTGGGATAGTCACCGGAAAGCAGCCGTTTAGCTATCCAGCGGAATTTTCCACCGGCGGCTTTCGGGCATCAGATCGAACTGCGGCAGTCGGCTAGGAACTGCCGTTGCGTGTTTCCCGCAAGCGGTTTGCTAAACGGCAGCTGTTCTTCGAGACCTGCCGTAGAGCCAATTCACACAGCTCGGCCGGAGCGGCCATTAGGGATGTCGCTGCCAACGTCAGCACCTCTTCGCATTGCCGACACACGATGTGAAATGCCGAAAATTCCAGGACCGTCGTTTCCAAATGACCACTTCCGAATAATGTTAGTCACCCTTTCGGTCCGGTTCCGTCATCCGCAGCCATACGGTTCACCGGCAGGTAACCGAGTTGAGCAATCATGCGACACGGCTGCTCATGGACAGCACTTCAGCTAAAAGCAACACTTCCCCCCAACCCGATTACCGCAGCTCACGGCTGACCGATTTCGGAATCGTAGAGGTTCGATGATCGATCTTCTGCGACGCAGATTGTCGCCACCTTCTCCTAACCTCTACCTTATTGAGCAGATTGATTTGGGAGATCGCATCATGAACGGCATTTGTCCCGCAAGAGACGCGTTACGTCGCATCCTTTCAAAGGCAGGCCATGAAGCCTGTTTCAACACCCACTGTTTTGGCGAAGAGCAAGAAAAACCAACCTTGATGCATCAGGCCTGTATTGGAATGCTGGCCGATGCTATCGAGCATGAAATCCCGGCGGAATTGCTGCGCCTCGGCAAGCGCGCCCCCCTCGATGTATTGCAGTTCAGTCTGGTCAACTACCTGATGTCCAGGCAACCTCGATACAGCGCGGATCATGCAAGATGGATCGTCGAGTCGTGGTCAATGACGCTGGGCTTGACCCGCTTCCACCCTATTTTGCCGCTCGCGATGCTTCGCCCGGGCAACTCACCTGAGTCGGCGAAAAATTCAGTGCTGTGCAACGCGTGTGTCCTCGGTTCTGCGCCTTCCTCATGAGCCTTGCGAGACAACCTCGGCCCAGAATTCAGCGCGTATTCGTTCGCTGGTTCAAGGAAAACCGCAACCGATTCAATGTGCAGATCCAACTCACACAAATCACCGACAAGGGGGTGGAGCTGCATTTCCCTCAGTATCGTGACATCTTGTCGGTATGGCTCTCCCGTTGGGATTTGAGCGTCTGTGTCGATTGGCAGGGCGAAATCTGGGACATGCTGATCAGTCTGGATGCGGCCCCGGAATCATCACCAACTGGTTACCGCTGCAAGTTGTGCGAAAACGCCCACAGTACTTGGCCAAGTCGCGAAGGGCTTTGGCGAGATCATCTCTTCGAACCCTTTCTGGCATGGGTCAACGAGCACCTTGCGCCTGCAACCTGGTTGAAGCTCTATGGCACGGAAGGCGGTGGAATCCGATGGGCCAGGCTAGGCAGCCACCAGAACGTGTCTTCCGACGCGGCGTATCTCGTAACGGAATTCACTCTAAGACCAAGCCGGTAATTCTTTCCCATGTCTTCGCTTACTGCCGGCCTCGTCGGCAGCGACGCTATACGTCGCACAAGCTGGATATCCTACGTTTTTCAGAAAACTGCTGCGAGGCACGGCCATGACTACATTTGCCAATGAAGTCGCGGGAAACGTCGATATGGTTACACGTCATCGATTGAGCAAGGCGAATCCCGATACGCTTGATGCCATGGCTGCTTTAGCCAAGTCGCTCCACGACCAGGGCGATCTGACAGGAGCGCGGGCATTGCAGGAATCGGTTCTGGAAGCCCGTCGTCTTATCCTGGGTGAAGAACATTCCGATACGGTTGCAGCCATGAGCAACCTGGCCCTCACACTTTCTAAACAGGGCGACTATGCCAGGGCATTGAAGCTTCAGGAGCCGGTTCTGGAAATCTGCCGACGCATTCGTGGCGCGGAGCATCCGGTTACGCTGACTGCCATGAATAACCTCTCCGGCATCCTTAGTGGTCAAGGAGACTTGGCCGATGCACGTGTACTACAGGAGTCTGTGCTTGAAGCCCGCCGGCGCATTCTGGGCGCGGAGCACCCAGATACGCTTACAGCCATGAACAACCTCGCCTGCACGTTACGTGAATTGGGTGATCCATCAGCAGCATATTTGATTGAGAAGCCTATGTTGGAGAGCCTCGAGCGCGTTCTAGGGAGGGATCATCGGGCAACGCTTACTGGCATGAACAACTTTGTCCTCACTTTGGCCGCGCTTGGAAAGCTGCGCAAAGCCCGGACCCTGCAGGAACGCGCACTTGATGTTAGCTATCGCATACTGGGGATTGATCACCCCTATACGCATACGTCGATGGGCAATCTCGCTGCTATCTGCAGAGGAATGGAGGATTACGAGGCAGCGCAAACCCTGGAAGAATCGATTCTGGATAGCAAACGACGCCTGCTTGGCGAAGAGGACGATGCAGTGCTCTCCGCCATGGACCAGCTGGCTGAGACACTTTTGCAACACGACATGAC
>SXGT01168262.1_pt1 | contig 13200 bp, 7 predicted proteins | sample 3176221 | NCBI WGS metagenome assembly SXGT01 (sample SAMN11356862, study PRJNA531348) | freshwater metagenome | isolation source: freshwater sample F1-120 | place: China: Fuxian Lake, Yuxi | collected 2017-12-25
GCTTCCGTGGTTGTTCCCACCGAGGGGACGTTCGCGGGGCAGGAACGTATCGTTGTGGAAACCCCCACCTACACGGCGAAGTTTCGGGACGGCGCGGGACACGTTCGGACGGTGGCCACGGGCTGCAAAGACGAAACGGCGGCGCGGGCGGTGCTGGCCGGACTTGAGAAACGAGCCGAAAAGGTGCGGTCGGGCATCATCACGACCGCCGAGAATGCGATGGCCGATCATCAGCACACAAAACTGAGCGAGCATCTCGCCGAATTCATTGCCACGATGCAAGCGGCCGGGCGGTCGGACTCGCACGTCACGGGAACCGAGCGGCTGATTCAACGAGTCATCGACGAATTGAGTCTGCGACGGCTGTCTGATATTCGAGCCGAAGCGGTCGAACGCTGGTTGGCTCAACAAACTAACTCCGGCATGGCGGCACGAACCCGCAACAGCTATCTCGTCGCGCTGCGGTCATTCTGCAACTGGTGCATTGAACGGGATCGGCTGCCGTTCAACCCATTGGCGAGAATCGGCCATGCCGATGAGAAAGTCGATCAACGTCGGCAACGTCGGGCACTGACCGAGGCGGAGTTGTCCCGGTTGCTTTTCGTGGCTCGCCTGCGACCGCTGGCCGAGTTTGGACGCGAAACGATCAAAACTCCGAACCAAGACGCCGCGACACGGCAGAAACGCAGCCGTGCGACGTGGACGCTCAAGCCGCTGAAGTTCGATGAACTTTCTGCCGCGGTGGAACTCGCACGGGAACGGCTGCAAGACAATCCCGAATTCCTCGCAAGGCAAGAGCGGCTCGGCATCGAACGAGCGTTGGCCTACAAGGTGGCAGTCACGACCGGGCTGCGACGCGGTGAACTCGCCTCGTTGACGATCGGACAACTCGACCTCGACGGCGACTTCCCACACATCCGCTTGAAGGCGGCGGACGAAAAGAACCGCCAAGGGAATTCGATCCCGCTTCGCCGCGACGTGGCCGACGAACTGCGGGAGTGGGTATCGAGCCTGCGAAACGGCGGGGCCGGCTCGGCGAACGTGCTCGCCTTTCGTCGCGATGCTGTCGCGGTGGAACTTCCCGCCTCATCGCGGTTGCTCACGATTCCGAAGGCGTTCTGCCGGATTCTCGACCGCGACTTGAAGGCGGCGGGAATCCCGAAACGTGATGACCGAGGCCGCACGATCGACGTTCACGCCTTGCGGCACACGTTCGGAACGATGCTGAGCGTGGCCGGAGTCGCTCCCCGCGTTGCTCAAGCGGCGATGCGGCATTCGAGCATCGACCTGACGATGAACGCTTACACGGACCCGCGATTGCTCGACGTGCAAGGGGCGGTCGAATCGCTGCCATCAATTTCCGCGACGGCTTCGGACCCGAACGAGAATCGACAACGTATCGCGGCCGGAGCGGAGAATTTCGCGCCGTGTTCCGTGACACCAACGGTGACACCTGCCGCTGACTTTTCGAGAGATTTGCAGTCAACGGCTGTCACCTACGGGGCTATATTGAGCGAGACCCCGGAAATGCAGAAAACTCCGAGAAACCAAGCGTTTCTCGGAGTTTTCGCAAGCGAGGCCGGCGGGACTCGAACCCGTAACCTCCGGATCGACAGTCCGGCGCTCTAACCAATTGAGCTACGGCCCCTTGAGGTTCCGGCTTTTGGCCGGCTCAAAGGAGGGCGGGATTCTAGTCCCCGACCAACTTGCGTCAATAGAGTTATCAACGGCCTCGCTGGCGATGAATTGAGACGAGGCTCGGTGTGAGTTCATGGCGGATTTCGTCTCGCCTCGAATAAGTAATTCGAGCCTGTGAGTCGCGAATTTGAAACGGGGCAAGTGCTGCGTCACGACTAAGAGTTGGGGCACCCTAAATCAGCCGCAGGGCGCTAGTCCCGGTTAATCTCGCTCGAACCGGGGCTAGCGCCCTGCGGCGGATTTGCTCAACCCAGATTCATTGCCGTGTCAGCGAACTCAGCTCGTTCCCCGCGATGTTGAGCCAACTACCATGCTTGGGCGTGTCGCAGAGTTCGATGCGGTGGATCAGTTGCCGGGCACGGTCAAGTTCGAAGGCTTCGTAGAACGCACCCCTCGTGTGCGTGTTCAGGTTGTCGCACTCGACGATCACCTTCCCACTCTGGGAGCAGCGGCCTTCCAGCAACCGAGCGATTTCCGTCACCCAATCGAGCTTCGTTTTCTGTCCGCGAACCGCCACATCACGCCATCGGTTCGGTGAAATAGGAAGCCCGGCCTTGCTCCCGCGTCGGGTACGTGTGGAGCCATGAATCATAGGAGCTATCGCCGTGCGGCGGATGACAAGCGGCACGATGACAGAAGTTTGACAAAAGTTTGACCCGCCCCTGACCCACCGATTTCCGATGCTGTTCTAGAATGTTGCGCGGTTCGACCGCCGTCTTGGTGGTCAAAAACGTGTTGAGAACCTTCTGCATCGGAGTGCTGCCGTGACCCACGACTCTGGTTTATCCGAAATGTCTGCCCCGTCCACTTCTGTGAGCACCGACGAAGGTGCCGCGCTGCGTGGCGGGTTGGCTCAGCCCCATTTTTCGACCGATCGCGAGCTTTTGACGGAACCAACCGTGAAGGCGAAACGTGTTCGACCGGAGATTTCGCATCCGGTCGTCAGCAGTTTTCGCCAGCGATTTCCTCACGGCGTGAATTGGGGCAACGTGATTTGGATGGTGGGCATGAATGCGGCCGCGATCGCCGCGTTCTGGCACTTCAGTTGGGTGGGGCTGGTCATCGCCGTGGTGATGCACTGGGTGACGGCCTGCCTGGGAGTCACTCTGGGGTATCACCGCCTGCTGACTCACGGCAGTCTGATTGTGCCGACGCCGGTGAAGTATTTCTTATCCATCTGCGGCATGTTGGCGGCCGAGGGAAGTCCGCTATTCTGGGTGGCAACGCATCGCAAACACCATGTCCTCTCCGATCAGGAGGGTGACCCGCACACACCGAACGATGGCTTCTGGTGGTCGCACATGTTGTGGTTCAAGCCGAAAGAGGGTCCGGGGGAACTCGAAGCGTTGCTGAAGCGCTGGGCGCCGGACATGTATAAGGATCCGGTTCAGCGATTCTTTCACAAGTTCTTCCCCGTCTTCCCGATCCTCTTCGGAGCCGGATTGTACTTCGGCGGCAACTACTTCTTTGATGGTTTGGGACTGTCCTGCCTGTTGTGGGGCCTGTGTCTGCGAATGGTGATTGGCTATCACAGCACCTGGTTCGTGAATTCGGCGACACACATTTGGGGCTATCGCAATTACGAGACGACCGACCGCTCGCGCAATCTGTGGTGGGTCGCATTGCTCAGCTACGGTGAAGGCTGGCACAACAACCATCATGCTCATCAGCGACTGGCTCGCCACGGTCACAAGCCGTGGGAGATCGACATCACTTACATGATGATTCGCATCCTCAAGGTGCTGGGCCTGGCGACTCACGTTCAAGATCGCCTGCCTCAGAGTGATCAAGCCACGTGACGCCGACCGCTTCATGACCTAAAACGACGCCGCTGACCGCTGCAAGGTGGTCTGCGGCGTTTTTTGTTTGGACGTCCTTCGGATTACGGAAATCAGATCAAGGAACCTGCTGTCATGGTCGCACCGACCGGGACATTTCAAGCGGCATTGCGTTTGTTCGAGAACGGTCAAGTGGCCGAGGCTCAGCGGCGGCTGACCGAGTTCGTCCTCATTGAGCCACAAAATGCGGAAGCGTGGAATCTGCTCGGCGTGATTGAGTTTCAGAAATCGAACTTCGCCGATGCCGTGAAGCTGTTCCGTAAAGCGGTGCAGATCAACGAGCGCTCGGCGAAGTATTTGACGAACCTCGGCAGCGCGTGGAACGGACAAGATGATACTCGCGAAGCGACTGAATGTTTTGAGCGGGCGATCGAGTCTGATCCGCGTTGTGTCGAGGCACGCACCTACTTGGGCATTCTCCATCTGCAACAAGGCCGGCTGGATGAGGCACAGGCCGCACTTCAAGCGGCCTTGATCGACGCGCCGAAGTCGGCGTTGGCTCGGCTCAACCTCGGCAATTTGTTTCGTGAGCAAGGCCAGTTCGACCAGGCGGCCGAACAATACGAGTTCTCGTTGTCGACCGATCCCGACTACGCCGAAGCGTTACTCAATTTGGGCGTCGTCCGTTCCGAGCAAGGTCGATTCGCGGATGCGGTCCCGCATTTACGCCGCGCCGCCAAACTCCGGCCGCGAGCCGCCGCGATCCATTTGGATCTTGCCGCCGCGCTGCGAGAGACCGGCGATCACGCGGGGGCCGTGCAGTCATATCAGAGAGCCTTGTCGTTTCAAGCCAGTTCATTCGACGGCTGGATGGGACTGGGGCAATCGAATGTGGATCTCGAGCGCTGGGGCGATGCGATTTCTTCCTTTCAGAAGGCGATCTCCCTGCAACCCAGCTCCGCCGAGGCTCATCAGCAACTTGGGAAAGCACTTCAGAGTTCCGGCCAAGCCGAGGAAGCAGTTCGACATTTCGCGGTGGCGAAGATGCTCGCCCCCAAGTCCCCCGCGTAAGAAATACAGGCGAACGGGGCGGCGTCAGCCTACCGGTTCGTATGACGTATCACCGGGGAACTGACACCGCCCCGCTCGTCAAGACGCTTTCAAAACTAAGCACTCGCAAACCGAGGCCACCGTGCCTGTGGCCAGTCTTGGGAGCGTGGGTATTTCGCGCAATCACTTCGTCAGTTCGATTACCGGCTGAAGAAGGTCCGCATCAGCCAGGCGTTCTTACGACGCTCCATTTCCATCAGGCCGTCAAAGAGGCCCGCTCGTTCTTGCTCTTGGTAGTAGTAGTTTTGCTGCGGCTGTTGGTGACGCACTTTGCGTGAACTGCGGTCTTTCGCGCTGGCGGAGTCCGACATCGCGACGAGCCCTAAAACTGCGATCAATCCCAGAGTCAATTTGCGCATACGATCCCTTTCAGAAGTTGTGCCGTCTCGATGACGAGCCAAAACCTCAGACGCCTCGCGTCCGAAAACAGTCCGAGCGATACGGTCGCTCTCTGACAGTTCACGAACATCGGCAATTTCTGCCGGTCGTCCGAACCGGTAATTCGTGCCGATCAGAGAATCTGAGCCGGAAACCGGTGATCGAAGGGGTCGTAACAATCGCAACGCAGATGCGAGCCCATTTCGGTATCCCAAGAATTCGTCGCCCGGCGGTCAGTAATAGATTTTGGCGCGAGTGCGGAACAGGATTCGTGCGGTAGTCGGTGTTGTGTGAAAGCTCGTCTTGGGAAACTGTCAGATCGCGACTCTCAGTCGCACAAGAGAGCCAAACAGGCATTCGGCTTGGTCATTGCCGCCATCTTTCTGTCCCACATCTTTCTGTAAAAGCTGTGTTGGTGGTACAGAAAAATGGGGGACAGAAAAATCCGCTTCACGACGGGGGTGGTTCGTCCCCTCGGTGACATCCGGCGACTACTTCCCAGCCACCAAACTCAAATTCGCAATCCCTGTTCTGCACTCTTTTGGCGAGCCGGGCAACAGACAAAAAACTTCCGAAGTCGTTGCCGGCTTCGGAAGTTTGCTGAGTGAGCACTTGGCTAGAACAGGAATCGCGTCCGCAACGGTATCAAACGATTCCGAAGCTGGCGATCTCCCAATCGAACGTGGTGTCGAATGACTCGTTGATGGTTTCGCTGTCACGGCCGAGGATGTCGCCGACGTCCGCGTGGCTTTCACCGTCGCGAGCCGTGCCACCTTGGCCGCCGACAGAGATGTCACTGCCAGCCCCGCCGCTGATGAAATCGACTCCGAATCCACCGATCAGCGTATCGGTCCCATCGTTGCCGACGATCGAATCGTTACCGACCCCGCCATCGATGATGTCGTTGCCCGCGCCACCGATGAGCAGGTCACCGCCACCTTGGCCGAAGATCAAGTCGGCATCGGCCCCGCCGTCCATCACGTCGTTGCCAGATCCACCCCGCAGCGTGTCGTTGCCATCGCCGCCGAGAACCAGGTCGTCACCGCCTCCGGCAATCAACGTATCGTTGCCCACATCGCCGAAGAGGAAGTCGGCTGCCGCGCCGCCGATGATCAGGTCATTCCCGTCGCCGCCAATGACGAACACGCTGAAGAGCAACAGCGAGGCATCGACGTTGTCGTTGCCGGCTCCGAGATTGATGAACAAGCCGCCTTCGTCATCGCCATCGCCATCGCCTCCTCCTTCACCTTGGCTCTCGTCAACACCGTTGAGCGATGCATCGAGCGCGACCGTGTCGTTGCCGTCGCCAGTATCCAACGTCAACGAATGGACTGCATCGATCGAGACCGGAGTGATCTCGTCTTCGCCGTTGCGAGTCACATGCAGCAGGCCTTCACCGTCCACGAACAGCGACCACGCTTCATCCGGGCTGTCCGAGTGGCCGGTCACATGAAGGCTGAACGACGTATCGATCACCGACACTTCAAAGCGTGTGGTGACGGACGCGCCGATCGAGTCCGTCGCGGTCAGGAAGACGGTGTAGTCACCGGCGTCGGTGTAATCCGGCGAGATAAACAGTTGCCCGTTGTGCCCATTGAGGTGGAAGAAGCTCGGCAGAGCATTACCAAGCCGATCGCTCACCGAGAGGTTCAGGCTGTCCCCTTCGTCGACATCGTGGAAGAGGTCTGAGAGCTGCGTCAAAATCAGCGTCTGACCCTCATTGATCGAGATATTCTCCAGTGTTCCGACGGTCGGGGCGTGATTCACGCCGAATACTTCCAATTGGAAGTCGAGCGAAGTCGAGGCTCCCAGCGAGTCGGTTGCTGTCACTCGGATCGTCGCGGTACCGACGTCGTCGGCTGTCGGCGTGCCGTGGAACACCATTGTGTGGGGATCGAAGGTGAGCCAACTTGGGGCCGAGCTGCCGTTTGGTTGTGTGACCGAGATCTTCAGAAAATCTCCCGTGTCTACGTCACCAAACAAATCGCTCGGAAGGAAGTGGAAGAATTCCTCATCTTCAACGGCCCCGACATCGGGCAAAACGCTTGTCGCGAACGGAGCATCGTTCACGCCGACAAGCAGTAACGAGACTCCCGCGACATTGCTTGTCTGGCGACCGTCGGTGACGAAGTACTGGAAGCCATCGACCACCGTTCCACCTTCTGGCAATGCGGCAAAGAATTCCGGCTCGGCCTGATAGCTGAAGTTGCCGTCGGAGTGGTGTTCCAAGAAACCGAAGTGAGTGATCGCCGCTGTGCCCAAATCGGGAGCGCCCACAATCTGGCTGATGAAGCTCAGATCGAGATTGCTAGCGAAGTGAACGAGAACGCCATTCGGCAACTCGGTATCTGGATCGATGTCGTTGTCCAACACGCTGCCGCTGACGCTGGCAAAGACGATCCCACCGAACGTGCGGTATTCGGGATGCTCATCGAACTCCTCGAACTCGTCGGATTTCTCGAACTCATCGAATTCCTCGAACTCTTCAACCTCGCCGTCTCCGGAGTCGTCGAGCGAATCGAACTCACCCTCGGCAAACGCGGCGAATCGTTCAAAGCTCTCCGTGGTTACCTCGTACGTGTCTGAGACCGCGATCGTCGCGTCTCTGGCGGCGGAGAGGACCGTCTGCCGCAGCGTCAGCATGTCGCTGCTATACGCGGCTGAGTTGCCAGTACCGTTGATCGAGGCGTAGCCACCGTTGCCGACATCGTTCGAGCCGTCCCAGGCTCGCACGGTTAGCCGAGCGGTGCCGGCGTGAGAACCGTCCGGTCGCAGCCGCAACCGCGTCTGACCGTCCGCCACGAGATGCAGTGCGTTCCCTTCGCCGACGCTGCTAATTGTCGTCCATTTCTCGCCGTTGTCGGTCGAGAACTGCCAATCGCCGCGCGTGGTCGATCGTGCGAAGCCGATCACCGCGATGCCGATCGAATCGTTCGAGTCCACTTCATCGATCCGATCGAGGGCAAACGTTTCGATGTCCACGCCTTGGTTGTAGAGGTCATTGGCATCAATCGCGTCGAGCCGCACGGCGGCTGTGTCGTTCAACACGGGAGCCTCGTTGACTCCGTGAACTTCCACGTTCACGGTGGCGGTACTCGTCGCGCCGTCGCCGTCCGAGATTGTGTAGGTGAATTGATCGATCCCCACTTCACCCGCTCCGAGCGATTGAGCCTCCTCCGACACCGTGGGGTCATAGACGAAGCTGTCGTCGTTGTTGACCGTCACGGCCGCACCGTGCTCGCTGATCGTGTCGTAGTCACTGATCGTCAGCGGATCATGCGCGCCGGCCGGATCGAAGTCGTTGTCGAGCAGTCCGTCCCCATTGAGAACCGTGTCTTCCGTGATCGGACCAAGGTTGTCGTCCCCGGCATCTCCGGTGAGGGTGTAGCTGTCATCCCCCGCAGTCGGGGCGACGTTGGCAATGTCGATTTCAAAGGAGACGCTCGACGAATTCCCCGCCTCATCGGAGACCGAGTAGCCGATCGAATACAAACCGTTGTCTAATGGAGTAACACCAAACAACAAACCATTCTGTTGGCCAAAACTCACCGGACCACCGGAGGCGCTCCCCGTGATCGAATAGAGGCCAGAAAGCTCGTCGTCCGCCGAGAACTCGAACAGCAATTCCGAGCCTTCCTGCCCTTTGGTCGGTGCCTCAACGACCGTCAACGTTGGAGCGGTCTTATCGACGTTGATGTGCTCGATGCTGACACTCGTCGAGTTGCCGGCGAGATCGGTCACGGTGGCGCTGGCCGTTTGACCGAAGCCCTCGCCAAACACTTGAGCGGTCGGACTAATCACTCCGCCTGAGAGTTCATCGCTGGCCTCAAACGTGACGGTCACGTTGCCGTTGTTCCAGCCGTTTTCGTTTGCCTCAATTTCGCGGCTGGCGGTCAAAGTCGCGCTGGCGGTCTGATCGAAGCCGTCACTGAAAACTTGAGCGGCCGGGCTGATCACGCCTCCGGAGAGTCCATCGCTGGCCTCGAAGGTGACGGTCACGTCGCTGTTGTTCCAGCCGTTTTCGTTTGCCGCGATGTCGCGAGTCGCGGTCAGCGTCGGAGCAATCGAGTCTTGCGTGATCGTGGCTGTCGTCGTCAACAGCGATTCGTTGCCAGCCGCGTCAGTACTCGTCACGAGGAAACGATTGGTCGAATTCGCCGTCAGCGGCACCGAGATCGAGAAACTTTCCATCTCCAATAACAACTGCTCGCCGACAAGGCTGTTGTCCCCCTCGCGATAAACACGCACCAACGTGTTCTCAACGGGAGAGATCGCGCCGGTGATGTTGAACGAGGTCGCGTTCGTTGCCACGTCTGCCGCCGGCGACGAGACCCTCGGAGCCGTGCGATCCGCGCGGATCAGCAACTCCGCCGCGTCGTTCAAGTTCCCCGCCGAATCAGCGATCGAACCTCCCGGCAACGAGACGAGCACTTCGCCATCCCCTGCCGGAGTCAGATTGAACGAATACGACAATCCCGACCCAACGAGATCACTCGCTGTTCCATTCGTGATCGCCAAGTCGGACAGATCAAAACCAGAAACGCTCTCGCTGAAGGAAACCGCCACGCCAACAACCGACACGTTCGACACACCGTCGATCGACGCCGTAAACGAGACGGTCGGTTTGGTCGCGTCACTGACGATACTCGCCTGAGTCGCCGCGTTGCTCGAATTCCCCGCCGCATCGCTGGCCGCTCCGCTGGCGATATCGATCGTCACGGAGCCGTCCGCGGTCGGAGCAACATTGAACGTCGCTTGCGTCGCACTGACGCTCACGAAGTCGCTGATCGTGCCGTTGCCGACCGAGAGATCTTCCACGTCGAAACCGCTGACGCCCTCCGAGAAGTTGACCGTCACGGGAATGCTCGCGGCATTCGTCGGCCCACTGACGCCGAACGCAATCGATGCCGTCGGGTTGGTGGAATCCTGTGTGATCGTCGGCACCACGCTCGCCGCCGATTCGTTCGTCGCGGAGTCCGTCGCCGTCACCAGGAAACGATTCTCGGCATTCGAAGTCAGTTCTGCGTCGAGCGAGAAGCTGATCCAGCTATCCCCCAAACTCAACTGCTGCTGATCTTCCAACGTGTCACCCTCGGTGAGCGTCCCGCTGCCATCCGCATCGCGGTACAACCGCACGAGACTCCCCGCGTCGGCGGACCCCGCGATCGTCGCGCTGTCCTTGTTCGTCAGGCTGCTCTCAACAGGAGTGCTGATGCTCGGAGCCGCCGGAGCTGTTCGATCACTGTCGATCGACAAGCTGGCCGTCATGCCGTTGGCGTTGCCAGCCAAGTTGATGACCGTGTTCGCATTCAGGCCGATCGTCACTTCACCGTCGCCTGACGGAGTCACGTCGAACGAGTAGCTCGACCCGCTGCCCGACAAGTTGCTGGCGTTCCCGTTGCCGATGACCAGATCATCCAGCGACAACCCATCGATCGCTTCGCTGAAGTTGAGGCTGACCGGCAACGTTGCGGCATTCGTCGGAAGCTCCGACGACAGTGAAGACGAAAGCGTCGCAGTCGGAGCGGTCTTATCAACCTGCACCTTCAGCAACGAAGCGCCTCCTTCTCCGTCCGTCGCGGCGAAGTTGTATGTCCCTTCGGCCAAACCGGTCTGAGCAAACCGCCAAATGCCATCGCTGTTGACCAGAATCGCTCCGACAAAACTGCCGTTGCGAGTGATCTGCAACACCGAATCCCCAGTGGCCGTTCCATGCAAATCGAACGTGCCTACATTCGTCGCTTCGTCCGTGTCACCGACTCCATGATCAGGATCAATCCCCGCGATGGAGGCGGTCAACAACTGCCTGTGTTCGAGCGACTCGGCCGAAAGCTGAGCGGCGGCCCGCATGTCGCGCTGTGGCTGATTGAGGCTCCTGCGCCGCGGCCGATCCGCTTGAGGATGTCCATTGATCAGAGAACTCAGCCATTTTCGCAGAACCCTGTTGGCCTCCATGCCAGTTATTCGTAGCCGAGTTGCTCCGCAACTCGGAAGGAAGCTGCCAAGCAACTCCACAACGTTTCGGGATCATCCAGCGCACAACGAGCGCGACAGGTCAGGTCACGGAGATAGATCGTTCTTTGTGAAGCAATTCCTTCAACGAAGACTGTGCAATTTGGGATTACTTTTTCGATTAACTGAACCTTGCAACTCCGGCGGAAACCGCCGGTGCGATCCAACCCGCTCGCAACATCGCCAATGCAGCCGCGATCAACGTTGCGAGGGGTGATCTCGAAGGTCTGCCTCTCGCTCATTCGATTACAAGCGAAAGAACGTCTGACGGAGCCAAGCATTCTTGCGTTGCTCCATTTTCCACAATCGACCGAACATGTTCGGCCTCGGTTCCTGGTAGTAGTACTGCGATGCTTGTGGTTGGTAGTAGTACTGTTGCGGCTGGTAGTACGACTGCGGTTCGTAGTAGTACCTCTGCGGTTGTGGCTGATAGTAGCCTTGAACTTGTTCCAACTCGCCAGCATCGACTGAGCCGGACACGACGACTGCGGTAAATAGGGCGTTCAGCCCTAAAACAAACTTACGCATAAGCTCCCTTTCGTGGATTTCAGCGAATCGGCCGCTAAATCAAAGCCTCAGGCGTCACGTGCGTGAAACCGTCAGGCCGCCAGTTCCGTTTGCGACGCATCCGGAAATCGGCAATATCCGCGTGTCGCCGCATCCGACAATTCTTGCCGGAGAGCAAATCTGACGAAGTGACCCGCAACTGTGCCGGGGGTAATGGTTGAGCTTCGCGAAATGTTTGCAACCAGTTTTATTTCCGTGTGCTCGCGGTTCGCCGCTTCAGATCAGCCGTTGTCCAACGTAACTCAGTCGCAAACCGTCCCGATGCGACAGGACTCGCGGCGAGGGTTCTTGATCTCGAACTCCGTTGGGCAAAATACCGCGGCAGCTTCTGAATGACGTCATCTGTGGAGAACGCCGACGGTGGACTGGAGAGTTCGTTAGTGAATCGGCATTATGCTGCGACCGTTTAGACTCACGACTCTCAGCAATAAGTTGAGAGTCGAGAACTCAGATTCGCAGGAGCATCCGCATGTCCGAAGCCATTGAGAGTATCCTTCTCGAAACCCGCAAATTCCCTCCGCCGAGCGACTTCGCGGCGCAGTCGAATATCAGCAGCGAAGAGCAATACCAGCAGATGTGGACGCGAGCCAAAGAAGACCCCGCCGGCTTCTGGGGGGACATGGCCGCGAATCTCGACTGGTTCAAGAAGTGGGACAAAGTGCTCGACGGGGCGATGCCGAACACAAAATGGTTCGTCGGCGGAAAGATCAATCTGTCGTACAACTGCCTCGACCGGCATCTTCTCGGCCCAAACAAGAACAAGGCCGCGATCATCTGGGAGGGGGAACCCGGAGACACGCGCGTTTTGCGGTATCAAGACCTGCACCGCGAGGTCTGCAAGTTCGCGAACGTACTGAAGAAACTCGGCGTGCAGACCGGCGACCGCGTGACGTTGTATATGCCAATGATCCCCGAATTGGCGATCGCGATGCTGGCCTGTACTCGGATCGGAGCGATCCACTCCATCATCTTCGGCGGCTTCAGCGCGGAAGCCGTGTCTGACCGGAACAACGACGCTCAAGCGAAGGTCGTCGTCACCGCGGATGCCGGCTGGCGACGTGGCAAAGAAGTGCTCCTCAAACAAGCGGTCGATGCTTCGCTGGATAAATCTCCGTCCGTGCAAAAGGTCGTCGTCGTGCGACGTACCGGCTCACCGGTGGAGATGGTGCCGGATCGGGACTACTGGTGGCATGACTTGATGATGGACGTCTCGGCGGAATGCGACGCCGTGCAACTCGATGCCGAGCATCCGTTGTTCATCCTCTACACGTCAGGCAGCACGGGCAAACCAAAGGGCGTGCTGCACACGACCGGCGGGTATCTGCTCGGTGCGACGATGACCTCGAAATGGGTCTTCGATCTGAAAGACGACGACACCTATTGGTGTACTGCGGACATCGGTTGGGTCACGGGGCACAGCTATGTCGTGTACGGTCCGCTTTCCAACGGTGCAACGACTGTCATGTATGAAGGGGCTCCGAACTGGCCAGACGAAGGCCGTTTCTGGGAATTGATCGAGAAGTATCGCGTCTCGATTTTCTATACCGCTCCGACCGCGATTCGCGCGTTCGTCAAATGGGGCGACGATTGGCCGAACCGCCACGACCTGTCGAGCCTCCGCCTGCTCGGCACCGTGGGCGAGCCGATCAATCCCGAA
>SXGT01233073.1_pt1 | contig 13200 bp, 11 predicted proteins | sample 3176221 | NCBI WGS metagenome assembly SXGT01 (sample SAMN11356862, study PRJNA531348) | freshwater metagenome | isolation source: freshwater sample F1-120 | place: China: Fuxian Lake, Yuxi | collected 2017-12-25
CGATGCATTGCCACATGACCCACCACGTGATGAACCAAATGGGTCACGAGTTCCCCAACATGATCGGCGTGAAGGCGGGCGACCTCGACAAGGAGGTCCGCAGCCTGCTGCCCGGCTACATGACGATGGGCCAGGACGGCATGGGTGACATGGGCGACATGGGGATGGCGATGCCGCCCAACAGCATCCCGATGGTCGGTGCACAAGGTAAACACGACTACATCACGATGGGCGGCATGTTCACGATCCTCAAGGTCCGCGAGAACCTGCCGGATGGCTACGACAAAGACCCCGGCTGGTACACCGACCGGCCCGGCGAGCTCGTTACCGTCGCCACCGCCGACGCGATGCGGAGTAATAACATCGCCGCCGACGGCAGCACCGCGCCGGTCGCCCCACGGCGGTACGACCAGTCCAAGCAGGCGACGCCAACCCAGGGTTTCTCGCCGCAGCCCGGCAAGGGCGGGGACGAGTCGAACGGCCACGGCCCGCATTCGATGCAGCCGAACCTAGCCGACCCCGGAGGCGTTCCCGCGGCCGGCGTCGCAGCCACGCAGGCGTCGACTACCTACACCTGCCCGATGCACCCTGAAGTCGTCTCGGACAAGCCGGGCAAGTGCCCGAAGTGCGGCATGAAGCTGGTGGCGAAGAAGTGATCCGACGTCCGTTGTTGGCGCAGAATCTCGTGTTCCCACGTGGAGGCAGCACATGAAAGGATCGCCCATGAAAGTCATGAAACGGCCGTACACGCTATTCGCCGCCATGATCGCCACCTCGACGTTGGTCATGTTCGGCCTGATGTACCTGAACACCTACCAGCTCGATCACGTGTTCTTCAGCGAGACGCGGACCTACATGGCGATGCTCATGGGTGCGACGATGGCCATCGTGATGCTCGCGTTCATGATCGGCATGTATCCCAGCCGTCGGGTGAACGTCGGCATCTTCGCCGGTGCTGCCCTCACGTTCGTACTTGCCCTGTGGCTCGTCCGCAGCCAGCGGACCATCGACGACGTCTCGTGGATGCGGGCGATGATCCCGCATCACTCGATTGCCATCTTGACGAGCGAACGTGCCCAACTCACCGACCCACGCGTCCGCGCCCTGTCCGAGCAGATCATCGAGAGCCAGCGCCGGGAGATCGAGGAGATGAAGATGCTGATCCGTGAACTAGAGGCGAAGGAATGACCCACGCCGTGCGGACTATCGTTCGGGGAAATCCAATTCCAGGATCCGGAGACACCCATGAAATACCTCAATTGCGTGCGATCGTTAACGCTCATGGCAACCTTGACCGACGGTCCCGACGCAGGCTCTCTCGCCACCGTCCTGCACCACAACGGCACGCTCTTCCTGGGATTGCAGAGCGTCGAGGAGCACCTCGGTGAAGAGGCGATGAAAAAGGGGAAGCCCTTCGAGCCGAACTTCCGCGGCGCCGTTTTGGCGCTGGACGCGGGCACCGGCAAAATGCGATGGCAGTTCGACACCGCCAAGCCCCCGCAGACCGGCGCATCGGTTTGGAGCGGGTTTGGACTCGGCCCACAGTTGGCGCACACCGGCGGCGAGGTGATGGACGTGTTTCGTTCTCTCACCGCCCAGGGCCAGACCCTGTTCATGGTAAGCCACAATTCGGAGAACGCGGCGCTCGCCCATCGCGTGATCCACATGCGCGACGGTCGCATCGAGTCGACCACGCATTCCCGCGATTGCAACGTGGCCGGTGTCGCTACGCCGGAGCGACTGGTTGAATCTTCCCTCCCGAACACCGCTTTACTTCCGCATTCACTTCTTACAGGAGATCCGTATGTCTGATTCATTCGTTCCGATTGGACGCGCCGCACGAGCGGCGTTGGCCTGTGCCGCTGCCGGCATCGTCGCGACGGCCTTGGCCGGGTGTAGTCCCGACGGAAAAATTGACCCGGCGTCCGCCCGCAGCCCGCTGTGGGTCGAGCCGCGCAACGAGGTCACCTACCTCCGGGGGCCGTACAACTTCGCCCAATTTCGCAATGAGAACGGCGCTTACCAATCAAGCGCGGCGTGGCACTACCACCACGGCAAAGAACACGACGTCCTGCAAAAATCGGGCGTCGCTGACCACGATCAAGTCGACGCCGAATTTGACCGTGACGTGGTCGCCTACGTCGAGAACAAGTCGGCGAAGATCGAGCCGACGATGGAGCTCTACGGGCCGTACACCGCCCAGTTCGCGTGGCGCGTCTACCGCGCGATCGACTGGACGCACATGCACCACGAGCAGACGTACGACATCATGTCGTACGACGGCATCTCTTGGGAGAAGAAGAAGGAATGGACCGACCGGGCGGTTCGCTACTACCTCGACAGGAACGCCGGCGTCGCCCGCAGCGTCGCGCCGCTGGACATCACGATGCGTCGCGCGGCGGTGATGATGAAGCCCTATTTCAGCTACTACCGCAACTACTACCCCAAGAGTAACGACCTCGCGTGGGTCGCCCACTGGTGGCACCCGTCGATCTACGAGGCGTACATGATCGCCGGCCCGGACAAGGGCGAGCAGCAGCGGATCGTCGCCGAGGTCGACGGCCTCCAGCAGCAAGTCATGGCCGACCGTCCGCACCGGATGTTGCTCAGCCGCGAGATCATGCCCCGCTACAGCCGGATGTCGCCCGAGTCGGCGAACATCTTCGACAACCTGCACATGCTGCATGGGATCGTCTACGACATCCTCGCCTACCCAAAGTGGACCGAGTCGGAGAAGCGGGCCGAGCTGTACCGCTTCATCGATGCGATGAACTACCAACCCGGCGACGAGAAGTACGCCCGGAAGTTCGCCACGCCGCACCCCGACACCGACCCGCGCGTCTACGAGCCGTGGATGACGTCAGCCCAGGGCGAGATGAGCCGCATCATGATGGAAATGCACGAGGAGATGATGCCGCTGATGACGCCTGACGGCGCGACGATGAAGCCGGAGCTGAAGCAGAAGATGGCCGAGATCATGCGGATGAAGATGACAGACGGCATGGAGCCCGGCGAGCCGGAAGGCTCGCTGCACGACGCGATGATGACGGTCATGCCCGACATGAAAATGGACCCTGAGTCCATGAAGCCAGGCGCCACGCCGCTGATGATGCGTGACGCGATGCTTAAGGGCTGGCAGCAGAAGTACGGCGATATGCCCGACGTTGAGCCGTTGGACATGAGCAGCCCGCCGCCCCCGCCTGGGCCGGCCACACGACCGACGGCGACGGCATCACGCTAATCCGCTTCTCACCTCAACAGAGGAATTGAAATGCTTCCCCCTTCCATTCATTTCTTACGCTCGCGCGTCGTCTGCGCTGTGCTGTGCCTTCCGGCGTTTGCCGGCATCGTGCGCGGCGCGGACCACTTCAACCTTGAAGAGAACTTGCCCACGCGACTCGAAGATGCTTTCCCAATCGCGTTCATGGGCCGCGAAATGCAAGGCTTTGCCCGTTACGAGAGCACGTCGGACAGCGAGGACCGAGTCACGCTCCAGCCGCGGCTGGAGTTCGGCTTCGCCCCCAACTGGCAGGCGACGATCGAGGCGCCGTTCCTGCTCGGCGGAGCGGATGACGCCGGCAGCGGGGACGTCCAGTTGTCGACCCTCTACAACTTCAACCAGGAGACGACGCTGCTGCCCGCCTTCGCCGTCGCAGGCGGCGTGACTTTTCCGACCGGTGAGGACAGCGAGGGCCTCGACACCCGCTTGCGCCTGATCGCGACCAAGACCCTCGGCACCGCGCCGGCGCAGGACCGCCTGCACTTGAACGTCGGTTGGACGCGTAACGCGGCCAACGCCGACGACGAGCGCGAGAACCGCTACGAGTTCATCATCGGCTACAGCCGCCGGATCGGGCCGGACGCCACGCTCGTGTTCGACCTCGTGCGCGAACAGACCGAACTGGAGGACGAAGAGTCCAACCTCGTCGAGGCCGGGGTGCGATGGGCGCTCACGCCTAATGCTGTTCTGTCGCTCGGCGGGGGCGTCGGGTTGGGCGACGACTCGCCGGAGTTCACAACGACGGCCGGCTTGCAGTTTTCTTTCTAAACCGCTGAACCGCGGACGTGCCGCGGTTCGTTCTGTTGGTGGGCGGTCGGAGTTCCGATCCCCAGTCCCAAAAGCCGCCGGATACGAGCGGCAGAAAGGCAGGATGCCATGCATCACGACCCGAAGATGAAGGCTTGCATCGACGCGTGCAGCGCGTGTGCGCAGGCGTGCGAACACTGTGCCGACGCGTGCCTCGGCAAGATGCCGGAGTGCGCGCGGCTATGCATCGACTGCGCGGACATCTGCGCGATGTGCGTCGCGTTCATGAGCCGCGGCTCGCAGTTCCACGACAAGCTCTGCGGCCTATGCGCCGAGGCGTGCGAGGCGTGCGCCGCGGAGTGCGAGAAGCACGATGCCGGACACTGCAAGGAATGCGCCGCCGCCTGTCGCAAGTGCGCCGCCGAGTGCCGCGCGATGGCCGCGATGTGACAGGCGGGTCGAACCAAGTCCGCCCCTACCCCGCATCGTGCGGCCGGGGCATTTTATTGAGGAGTTTCCCATGAAACGTTTTGTTTTTGCGTCCTTAATCGCCGGCAGCGTGTTGCTCGCCAGCTCGTTCAGCGCGATCGCCCACAATGGCGAGGATCACAGCAAAGGCGGCCAGAAGGCCGCCACCGGCGAGGAGGCCAAGCAAGTCACGCTCATCGGCGAGGTGATCGACACCGCCTGCTTCACCGCCAGCGAGGGCGATGCCAAGGGCAAAGATCACGCCGCGTGCGCCCAGAAGTGCATGGCCACCGGCATCCCGGCCGGCATCCTGCCCGAAGGCAAGGGCGAGGACAATGCGTTGGTCATGCTGACTAACCCGGCACCGTTCGCCCCCTACGCCGCCCAAACGGTCAAAGTCGAAGGCGTCGTCAATGACGAGAAAAAGCTCGTCGACGTCAAGAAGGCGTACGTCAAGGACGGCGAGACCTGGAAGGAAATTCAACTCAACGATGAGCACCACAAGATGGGTGGCGACGCCGAGAAGAAGGACGACATGAAGAGTATGGACATGAAAGGGGCCGATCGCGGGGCGCACGGGGGACACGACAAGAAGTAGCGTCCGCCCGCCCCGCCGCAGGACAACTTCCTGCGGCGGGGCATCCGCGAGCGTTCGACGCGTCGTCGTCGATCGCCAAACCCAATCGGCCGCAAAAGCGGCCGCAGCATAGAGAAGCGTCATGTGGAACACGAAGCAATGGTTCGGAACCTGCGTGGTCGCGGCCACGGCGGGGTCGATCGGCGTCGTCGCCGGAACGACCGTCTCGCGGGCCGCGGATCAGAAGGCCGCGGGCAGCGGCCATGCCTACGGGACGACCATGAAGGAACAGGTCGCCATGTTCCGAGGTGCCGACGGCGCCGTCAGGGCAAAGGAAACGATGCTGAAGATGGCGGCGCACCAGTACCTGCTCGGCGAACTGTCCAACAGCGACGACGTCGAGGCGCTCGCGCAGTCACCTGACATCAAGAAGGCGGTCGAACAGGTAAAGGCTACGCTCAAGGACCACGCCAAGCTTGACGAGCAGAAAACCACGGTGGCGAACAAGGGTGACGAGGTCATGATGGTGATCGCCCATGCGTTGCTAAATCAGGACGCCGAAGCATCGGCGATGTTAATGGCTGCCGAGGCCGGCAAGCACCGAGTCGGCGTGCAGCGTGCTGAACATACGCATTGCCTGACAGCACCCGCGCCGCGCACTCACTGGTCCGATCCTCTAACGCTGAGGTTCCCATGATCTGGCTTATCGCTCACGGCGTACAGAACGGTTGGCTTCCGATCCAGATGACGCCGATCCATCCGATCCTCGTGAACTTCACGGCAGCGCTTGTGCCGACCTCGTTTGCCGCGGACCTGTTGGGACGTTGGTTCGGCAAACGGTCCCTGAGTTCGACCGGTTGGTGGACGCTTATGGCCGCGACGCTGATCACGCCACTGACGGTCGCGGCTGGTTGGTACTGGAAACTACAGTCGGACATGTCCGGGATGGATACCCGACAGATGGCGGTCCACCAATGGCTCGGGAGCGGCCTCGCTGTCCTCTTCGTCGGTCTGGCGATCTGGCGTGGGCAGTTATTTCGCCGCGACCGCATCCCGGGCTTCGGATATTTGAGCGTGCTCGCGATCCTCGTCGGACTACTAACCCTCCAGGGTCACTTGGGCGGCGTGATGAGCTTCGGCGATGACGACACGGTCGCTGACGGCGGTCACCTCGAGGCGAGGCGCGCCGGTACGACCAGCACTAGCACGTCTCAAACGAGCCCGACGACCGCCCCCACCGCTTCGCACCATGGCATGGCAACCGCAACGCGTGCGGCGGCGGCGGGGCTCCAGGGGGTGACGACGTTTCCCGCCGCCGCGCCATCGGTTCCTTCGGCTGCCAAGCCAGTGGATGCCGGCGGCTGGGCCGACCACATTCCGGTGATAGGTCCTCAACATGAATAGGCGACATTTCCTAGTGATTCTTGGATCGGCCGCAACCGCCGCCGTCGCGAACGGGTTGGCGGCGGCGGCCGAGGACGGCGTCGAGGCCGACGTGCTCGACCTTGGCCCGCTCGAGCAGTTCGAGCAGGACAAGGTGTACGACAACGGTTACCGAGAGGGGGGCTTCTACATCATCCGTCGTGGCGAGGAGGTCTTCGCCCTTTCGTCGATCTGCACTCATAAGGGATGCAAGGTGAGGGCGCAGGACGACCAGTCATTCCTTTGCAAGTGTCACAAGAGCAGCTTCGACCCCATGGGCAAAGTCCTCAACGGTCCCGCGCCGAGCGATCTTCCCCGGCTGTCGGTTAAGCTGTCCGACGCGAAACACGTGCTCGTCAAGGTACCCCGAAGCCGGTAAGGGCGTCCTTTGCCGGAACCCGACATTTGGAGGCTTCTATGGGCGGTTATTCGATCGTTCTCGTATCGTGCATGCTTCTTTGCGGCAGCGGGTGCGCGTCGGGGCCTAACTTGGTGCAAACGGGAGAAGTACGAACGACGGTGGTCAGCCGCGATCGCGTGTACCCCACTAGGCCGATCGTCCGACGGCAAGGTGACGAGGTCACCGTGACTGGCCGCCTATGGGTGAATCGCTACGCCCACTACGGTCGCAAGCCATTGAATATTGAGTTTCTCGACCCAGAAGGCCAGCAACTGGCATCCGCACATGTTCACTGGAACTTCGCCCCCACGACTCGGAGACCGAGCAACTCTCCAAGCGGTCGCTACGAAGTAAAGCTTCGCTGCCCGCTCCGACCCAGGAGTACCGTGCGCGTAACGCCGCTTAGGCCGAGCGAGGACGTGGCTCTCCATAATTCTTAGGATATGTCCAGACGGTGCCCACATGGGGTGACGTACGGGGATGGCATCGTCGTAAGACGCCCCGTGATAAAGTGCAGGGGACGGGCGCCCCGCCGGAGGTTCGCAAAGGTCGAACGGGTCCTGGAGCCAATACCGGACATGTACGGATCGTGGGGGCTGCGCAGAGGATCGCCATCCTGATATTTCGAACCGGCTGCCCCGCCTGGCGCATCAGTGGTTTCGACGGTTGCCGATGCAGAAGACGCGACTTCGGCTTCAGCGTCGACGGCGCCGTCATCGCAGTGGGATCTGATCGCGGCGTCGCGCCGCGAAGCAGCTTCCCCTCGGGCACGTGCCGTCATTGTAATTCGTGCCAATCGCGATTGCTGCCGGCACCGGAGGGTGTGAACAGAAGACCGTGGGGTACGTTCACATCCAGCGCCCGAACTTGATGTTGTACTTGATCATCGGCGGCCCCACACTCACGGCCATTGCGCAGCGACATGCAATAGAGGAAAACCGATATTCCACCGCTGTTGCGAGATCTACGCGATGCGATTTACAAGTGCGTTGAGCCGTTGGAAGTGGTCATGCGCCAGCGGTAATGGACCGCTCGCGTCGAAGTCCTCGAGAGCGGCGGCGAGTTTTCACTGCGGCCGTGCTCAGCATCCACTACGGTCCAGCAGTGGTCGCCGACGACGGTGTGTGACGGTCTGTCCCGCGGGCGAGGAGCTCACGCAACGATTTGGACGCTGGGTGATCCGGCTCGACCTGCGAACCAGCGACGACGGATCCAGAACACGAACCGCGAAATGACGTTGCCCTCAGCGGCCCCGCCGTACGCCCTCACCTGTCCACACTCGCCATGGTGCTCGCCGGCATCATCGCACGGCCGGCTCGGAATGGCGTCTCAAGGGCGATCCCCTCGATCACAGCGGCATGGGCCTTGCCGTATCGTTGGACAAGATTGGTCCGGTCACGGCCGGGAGACCGGCGGTGACTGACGACGATCCGTTCAATCGATCCGTCCAATCGTGTCAGCAAGTTGATTCTCCCGGCGATCGCTGAGGCCATTCAGCCGATAGGTATTCGATGCCCCGCCCACGATCATGGCACCCGATCCCGGCGCGATCCCTCGAACGTCCGGTCTACGGGCGCAACATCGTTGTTCTACACCACGTAAGCGGCGCGCTCCTGCTACACCGGAAGTTCGTGTCCCGCAATAGCCCCTACTACCATCGGTGCGGTCTCTGGCTCGTGGTCGTCGATCGCACGGTCCTCCGGTGCAGGTCGTACAACGCGAAGCAGGTCAACCGTCCCCCGACGCGCTGGGCCAACCAAGTCCTTCGCCGCCACGCCGACGGCACCGAGGCGCAGGAACGGGCAGAGCAGCAGCGTGAGCAGGACGAGTTATTTGCACAACGCGCCACATCCGACCGTTGGGACGGCGACGTCGATCATGCGGTTGCCGCTGCCCAAAGCAAAGCCGCCACGACTATCGGCTCCCCCTCGGACGCGAGGGCGCGAGAGCAAGTGAACCGCGCCGACAACGAAGGTGACCGGCTCCGGTGGTTCCCCGCCCAGGTCGACGAATTGCCCCGCTCACTAAACCCTATGTGCAAACCGTTCACGGACCGCGGCAGGCTGAGGAAACTGCGAGCGGAAAAACGGGCGAAGGATCTGCGAGCGGTTGCCCGACGTCAAAAGGCATCGGCCGACCTCGCCGTCCCGGCGTACCTGAGGGTCCGGCACCTCCTTCCGCGCTAGCCGCTGTCATCAAGGCTGTACACCCACGGACCACAGGGACACTGCCGTACCACGCACGCGATCCCCTCGCCGACGTCATTGACCGCAGGTAGGAACTCAGAAGGTTGCAGCGGGAACGACCTCCGATAAACCGCGCGTCGACGTCTCCATTGCATTCGATATTCGCTGCACGTGTCGTCGGTCGCTCGGCCGGTTAAATCCATTGCGCCGCGAGCCGGGCGCCGTCGGTAGCCCCAAAGTGCGAAAAGACCTGGTCGAGACATAAGAGGCACACACTTTCAGGTTGTCAGTGCCATGGTGCGCCGCGCGCGTCGATCGCACCTTCATCCCGCGACCTCAACCCCCGCTTCAAGATGGATTTATCTTTCGGATGACCGCCAACGGTTATCGATTTATTTGCTGTCAACACGCCAGGTTTTAGTCCGGTTACCGGACGTGCGACCACGATGAACCCTCCGGGGTGCCAAAACCCGGGGTCGCACAGGCGGGAACCTGGGGACGCCAATAACGGCACGAAGTGTCCGGGGTACCTCACGACAGGACGGCTCTGACAGCCGGTCCACCGGTTCGAGGCACGGTCGATCGGCGACGAGGTCGCTCTGCCCCCGCCGCGATCCGGTGGGGACGTACAGGTGCGTCAGTGACCGTCCCCACGTGCCGTATCGGTATCGGACCACGGGGCGAACGCAGTGAACGCCAGTAATCCCTCGGACGAGAGCGCCGTGTGCTGGTGCGTTATCTACGGGCGCAGTGCTCCCACGCCCGATAAGGCCCGATCAGTAGAAAGGCGTCAAAAAGACCCCGGCAAAGGCCAGACGAGCGTCGCACCGCCCCGCCGACGGCCCCCATGGTCGTCCGCCCGTGTTGGCATGTTTATCTGTGTCTTCTTCTTCCCCCACCCTCGTACGCGACCCACAGGCCGTCATGGCCAGCTGAAGTCGTGGCCCCCTCCACTCACGACCGCCCATCGCCTTCGACCAGTTCGCCAGGGTCGCCGCCGCGTCGAACGCGATGCCGTCCGTGGCCGCCTCTCCCTCGCAGGGCTGGTTCTGCAGGTCGTAGCTGTCGTCGCTCGCGCCGTACGCGTCATCGAGCGAGGGTGATGTCTGCACAGGGCAGAATGTATACCGGCCGAGGTCGGCCACGGCGCCGAGCAGGTGAGCGACCGCGCAGTACGGCGACAGCTGGAACCCCGCCGCCCGACGATCCCCCTCGCGGGAGCAGGCCGGGCGAACCGCGACGAGAAGGCGGTTGCGCGGGTCGGTCAACAGGCGACGCACGGCCGCGACGGTACTCGTGTCTCGCCGCAGTCCGCGTGAGGCCAGGAGCTTGGTGACCTCGGCCTGCGACACGTTGCGGTCCACCAGGATCTGCGACAGATAGTAACGAAGCGCGACGGCAACGATCGGGATCGTCGCGTGGCCCTTGCCGTCGTTGGCCTCCCGCAGCCGCTTGCCCGAGACCTTGCGTCGCAGGACGGCCTCCAACGCCTCAACGGTGCAGTCAGCCATGAGGGCTGCCGCTCCGGCGCCGGTCGATGCCCCCTTGCCCGGGTCGAACGTGGCGGCCGTAAAAGCAATGGCCCTGCGCACGTGGTCCTCACGCTCGGGCGTCCGCGGCCCCGTGGCCGGCCCACCCGGCGACTCGACGAGCCTAAGCGTGATCGCGAAGGCCGCCGTCGCCGAGCCGCCCGCGGCCCGAAGGGCAATCCGGGACGCCGCCATGTAACGATCGTGTTGCCGCCCTCGGGGATCCAGGAGGATGACGTTGTCCCGCCCCATCCGCGCGTGCAACAGGTTGAACGGCGAGCTGTCCAACGTATCGGATTCTGCTGGGGCCTCGGGGCATCGAGCAATCATCACCGCCTTGGGGTGCTTTTTGGACCGCACGGCGGTCTCCGCCTCGAGCACCACTGCGTCGCTCGGGACGATCTGGCGCAGGGCGGCCTCATCGATCGGCTCGGCCGCCAACAGATCGTGATAACGTGCGACGCGGTCAGCACCGGCCTCGATGCCGAACCGGTCGATGTCGTGCAGGGCGAACGTGATGAGGTCCGAGTGCTCGCGGACGTGCGGCTCGTAGCGGGGGTCGTACTGGAACTCGACCGGCCGAGGCGACCGTCGACTCGGCAACCCGTGGTGTGCCCGACGCCACTCGTACGCCTCGCCATCGGTCATCGCGTCCTGCGCGTCCCACTCGAACGAGGATCCGCATGGCCCGCTCAACTCCAACCGCGCGTGCGACCAGAAGGCGTTTTCATCGTACTGGTCGTTCGCCGCCCACCAGCTTAGCTCCCCGCCGATCTTGCAGACGTGGGCGGCTGCACCCTCGCGGTTGTACCGCGACTTTAGGAACTGCTTCAGCGCCCGCACGAACTGGTTGAACGCCCGCGGGTCCACGGTCCGTCGTCGCACGCGGAAGCGCACGTACGCCCCGCCGCCGTTGCGGCTCGGTTCGACGAAGCTGGCCCCGAGCGGGCGGAGGACGTCCTCGACGATGGCGTGGGCGATCGCCATGGCCGCGGCCGGACCATCGGCGTGACCTTTCTCGGCGTCGATGTCGACCACTAACTCGTGGTCGAACACGTCGATGAAGCGCGTCCGCGTCGCCTGCCGCAAGGCCCGGCGGACTGCATTGCGACGCTGGCCCTTTTCGCATTCGACGAGCATCTGCTTGAGGCCCGCGAGGGGGTCGGTCGCCTTTAGCCTCGCGACTTGCCGCTTGGCCCAGGCCGACGCCGGGTTGGCGAAGAGCAACCGCTTCGCTGAGGCGGGCGTCATGCGGAAGCGCCCGCCGTTGATCGCGTCGGTTGCCGCGTCCCATCCCGCGTCGCAGTCCAGGTCTGTGAAGACCTCGGTCACGAACGCGTGGAGCCGGTCCATGTCCCAGACGTCCTGCCGCAGGTGCGCCACGTTCTGTTGGAAGAGCGGGCAGTCGCCGGACGTGTGGCGAAGCACGTCGCGGCGGGTCATGCGCCGCACCTCGTACGAGTTCGTCCCCCGGTTCCAGCTCGAGTAGTGCTTAAGCTTCGGGTTGACGGAGACGGGTGCAAAGCGGCCGTTCTCGAGCGGGCGGCCGACGCCGAAGACGGTGGGGTCGAACACCTGCCCTCGGCGAGTCTGTAAGAGGGCGAACGCCAGCGGAACCGCGGACGGGCGGTCCTCCGCGGAGACCGCCACTGGTGCAACGCGATCATCATCCTGCCGGAGGGCGCAGGATTGTGGCGTTACGGGATCAGGCTGTTCGACCAAACGAGTCACGTCGTTATTTTCGGTTTGGCCTCCGTTCGGGCTGAAGTCGGAGTTGAAGAACGACGGAAAGGCAGCGCCCACCGAGGGACTGGCGGTAGCGGGCTGGGGGCTCCCCGCTTCCATCCGCTTGCGCCGCGACGGGCTGCAGCCGCCCCCCGTTGCCACCGAATTCCGGTCCCGTCACCCCTTGTGCGTGAAGATCATGCATTCGTGGCGTAGTAGGCACCAGCGTTCGGATGGAGCACTCGCGATTTTCGCCTATCTCCCACATCCGAAACGATTTATCGGTAGCTCGTGGACCGCGACGGCCGCGAGCAACCACCGTCTAGTAGTGAAGGTGGCCGCCTTAGATCCACAATCCCCAAGGTGGTGAAAATCAGGCAATGTCATGGGGTCGACGCGACGGGAACAACGCGTGAAGCGCGTACCGTACACAGGCCGTTCGCGGGGTGCGCTGATGGCAACAACGCTGCTCCAAGCTGAAGCAGGAACCGCAAACCCTCATCGAAGCGCACCCAAAAACACGGGGTTTCACGACCGTGTTGTGCCGACGCCGGCCTGCTCCGGGCGAGGCGTGAGCGCACCGCGACCCAATCTGCCTGACCCCCCTCCATGCCCGTGCCCGTCAGGGCAACGCCTTATCTTCCGGCCCTTTTGGGGACGGAAGCAGCTCGTGGCTCCCGGGGCCATGGCTAACCCTATATATGGGGTCGCGGGGCCGTGGCGGGGGCCAAGGTGGAGGGGAGCGAGTGCAAATTCGCCCGAGGGCTGCAAGCACGACATCGTCAGGCACCGGGTCGCTGGGTGGACGTTGCCCGGGTTTGGTTGGGTCGTGAAACTCGCCCTCGTGACCGGTGACGTCGCGTTAC
>SXGT01929179.1_pt1 | contig 13199 bp, 10 predicted proteins | sample 3176221 | NCBI WGS metagenome assembly SXGT01 (sample SAMN11356862, study PRJNA531348) | freshwater metagenome | isolation source: freshwater sample F1-120 | place: China: Fuxian Lake, Yuxi | collected 2017-12-25
AACAGGTTGTCGGAGCCGACCGCCTTGATGATGTCGAGCGCCTGTGCACTGCGGGTGAGGAAGAATCCCGGCATGTCGCGCGTGTTGATGGCTTCGATCAGCAGCGTGATGTCGTGCTTGGCCAGCGCCCTGCCTGCGAAGCGCAGATTGTCGATGTAGGTTTGTCGCATCCGCTCGCCGGTCATGCCACGTGGCTTGAGGCCGGCCATGCAGTGCAACTGCCTGCAGGAAAGTCCCTGTGCGTAGTCCAGCGCCTTGCCGACACTGTCCTGAAATTCCCCCCTGCGGGCCGGATCGCACGCCAGACCTCGTTCACCTTCGCTCCAGTCACCCGGTGGCATGTTGAAGAGCACAAGTTCAAGGCTGTTGCGGTTCAGGCTCTCCTGCAGCAGATCCATCTCGAGAGCATAGGGAAAGAAGAACTCGACACCCTTGAAGCCGGCTGTTGCAGCAGCGTCGAAGCGCGCTGCGAACTCGACTTCGCTGAACATCATGGACAGGTTGGCGTTGAGCCTGGGCATGGAAGCACCTTGTAGCGCACTCAGGCATCCGGGCACCGTGGCACGCGGTGCCCGGATGCCTGAGCGGGCCAATGTCTAGGACCAGTCAACATCCTGCCGTGAAGGGTTGGTGCCGAGGCGATGGACCCAGGGTACTGCGTTCTTGTCCAGTGGATGTGCGGCGAGCCATTCCTCATTCATGGCGATGCCCAGACCCGGCCCCTGAGGCACGCTGAAATAGCCCGCTGACTGGCGCGGCATCTCGCCGATCACCGAGTCGGGGAACCAGTCGTGCCAGCCGCCCTCCTGGATCACGAAGTTGGGCGTGCATGTGTCCAGGTGAAGACCTGCCACCGTGTTGATCGGTCCGAAGGCGTTGTGTGGCTGGAATCCAACGTAGTGGGCTTCGGCCATGGCTGCGATCTTCCTGGTCTCGAGTATCCCCCCGGCATGCATGATGTCCGGTTGAATCAGGTCCACCGCGTGCAACGGGAAGAGCTTCGCATAGTCAAACTTGGTCAGCAGGCGCTCCCCGGTAGCAATGGGAATGTTGACACTGTCCGAGACGCGCTTGAGAGCCTCCAGATTCTGCGGAGGCACGGGCTCTTCAAAGTAGAACGGACGGAATTCCTCCATGCGATGGGCAACACGAATGGCGTCCCGCGGCGACAGGCGGCCGTGCACTTCAACCATCAGTTCGACGCTGTCTCCGACTGCTTCGCGCACGGCCTTCAGTTTGGCGACGGCGAGGTCTTCGGACTCCTTGTCAATGAACAGGCCGCGATGTTCGAAAGGGTCGCCCTTCAGTGCGGTCATGCCCATTTCGACGAACGTGGTGGCAGTCTTGACGGAACCCTCAGGGGTGTGTCCATCCCAGCGCCCGTAGCACCAGATGCGGTCGCGCACCTTGCCACCCAGAAGCTCATAAATCGGAGCGTTCAGGGCCTTGCCCTTGATGTCCCACAGGGCAATCTCGATGCCGCTGATTGCGGACATCTGCACCACGCCGCCGCGCACATGAAAGTGGTGGTAGAGCGTCTGCCAGTGCTTCTCGATCTCCATCGGATCCTTGCCGATCAGAACGTTGCCGAACTCCTCCACCATCGTGATCACCGCCAGCGGGCCGCTGGTTGCCTCGCCCCAGCCCGCAATGCCGGCATCTGTTTCGACCTTGACGAAGACGAAGGTCCGCGATACTCCGCGCACTGGATTGACGACAACAGTCGCGGGTATTGCGCGAATCGAGGTGATCTTCACAGGGATGGTTCCTCTTCTGGGTGCCTTCGGCTTCTATTGGTGGATGCAGGTATCGGCCGGTTCACGGCCAGACTCGATCTCCGGCTCGCCGTTTCGGATGGCGGCTCACTGCGACAGGAATCCGCCATCGATCGGAAGCACCGCCCCGGTGATGTAGCCGGCGTCGTCGGTGAGCAGAAAGGCAATCGTCGCCCCGTACTCTTCCTTGACCTTGCCCTTGCGCTGCATCGGCACCCACTTCTGACCGCGTGGCAACTGGGCCCTTGGCGTGCGTGTTCGCTGTTGGTCTTCCGCGACGTGCTCACTGAAGTTGGCGCCTTCGACACCGGAAGGCTGCACAGCATTGGCGCGAATGTTGTACGCGCCGTAGTCGACCGCGATCTGCTTTGCGAGCCCGATGACGCCGTGTTTGGATGCCGCGTAGGAGGCGGCGGCGCCCCCTGGACCGATGATGGTCCCGGCGACTGATGAGGTCATGACGACAGCGCCACCTCCACCTTTCATCATGTGCGGCAGCGCGTACTTGCTGCAGAGAAAGGAACCCGTGAGGTTGACGTTCAGGACAAACTGCCAGTCCTTCAGGTCCGTTTCGTGTATCCAGCCGTTGCCCGCGGTTCCTGCGTTGGAAACCAGGCCCCACAGGCCGCCGAACTCGGCCACGGTCCTGGCGACCATGTCAGCTACCTGAGCTTCATCGGAGACATCGCAGGTGATGGCTATCGCGCTGCCGCCTGCTGCGCGGATCTCGCTCGCGGTGTCTTCTGCCAGCTGTGCACGAATGTCGGCGACGGCAACCAGCCCGCCTTCTTCGGCGACACGTTGGCACGTGCCCTTTCCTATGCCGCTTCCGCCACCGGTGACGATGACGGGCCTGCCTTCCAGTCTCTTCATGGCGTTCTCCTCGTGTGATGGACTAGACGCCCCGACGCCGAAACTCCTCACGTTCCATCGCCCCCTTGAGGCATGAGGAGACCCTCCCTGGGCACGTCATCTCTTCGTGTTCTCACGCGAAGGCAGCAGCCGCCATGAGCAGCGTTCGTACGCGATTCCATACGCCGGAAGACGCCTATTTCGGCTTCTTCGAGGCGGACAGGGCCAAGGATGCCAACGCGTGGGCAGCAGTCATGAGCTATCCGCACGTACGCGTAGCCGCGGCGGGGCAGACAGAGTGCTTCAACTCGCCGCAGGACTATGCGGCTACGGCCGACTGGGCTGCCCGGGAAGCGACAGGGTGGGCGTACACCAGAGGCCGCGATCCGGTGCGGTTGCACGAGGGCCAGGATCGGGTGCATCTGCTTGCTGGCTGGACCAGATACAACGCCAACGATGAACCGATACTGTGGAATCGGGTCACGTACATTCTCACCAGGCTGGAAGGGCGCTGGGGTGTTCAGGCGCGATTCGCCTTGGGCTCCTACCGTGATCCGGAGCCTGATGATGCTTCAGCTGCGGAAGCAGCGGGCGAGGAAGCTGCCGGAGTCGTGCGTCGCTTCTACGGAGCGCTCAGCCAGCGTGACGGCAAGGCCTGTGCTGACCTCTGTCGGCTCCCCATGATCACGGTTGGCGTTGGCGAGGTGCGCTGCAGCGATGATGCCGAGGTGTTGCGAGGTGAGCTGAGCACCGGTCCCGAGTACCCGAGTGGCGTCAGGGTCAAGGCCGTCCAGCTCGCCGCGCGAGGTGCCATTGTGGAAGCTGTGGCGGAATTTCCCACCGGTGGCGGCGAGCAGTCCGTCTTCATCGTCGGGAAAAGAAGTGATGCATGGCAGATTGCCGGTATGTCGAGGATGCTGACCTAGTTCATTTGCTCGCAGTGAGGAAAGCACGGCTCCTGCCGTCTCTTGCTTCAGGCTCCACCTGTTACCGCGGCAGGACGGTGGTCTGACCGAATCCGGGTGTGGAGGCAGGGCCAGTGACTTCGAAGTCCGGCGCAGACGTGATTGTTGACCTGCTGCGCCAGGCGGGAGTGCGGCATGTGTTCGGGATCGTCAGCATCCACAACATGCCCATAGTGGACGCGATCAGTCGAACCGAGGGCATCACTCTGGTTACGGCTCGCCACGAACAGGGTGCTGCGCACATGGCGGATGGTTACGCTCGCGCCTCGGGCGGGCTCGGCGTCGCGCTTGGCAGCACGGGGCCGGGTACCACCAACATGATGACCGGCCTGTATGAGGCGGACTTCGCGTCCTCGCGTCTGCTCGTCATTACCGGTCAGGCGGAAACCCGGTTCTACGGCAAGGCAAAAGGCTACGTGCACGAAGCCGAGAATCAGAAGCGCATGCTTGAAACGGTGGTCGATGCTGCCGCGTCTCCGCGCCATGTGCACGAAGTTGGCCCGATGCTCAAGGGTGTGATCGAGTCCATGTACAGCGGCCGTCCGCGGCCGGGTGCCATCGAGGTGCCGATCGACCTGCAGTATGCGCCGAGTTCAACCACTGCCCCGGTGCTGCAACTTCCCGCGCCCTTGCCGCCCGACACCCGGGCCGTCGAGGCAGCCGCTGCCTTGATCGGAAGCGCACGCAAGCGCGTGATCATTGCGGGTGGCGGCGTCTCCTCGCCGGGCGCCAGGCGTGCGCTGACCGGTCTTGCGGAGCTGCTGGACGCGCCCGTGATCACAACCATCAATGGCAAGGGTGCCTTTCCGGTGGCGCACCCTCTGCATGTCGGCAATGCGCTCATGCGCCCATCGATCAAGAAGTTGGTCAGTGAAGCCGATCTGGTCGTTGCCGTTGGGACCCGCTTTCAGGCTGGCACAGGAGGCGTGCGGCTGGACTTGCAGTTGCCGAGGATGGTGCACATCGACGTCGACCTGCGTCACATCAACCTGAACTTCAGCGCGGAGGTCGCGCTGGTGAGCGATGCGGAACTGACGCTGACCGCACTGAGGACGTTCGACTACGAGAAGGGCTGCGACAGCTATCGGGAGAGCCTATGCGCCGCTGCCGTCGAGTCTGGTGCGAGGCTTCGGCAGAGCCTTGGTGCGGACCATGCCCGGGCGCTGGACATCTTCGCGCAGTACATGGGCAGTGACGTGGTCTTTGTGCGTGACAGCACGATTCCTGGCTACAACTGGGGCAACACACTGCTGCCCATTGATCATCCCGGTGGCTACGTCATCCCGACGTCCGGCGCGATTGGTCCCGGGTTGCCCCTGGGTCTGGGGGTTGCGCTGGCCACCGGCAAGAGAACCCTCATCCTGCATGGTGACGGAGGGTTGATGTTCCATGTTGGCGAGCTTGCCGCCGCGGCTCAGTACCAGATTCCGGCGGTAGTGATCGTGTTCAACGACGGGGGCTATGGCGTTCTGCGCGGACTGCAGTCCGCGCAGTTCGACGGCCGGTTCAATGGTACCGAGCTGCACACGCCTGACTTCGTGAAGTTGGCGGAGAGCATGGGAGTGGCAGGTTTGCACGCGGACAACGTAGAGGAACTGGACGAACGTCTGTCCGCCGCCATGAAGATGACGGGTCCGGTGCTGATAGAACTGAATGCAAACAACATGCGTCCCATAGAGGGTGTGATACCCGCGCCGTTGAGGCAGAAGACGCGCGCTATGGCTTCGAAGAGCTGAGCGACGCGCATCTAACAGAAGAAAGTGGAGAACGATCTTGACAGAAGATGAACGGAAACTTCGCGAAGAACTGGTGGAGCAGTACCAGCGGATGGGTCGGCTGGGCTTGAACGAGTTGTCTTCCGGAAATCTGAGTGCGCGTTTTGGAGATCACATGCTGATTTCCCAGAATGGCGCCACTTCGGAGAGTATTTCCGTCGATACCATCGTGTCGTGCTCTCTGGACGGTGAGTGGGAGGGGCCTCGAAAGCCATCCTCCGAGTGGCGAATGCACGCGGCCATCTACAAGCGACACGAAGTTGCGCAGGCGGTGGTACATACCCACTCGGACTACTGTTGTGCGCTGGCCAGCTCCCTGAAGCCGCTGCCTGGGTTTCACTACCTGGTGGGCGTCTTTGGCGGAAGCGATGTCCCGTGTGTACCGTACTCCACATTCGGCACCCAATCCCTGGCCGACGATGCAGCTGCGGCGCTTACGGATCGGACCGCGTGTCTGCTTGGCAATCACGGCATGATTGCGCGGGGGATCAACCTCAAGCGCGCAGCAAACATGGCCTATCGTCTGGAGCTCATGTGCCGGCAGTACGTACTGGCCTGCCAGCTGGGTACACCGTCGCTGCTCACCGATGCCCAGTGGAAAGACTTCTTTGCGAAGGCTGAAGCCAACCAGTATGGAAAGGGCATCTAGGGTCCAGTTGCGAACATCCTGAACACCCGTCGCCTGCACGATTGGCAGGCTTTTGCCTTGCAGGCATGCCTGACGCAGCGGATGGGTCGCTCGCATCGCCGAGTATGGATTGCGCTGTCCAACGCCATCTGGGGGATTCATTCATGGCAGGCGGGTGCCGGAATGATGCGGACAGATCCCGTCGCATGGAGTCCTGATCGGCACGCACGCGGAGTCCGGTTCACGTAGACGCATCCTCGCTGATGCCGATCCGCGGCTGCCCGTGTCGGCACAGTCAGGCGATGACGTGCTTCTGGAGGTCAAGGTTCCTCGCGTGAGGTCGGCGGCGTCCGTGAAGTCAGTCTGCCACCTGTTTGCGGGCTCCAGGATGCCGTTTATCCGGGGATCCTTCCGCAGGGGCAATGACGAGTGATCTCTCCCGGTTCTTGCCGACCAGGCGTTGGGGCAGGTCAAGCCTGGGAGGGTCTGTGAGTTGCACCTGCTGTTCGAACCCTGCGAGCACAGGTCGAGGCGGGCGATGGCGATAGCGGGCGCTCTGGAGGGAGAATGCCGAGGAGAACCCTTCGGATTCCGGAGCCGGGGACGGCGAGTTCGGACTCACACGATCCCCCGGGCGCCTTCGATTCAGGGCATGTCTCTCGTGGGGCCGTGCGCAGGAGTGACATGCATGGGTCGACCAGGGATCAGCTGTTCCGCAATGCGCGCGATGTCATCGGCTTGGAATCACACCGAGCACGCTGGGTGCCCGACGGTCGAGAGTCATGGAAGTGTCGGGGTCGTTGCTGCCTCGACTGTGCCGCGTAGTCCTGTGGAGTACATGCCGTCCTTGGCATGGGGTCCGGTCCTGCGCACGTGAACAGTGTCGGTGCGCACAAGATGTCCGACGGTAGTGATATCGCCGGGAGAGCGTGTTTCCAGGAGGTGCGCGCTGCTCGTTGATCGGTAAGTCGTAAGCGTGCGTTAGGCGGTGCTTCGACCCACCGCAGGATGCGCCTGGCAACACGTTCGCGCTGGCCGTTGTGCAACCCTTCGCGACGCGCCTTGACGCAATTCCTCGATCCCGGAGGACACCGGGATCTCGGCAATCGGCCAACGCCTAAGGATCGAAGCTGAACTCGACGGCCCCGAACTCCCCGTAGTCCGCGCGATAGCTTGCCACCTCCGCGGGATGGGTCGTGCCCAGCGCTCCGGTCATCAGGACATGCCCTGCTTTCAGGGAGTAGCCTTGTTCGAGCGCGTAGTTGACGATCCACGCAGCGGCGGTGAACTGATCGCCCAGAACATCCGTGCCCTTGCCCTCGTGCAGGCGCTCGCCATTCCTGTACAGGCTCACGATTGCCTGATTCGAGTGGATCGGATCGTTCACAAAGTCCGAGCGTATGTAGCGTGCCGCAATGACGTTGCTGGCGATCAGGTCCGTAACGACATGGGGTGAAGCGAATCCGATGTCCACCAGCTCAATCATCGGAAACCAGTACGAGAGGTAGTCCTTTACCTCTTCTGGCGTCACCGGCTGCATGATGTCGGAGCCGAGGACGAAACCGATTTCGGTCTCGATGCGCGGCCGCACAAAACGTCGGAGCGAGAACACGACCCCGGGATCGGCACCAGCTTCCGACAAGAGCACGCCACCAGCAGGCTTGTCGGCTCCCTGACGCTGTTGAACGGATGCATTGGTAAGCCCCGCCTTGAAGCCGACGATGACGTCGTTGTAAAGAGCGATGAGCCGGCGCTGCACACGGTAGGCGTCTGCAGCCAGCCATCCGGCCTGACCTCCGGTGGGCTTCGGGGCGTTCGACTGGCATGCGGCGCGGAGGTCCTGCGCCCAGCGGTCGGCCGTTGCGTCATCAATCATCTGGCTTTGCTCCAGAAGCGGCGTCCGGTGACTCGTTGGGGCGGGGCGCCGCTTGGGTGAACGTGCTGACTAGCGCCCGGTAAAGTTCGGTGGACGCTTCTCCACGAAGTGCTGGACCCCCTCCCTGAAGTCCTCGCTGGAGAAGGACTCGACCATGTCCTTCAGAGATGCATGCATCGCAGCGTCCAGATCCAGGTTCTGTGCCCGAAAGAGCTGGCTCTTGATCACTCGCATCGAGCGGGGCGAGACCATGGTCGCAAGCTCCAGGGCGTAGTCCCTGACCTTGGACATGAATTCACCGTGCGGAAACACCTTGTTGACCAGTCCGATGCGCAGGGCTTCCGAAGCATCGAACTTTCTTGCGGACATCAGCAGCTCAAGCGCATTCGGGAGCCCGACAACCCGCGGGAGGATCCAGTCCATTCCGTGCTCGGCGATCAGGCCGCGGCGCGCGAATCCGGTGGAGAAGACAGCGGATTCCGAGGCGAACCGGATATCCGACCACAGGGAGATCACGAGCCCCAGTCCAGCTGTCGGGCCGTTCAGCGCGGCAATGATGGGCTTGGGAACAGTCGGAAAGTAGGCGTGCTTGTACGCAAACGCCTGCGGGAGCTCGTTTCCTCCCGGTATAGGGCCGGCGCTGTACGACTCAGCACGCGTTTCGGCCAGGCGCTCATTGCTGTCCAGCTTTCGGACCTTGTCCTGGCTGGCATTGTCGAGGCGCTGCATGTCCGCTCCGGCGCAGACGCCGCGGCCGGCACCGGTGAGCACGATGACGCGTACGTCCTCGGCAGCGGAGGCTTCGCGCATGGCTTGCCGAAGCTCCTTCTCCATGGTTGGAGTCCAGGCGTTCAGGCGCTCTGGACGGTTCAGCGTCACCGTCGCGATTGCGTTGCTCACCTCGTACGTTATCTGTTCATAGCCCATGGTCTCTCTCCCAGTGCCTTGATATCGATCGGGCAGACGTAGTTGCCCCCGAAATCCGCACGCCCACGCCGGAGCGGCGGCGTCGCTCTAGGATCCCGGAGTGCGCTGATGGGTTGAGCATCTGGGCCAGCGCCGGTGGGAAGCTCAGGTCTGGGGCAGTCCATGAAGTGATGATGCATACGCAAACCCGCATCTGGACTCACGGTCATGGCGATGCTGGTTGCCGTTCGGCGGATGGACCTGTCGTGGCTTGCGAAGCCGCACGACTTCTACGTGGGTGGGTTCACGGACTGACTGGCCCAACAGCCCGTGGGCGCCGACAGCATCCCGAATCAACCCGCCTGGACTGCACACGGAACTTCTGCAGTCGATCGTCGGAGCTCATCGGACGCAACCCCGCGTGAGGGAATTTCGTCGGAGTGCGTCATTAGGACACTGCACCGACGGTGGGCAAGAGTGACGCAAGAGGCCCCATGCGGTTGCCAGGGTTGGAACGCATGACGGGTTGATCCGATCCTGTCGTCAGCCGACGAGATCAACCTGACGCCGCTCGCGGGCACCCGACCTCTGACGGGCGAGATCACTCCTGACCCGGAGATGTGGGAGCTCCATGGCAGGGAGCGGGCGCACAGGTTCGTCGGCTGGGTGGCTGCGTCAGAGGGAACAGGCTTAGTGACGCGCATCCAACCGAAGGACACGACGGCACAGGCATCTGAACACCTGGGCTGCTGCTGGCTCTGGAGACCGTCGGCAGCGCCTGTGAGTCGCGCGGGCGCGAAGCACAGGGATCGAAGGCAGACCGGATGAAGTGCACTGGACGCCCGTCTCGAAGTGCGCGCCGAGGCGAAGCGAGGCGTTGATTGGCCGAAAATCCGGTTCGCCTCGACGCGCGTGGAAGCCGATGAACCAGCATTTCGTGTCGTACCAATTTGGGAGGAGCCATGGTTGAGGGCATCGAAATCGAACGCGTCACGGGCTGGATGCGCTTGCACATGCCAGAGCTCAGTCCACCGTTGACGTTTACGCGGATCGCTGGTGGTCACTCGAACCTGACCTACCTCTGCCGGGATCGGACGGGCGCGCGCTATGTGCTTCGCAGGCCCCCCTTGGGGCTCGTGCTCGCGACGGCTCACGACATGGCGCGCGAGTCCCGGATCGTCTCCGCCCTGGCAAACAGCAAGGTTCCGGTCGCGCGTGTCCATGCCCTGTGCGAAGACGTCCAGGTGACGGGTGCACCCTTCTACGTGATGAGTTTTGTCGATGGCGCCGTGCTGCACGGCCCCAATGAGGCTCGCTCTGTTCCAGAGCACCAACGCGCATCGATCAGCGAGCACGTGATCGACGTTCTTGTCGACCTGCACACCACGGACATCGACGCGGTCGGGCTGGGAGGACTGGCGCGCAAGGACGCGTACATCGATCGGCAGCTGAAGCGCTGGACCGCGCAGTGGGAAGGCAGCAAGACCCATGATGTTCCCGAGATGGAGGAAGCGGGCCGGCTGCTGCGGGAGAACGTGCCGCGACAGGAGGGCGCCACGATCGTGCATGGCGACTATCGCTTGAAGAACATGCTTCTCCTGGGGGGGCGTGTCAGTGCGCTGGTGGACTGGGAGCTGTGCACGCTGGGCGACCCTCTTGCCGACGTGGGATACCTGCTCAACAGCTGGGCGGAACCAGGAGACGCCACGGGAGCGCAGCAAGTCACCGGCGTTGGAGGCTTCCTGACCCGCAGTGCCATGTGTGAGCGTTACGAGGCACTCAGCGGTCGGAGCCTGAAGGGCATTCGCTACTACCGCGCGTTCTCCCACTGGCGTACGGCTGCCATCAACCAGGGCGTCTACAAGCGATACCGGGAAGGTGCGATGGGGAGCCAACAGACCGATGACCTGGAGATCAAGAAGCAGAATGTCGCCGGTCAGGCGCAAGCAGCGCTTGCGCTGCTCGTGACATAGGCGAGGCCGTAGCGGATGGGAAAGTACCTGGCCAAAAGGGTTCTGCTGCTGCTGCCGACGTTGGTTGGCATCGTCACGTTGAACTTCTTCATTGTCCAACTGGCACCCGGCGGTCCGGTGGATCAGATGCTGGCGATCCTGAGTGGCGAGGATGCCGGGAGCGCCTCGAGTCGCGTCGCCGGAGCACAGACTGTCAGTCAGTCGCAGATTCCAGGGGCGCAAGGGATTGATCCCGAGCTGATCTCCATGATCGAGAAGCAGTTTGGCTTTGACAGGCCCATGCACGAGCGGTACTTCAGCATGCTCGGTGACTATCTCACTCTCGATTTCGGCGACAGTTACTTCCTGGACCGGCCGGTCGTCGATCTCATCGTCGAGCGGCTTCCGGTGTCGGTATCTCTCGGTCTGTGGTCGCTGTTGCTCATCTATTCGGTCTCGATCCCCCTGGGCGTGGCCAAGGCGGTGCGTGACGGAAGCCGATTCGACGCATGGACCAGTGGGCTCATCTTCGTAGGCTACGCGGTTCCTGGCTTCCTGTTTGCGGTCTTCCTGATCGTGCTGTTCGCAGGCGGTGCCTATCTGGACCTGTTTCCACTGCGCGGTCTGACGTCCGGAAACTTCGATCAGCTCAGCATGATCGAAAAGGTCCTGGACTACTTCTGGCACCTTGCGTTACCGGTGACTGCGCTCACGATCGGTGGGTTCGCGACGCTTACCATGCTGACGAAGAACTCCTTCCTGGACGAGATCGGAAAACAGTACGTCCTTACTGCGCGCGCCAAGGGGGTCAGTGAGCGAAGAGTCCTCTACGGGCACGTGTTCCGAAACGCAATGCTGATCGTCATTGCTGGCTTTCCCGCGGCGTTGGTGGGGATCCTCTTCACGGGTGCCATGCTGATCGAGGTGATCTTCAGCCTGGATGGAATGGGCCTGCTGGGGTTCGAGGCGGTGCTGAGAAGGGACTACCCGATCATGTTCGGAACCCTGTTCGTCTTCACCTTCGTAGGTCTCGTCATGCACCTCGTGGGAGACCTCACATATACGCTGATTGATCCGCGTATCGACTTTTCCACGCGGGGAGGCTGATGGAAGCGGTGGCGCAGCGCAATGCCGAACGGGTTTCGGCTATCGAGACTTCGGACACGAGCTTCCTGGGACTCCGGGTTTCGCCTCTCGGCAGAAGGCGGTGGGCCAACTTCAAGGCCAGCAAACGGGGCTACTGGAGCCTCTGGATCATCGGGGTGATGTTCAGCGTCAGTCTGTTCGCAGAGTTCCTGGCAAACGACAAGCCCATTCTGCTGGTCTACGAGGGACAGCTTTACGTGCCTGTGATGGTCGACTATCCGGAGAGCGAGTTCGGAGGCGTGTTCGAGACAGAGGCAAACTATACCGATACGGTAGTGCGAGATCTGATCGAGTCCGGTGATGGCTGGATGCTCTGGCCTCCGATTCCCTTCAGCTACGACACGATTGACCTGTACACGTCAGGGACGGTGCCCGAGTCACCCAGCGCACGGCACTGGCTGGGCACAGACGATGTTGCGCGTGATGTGACTGCCCGGGTAATCCACGGCTTTCGCCTCTCCATGCTGTTCGGCCTTTCGTTGACCGTACTTGCCTCGATCATTGGAATTGCGGTAGGCGCGGCACAGGGCTACTTCGGAGGCATGACAGATCTTCTGGGTCAACGGGTCGTGGAGATCTGGGCAGGACTGCCAACGCTGTTCGTCATCATCATTCTGACCAGCATGTTCGAACCAAACGCGATCGTATTGCTTCTGCTCCTGTTGCTCTTCAGCTGGATGACACTGGTGTCGATCGTGCGCGCAGAATTCCTCCGAACCCGCAACTTCGAGTATGTGAAGGCTGCGCGTGCCTTGGGCGAAGGCGATCTTGCCATCATGAGGAAGTACATTCTTCCCAATGCCATGGTAGCGACGCTCACGTACCTGCCATTCGTTCTGAGCGGTTCGATCACCACCCTTACCGCGCTGGACTTCCTCGGCTTCGGGCTGCCTGCCGGCTACCCATCACTTGGCGAGCTGCTTTCTCAGGGCAAGGCGAACATGCAAGCGCCGTGGCTGGGACTGTCAGGCTTCTTCACGCTGGCAGTGGTGCTGACCTTGCTGGTCTTTGTTGGCGAGGGCGTGCGCGACGCATTCGATCCAAGACGGAGCGCCCAATGAGCGAGCGCATCCTCGAAGTGGACGACCTGGTGGTCGCGTTTCGCGACAAGGAGGTCGTGCGCGGCGTCAGCTTTCACGTGGAGCGTGGGGAAACCGTAGCGATCGTTGGCGAGTCTGGATCCGGAAAGAGCGCTACGGCGCTATCCGTCATGCAGCTTCTGCCCTATCGGTACGCCAGTCACCCGAGAGGCTCCATCAGGATAGATGGCAAGGAGATGATTGGCGCGTCTCGGGAGACGCTGCTGGAGATTCGGGGGAATCGG
>SXGT01098464.1_pt1 | contig 13198 bp, 9 predicted proteins | sample 3176221 | NCBI WGS metagenome assembly SXGT01 (sample SAMN11356862, study PRJNA531348) | freshwater metagenome | isolation source: freshwater sample F1-120 | place: China: Fuxian Lake, Yuxi | collected 2017-12-25
GTCACGGCGTCGCAGGTCGGCGCCACCGTGGCCTCAAAGAAGGCGTTGCGCACCGGAATGGCGTGCGGCACCGCGAGGCCCGTCGTGCAGTTTTTGGGGTTGGCGGGCGTATGTTGTATTTGCAGTGATTGTTGTAATTGATCTATTTTACTTTTAATTTCAAGCATAAGATAATATATAATTCCAACTACACACATTGCATGAAGAGAACCCATTTTTGAATTGTTACTAGTTATTAAACCAAAATCTATTACAGTCAATTCACCTAAATTATTTATGCAAATATTATCATTTTTTACATCATTATGAAAAAAAATTTTACTGTTTAATTCATATAATTGTTCATGTAATTGTTTTATCAGTGATAATATTTTCGTTGGAGTTATAGTACTACTATTATCACGTAAAAAAGTTCCTAAATCTTGGCCCAGATAGTTAAAAATCGCAAAATCTATTTTACCCGTTTTACCTTGAAAGAGTGCTTTAACTCTTGGTGGGACTTTGTTATGTATTACATCAATATTTTCTCCTTCTTTTTTATTACGTGCAAGATCTTTGTCACTCTTAAGTATGCTTAATTTAATAACAAACATTTGTGAAGGTGGTTGTTGTGGTTCTGGTTGTTGTGGTTCTGGTTCTGGTTGTGGTTCTAATTGTTTTATTTTAAATACGGTACCAGTTGTACCTTTACCAACTTGTTCTACAACTTCATATACCCTAACTGGCTTATTTGTTACCATTATTTTAATATATAATGGTTTTTTACTTGTTATATCCGTTATATTAGTTATAGGCAAAATAGTTTCTGGTTTTATACTTGATAAAAATGCTATATCTGCTTGAATTCCACCACCAACTATTGCATCCTCACAACTATCGCCAACTAACGCACTCTTACCCCTAACGTCCCTCTTCTCATTCGCAACCATCAATTTATTTTTATATTCAATATATTTTGTTTTATATTTCATATACTTATCATAATAATTACATGGTTTTTGTAAAGAATTCATAATAATTATGGTTATATATATTATAAATGTAAATAATATAAATGTAGATAATATAAAAAAATGTATTCTTATTGTCCTGATGCTAGTGCTGGTGCTTGTGGTTCTGATGCTTGTGGTTCTGGTGATGGTGTTTGTTCTGGTGCTGGTGTTTGTGGTTCTGATTCTTGTGGTTCTGGTGATGGTTCTAACAATTGTTCTGTAAATATACTACCAAAATTTTCATTAAACTGTTCTAAATTAAATTGTAAATCTAAACAGCAACTTATATCAAATAAAAATTTTGGTAATTTACTTATATCAACAAATTTAACATTACCTGTTTTATAATTAGGAATGGATGCTGAATATATAAAACATAAAAATGATAGTCTCCTATCCATATGTATTGACAATGTATCACTTTGGTCAGAAGTAAGGGGTTTAAATAGTTCCATATGTATTTTAGTACCTTCTAACTTCGTATCTATTATTTGTACTATCTGTTTGCATATAGGCATGGCTAAAAATTCATCACATTCTGCACTATTAGAAACATAGCATAATAAACATAGTACTTTTAGTAGATAGTCAGGTGAATAATCACCTTTTAAATTTAATATTAAAAGATATATTTGATAAGCAGAATTGCTAGGATTTAATAAACAGATAATAATATTAAAAAATCCAATATAATCACTGCTTGTTGCTTTTTTTAGTAATGTTTGTATTGGTGTTGAATAAATTTCTGGAATTTCATACTCTAAAATATATAATGCACAACCATGTATACACATAGAAATTGTTGTACCACTATATGATTCTTTTCTTGTATTCCCATAATCAATTAAAGAAAGTTCATACATAGGAATTTTAGATTGTACAACTATATTTGACATTTTTACATCATTATGAAAATTACCACTTTTGTTTAAAGAAGATAGTTGTTCATGTAATTGTTTTATTAGTGATAATATTATCGGTGCAGTTATAGTATTACTATTATCATGTAAAAAATTATCTAAATCTTGTCCCAGATAGTTAAAAATTGCAAAATCTACTTTTTCTGTATTACCTTGAAAAAGTGCTTTAACTCTTGGCAGAACAGGTAAACTATCAATACGAAGCCCTTCCAATGTATTTTGATTAGGTTCACCTGGAAGAATACCAGCGGTCAATTTAATAACAAACATTTCTGGTTCAGATTGTGCAGGTAATAGAACTATTTTTTTTATTTTAAATACTGTACCTGTTGTACCCTCGCCAACTTTTTCTATAACTTGATATACACAAATTGGTAAAATTGATACTATTTTAATATATAATGATTTTTTATTTGTTATATCTGTTATACCCTTCACCTGATTTTTTAGTTTTATATCCGTCACCAGATTTCCTAGTTCTATATCTGTATAAAAATATATATTTGCATTATATCCACCACCGTTCAGTACACACCTACTTCTACCTTCTCTCTTCTTTCCATTCACAACTATCAATTTGTTTTTATATTCAATATATTTTGTTTTATATTTCATATACTTATCATAATAATTACACGGTTTTTGTAAAGAATTCATGATAATTGTGATTATATATATATATATTATAAATGTAAATAATATAAATGTAGATAATATAAATGTAAATAATATAAAAAATGTATACTTATTGCCCTGGTGCTAGTGTTTGTGTTTGTTCTGGTGCTTGTACAGGTTCTAGCAATTTTTCATTAAATATACCACTTAAATATGAATAATGTTGTATTAAATTAAATTCTAAATCTAAACAGCAACTTATATCAAATAAAAATTTTGGTAATTTACTTATATCAACAAATTTAACATTACCTGTTTCATAATTAGGAATTATTGCTGAATATATAAAACATAAAAACAATAGTCTCCTTTGCATATGTATTGACGATTCAACGCCTTGAACAGAAGTAAGGGGTGTAAATAGTTCCATATGTATTTTAGTACCTTCTAACTTTGTATCTATTATTTGTACTATCTGTTTGCATATAGGCATGGCTAAAAATTCATCACATTCTGCACTATTAGAAACATAGCATAATAAACATAGTACTTTTAGTAGATCATCGGATAAATAATCACCTCTTAAATTTAATATATCTCTATATATATCATATGCGCAAAAATTAGGACTTAATAAACAGATAATAATATTAAAAAATCCAACATAATCACTGCTTACTGCTAATGATTTTAAATTTCTTATTATTGTTAATTCGTTGGTATAAGATTGTCCAATACTATCCATATAAAATTGTGCACAACCATGTATACACATAGATTCTATTGAACCTTTATTTGAAGATCCATGTGTACAAATTCCATAATCAATTAAAGAAAGTTCATACGTAGAACTTTCAGGTTGTACAACTATATTTTGCATTTTTACATCATTATGAAAACTATTACTTTTATTTAATTTATATAATTGTTCATGTAATTGTGTTATTAGTGATAATATTATCTCTGCAGTCATAGACCTACTATTTTCAGATAAAAAGGTTTTTAAATCTTTTCCAAGATAGTTAAAGATTGCAAAGTCTATATTACATGTATTACCTTGAAAAAGTGCTTTAGTTCTTTCTGGAATTTGTAATTTTTCAGTATTTTTACCTTCTTTCTCATTATCTGTTAATTTACCTTCATCTTTACCTTCATCTTTACCTTCATCTTTATCAAGTACCTTTAATTTAATAACAAAATTATTTACACTTGATTGTGGTTGTTGTGGTGATGGTTGTATTTGTTCCAATTTATATACAGTACCTGACGTACCATTGCCAACTTTTTCTATAATTTTATATTTAATAATATATGCATTATTATCTAAATCAACATATGTTACAATAAGATATATAGAGTAGTTGAGACTAATAACTGTATCAATATCATTTTTAACATATTTATTATCTAAAATTCCACCCATTGTATAAAATGCTATACGTGCATCTATTCCACCTCCTACCATCGTACTTCTATCCCCACATCTCTTCTTCCCATTCACTACCATCAATTTGTTCTTATATTCAATATATTTTGTTTTATATTTCATATACTTATCATAATAATTACACGGTTTTTGTAAAGAATTCATAATAATTGTGATTATATATTATAAATGTAAATAATATAAAAAATGTAATCATTATTATTTAGAACCTAATGATACAAGAATACTATTCTTATCAATTTGTACACGTTGACGTAAATCGTATTCACCTGATAATATCGTCCAAAATAGTAAAATAACAAATGTAATAGAGACTACAATTAAAAAAAATATATTCCAATTATTCTTATCCATTTATTTTATAAATTTGCATTATATTTTAATTTCATGTCAATGTTTATATTTGTATCCACAACCGTAACCATAATCAGAATTATACAAATAGAGGTATATGATATTTTACAACCAAAAATATAACAACAATAATAGTTATAACAAAAATATATTTATTAATATTATTATATTGTTTTTTACTTTCAGGTGATATATCTAAATTTGGTATAAATCGTTCCTTATTATTATTAAGTTTTACAGTGTTAAGTTGTCCAGTGTTAACTTGATTCGTACCATCATCAAGTTCTCCCGTCTTAATCTGTTCATACCTATATCCTAATTGTTTACCATTTTGTGAAAATAATATAGGTGAATAGTTTCTATTAATTAAATCAACATAGTAATTATCAGTATTTGGCATTGGTGTAGACGCCCATGTATATCCATTTGTTGGTATAACTACACTCGTATAACGTGGTTCTAATTGGGGCATGAGGGGCATGAGGGTTTTTAGAGCCTTTGGTTTAGGTGCAATATCAGAAGCAGTGTCATAAGCAGTATCAGTAACACCACCACAACAACTACAACCAACACAAACTACTTTATTTTTCTTACCATTTATATCATTTATATATTGTGAATAATCTTTATCTGATTGAATAATACGCCCATTTCCCCGTATACTGTCAATAATTCGTCTCTTTCTATCCCTGTACGTCACCCCTGCCCCACATTCTTTTAAATTTTTGTTTATATTACTTCGTTGAGATGAATAGTAGTAACTATCTAATACATTTGGGTTAGAGTCAGGGTCGGTTGTGTCAAGATATCCGTAATTGCTATTACTACCATAACCTGATTCTCTTGTTATAATATGCAATGGTGGTATATATCTATCCTTATCATTTTTGATATTATTCGTTATTACTTCCGCCTCTTGTTCCTTATATGTACTATCTTTTATGTTTTTACTTTCATTCCCGTAGATTATAACGGGTTTATCCCATTTATCGGGATACTGAGAATCATGTGAATTAGTAGTATCCATGTTATATGTATATACTTTATATGTATATATATTTTTTATATATATGTTTAGATTGGGAAATAAGGATGGTAAAAAGGACATCATCCATAAACAAAATAATGTATAAATATAGATTATAAATGAAAAGGGGTTTATTGGTTGGAATTAATTATATAGGTACTGGTTCAGAATTAAGAGGATGTATAAATGATGTAAGAAATGTAAATAACTTTTTATTATCTATAGGCTATTTACAAAAAAATATTAGAAGACTTACAGATAACACAATACAAAAACCAACAAAACAAAATATTATAACAAATTTAGTAAATATGATTAATAATGCCAATACAGGAGATGAGTTATTCTTTTTATATAGTGGACATGGCTCACAAATAACAGATACATCAGGTGATGAACTTATGGAAGGTGCATTGGTGGGCGGAGGGGGCATTGGAGGTGCATTGGTGGGCGGAGGGGGCATAGGGGGCAGGGACAGTGTATTAGTACCAATAGATTTTACTGTAAATGGTTTTATATTAGATGATGATATACGTACAATATTATCACAATTAAAGAAAGGTGTTAGGATTACTATTATTTTGGATTGTTGCAATAGTGGAACATGTTGTGACTTGAAATATAATTATAGAGATTTAAGTTATAATAAACCAAATATAGATATACGTAATTATAAATCAAATGAGTGGAAGACACAACAAAAGAAAATAGTAAATAATAATTACAGTGATTTAGATGGTGATATATTTATGATAAGCGGTTGTGGTGATTTACAAACAAGTGCTGATACATCATTTAATGGTATTCCATCTGGTGCATTAACTGGAATATTATTATTAATTTTATCTGAATATAAAAATGTATTGTCATGGTCAACACTATTAAAAGACTTGAATCGTAGATTAAAATTATTAGGATATACGCAACGACCAATGTTAAGTGCGGGTAAAGAGATTAACCTTAAATTGAGTATATTTCCAAATTATTAATTATCCAGCAAGTCATATAAATCATTTTGGTCAATAGATGGATCTAACTCACGAAATTCATCTATAATAATTCTGCTTTTACTGCTCTTACTGCTCTTACTATCATGATTGCCAACACAGTCAAAAATGCATTTACTAATAACATCATTTTTAATTGCATCAATGTTTTTAATTGCATCAACGTTTTTAATTGCATCAAAACTGTCATAAACTTGTTTAAGTGAGTTAATTAATTCAAGACCATTAGAAGTTAAACCAATAGTTGAACCATATGCTCCAGAAACTTGTTTTTCAATAATTAGATCATTATTTATAAGTGTTCTAACAAATAATTTCCACCAATCCTCTTTACCAAAAGCAATACCTTTATTAAATTCATCAAATGATTTAAGATAATCTTTAACTTTATTTTTACCTAATAGTACACTAATCACTGTTCCCACCCCAAACTTATCATTAATACGTCTTATAAGTGATAATAATAAATAAGTTTGCTTTGTATAATTTTTCTTGACGCCGTTGGTGTTGGTGCTTTGGTTTTTAAGGCAATTATCACAATTACTACAAGATAAAACAGTTTGATTAAAACTTTTAAGAATATGTTTTCTACGACAATCTGTAGTATAAATATACTTTTCTATATTTCTAATTTGTTCTTCTTGGTATGCTTTGTATTCTAAATTAGTCATACTTTTAAGAAAATATCTGTTAACAAGAAAATCTTTATTTGAATAAAATAAGTAGCATTCAGATGGTAAACCATCTCTACCTGCTCTACCAATTTCTTGATAATATGATTCCATATTTTTAGGACAATTATAGTGTATAACAAGACGTACATTTGGTATATTAATACCCATACCAAATGCAATTGTTGCAACAATACATTTATAAATACCAACATTAAAATTTTGTTGTGTATCATTGCGTACATCTGTATTAAGTCCTGCATGATATGCAAAACAACTTATACCATAATTATTAATAATTTCTGCAACTTTTTCTGTTTCATCACGTGTTTTACAGTAAATAATAATATAATCATTTTTGTATTTTTTAAGAAGTGGTCCTAAATCTTCCATAATATTTTTACCATCTTTACGTGGAAGAACCTTTATGAATAAGTTGGGTCTGTCAAAATTACCTATTAACTCTAATGGATTATCTAATTTTAAAATACTTCTAATATCATCCTTTACCTTTGTTGATGCAGTTGCAGTTAATGTTAATATAGGAACATCAACCCACTCTTTAATTACACCGAGTTTAGTATACGATGGTCTAAAATCTAAACCCCATGTTGATACAGCATGTGCTTCATCAATGCATACCATTAATAAATTATTCTTATCATACAACTTCTTAATAAATGTTTCTGATTTAACAAAATATTCAGGAGTCATGTAAATTAATTTGTAATTACCTTTTAATAATTCATATTCATTAACCTCCTTATCTTTTTTAGGCGTATCTCCATTAAAAATACATACTGGTATACCCTTCTCCTTTAAAAAATCATATTGTTCATTCATAAGTGCAATAAGTGGACATATTACTATAACTGATTTTTTAGCAATTAAAACTGGTAATTGATAACATATAGACTTACCAAAACCAGTCGCTAAAACAGCACTAACGTCTTTCCTATCTGTAATTATTGTATTAATAATTTTTTGCTGTTCATCTTTTAATGCATTATAACCAAAATATTTTTTAAGTAGTGTATTGCCTAATGTTTCTATTCCTTCATTGCTTAAAGGCTCCTTTCCTACGGTGCTTAAAGGCTCTTTTACCTTAACTTTTTTCTCTTTACTGCTCTTACTTTTTTCAGTTATAAGTGGTTCATTTTGAGTTATAAGTGGTTCAGTTATAAGTGGTTTATTTTGAGTTATAATTGGTTCAGTTATAAGTGGTTTATTTTGAGTTATAAGTGGTTCAGTTATAAGTGGTTTATTTTGAGTTATAATTGGTTCAGTTATAAGTGGTTTATTTTGAGTTATAATTGGTTCAGTTATAAGTGGTTCATTTATAAGTTGTTCATTGTCTTTTATGCATATAGTCTCTTTCTTAACCTTACTAACCTTACTAACCTTTTTATTTATACTATCCATTACAAAATTACTTTTAGTGTATATTAGTTATATAATCACCTTTTTTTATATATAAACAAAATCAATTTTTATATATACAAATATAATGTAAATTTAATATATATTATAAATAATTATGAACGACGATTTATCAAATAAAAATGTATATCCTAATTTAAAAGTGAATGGTAGAATATTTCCAATATGGTTATTAAAAAATTTTAAAAAATACAAACTACCAGAAATAATAAGAAAAGACAATGAAGACCCGTGCAGTATAAAAACAAAGTTAGAATTAAAAAAGTATCAAGAATTTATTGCATCATATTTAGATTATAACTCACCATATCATGACATCTTGTTATATTATGGTGTTGGTGCTGGTAAATCTGCATCAGTTATGGCTATATACAATGCATTATACAATGCAACAGCGGGTTGGAATGTATTCTTATTAATTAAAGCATCATTACATGACAATCCATGGGAAGCAGAAATTAAAAAATGGTTACAAAATGATGATTATTCAAGTAGATATGGAAAAATTAAATGGATACATTATGATTCCCCATATGCCGATAGAGAATTTCTTGATGAAATTAAAAAAACAGATACCAGTTTAAAAAATATGTATATAATTGATGAAGCACATAATTTTATAAGAAATGTATATAGTAATATAACTGCACAAAAAGGTAAGAGGGCCGTAAATATTTATGATCATATTGTTCAAGATAAAAAAGATAATCAATCAACAAGAATAGTACTACTATCTGCAACACCTGCTATAAATAAGCCATTTGAATTAGGTTTACTATTTAACTTATTACGTCCAGATATATTTCCAAAAACAGAAATTTTATTTAATCAATATTTTATATCAACAGGAGATATTCAAACACTTAATCCAATGACAAAAAATATGTTTCAACGTCGTATAATGGGATTAGTATCATATTATATTGGTGCAACACCAGATTTATATGCATCACAAACAATACATTTAGTAGATGCTAAAATGAGTCCATACCAAACAGAAATATACAACTTCTTTGAAGAAACAGAAAGAAATATTATGAAATATAAAATTAAAATGAATAAAAGCAGTGAAAGTTATAAAACATATACGCGCCAATCAAGTAATTTTGTATTTCCTAATATGAGTCAAGAAATAACAGGTGAATCAAGACCAAGACCAAGTAAATTTAAAATTAATGATAACGATTTAGAGTTATTGTATAAAACAAAAGATATTAAAAATATTAAAAAAACATTGTCATCGCAAAATCAAATGTATTTTGCAACATTAGATAGATGGAAAGAACAATTTGATTTATACTTGGAAGAAATATATAATAGAGAGAAGAAGAGTAGTAAGAATGTTAAAAATGATATTGAAACATTTAAAAAATATGATGATTATGAACAATGGGTTGAAAAGGAAGATAATAAATCCGAATTAATAAAAGTAATGATGAAATGTTCAACAAAGTTTACAAATATAATTTTTAACTTGTTTAAATCTAAAGGACCTATTTTAATCTATTCAAACTATGTTCTTATTGAAGGTATTGATATTCTTAAAATATATTTAAAATATTTTGGATTTTCATCATTTACAGATCCAAATGCAAAAGACTATTTTAAATATGCAGAATTTCATAATGATATTACAAGAGAAGAAAGAAAGAAAGCAATTCAAATAGAACAACACATTGATAATAAATATGGTAAAGATATAAAAATTATGTTATTTTCACCTGCAGGTGCAGAAGGTATTTCATTAAATAATATTAGACAAATTCATATAACTGAACCATATTGGCATGAAGTACGTATAGTTCAAATGATAGGTCGTGGTGTTAGACAATGTAGTCATAAAGATTTACCACAATCAGAAAGACATGTTGATATATATCGTTATAAAACAGTCAAAGATAATGTTAAAATATTAGAGACTAAAGAGGGACAACTTGTTAAAAAAGAGAAGATTATAATAACTGATCCAGAATTATTAAAAACAGTTGATTTTGAAATAGAAGAAATGGCAAGAACTAAAAATAATTTAATCCAAACATTTTTAGATGCAATAAAAGAAGTTGCTATTGACTGTGTCCTTAATAAAGAACATAATAAATTAGGTTCACAGTATAAATGTTTTCAATTTAATGAAGTTTCTATGTTTGATAAAAATATTAGCCCCGCTTATAAAGAAAATATTATTGATGATATGAAATTTGATAATGGTTCAAATTCTACAAAAACTGTTACTGTTCGTATTAAAGCAATTAAAATTGTTGGTATTATTGATGGTCTTGATAAAGAAGATAAGAATATTGAAAATTATTGGTATAATAGTGATTCGCGTGTTGTTTATGATTATGATTTACATTTTCAAATTGGTAAAGTCAAAGTTGATGAAGAAGGCATTCCAATTAAAATTGATAAAGATGTTTATGTTATTGATGCTATACCAATCCCAACCCTAACCGAAAAACGCCGTTCCTAACTATCCATAAACATTGTTATGTTATTGATGCTATACCTATCCCCACTATATCCGAAAAACGCCGTTCCTAACTATCCATAAACATTATTATGTTATTGATGCTATACCAATCCCAATCCTAACCGAAAAACGCCGTTCCTAACTATCCATAAACATTATTATGTTATTGATGCTATACCAATCCCAATCCTAACCGAAAAACGCCGTTCCTAACTATACCTGAAAAACACATTATCAATTTCAATTATAAAAGTCATAATCAATAAAACGCCAATCTTCATCTCCTAAACTTGTTAGTGGTAATTCTAATGTATTGATTATGGTGGTATTTGTCATATTTGTGGTACTGGTAGTATTGTTTTTGTATATATATATATTAAAAATAAGATTCAATTTTTATAATTTTAGAACTTTTAGTAATATTTGTTCTAAACCATCTACCATAAATGTATATGTATCCTCATTTTCATTATTACTTTTAGCACTGGGATGAAACGAACTTTTATCACCAAAAGTGCTTTTGGTATTATCTTCATCATCTGCTGTATACCCGCCGTCTTCTGTATACCGACCGTTTACCATATACCCACCATACATGTTATTACATTTTTTCTTTTTTATATTACTATGACCAATAATACTATTAACCAAATTGTAAAATGTAGTAATTATATTAAACATGCTTATTAGTTTATGTATATATTTTAATTTTTTATAAAAAGAAATTTACAAAAGTACTAAATCTGTTCCTCCTGATGCACGGTATACCCTGTCTTTTATTGCGTCCATAAACCCACATCCTTCTTCTGCATGAATTCCATCAGTGCATATCACTATTACCTTAACCCCCTCACTTTTGCAATAATCATCTGCACCACGCATAATGCTATAAAGTACTGATGCACACTCTTTTGCATTATCTGGTAGAGTAAAGCATTCTTTATACTTTCTTCCATGCTCCTCTCCGATTTTGGGTGTTGCAATTAAAATGGACGAGCCATGGGGCATAGGGGGGATATGTGGTGGGATGGATGCAGTGGTTGTTGGGGTGGTGATTGTTGGGGTGGTGGTTGTGGAGGCGGTGGCTCTATAGGTCATAGCATTTATAGGTGAATAGTGTAGTATTTCTTGTCCTGGAGCAACACTGGTTGTACCGTTCACCTCGTTGACCTTTGCCGTAACAACATAAGAAACATCAATATGCATTTCATCAATTGCCAGAGTAATGTCTTTAAGACCAATTGCACCTGCTCTAAGAATGGTTATATGAACAATGCTATTTTTCTCTTCAAACTTGATAATGGTTGATTCAATGCCCACCCTCTTTTCATTATCAGCATCATCTCCAAGAATTGGCATGAATATACCCAGCCCTTTGTAATCATCAGCAACGTGGTCAGAAGCAGTAGGAGAAATATTTCCAGAACGGTTGGCACTTGGCGCTGCAATTGGAACTCCTGCAACCCTTAGTAGTGCAAGTGCAACAGGGTCATTAGGAACACGGAGACCAACAAATGGTGTTCCGTTTCTAAGTTGTGGGCGTATTTTGAATAAGTTTGAACGTACTACAAACGTCACAGGTCCTGGCCAAAATTCATGTGCAAGAATTTTAAACACAATCTGCTCATTGGGGGTCATGTATGTCAACTTGTGGCGAAATACATCATCATAAGAGGGAACGTGGACAATGAGGGGATTGGTACTCGGTCTCCCTTTCTTTTTGTAAATGCCGTTTATAGCGCTAAGGGACCATATGGAAGCACCAAGTCCATAGACCGTCTCGGTTGGAAAGGCTACATTAAAGCCAAGGTACAAGGCCCAACCCAAGATAGTAATCCAGAAGGTGGTGGCAGGGAGTATCCATGGACGGTATACAATGGCCATTGCCTTAATTCCTATCATGTATAACAAGCAAAGAATATGAACTATAAAGAATAATGTCATTTTGGTTGCAGTGTAATTGTTGTATTTGTTATAATTGTAATATTGTTTCAATTTTTATAGTAATTATATTATAAAAATTATAAGGATATATCATCAATCCAACCAAGTTCTTTATCAATACCTAAGAAAAAATCAAGTTCTTCAGTTTTATTGTGTATAAGTGTTGATAGTTTACACCGCCGAAGATTTAAAATGCCTATTTTTTATAAATCAACTTAAAGAAAAAATATTATATTATAATAACAATGAATAGTAAGAGGTCTATGATGACTTGTTCGTGCAGTTCCTGCTTTTCTCTTATAAAAAGAGCA
>SXGT01674523.1_pt1 | contig 13198 bp, 15 predicted proteins | sample 3176221 | NCBI WGS metagenome assembly SXGT01 (sample SAMN11356862, study PRJNA531348) | freshwater metagenome | isolation source: freshwater sample F1-120 | place: China: Fuxian Lake, Yuxi | collected 2017-12-25
ATTTGCTTGGCGATTTTACGCGTATTACCCGTATCGGTTCCAAAAAAAATGCCTACTTTTGCCATGAGAACTACTCCTAAATAAAATGAAATCAGCTTTGAATTTGTAATAAACCCGCATTCGCCACCGGGGCGGATTGCGCTTGCCATTGTTCTGGGGTAAAAGTTTTAAGGGTCACCGCATGTAAGCGACCTGAAGCTAACGGTTCACTGAGAGTCGCCATCACGCCTTGATGTTGTTTGACCATGGTTAAGCCAGCAAACAAACTACTCACCACCGTAATGGTCAAATCGCAACCTTGACCCTCAATCGCAATGCGCGCTTGCGGAAAGGCTTGCGTAATCAACTGCTCCACTTCGGAGTGTGTAATGACATTATTGCTAGGGGCATCCCCAACAGGTGCAACGGCTGCTTGTAATAACGGTAATAAACTACCGTCGTTCGCCATGGCTTCGACAATATCCGCACCACCGATCAATTCACCTTTGACAAATAATTGTGGAAAGGTTGGCCATTTAGACACCGTCGGTAAACGATCACGGATAAATGGGGCTTTCAACACATCAACATAGGTATAAGGAATCTTAGTGCTATTTAAGATCTCGACTGCTTTGCCCGAAAATCCGCATTCAGGTGCGGTAGGCACACCTTTCATATAAATAATAATCGGGTTATCAGCCAGCTGTTTGAGGATGATATCTTTGGTACTCATAGGGGAAAAACCTTGGGTTGCTCGTTTAAATATGGGTAGAAATCAAATGGGGTTGTACAACATTTTTGCTATTCCCCAGCAGAGATTCGCTGTAAATCGCCAGCTTCGCGTTCCACAATCTCAATTTCGCCTTCTCCACGAATCACATCGGCCGTGACAATACAACGTGCTGCATTCTCATAGGATGGCACCATAAACATCGTTTTGCGTAACACATGTTCCATAATGCCGCGTAAACCGCGTGCTCCGGTATTACGTGTAATGGCTTTTTCAGCTATCTCCACGAGCGCTTCTTGGGAAAATTCCAAATCCACATCATCGTAAGCAAACAATTGTTGATACTGTTTGACTAGGGCGTTTTTCGGTTCAGTTAACACTTGAATTAAAGCGTCGACATCCAGGGGCTCCAATGGCGCTAAGACTGGGAATCGACCTATAAATTCAGGAATTAAGCCAAAGCGTTTTAAATCATCGGGTTGTGTAGCATTGAGCATCGCTTCGAGGCTAGGTTTATGTTCAGGATTATTGGGGGACGCATGAAAACCGATTTCGGTTTTGGGTGGCTGTAGCCGTTTTTCAACATGTTTCTCCAATCCAGGGAAAGCGCCGCCAGCAATAAATAGGATATTACGCGTATCAACCATCACCGTGTCGCCACCGCCTAAATCTTTGCGCCGCCCCTTGGCAGACACTTTGACTTGCGAACCCTCCACCAACCTTAATAAGGCTTGCTGTACACCTTCCCCAGAGACATCACGGGTACCAAAAGCTTGTTCTGGGCTGCGAGCGATTTTGTCAACCTCGTCAATGTAGACAATTCCCCACTCGGCTTTGCTAATTTGCCCATCGGCCACATCCAGCAAACGAACTAAAATATTTTCCACATCATCGCCGACATACCCCGCTTGGGTGAGCGTTGTAGCATCGGCGACGGCAAAAGGCACACCAACAATTTTAGCTAAGGTACTGGCAAGTAAGGTTTTACCCGTACCTGAAGGACCAATCAGTAAAATATTGGATTTACCAATTTCTACCGTGCCTTCCACGTTACCCACACTGCCCGTTTTATTGCTTTCATGCTTTAAACGCTTATAGTGGTTATACACCGCTACGGATAAAATCTCTTTGGCAAGGTTTTGACCAATCACATACTGATCCAGCAACGCTTTGATCTCTGCAGGCTTAGGTAAAGGTCCTGCCATTTCTTGCAGCTCCTTTTTTTTGCCCCAACTTGAAACCACTTGACTAGCGAGGATCACGCAAGCTTCACAAATAAAGCCTTCGGTCCCTGCAATCATCGGCACACTCGCCGAAGCTTCTATCCCACAAAACGAACAATGTTTATGTTCTTTGACCATATTGCTCACCACTCGTTGGAAAATAATTCAATGGGTTATGCACTCATTACGTTAAGATAAACTTGCTAGCCAAGTGCGCTGACAAGTGCGCCGATACCGATCTTGCATTAATTGTCGAATTTTGGGTGTCGCTTTTTTTAAGGATAAAGTTTCCGCAGGTATAATTTTTTGACACTGAATCAAATGAAATCCCACTTCAGTTTCGACTACCGCACTAATTTCGTTTTCTTTAAGTGAAAACAAGGCGGCATCCAATTCTGGAAACAACTTGCCTGCAACCACTGTCCCTAATTCCCCGCCATTCAGTGCTGTTGGACACTCAGAATTGCGCAATGCCAAATCGGGGAATTTATGTGCTTTACGTTTTAAAATCGCCGCAATATCCTCTATCCGTTTCAACGCCTGCTCGCGGGTATTGTCGGGATAGTCTGGGTTAATACTGATGAGAATATGGCGTGCAACCCGCTGCTCTGGACAATTAAACTTTTCAGGATGTGAGTGATAAAAAATACCAATTTCCACTTCGTTGACCTTAGGCGCCCGAGAAGCGACTTTTTCAAGCACCGCTTCTACTTTACATTGCCGCAGTAAGGCCGCACGTAAGGCTTCGACCGACAGATTATTCGAAGTTAATGCGGCTAAAAAATGTGCCTCATCTTCGAAACGTTTGCTGACTTCATCCAGCGCCCGGCGCACTTCATCGTCCGTGATAATGACTCCGGCAGCCTCATTCGAATTTAAGACGCGCGTCTCAATGATGAATTCATTGCGTGCTTGTTTCTGCACGTGTTGCAATTCTTCCTGCGCCAAATCTGTTGCAGGTTTCTTATACAACGCCAATGCGGCTCGCAATAAGGTATACGGCTCTATCGTGGAATCAGCACTCTGCATACTTAATCCTCAGGTTCAATAAAATTTACAGGATCTGCGGGTTGTAAAACGCTTTCAGGGACTTGCAAGGTTCTTCCCGGAAAGCGCACATGGTATTGCAAGGGTTGCAAATCCCGTAACACCTTGAGAATTTCACCCTCGGCCCCTTTAGCGGCAACAACTTCTCCTTTAACCCCGAGATCAATAGTCGACACGACTTTGTCACGGAACTCGAAGCGACTAGGATTCCACGGCGCATCTGCAGGAATTAATTCTTCTGCTCGACACCCCACCATCCTTCCGTGATCCAGAAAATGGACGGTATAAATCACTTGATCTTGTAAAAACGTTCCCACTTCAATGACGTGACCGACACTACCCCGGCGCATTAGTAGCTCACCGACGGGCATCCCCGGATAGGTACCATCGTTACGCACATTTCGGGTCACGCGCACCGCTTCGCCGAAATCAAAACGTTCTTCATCAAAGCGATCTTCTATCATGTTTGTATATCAGTTAAAGAAACGAAAACAGTTTGCGGCTCCGCCATATGAAAGACTTTAAAGACTTTCTCGGTTTGGGCATCTGACTGCACAAAGTCATGGTAAGCTCTGGCTAATAATTTCTTATAGACTTCACGCACCGCATCTTCATCTTCGGGCATGCTAGCTGCACCTTTATTCAAATAATCATGAAACCGCTGCAAGATATGCAGGCGATTGACATGCACGATCGCAGGATCATACTCCAGCTCGAAATACTGCAGAAAATCTTCTGCGGATTCCAAATCTTCCATCTCATCTGCAAAACTCATACGCTGACCTCATCACTTTAGAAAATCGACACTTGTTTGCGCCGCGTTAACATTAAACCTAACATGCCTTGGATAAAGCTAGCTTCAAACTGTCACGGCCAATCGTTGATCCACCAATTCCAGTAAGCCTTCGGCACCAATGCGATTCTTGGCATCCAAGCTCAATAATTTCTCAAAAATCCCTTTACTCAGCGCTAAATTTTCCATGCGCATATGTAGAAATCCGATAGATTTCAAGGTAAACAAATACAAACGAATGCGGGTTAAAGCCTCTTTCGGGGCATCAGTAATATGTTGTAGCGTAACCAATTGCCAATCAGCAGGAAAACCCAGATCTTCCCGAATCAACGTTAAAGCTTTCTCAGCAATCAACAAGGCTTCTGTCAGGCGATGTTGATAGTAATAGAAGCGATTTAAAGCCACCAACACATTCAACGATTCAGGTGCACGTAAGTAAGCTCGTAATAATGGCAACTCGGCTTCGCCAGAGGCATATAACTCAGACGCAAACGCGATTAATTCTTGTACTTCCTGACTATCTTCTTGCTGAAAATATAAATCTTTAGCTTCAAAATCTAGCAAATCCATTACTCACCACCTGCCACTCGTTTTAAAATGGGCGCATCGCCATGGCAAACATTTTCGGCATCACAATGGTTACACGCTTCATGTTCGGGCTCTTGATCTTGGTGCGCCATTTTTTCCTGATTCGCTTCTAGTTGGTCTAAGCGTTCTAAGAGACAATTAATCGCTTTACCCACCGGATCGGGAACTAAATGATGATCTAAATCAATGCCCCGAGAATCTTGGATTTTTGTGCCTTTAGTTTGGATAATCCGACCAGGAATCCCAATGACGGTACAGCAAGGCGGCACATCTTTCACTACGACGGAATTAGCCCCGACGCGAACGTTGTTACCTAAAGTGATGGCACCTAGAATTTTTGCGCCCGCACCAATCAATACGTTATCGCCCAGGGTTGGGTGACGCTTTTCTTTATTCCAAGTGGTCCCGCCCAAGGTGACACCGTGGTACATAGTGACATCGTTGCCAATTTCTGCGGTTTCACCGATCACCACACCCGCGCCATGATCGATAAAAAAGCGTTTACCGATAGTGGCCCCAGGATGAATATCCACATTCGTGATCCAGCGGGTAAACGCCGCCAATAATCGCGCGGCCAGTTTCCAATCTGCAAGCCACCAGCGATGACTGACACGATATAACAGCACCGCATGCACACCAGGATAAGCCAATAACACTTCCAATAAATAACGTGCCGCCGGATCGCGTGCAAACACACAAGCCACATCTTCACGCCATTGTTGCCAGAGTGTCGGCTTAGCAGGCAAAAGCGGAGCAGTAAACAGCATCATCTCACTATGCTCCAGGTCGTTTTTCCAGGAATTGGAACGCCGGGACGTCGAAAAAAGGTACCTGGATACCGATCATCAGGCGCTTCGGGCGCATGCAAATTCGGTTGCGGCTCGACTTTGGTTGTCGTAGGGACGGCTGTTTTACTATTGTTTCTAGTCATGACCCACCTCGTTATAAGCTATGTAAAAAATGATTAAGTTCTGCTGATTGCGGCGTACGTTTATGCAGCGAAACAAACTGCCGAATCATGGGTAATATGCGTCCGGCTTGCCAACGGTTAATAGCAATACCCAGCTGGGCATAGGCGTGCATAACACCTTGACTTCCCGAGTGTTTTCCCAGAACCAACTGGTGCTGCCGCCCTACAATTGCCGGGTCTACACCTTGGTAATTTTGAGGATCTTTTAGCAGACCATCGACATGAATGCCCGCTTCGTGACTAAACACATCTCGACCAATCAAACTTTTACGGCTACCAATGGTGTCTCCAGAGGCGGTCGCAACTTGGCGCGACAATTCAGTAAAATTGCGTAGATCAATCCCAGTGTCTATGCCGTAAAGTTGTTTTAAACCGACCACCACTTCTTCCAAAGCGGCGTTGCCAGCACGCTCTCCCAGTCCATTCACGGTAGTGTTGACATGCGTTGCCCCGGCTAACGCGGCGGCGAGGGTATTGGCAGTCGCAAGCCCTAAATCATCATGCGCATGCATTTCAATGTCTAAATCAGTCTCCGCACGTAATTTCCGAATACTATCCAGTACCCCAAAAGGTTCCATAATCCCGACGGTGTCTGCAAAGCGAAAACGGATGGCACCTGCACGTTGGGCCGTTTCAGCCATTTGTGCCAGAAAATCCGCATCGGCACGCGAGGCATCTTCAGCCCCAACGCAAACCTGCATACCTGCATCTACAGCAGTGGCAACACACTGAGCAATGGTCGCTAAAACCCAAGGCCGACTTTGTTTGAGTTTATGTTGGATATGTTGGTCCGACGCAGAGATGGATAAATCCACCATGCCGACACCTAAATTTAAACAGTGTTTTAAATCATCTAGGCGCATCCTAGACCAAACGAGGAGGTTGCATGGGAGTGCTAAGGATGCCAGCGTTTTAATTTCATCCCGTTCGCGTGCGCCCATCGCTGGAATACCAATTTCGAGTTCAGGCACACCCAAGGCCGCTAATTGTTTAGCGATATTAATTTTTTCGTCTAAGGCAAAAACGACGCCTGCGGATTGTTCACCATCACGGAGCGTGGTGTCATCGATAATAATTTTGCGCTGTGCCTTATGCATACATCACCTGCTAACGGTTTCGGCACGTCACTTGCCGAAGGTTAAACTACTTTATAGCTAATAAAGCAATATGCTTGCCAACAGCTAAAAGTCAGCAAACACAGGGGTTCTTGCAGAGAATTGGCAGAAGCACGACAAGACAAGCGGGGTATTTATTGAGGATTTGTCGTAAAGCCGACAAAGACAGCCGACAGCAGGAATGAATGGAGAACTACTGAAAAACAACAGGAGCAGAAACCGTGGTTTGTGCTCCTGTAGGTATGACTTTTGATCCCGTCAGATCAGAAATAACAGATGATTGGCTTTAGGCCAGCTCAAAATCTTTCGGATTGAGATTTAATTCTTGAACAATTTTATGGGCAATGCGTTTTTCAGACGCGTCAAAATTACCATCTGAAGAAGCAATCGCGATAATCATGCGCACCAGCAACCGGGCAGCAGCATCGTTAGATTTCATTTTACGGATCGCATCATAGGCTTTGGCTTCACCGATATCTTTATCAAATTCCAATTGCGCGACAAAATCTTGAAACGCCTTAATCACATCACTGGTGGTAAACACTGATAACGCTTCATTGCTTTCAATAAAACGAATCATTTTTTGTTTTTCTTCGGAACTGATACTACCGTCTGCCAAGGCAATCAGCGCCGAACCTGCCATCGATGCATTTAAAAAATCTTTATTTTTAAATTTTAAGGCTTCGGTTTTTAGCTCGCTGGCTTTAGTTTTTAACTGACTTAAAAAATTTTCAAAACTCACGTTAATACTCCTTATACAGTTTAGGTTTAATTATAGAAATACACACACGCTAAACGCTATAGTCTGGCATACTCAAAGACTGAAAGGTAGATTTATGCAACATTTTTGATGCATTATTTAGCTGTACTAAAAAAATTAGCCAGTCTGCAACTCCAGTTTTTTAAGTCGAGCAATAGTGCATTCAAGCTTGAGAAAAACTCTATTTTTCACTTGCAATTGGTAATACTGGGACAGTTGAAATACTGTTCGCTGGTAAGCCATCGATCAGTTTACGACTGATAGCGACATATACCAAAGTTTTGTGCGCCTCGTCCCACAATCTAACCACCCGAGTTTCTTTGAATAAAATCGAAGTATCTTCAGCAAATACGGTCTCATCTTTAGGCATTTTACTGGGTAAGGTAATTGGCCCAGTTTGGCGACAGGCTAATGAGAATTGCGATGGATCTTGCGCTAAGCCCAACGTACCTGAAATACCCCCGGTTTTAGCTTGACTCACATGACAGGTGACCCCTGGCACTTTCGGATCGCTAAAGGCATCGATACAGACTTTATGATTAGCGCCAATCAGTTTCCACGCCGTGGTCACACAACCGACTTCTTCTGCCTGTACCAGGTTAGCCGCTAATAGTAACAGACTCAAACCAATGAATTTTTTCATCACAGTAATTCCTTTGTTGATTTAAATGATAGCGAGATTGTTCCATAAATCAGTACAATCAGCACGCTATTTTCATTATGCTCAGAATCATACTTTTTAGTTACCGGAGGGAATTATGCAACGTTTATGTATCTATTGCGGTTCGAGTAGTGGCGCATCTCCACTTTATACTGCCGCTGCCCACCAATTAGGCCAAGCAATGGTGCGCCGTAACCTAGGCCTGGTCTATGGCGGTGCCAGTATTGGCATTATGGGAACAGTGGCGGATGCGGTCCTCGCTCACGGGGGGGAGGTGATTGGTGTATTGCCGCAAGCGCTGGCACATAAAGAAGTCGCGCATCCCAAGTTAACAGAACTCAGAATTGTTAATTCTATGCACGAACGTAAAGCCATGATGGCAGAGTTAGCAGATGGCTTTATCGCTTTACCCGGCGGACTTGGAACCTTGGAAGAGTTGTTTGAAATCCTAACCTGGGCACAGCTTGGCATGCATCAAAAACCTTGCGGGATTTTGAATATTAATCAGTATTATCTTCATTTGCTGCAGTTTATTGAACATGCCTTTGCCGAGCAATTTATTCAAACCAAATATCGGGGATTGTTATTAGTCGATGACAATCCACTCACGCTTTTGGATAAATTGCAGACCTACCAACCTCCGGTCATTAAACGCTGGCTAACCCCAGAAAATAGCTAAGCTGGGTGCTTTTGCAGGGATAACACAAGCTCAAGATTATTTTACGTTCTGCTTAGCAAATTTTTAACTTATCAACTATTCTTGGTTTAAGCAGATTATTTAATACCTAAAACGTAGAGCTTTATAAGATTATGATTTACAAATCTGCCATCTTGTTGGTAAATTAGTTTTAGTTTACAACCCTGCCTAGTATTTTTTAAGGGCAGAGAATTTAACCAAAATGCATATTGTTATTCGCCCTGAGTGTGCAAATGTCCAATAGCCAAACCACCAATATTTATCAGCTGAATGCTAAGATTATGTGCTGCAGCACTGATGTTGACACCTCGGAATTAGATAATCAGCTCTTCAATAAGTATAAGATTCATAGCAATAGTTGTGATGATTTATCCAAACTACTCACTATGTTACAAGTTCAACGCTATGATTTATTGGTGATTTTCAATATACCCACTCCAGAAATCATACGTGAGCTAAGAGAAAATTTTAGCGCAGCCCTACTCCCCATCATTGTTTGCCAAGAACATAAAGATCCACAATTGCGCAATAGCATTTTAGAACTCGGCATCAGTGATTATATTTGCGGCACGACTGATTCTACGGAAATTGCCTTACGCATCCAAGGCAAGCTTAACGAGATAAAAGTTTATAAAGCAGAACTGGCCCATTACGCGGCTGATAAAAAAGATCTCTCGGAACAACTCGAAATTTTAATCGCTAATGGCCTCATGCTTTCGGTGGAACATGATCGCTTTCGTTTATTGCAACACATCCTCGAAACCAGCCAAAGCTTATTAAATTGTGCTGCGGGAACCTTATTTCTGTTAACCGAACAAAATACCTTACAATTTAATTTAAGAACGCGTAAGGATGTCCTACCCATTTTAGAAATCCCGCTGTATGATCCAGCGACTGGTAAGCCAAACGAAAAATACGTCTGTACCTATTCAGCGCTTAATCGTAAGACAGTCATTATTGATGATATCGAGCGCGATAACCGCTTTGATTTTAGTGGCACGCGTAACTTTCACAGTGAAAGTGATTTTAAAGCGGTTTCCATGCTGTCTATCCCGATCGCCCCAAGAGATGGTGATGTCATAGGTGTATTGCAATTTGTCAACGCCAAAGATCCTGATACCGATCAAATTATTCCGTTTCGGCGAGATTTAATCATGTTAGTCGAAGCCTTTGCAGCGCAAGCAGCCGTGGCCTTAGATAATCTAAAATTAGTAGAAGAACAAAAACAATTGATGGAAAGCATGATCCGCGTCATTGCGGCCGCAATTGATGCCAAAAGCCTCTATACCGGACGCCACTGTGAACGTGTGCCAGAATTGGCCATGATGCTCGCACGGGAAGTCTGTGCCATAGAATCAGGCCCCTTAGCCGACTTTAATTTTGAATCTCAGGATGAGTGGCAAGAATTTCGCTTTGGTGCATGGTTACATGACTGCGGTAAAGTGACCACCCCCGAATACGTCATTGATAAAGCCACCAAATTAGAAACTATTTACAATCGCATACACGAAGTTCGTATGCGTTTTGAAGTTTTACTGCGCGATGCCCAAATTGCCGCCTTGCAAGCGCAATTAGACGGTACCCCTGCGGAAGTGGCACAAGCGCAATTTGAGCAACGTCAGCAGAAGCTCGTTGATGACTTTGCTTTTCTCGCCGAGTGTAATGTCGGGAGTGAAGCAATGCATCCTGAAAGCATTCAACGCATCCAGCAAATTGCACAACAAACTTGGCTACGCCATTTTGATGATCGACTGGGTTTATCGATAGGCGAACAACAACGTTATCAACATGAGGACGCCGTTGTACTCCCCACTCCCGAACCCTTGTTAGCCGACAAAGAACATCACATTATTCCGCGCATTGACGATCATATTCTAAATGAAGAATATGGCTTTAAAATGGATGTGCCTGTTCACCTCTACAACTATGGCGAAATTTATAACTTGAGCATTATTCGTGGCACCTTGAATCAAGAAGAACGCTTCAAAATCAACGAACACGTCATGCAATCCATTATTATGCTGGACAGCATGTCGTTTCCCAAAAATCTGCAACGGGTTCCAGAGTATGCAGGCACTCACCACGAAACCCTTGATGGCCGAGGTTATCCACGGAAACTGAATGCCGAACAGCTTTCTGTTCCAGCACGCATCATGGCGATTGCCGATGTTTTTGAAGCCTTGACCGCGTCTGATAGACCTTATAAGCCAGCCAAAAAACTGTCAGAAGCGTTGGCGATTTTGCATAGAATGCAGCAACAGCAACATATAGATGCCGATATCTTTGAAGTTTTTTTGAAATCAGGTGTTTATCAACGTTTTGCCGAGCGTTACCTCAGCCCGGAGCAAATCGACAGCATCGACATTCAGCAGTATCTGGCTTAAGCCATTAAGTCTTAAGGCTTCAGACTAAACTGTAGTGCACAAACAAATTGTTATAAAACGCACCATTTAACGGCTGTAAACGTCCATGCTGGCATATCGCAGATTCATACAGCACCATTTCTCCTGGATTCAAATACACTTTATGCCACGCCCCATGATGGTCACAAATATCCAACGCCCAGTCCTCCACTACCGATTTATCAACACAAAAAATAGCTGAAACATGGTGGGTTGAAATTCTGTCCACATGCAAATTTAAAATAGACCCCTGCTTATAGGATCGAATGCCATATAAACAATGCGGCTGAATCGGCACGTTGACCCAATCCTGAAACACCGAGCCAAATTCCAACAAAATATCATCCCGCTGTTCAGGCACCAAATCCATAGACATGAGCGCAACGGGTGGCTTTGCCTCCACATTGGTAATAAATTGCTCCATACCAGCAAATATTTCTAACTGTTCTTTCGGCTGAAGCTCTGCATAGACCTGCGCAATCTTTTCTGCAATTACTGCGGGAGCAGAGATTTTTTGGAAACCCAAGGGCGAAAGGATCGGCACATCGCGTAAAGTTTTAAAATTTTTCATGACGTAAATTGAATGAAAGTAAACCTGTGGATATTATAAACATAGGCATGCACATTCTAACAATAAAAACTGTGGCTTAACTCTAGCGGTTATACCGATGGTATTGCAAATAAATCAGAGACAAATTTTGCGTGCTTCAGGCACAACAGCGGCGAAAGATAAAAGCGACATCGACACCCTACACTAACAGCAGTAGGGTGTCGAAGTTTTGGAAAGTGAAACTCTAGCTAGAAAGTATGCAACTTATTTGAATAATTCGGTTGTAGCCCGTGTACATTCAGGTGCTTCTTTCACATATTTAACTTTCCAATCGGAGATGTTTCTAAATAAGACATCCTGTGGTTCCATTTGAATATGGTAGTAAGTGCCATCGATTTCACGACTAAAACCTTTAATCAATAAACAAGGGATATCAATCAAGTCTTTTTTAAAGTCCACCGACGCTGTTCTATCAAAGGTATCAAATGGGTTTGTAGGCGTTGTGGTTCTAGTACGATAATGTTCAACGCTTCCACTGGAGTAACTGTTCGCAGTTCTGGTGACGGGTTGGAAGGGGTTAAGATACTGGATATCACCACACTCGGGTTCTGGATCGGCGTTAGTCACATACCATTCAGATGCGCTAGATTTTAATCTTTGACGGAATTTGACATTGTAATATTGTCCGTCGATGGCTTTACTGAAATTTTTAATCAATAAACACGGCGTTACTAGCACGTCCTTACCGAAATCGACGTAATCTGTTTTATCAAAAGTTGGCACGGTAATCGATGAAAATGGATTGTAAGTATTGCCTTGACTCGTTTGACCAGCTGAGCTTCCTTGAGTATTCACGTTCACATTGACATTGACATTCACTCTATTATTGCCATTATTGCCACTGTTGCTATTACCGCGCTCATTTGAATCATCATTGCCATTTTTAGCAAATGCCAGTGAAGTTCCAAGGGCTAATATGGACAGGCCCAGCAATACTGCTCGTGTAATTTGAGTGTTTTTTTGATTTATAAAAGTATTCATACTTGCTACCTATTCAAAATTTTATTAATAAGATGGATTGCGGTGCCATTAAGCTAACTACGATCAGCCAAAGTCTGACATTGTTTAAGTTTGCAACCCTGGTCAATTTCCAAAGAGTCATACCACAATATAAACTGCTCATGAATATAAAGCATAAAGCGCACCAAAAATTAAAATATTTTTTAATTAATTGAATTTTATATAAAATTTTTAACTATCAAGCATCATATTACCTAAAGTCACCATTGAGCCTGCAAAAATTGTTAGCCATAATTTGCAGGACTGCAAAATTGGTAGGGCTTTGAATTGCAGACTAAGAACATCAAGCTTGTGCTGATTTGGGGTGAGCAATCCTTTCGCCCGATTCAACTAAAAATCCACTTTAAGGTAGCAGCATATTTTCCTCTACCCATCGTTGCACACTCTTGAAAAACTGACCCGACAGCGCTGATGTTTATGCATAGTGTAGAGTAGGTCGCAACAAGCAAATTAAAAACGCCCCTATATTGCGGCATATATCACGTTTTAATTTCTACAAATTTAACTGTTTAATTTAAATTCTGCGTTTTTACACTGCAATTTTAGGAACTATAGTGGACTACAAATTTCGGACACTGTATTTGGATGCTCTGACCGAACAAG
>SXGT01369690.1_pt1 | contig 13197 bp, 13 predicted proteins | sample 3176221 | NCBI WGS metagenome assembly SXGT01 (sample SAMN11356862, study PRJNA531348) | freshwater metagenome | isolation source: freshwater sample F1-120 | place: China: Fuxian Lake, Yuxi | collected 2017-12-25
GAACACCACCTGGGATCTCGTCGAAGACATCGAGAAGCTGCGCGCGCACCTCGGCATCGAGAAGTGGGTCGTGTTCGGCGGCAGCTGGGGCAGCACGTTGAGCCTCGCCTACGCGCAGACGCACACGAGCCGCGTACAAGGCCTCGTCTTACGCGGCATCTTCCTCCTGCGCCGCAGCGAGCTCCTGTGGTTCTATCAGGAGGGTGCGAGCCACATCTTCCCCGATGCGTGGGAGCGCTACCTCGAGCCGATCCCGCCGCGCGAGCGCGGGGACATGATGGCGGCCTACTACAAGCGCCTCACGAGCAAGGACAAGGCCGTGCGCGCGCGCGCCGCCAAGGCGTGGTCGATCTGGGAAGGCACGACCAGCAAGCTGTTCGTCGACTCCAAGCTGATCGAGCGCTTCGGCGGCGACGCATTCGCGGACGCGTTCGCGCGCATCGAGGCGCACTACTTCGTCAACAAGGGCTTCCTCAAGAGCGACGACCAGCTGCTCAAGGGTGCGAAAAAGCTGCGCAAGATCCCGGCCGTGATCGTGCAGGGCCGCGATGACGTGGTGTGCCCGATGCGGTCCGCGTGGGACCTGCACAAGGCGTGGCCCGAGGCCAAGTTCGTCGTCGTCAACGACGCCGGTCACTCGATGACCGAGGTCGGCATCCGCGCCGCGCTGATCAGCGAGACGGACGCCTTGGCGTGAGCAGTCCCGCGGCGGCGAGCACCTCGGCGTACACCGGCCGACGGAACTCGACCGCGCGCGCGAGCGCTTCCTCGGGCGCCACCCACTCGATGGCATCGAACTCGACGCCGTCGGGACGCGGAGCGTGGTCGGGACGTACGCGCACGACGAACCAGCGCTGCACCTGACCGAGCCCGACCTTCGCGCTGCGCAGCTCGGGAGGCAGCTCGTAGGCGATCCAAGTCGGATGCTCGCGCACGAGCTCGACCGCGTCGGATCCAAGCCCGGTCTCCTCGACCAGCTCGCGCAGGAGCGCCGTGCGCGGTTCTTCGCCGTCCTCGATGCCGCCCTGCGGGAACTGCCAGCTGCCCGTCCCGCGCCCGCAGCGCCGCAGCACGAGCACGCGCCCCGCGCCGTCGATGACGACACAGCCCACGTTGGCTCGGAAGAACGCGCTCGGCATGCGGGCGCAGAGCCTACCGCGGGCTGCTTCGGCACGCGCTAACGTAGTCGCCCGCGATGAACCTGCCCCACGAACTGCCCGCCTCCTGGCGCGCGGAGCTCGGCAGCGAGCTCGAGCAGCCGTACTTCGCTGCGTTGGCGCGCTTCGTGGCCGAGGAGCGCGCGAGCGGAGCCGTTTTTCCGCCGCCGCAGGACGTGTTCTCGGCCTTCGAGCGCACGCCGTTCGAGCGCGTGAGAGCGGTGATCGTGGGACAGGATCCCTACCACGGCGACGGGCAGGCACATGGCCTGTGCTTCAGCGTCCGGTCCGGCGTCGCGATCCCGCCCTCGCTGCGCAACATGTTCAAGGAACTCGAGAGCGACCTCGGAATCCCGCGCCCCGCGCAGGGAGATCTCGCCGGCTGGGCCGCGCAGGGCGTGCTGCTGCTCAACGCGGTGCTCACGGTGCGCAAGGACGAGGCCAACTCGCATGCCGGTCGTGGCTGGGAGCGCTTCACGGATGCCGCGCTGCGCGCCGTCTCGCGTCGCGAGCATGTCGTATTCCTCCTGTGGGGCAATTCCGCGCGCGCGAAGGCCGAACTCATCGAAGCGCGCCACACGCGCATCGAGAGCGCACACCCATCGCCCCTCTCCGCGCGCAAGGTCCTCGGAACCCGGCCGTTCTCCCGCACGAACGCGGCGCTCGCCGCGCACGGTCAGGGAACGATCGACTGGTCGCTCCCGAGCGGGCTGTTCACGTGAGCACGTTCTTCCCTCCGCTCGCGTGCAGCGTGCGCGCCTGCGCCTTGCCCTTGGCCCACGAGGGAACGCACTGGCGCTGCGAGCGCGGCCACAGCTTCGATGTCGCGCGCAGTGGCTACCTGAGCCTGCTCCAGCCACACGACCGGCGCTCGTTGGAAGCTGGCGACTCGCGTGAAACCGTCGACGCGCGGCGCGCGCTGCTCGACGCCGGCTTCGGCGCAGCGCTGCGAGTGGAGCTCGTCGCTCTCGCGCGCACGCTCGAGCTTTCTTCCGGAGCGATCGCGCTCGACCTCGGTTGCGGCGACGGTCACTTCCTTGCCGCGACATGCGACGAGCTCGCGCTGCACGGGCTCGGCCTCGATCTCTCACCCCACGCCGTCGAGCGCTGCGCCCGCCGCCATCCGCGGCACGCGTGGATCGCCGCGAATGCGGACCGGCGCCTGCCCGTGCTCGACGCATCGATCGACCTCGCGCTCTCGATCGACGGACGGCGACCGCCGTCCGAGTTCGCTCGCGTGCTTCGGCCCGCGGGCGCACTGGTCGTCGCCGTGCCGGCCAGCGACGACATGGTCGAGCTGCGCGCGAGCGTGCTGGGAGCGGAGCGCGGTACATCGCGCGTGCCGACGGTGCTGCAAGAGCTCGAGGCGCACTTCGAGCTGCGGGGCCAGCGTTCCGCGCGCGAGCGCGTGCGGCTCGACCGCGCCGGTCTCGAGCAGCTGGCCCTCGCTACCTATCGCTGGCAGCGCGAGCGCGAGCGCGAGCGCCTCGCAGCCCTCGACGGACTCGAGGTGACGACCAGCCACGATCTGCTGCTCTTGCTCCGCCGCACGCCCTGAGCGGGCGCGCTGCAAGGTCCGTCCTCCGCTCTGGCATTTCACAGCGCGTATGCCAGACTCCAGCGCGCTTGGCTTCGCCTCGTTCGCCGGTAGCGCTCGGGTCGAATCCCGAAGGAACCTCCGGAAAAAAAGCGCGATGAAGATTCAGGAGAACAGCGTCGTCTCGATCGACTACACCCTGACGAGCGACGAGGGCGAGGTGCTCGACAGCTCGCAAGGCGGCGATCCGCTCACCTACATCCACGGCATGGGCAGCCTGATCCCGGGCCTCGAGCGCGAGCTCGAGGGCAAGGGCATGGGCACGGCTCTCAAGGTGCGCATCGCGCCCGAGGACGCCTACGGCGTGCGCGACAACAACATGGTCGCGCGCGTGCCGCGCACGGAGATGCCCAAGGACGCGCCGCTCGAAGCGGGCATGCAGTTCCAGGCCGCCGGCCCCGAGGGCGTGCAGGTCGTGACGTTGGTCAAGGTCGAGGATGACGCGGTGTGGCTCGACGCCAACCACCCGCTCGCCGGCATGCACCTCACGTTCGACGTGACGGTGGTCGCGGTGCGCGCGGCGACCGCCGAGGAGCTCGAGCACGGCCACGTGCACGGGTCCGGCGGCCACGACCACTAGGCGAGCGGTGCGGGCGGCGTCGAGGGTCTCCCCCGGCGCCGCCGTGCCTCAGCCTTCCGGCAGCTCGAAGCTCGAGTACCTCGCCCGCCTGCGCTGCGCGCCCTCAGGGCCCACGGTCGCGGGCGATGCTCACGACGGTCCGCAGCAGATCTCGCGGCTGTCGAGCTCGAGCTCGAGCTCGCGGTCGGTCGCCGCGCAGTGCAGGACGAGGTCCGCCTGCACGCCTTCGTCGAGCAGCTCCTCCGCGAGTGGCAGGAGCAACTGGTCCTCTGTCTCCGCGTGCTCGAGCTCCGCGAGCGCATGCGCGCCGGCCACCTTCGCGAAGCACTCGGCACTCTGCCGCGCTCCCGAGGAAACCAGCGTCAGCGACTCGCGCAATCGGGCGAGGCCGCGCCGCTCGTGGCCACGCTCGCCGAGCAGCGCCCCGACGCGCTGGGGCATGCGTCCGGTGCGCAGCAGGGCGAGGAATAGCACCTTTTGTTCCTTGCTCTGGTGCGCCCCGTCGACGAACAGCTCGGAGAACCGCGGCAAGTCGCACGCAGCCCCCATGTCGAGCGGCTCTCCGCCTTGCATGTCCTCCGCCAGCGTGACGAGACAGCCGCAGGCGCGCCGCACCAGCGCGTGTTCCCGCCGAAATTTCTGCCCGAGCGCTCCCCTGCATCCCTTGCCTTTCCGCTGGGGGGCAGAACTGTTCGGACGACATCCAAGGCCCGGATCGGAGGCCCGGCGCTCGCGAGCGCATGCGCAACAGGGCGCAGGTGAACTCGGGCTACTTGCCGAGCACGAGCCGCGCCCCGAGTTCGACCGCACCCGCGGCGCTCGGCGCGGTGCCATCGGCTCCGATGCGCTTCCACAGGTTGGGCACGAGCAGGAACGGCAGTCCGCCGACGATCACGGGCACGTTACGCGTGCACGGCTCGGCGCGCACGAGCGAGATCATGGCCGCGGCCGGGCGCACGTGGATCGAGAGCTTGGCGCCCAGCGCCACGAGGTCGACCTCGAAGTCGAGGGCGGCGCGCGCGGCCTCGTCCGCGGGCGCGCTGGCACCGAGGAAGACCGGGTCCCAACCGGCCATTTCGAACTCGTCCGCGACAATGCGCAGGCCGAGGTCGTGGAGGTCGCCGCTGGCGCCGGTCACGAGCACGCGGCGGCCGAGGCGGGGAGCGCGCAGCATGCGCGGGTTCAAGCAGGCGAGGGCCTGCTCGGAGAGCCGCGAAAGGAGGTGCTCCTCGACCACGGACATGTCGCCGCGGTGCCACATGCGGCCGGCTTCGACCTGCACCCGGCCGATGACGTCGCGCTGGAGCGCTCTCACGGGCACTCCGCGATCGGCGGCGCCGAGCACGATGTCGAGGGCATCCTTCCGCCGGCCTTCGAGCGCCGCGAGCATGTACTCGCGCGCGACGACGACAAGCTCTTCGTCGCCGCCGAGCCCGCCCTGCGGCATCTCGGGTGGCTGGCGTACGAGCTTCTGGGCCTCGGCGAAGAGCGGCGAGAGTTCCGCGATGGCGTCCGACGGAAGACGGCTCGCGAGCTCGTCCCGCAGGCACTCCACAGTCGCGCCGAGCAGCTCGAGCGGCACGTCGCGGCCCGCGAAGGCCGTCGCTATCCAGCGCACGTGCTCGTGGAACAGCACCGGGGCCTGGAACTGCAGCGCCACGGAGAGGTGCTCGAGCAGGCCCTCGAAGTGCAGCGTTGCGTCACGCGCCCCAACCGAGCCGAGGGTCGCGAGGCTCTGCGGCGCGCGCTCGCGCAGCCGTGCGGCGGCAGCGGCGGCCCAAGCCCTGCGGGTCGCGTCGATCAGGGCAGCGGTGAAGGTCCCGCGGTCGGAGTTCATGGCGGAAGAGGATAGCGTCTCGGAGCGAGCCGTCGAAGCCAGTGCGCGACTGTGGGCGAGCGGGGCTGGTACGCTCCCCGCCATGAGCGAGATCCGAACGGTCGAGCAGCCCGCGCGGCTGCTGGAGTTCCTGCGCACCGCTTTGGCCGGCTGGAAGCGCTCGACCCTTGAGCAGCGCATGCGTGGCGGAGCGGTCCGCGTGAATGGGGCGGTCGTGCGGCGCAACGAACTCCTCTCCCCCGGCGACAGGGTCGAGGTCGGGGACCGGGAGAGCGTGGCGGCGCCTGCGAGCGGGCTGGCTGTGCTGCATCAGGATGAGTGGCTGGTCGCGATCCACAAGCCCTCCGGACTGCTCTCCGTCTCAACCGACAGCGAGCGCGAGAATACGGCGCTGGCGGTCGTGAAGGAGCATGTCGGCCGTCCCGGACATCCGGGGCGCGCCTGGCCCGTGCACCGCCTCGACCGGGAGACCTCCGGCGTGCTGCTGTTCGCCCTATCGCGCGACGTGCAGCAGATCGTCCAGGCGCGCTGGAGTGCGGCGCGCAAGACCTACCTCGCCTGGGTGGAGGGCCGGCCCCAGCCGCCGGAGGGCACCATCGACGAGCCCCTGTGGGAAGATGCGAGCCTGTTCGTGCGCGTGGGGCACCGCGACGGCGCCAAGGAAGCACGCACCCGCTACAGGACCCTCGAGACCCGCGAGCACCATGCGCTGCTCGAGGTCGAGCTCGAGACCGGCCGACGCCACCAGATCCGGGCGCACCTCGCCTGGCTCGGGCATCCGATCGTCGGGGACGAGCGCTACGGCTCGCGCGCACCGCGCATGTCCCTGCACGCGCTGCGCCTCGAGCTCCCCCACCCGGTCTCCGGCGCGACCCTCGTGCTCGAAGCCCCACCTCCGCGCTCGTTCCGCGCGCCCTGAGTCCAGCCCCGTGAGGGCTGGACTGTCACTTCGCTTGCAGGCACGATTCCGCCTTCCATGAGCTCCGTCCTTTCCGCCGCAGTCGAGAGCGCCCAGCTCGCCTTGTTCCCCGTCAGCGTGGTGCTCGTGCCCGGCCGTGGCCGCGGAGTCGTCGCGGCGCGCCCGATCGAGAAAGGCGAGCTCATCGAGCGCGCGCCGGTGATCGTGGTCAACGCGCGCGAGCTCGAGGCCATCCGCTCGACGCGCCTCGCGCGCTACTACTTCGAGTGGGGCGAGAACGAGGAACAGGGCGCGATCGTGCTCGGCTACGGATCGCTCTACAACCACAGCTACGAGCCGTGCGCGGAATTCGAGTTCCGCGAGCACGACCACGCGATCGACTAAGTCGCGCTGCGGGACATCCGCGCAGGCGAGGAGATCACGATCAACTACAACAACACGGGCGAGAACGCCCACCACCCGCTTCGCTTCGACTGAGCCGCGCGTGGGGCGTGCAGGAACTCAGCGGCGCTCGATCACGAGCTCGTCGTGGCCCGAGGCAGGGTCGGGCTCGCGGCGATAGCGAAACGCCGTGTGTTCCTCGAGCGCCACCACCAGCGTGGTGTAGACGCGGTTACCCTCCATGACATGGCCGCCGAACGTGCGGCCCTCGCCGTCGCTGACGGCCATGTGCAGGTGGAACTCGTCGCGCGCGATGTAGCCCGAGAGCGAGACGACCTCGAAGTGTCCCTGCCAGCGCGTCGTCTCCTCCTTGTTGGCGAGCCGCAGCGCCACATCCGTCAGGCTCCCGACCGCGCTCGTCACCGTCGCGGCCTCGAAGCCCTCCTCGCGCGCGATCCGCGCGAGCTCCGTCTTGACCTCCTGCCCCGGCTTCAGCCGCACCACGACCGTGCGCTGCGCGCGCGCGGGATCAAGTCCGGCGCACGATGAGATGAAGGACGTGACAACGAGCGCGAACAAGGCGAGCGCACACGATCGCGCGAGAGCTTGCGTCTTCATGAGGTCCATCCTGACGTGCGTGCGCACGCGCGTCGAACATGAAGAGGGGCTCCGCAGCGCCACGGCGCAGCAACAACTGAATTCACGCACGATTCAACGCTCGTCGGTGCCCTCCTTGTTCCACGCGGAGTCCACTGCATGTCGTCGCATGCGCATTTCGCGCGACAGTCCCAAAACAATGTTGGTTCGCGGCCCGAATGCCGCCTCGCTGGAACACACCCATACTCGACGAGAACCCGAACGGATCGAACTCCTCCACCAACCCTTGGCTCGCGGACATCGTGCAGAAGCGTCCCGACCGCCGCGCGATGCTCGGAGGCGCGCTCGGCGTCGTCGCCGCGCAGTTCCTCGGCGGCTCGCTGCTGTCTGGCCGAGTCCGGGCGCGCCCGAGCGCAGCCTCGCTCGCAGCGAGCTCGCTGCTCGGCTTCACCGAGATTCCGCAGAGCGTGGCCGACACGGTCGTCGTGCCCCCCGGCTACACCTGGGACGTGCTGCTCCCTTGGGGCACGCCGCTGTTTTCCTCCGTCGCCGCCTTCCAGACGGACGCCTCGAACACGTCGACGGACCAAGAAGGACAGGTCGGCTTCAACCACGATGGCCTGCACTACTTCCCGCTCGGCACCGGCGCGCAAGCGAGCGCGCGCGGCCTGATCGTGATGAACCACGAGTACACCGATGCGAGCCAGATCTACACGGCCGCACAGGGCTCCGCGATCACGAACGACGCGCTGGGCGAGGAGAAGATCGCCAAGGCGCTCGCCGGACACGGCGTCACCGTGGCCGAGATCATGCAGGGCGCCCTCGGGACCTGGACCCACGTGGTGGATTCGCCCTACAACCGTCGCGTGACGGGGGCCACCCCGATCGCCTTCTCCGGGCCGGTCAGCGCCTCGCACCCCAAGCTGCAGTCGAGCATCAACCCGAGCCCGCTCGGCACGCTCTACAACTGCGCGCACGGCTTCACCCCGTGGGGCACGTACCTCGCCTGCGAGGAGAACTTCAACGGCTACTTTGGCACGGCCAGTGCGACCTGGACCGCGACGCCGCTCGAGTCGCGCTACGGCGTCACGAAGACGGGCTTCGGCTACAACTGGCACATCGCCTCGCCGCGCTTCGACCTCAACGTGAACCGCAACGAGGTCAACCGCTTCGGCTTGTGCGTCGAGATCGACCCGTTCAACCCGAGCACGGTCCCGGTCAAGCGCACGTGGCTCGGCCGCTTCAAGCACGAAGGCGCCACGGTCACGGTCTCCAACGGCCGCGCCTGCGTGTACAGCGGTGACGACGAGAACGGCGCGTAACTGTACAAGTTCGTCAGCCGCAGTCCGTGGCAGGACATGCTCGCGCAAGGCAAGAGCCCGCTCGACATCGGCATGCTGTATGTCGTGAAGTTCAGCAGCGATGGCACGGGCAAGTGGATCCCGCTGCAGTGGAATCGCGGCCCGCTGACGCCTGCCAATGGCTGGATCGATCAGGCCGACGTCCTGATCCGCACGCGGCAGGCCGCCGACGTGGACGGCGCTACGCGCCTGCACCGCCCCGAGTGGGTCACGGGGAACCCCCTCACGCAAGACATCTTCGTGGCGCTCACCAACGGCAGCGGCAACAACTCCGCGGTGAACAGCAACCGCGACCCCAACCCCTACGGTCACATCATCAAGCTGCGCGAGCCGTTCGGCGACCACACGCGCGTCGCCTTCACGTGGAGCGTGTTCATGATCGCGGGCGACGACCAGTACGACGCGACCGTGCCCGCCGCGCAGTCGTTCTTCGGCTCGCCCGACGGCATCTGGTGTGACGACGACGGCCGCTTGTGGATCCAGACGGACTTCTCGAACTCGTCGCAGAACCGCGCCGATCGCGGCTACGACCGCATCGGCAACAACCAGATGCTCGCCGCCGACCCGGCGACGGGCGAGCTCAAGCGCTTCCTCACTGGCCCCCGCGGCTGCGAGGTCACGGGTGTCATCATGACCCCGGACAAGCGCACGATGTTCGTCAACATCCAGCACCCGGGCGAATCGACGAGCTGCTGGAACGGCCTGAATGGCACGCCGAGCACCGCCAACCCTTCCACGGTGAGCTCGTGGCCCTTCGGTGGCCGCCCGCGCCCGGCGACGGTCGAGATCCGCAAGCTCCACGGCGGCGTGATCGGCAGCTGAGCCGTCGGCACCGCTGAAGACGCACGCTCCCGCTCCGGACACCACCGGGGCGGGAGCGCGCTCGCATGAAGAGCCTCTCGCTCAGGCGAGCGCCGTGTAGATGCGGTGGCAGTCGTCGTGGTCGTCGATCGCTTCGAGGAAGCTCTCGACGTCGCTGCGCTGCTCGGGAGAGAGCGTGACCTTGTCCTTGGGGCGGTAGCCCATCTCGGAGGTCGTGACGCTCCAGCCAGCGGCCTTGAGGGCGCGCAGCACGGAGTCGAGGTCTGCGGGCTCGGTGAAGAAGCGCGCGCCGCACTGGCCTTCCGGCGTGTCCTCGAGCGGCTCGACGTCCTGGGCGCCGGCCTCGATCGCCGCACCCTCGCGGTCGAGCGAGCCATCCGCGTGCGTGGCCTCGATCGTGCCCACGTGGTCGAACAGGAACATGACCTTGGCGCCGAACTGCGCCTCGCGGAACAGCGAGCGCATGTCGGGTGCGGTGCGGTTGCGATTGTCGGTGAGGCACTCGACGATCACGGGCACCTTGTGGGGCGCCATGCCCTCGAAGGTGACGAGCTCGAGCTCCGCGGCGCCGTCGCCGCCGCCCGCGGCCTTCTTGATCGCGCGCGTGATGACGTCGTTCGAGACCGACTGCTTGCGCGCGGCCTCGACCGCGACCTCGAGCCGCGCGTTCATCGCCGGGTCCGGCGCGCCGAGCTTCGCGGCGACCGTGATCTCGCGCACGAGCTTGGTGGTGATCTTGGCGCGCTTGTTGGCGTTGATCTCGCGCTTCTTCTGGAGCCACTGGCGGCCCATGGTCGCTTCTCCGTTGTCCTCGAGGCTGCACGCGCGGGGCCACTGCGGCACGCGCGGGGTGGAGAGGATAGCGAGAGCCGCTCAGGGACGCTCGAAGGCGCCCATGTCGATGCCGGACCCGAGCACACGTGTCGTGCCCTGGAGCTCGAGGGGCAGGAGCTCCGCGAGGAGGCCGTCCCCGTCGACGTCGAGCGCGTCCTGCGGCAGCCATGCGAGGCTGCCTGCGTCCACCGCGGGCGAGTCGAAGCGCAGCGTCAGGTCCTTCTGCCGCACGCTCGCAAAGCGCGGGTTCACGGAGAGCACGCCCGTCCCCGACGCCCCGGGCGCGATCGAGTTCCACGCCTGCAGCGCTCCTGCGATGTCCTGCGCGGTCGCCCCGCGGTTGAAGGCCACGATCGAGTTGCGCAGCCAGGCGCGCGCGGGCACGGCTGCGAGCGTGTTGGCGAAGATCCCGCCCCCGCCGGCGGCTCCGGTGTTGAGCGCCAGCGTGCAGTTGCCGAACAGCGCCTTGCCGGAGCTGAAGCCAGAGCCACCGAGATAGGCGCCGCCGCCATTGCCCTGCGCGAAGTTCTCCTGCAGCAGGCAGCCGAAGAACTGCATCACGGGCGTGCCGTTGGGCAGCGCGTCGATCGACGCGAAGTGCAGCGCTCCTCCGTTCGATCCGGCCCAGTTGCCGAGGAAGCGACAGAGGTCGAAGCGCCCGCTGGAAGTCTGCGCGGAGAGCGCGCCGCCGTTGCCAACGCTCTCGTTGTCCGCAAAGTCGCACGCCACCACGCTCAGGCCGGCGAGCTGCGCGAAGAGCGCACCCCCGCGGCTGGCGCGGTTGTGGACGAGGGTGCAGTTGCGCAAGGAGAGCGTCGAGCCCTCGAACAGTACCGGTGCGCTCGACACCTGTCCCGTCTCGCACAGGATCGCGCCACCGTTGGGGACCGGAGCGCCGACCGCGTTGCCGCGCTCGATGCGAAATCCATCGATCGTCACTTCGCCCCAGGTCCGAAGGACGTGGTGCGCGTTGTCGCTCTCGACACCTTGCACGCCGAGATCGCCGGACAGCACCGTCGTCGAGAACAGGCCCGCGCGTGCGGCCACGCTCGACTCGCCGCCCGCGAACCCGCCGTAGAGCTTCAGGTTGCGCGGCACGTAGAACGCGGTTTCGCGCGGGTCCGCACTCGTCGAGGCGGGCGGAACGTACGTCCCATCGGCCACCCAGATCTCGTCGAAGCGCTGCGCGACGGCGAGCGCTTCCTGCAAGGTCGCGAAGGCACCGCTCCAGCTCGCGCCATCGCCGCCCGCGGGCGCTGAGGCGTCGACATGCCACACCACCTGCGCCCGAGCGGCCAGCGCGAGCGTCCCGCAGGCGATGATCCGCAGCACGAGCCTCATGACTCGAGGCTAGCACGGCGGCGACGGGACGCAATAGGCTCGCACTCCATGGACAAGCGCGAGTTTCTGCAGGGCGCGGGCGCCTGCTCCCTGGCCGCGATCCTCGGCGAGAGCGCGTGGGCACGCTGGTCGGGGCTCGAGCCCGCGGCGCTGGCGCGGGCGTCGGACTTCTGGACCGAGCTGCGCGGCCGCTATCGCCTGCGCACCGACTTCGTGAACCTCGAGAACGGCTACTACTCGATGATGGCGCAGCCCGTGCTCGAGGCGCTCGTCGAGCGCATCCGCGAGGTCAACTTCGAGGGCTCGCACTACATGCGCACGCGCGCCGCGGACGAGCGCATGGCCGCGCGAGCCGCTCTGGCACGCCTCGCGCGCTGCCCCATCGAGGAGCTCGCGATCACGCGCAACACGACCGAGTCACTCGACATGGTGATCTCCGGCCACGACTGGAAGGCCGGCGACGAGGCCGTGATGGCCGAGCAGGACTACGGGACGATGCTCGAGATGTTCGAGCAGGTGTCACGGCGTCACGGCGTGCGCTGCAAGCGTGTCTCGGTGCCGCTCGACCCGCGCTCCGACGACGAGCTCGTCGAGCTGTATGCGGCCGCGATCACGCCGCGCACGCGCCTCCTGCTCGTGAGCCACGTGATCAACATCACCGGCCAGGTCCTGCCGATCCGCAAGCTGTGCGACATGGCGCACGCGCGCGGCGTCGCGGTGCTCGTCGACGGCGCCCACGCCTTCGCGCAGCTCGACTTCGCGCTTCCGGACCTCGACTGCGACTACTACGGAGCGAGCCTGCACAAGTGGCTCGGCTGCCCGCTCGGTGCAGGCCTGCTCCACGTGCGCCGCGAGCGCATTCCCGGCCTGTGGCCCCTGCTCGCTCCGCCCCCCAAGGCGCCCGACGACATCGCGCGCCTCGCGCACAGCGGCACCTACCCCGCGCACATCGACCTTGCCCTGCGCGACGCGATCGCCTTTCACGAGTCGATCGGCATCGAGCGCAAGTCCGCGCGCCTGAGCCACCTCCAGCGCTACTGGACGGAGCAGGTTCGCGGCCGCCCGCGTATCCGCATCAACACTCCGAGCGACCCCGCGCGCTGCTGCGCCATCGCCAACGTCGGCATCGACGGCTTGGCGCCCGCGGAGCTCGCTCGCCGCCTGCTCGACGAGCACCGCATCTACACCGTCGCCATCGACGTCGCCAACGTCCAAGGCGTGCGCGTCACGCCGCACCTCTACACGACCGAGGGCGAACTGGACCAGCTCGTCGCCGCCCTGCTCGCCCTCTCCAGCTGAAAAGCGCGCTGGCGTTACAGCGGGATGTTGCCGTGCTTGCGCAGCGGGCGGCTCTCGTGCTTGGTCTTGAGGAGCTCGAGCGAGCGGATCAGGTACGGACGCGTGAGGTGCGGCTCGATCACGTCGTCGAGGTAGCCGCGCGCGGCAGCCTTGTAGGGATTGTTGAAGGTCGCCTCGTATTCGGCGGTCTTCTGCTTCTCGAACTCGACCGGGTCCTTCGCCTTGTCGATCTCGCGGCGGTAGAGGATCTTGGTCGCGCCCGCGGCGCCCATCACGGCCACGGTGGCGGCGGGCCAGCCGAGGTTGACGTCGCCGCGGATGTGCTTGGAGTTCATGACGGCGGAGGCGCCGCCGGAGGCCTGGCGCGTGATGCCGGTGAGCTTCGGCACGGTCGCCTCGCAGTAGGCGTAGCGGAGCTTCGCGCCGTGGCGAATGATGCCGTTCCACTCCTGCACGGTGCCCGGCAGGAAGC
>SXGT01536520.1_pt1 | contig 13197 bp, 18 predicted proteins | sample 3176221 | NCBI WGS metagenome assembly SXGT01 (sample SAMN11356862, study PRJNA531348) | freshwater metagenome | isolation source: freshwater sample F1-120 | place: China: Fuxian Lake, Yuxi | collected 2017-12-25
ACGCTAAAACTGGTGCTAAAGTATGGTCTACATTAGTAAACGACCCAAAAGTCGGCGCTACTAACACCAACGCTCCACACGTAATTAAAGATAAAGTACTAACAGGTTGTTCAGGTGCTGAGTTCGGCGTACGCTGCTTCATCGCAGCTTACAACATCAAAGACGGTTCTTTAGCATGGAAAGCCTACTCAACAGGTCCTGATGCTGAAACATTGCATGATAAAAATACCAATAGCGAAAACCCACAATACAATGCCTTATCCGTATACGAAGACGTAAACGGCGGTAATAAAATTGGCGGTTCATTCAAAGCCTTACCGATTGAAAAATTGAAAATTGGTGAACAAGAATTAGGCACACGCACATGGTTGAAACCACAAGCAGTTAAAGACGGTTGGCAACATGGTGGTGGCTCTGTATGGGGCTGGTGGCCATATGATGCACGTACAAACTTGGTTTACTACGGTGCAGGTAACCCATCAGTTTGGAACCCAGATGTACGTCCAGGCGATAACAAATGGTCCATGACAGTAACTGCCCGTGATTTAGACACCGGTATGGCTAAATGGGCGATGCAAATGACGCCACACGATGAGTGGGATTACGATGGTGTGAACGAAGTGATCTTGTTCGACAAAGGTGGTAAAACCTACGCATGGCACCATGACCGTAACGGCTTCTTATACACATGGAATGCTTCTAACGGTACGTTGGTGGCGGCCCAAAAAGCCCACCCATTTGTTAACTGGGCAACCGATGTTAACTTAAAAACAGGCGTGCCCAACAAGACACCAAATGCATCTACTCACCAAGACTACAATGCCAAAGGTATTTGTCCAGCTGCATTGGGTACTAAAGACCAACAACCGGCTGCGTACTCACCAAAAACCGGTTTAGTGTACTCACCACTTAACCACGTATGCATGACCTACGAGCCAGTTGAGTCTAAATACGTATCTGGTCAACCATGGGTGGGTGCTACATTGACCATGTTCCCAGGTCCAGACGGTGTAATGGGTGGCTTTGCTGCTTACGATCCAATGACAAACAAAAAAGTTTGGTACAACAAAGAGAAATTCTCTGCTTGGGGAGGTGCTTTAACCACTGCGTCAGACTTAGTATTCTTCGGTACTTTGGATCGTTGGTTAAAAGCCGTGGATGCACAAACAGGTAAAGAACTATGGAAATTCCAAGTTGGTTCTGGCGTGATTGGTAATGCATTCACATACGGTAATAAAGGTAAACAATACGTTGGTGTATTCTCAGGCATTGGTGGCTGGGCTGGCGTGGCGATGAACCTTGGTATGACCAACCCGACAGACGCTTTAGGTGCTGCTGGTGGCTATGCTGAACTAGTTAAATACAACGCGGCTCCTGGCGGCGGTGCATTAACAGTGTTTAGCCTATAGTTAGTGGATGTAAACTACGTTTTGTAAAGAAAAATGTAATTAGCATCAAGTAAACACCCCGCCTAGGCGGGGTGTTTTGCTTTGTACATAAAAATAATGAGAAATAAAGGTATGTGGTTATATACAACCACAAAATGGCTGAATATAGCCAAAATTCCGTTAAATATCAATGAGTTAGACTTGCATTATTTTTGTAATGCTGATACGATTAAACCAGATGTAGAAGTAATGATTTATTAACGTGAAGGAGATTAAAATGAATAAGAAAATTATAGTGATTGCTTTGGCATCGGCCTTTGTAAGCACACTGGCTTATGCTGATGGACATAAGCATACTGGAAAAATGGAAACCTGTTTAAATGCTGCGTTAGCTAAGCACCCTGGTACGGTCATTTCATTAGAAGCTGAAATTGAAAATAAAAAGCCTATTTATGAATTTGACATTAAAGGCAACGATGGCAAAGAGTGGGAAGTGGACTGCGATGCCAAATCTGGCAAGGTAACGGAAGAGGAAGAGGAAGTGGAAGCCAGTGACCCTCGTTTCGCCTCTAAAGCTAAAGTCTCAGCGGACGCTGCGAAGAAAACAGCACTAGCAGCTCACCCAGGTGAAGTGGTTGAAAGCGAAACGTCCATTGAGTCAGACGGTGCGATTTCTTTCGAGTTTGATATTAAAACGAAAGATGGAAAAGAAGTCGAAGTCGAAGTTGATGCCGTGACCGGTAAGATTCTTGAAAGTGAAGCAGAAATTTACCAAATTGGCATGGATTAATTTGCATCATCTCTGAAGTGCATAAATAGGCCCGTAATTGGGCCTATTTATTGGCTGGATCCATTCCAACTAACTAAAGTTTGAAAGGTTGAATAGTCATGAAAACAGCAACCATCGATAAAGTGTGCGTAGGTGAAGCTTTGGTGGGTGAGGGTAACGAAATTGCCCATGTTGATCTTATTATTGGGCCGCGCGGTAGCGGTGCTGAAACCGCTTTTTGTATAGCTTTGACTAACCAAAAACGCGGTGATAACGCGCTGCTTTCTGTCATTGCACCCAATCTCATGACTAAGCCGCCCACCGTAATGTTCAACAAAGTGGATATCAAGAATGCCAAACAGGCGGTGCAGATGTTTGGGCCAGCCCAGTGCGGGGTGGCCGCAGCCGTGGCGGACAGTGTTAAAGAAGGCGTCATTCCGATTGTCGAGGCCAACGATTTATTTATCTGCGTGGGCGTATTCATCCATTGGGATGCTGAAGACAATGCCAAAATCCAAGATTGGAATTATCAGGCGACTAAACTGGCGCTACAACGCGCTATTTTAGGGCTGCCATTGCCGGCTGAGGTGATTGCTCAGGAAGGGCAAGTTCACCACCCCTTGGCAGCACACGATTACAAAAAAGACGCTTTCTAGGCATGGTTTTAAATTAGAATCAGGCTTAAGTTGATCGGAAAGAGAATTAGCATTCATAGCGCGACAAATCACAGCCTATCGGTTCAGCAGTGGAGCAAGTTAAGCGGGTTGGCCTTGGTGGTGGCTTTGCATGGCTTGTTACTGTATGTAGCGATGAGCTATAAACTCATTCCACCCCCACAAGTAGCGGTGACCGTGTTTGTAAATTTGATTAATCCTTTGCCTAAAAAAGCGGAACCCCCACCAGAGTCGCCCAAGCCAATTGTAAAAAAAGTTAGATTAGTGCAACCGCAAGCTGCTTTACCGCCACCACCCGAGCCATTATTGGTGTCGAATACGCCTGTGATAGCAGATAATGAGCCAGTTCCTCCGCACGCACCGGTGGTTGCCGTCACCCCACCCCCCGATCCTCTGCTGGATACATCCCAAAGCCCAAGCACGGTAACCTTATCTTCCAACTTGTCGGTGGTTTGCCCGCAACGCCCCATGCCTAATTATCCTATGGTATCCAGGCGTCGCAGTGAACATGGCTTAGTGGTGCTACGTGTCGAGTTGGATGAAGCGGGGCGGATTATCACGGCGCAAATTAAGACCAGTTCTGGTCATAAACGTTTGGATGAAGCTGCATTAGCGACGGTTAAACATTGGCAATGCAATGCACCAGTCCGAGATGGTAGAACGGTGCGTGCAGTGGCTTTACAACTATTTGATTTTATTTTAGAAGGGCAATGATATGGCACATGCATTAGGTTTGGCGCATTTTGTAGCGCAGGTTGATACGGTAGGCAAAGTGGTTTTGGTGTTTTTACTTATACTATCGATAGCTAGCTGGTATTTAATTTTCACCAAAGGGCTGGCTAATTGGTTAGAAGCGCGTCGTGCCAAGCGATTTATGGATGAATTTTGGAGGCACCACACACTGGAAGCTTTAAGCCGTAGTTTAAAACAAACTAGACCCGATAATGCTTTTGCTCATCTCGCCAACGAAGGGTTAATGGCACTGCAAAATGCCAGTCAACACGGCGTGCATAACTTGGTTGCTGCAGGAGGAATGGCTGAGTTTATGACGCGAGCATTGCGTAACGGCATAGAGCAAGAAACCGCCCGCACTGAAAATGGCTTAACCGTATTGGCCTCGGTCGGTTCGGCTTCGCCCTATATCGGCTTGTTTGGTACGGTCTGGGCTATTTACCATGCCTTGGTACAGATAGGCTTGTCTGGCCAAGGCACCTTGGATAAAGTGGCCGGTCCAGTGGGCGAGGCGCTGATTATGACTGCTTTGGGTTTGGCGGTAGCTATTCCTGCCGTATTCGCTTACAACGCATTTAATCGCCACAACCGATTGTGGCTAGTTAAACTGGATGCATTTGCGCACGATTTATTTGTCCTGCTGACCGTTAATAAGCTAAGTGTAGAAGAAACCACAGCGACGTCTCCATCTGCGAGTGATGTGTCATGAGTTTCGGCGGCTTCAACACGCAGCATCACGCCGTCAAGGCAGAAATTAATGTGGTGCCCTTAGTGGATGTGATGCTGGTATTGTTGGTGATATTCATTATTACGGCCCCCTTACTTACGCATTCTGTAAAAGTGGATCTACCTAGAGCGTCTAGCAATCCCAATATCACCAAGCCCGACCATATAGAACTAGGCATTAAAGAAGATGGCCAGTTATTTTGGAATGGCGAGCCAGTAACGAAACAAAACTTGGCGCAACGGTTTGCCACGGAAGCCAAAAAAACACCGCAGCCAGAAGTCCATATCAAAGCCGATAAGCACACTCAGTATGATCATGTAGCACAAGTTTTATCAACTGCAGCAAGGATAGGCCTTCTTAAAATTGGCTTTGTGACCGATCCTACGCAATAGTTAAGAACATGCGCTATGGATTGGTTTTGAATAGGGTGCTTACGCCAGATGACAAGGTTGGTCGGTAACTTTGGGTTTTTTGAAGCGATGCCACGGTAGGTAGGCGGCGATTAATAACAAACCAGCAAGCAGGGCTAGTGTTGAGCTAAGGTTGAATGGGCCCCATTCTGTACGGGCTGGTTTTTGCTTTTTCATGGCGGTGAGCAGGGCTTGCAAACTGTCGCCACGCACGTAATTGGCGCCAATTTCTTCAGCCATCTTTTGCATAGAGTTTTCTGACAATTTAGCTAAGTAACGGTCATGCTCGCCTTCGGCGATGTCGTTTGTGCGTTTAAGGAGGCCGGCTGCTGCAATCGGCGCTGCGCCAGGTGCTAGCTGCATGCTCTCATGTGACCAATACCCCAGCAGTTGATTTTTCTCAGAAAATTTTGGTATAGCACCACCTTGCAAGCTTCCTATGCCTACCAATAGCCAGCCGTCTGTATTTTGCAGTGTGCTTAAATCACGCGTATTAAAGCTATGCAACTTTGGTGCTTCTTCGCCGTCGCTAAAAAACACCACCTGCGCAGGTTCGGGAAAGTTATTTAGGACTCTTGCGGTAGATAACATGCTCTCACGCACGCGGCTATCAGCGGTCCATGCGCTACGCCAATCAATGTGATCCAAGGTGTCTAGGATGGAAGAAAAATTTCCACATACATCTATCGGTAAATATAGCGCAACGACATTAACACCAGAAAATAACCCTATTCCAACTTTTGTGTCGCATGGCATAGATGAGATGGTTTCACGTAGCATTTTCTTGGTGTAATCCAAGCGGCTTACAGGTTTGCCGTCAATTTTCATGTCCACCACATTCATGCTTTGCGTGATGTCTATAACCAAAAAGTAACTGTAGATATTACGTTTTAAGGGAATAGATGGCTGCAGTAATGCCAAAACCAATAAAAATAAAACGCAACCCAATAGCGTGGTATCTCGATTATTTTTGAGGTATTTAAGCACTACTTGCATGCAAATAATGCTTATTTAAGCGGAGTATCTAAACTCCCCATGCTTTTTGGGTAGGTTATTACGCCCCAAGGCATATTCCTGACTTCAATTTGCTTAATCACATCTAGCTTTTCAGCATCAATCACAAATAGTGCATTGGATTTACCACAAGACATCAATACTTGCTTGTCGTCAGGGGTAAAACTAAAGTGCCAACAGCGGTTGCCAGTAGGAATGTCTTTAATTTTCTCGTATGTTTTAGCGCTATACACTTCTAATGCTTTAGCTTTATTAGCCGCCACAAAAATGCGTTCACCCTTTTTGTCGTATGCGATGCCATAAGGCGCCGCCCCTGTATCAACAGCGCGGACTACTTTGAAATTTTTATCCATCACCAAGAACTTGTTGCCGTATTCCAGCGTAGTCAAATAAGTTTTACCGTCTGGGGAGACTTTGATACCGCGCGGCCTATCCCCGTATTTATGAGTCTTAATGGTTTTTAACAGCTTGCCCGTTTTAATGCTGTGCACTGTAACGGTGTTATCAGCCTCGTTGGTCACGATGAGCTGTTGACCGTCTTTGCTAAATTCGATGCCTTCTGTTTCTGGGCCGCCGGTGATTTCACGAATTTTTTTGCCCAATTTCAAATCAATAATGCCTATGCGTGCTGGTTCTGTGTCGTCATTTTCACTTTCTTTGGTGGCGGCTAGGGCCTCAGCTGAACCTGGAGTTGGCGGTGGACCGCCTTTTGAACTGGGCTCATAGGAAACAAAAGCAAAATCGCCATTAATGCGAACAAATTCGGGGTTTTGGCCTACCTTAATTTGTTTTAATACTTCATGGCTGGACGTATCAATAATTGAGACACTGCCGTTATCACGTGTGGCCACCACCAACAACTTACCGTCATCGGTAATGCCGATACCGCGCGGTGACGGAGCTTTCGTATCGATGTCACCTATTAGTTTTAATGTTTCTATATCAATAATGGAAACGCCTGCATCTTGCGAACTGACATAAGCTTTACCTTTATCTTCGGCATGTACATTTAGAGTCAAAGTTATGCTAAATGCGCTCGTGATAAGTAGGTTGATTAATTTCATAGGTGGCTGTCCTTAAAATGGTAGTGTCTTAGCTCTTATTTTCAGCTTCATGATTGCTCATATGAATGGATGCCAGATGCATAATAGAGTGGTAACTGCGCCATGTTCCAATAACAGGAATTAATAATGTTTTAAATGCCAAATTTTTGGGGTTAGCACTGATGGAAGAAGCGAGCTGATCAAGCTTTGCATGCAACATCAACCACAAATAGATAAATAGAATTGACGCGGTAATCACATATTTCATTTCATTCAAAAGTTGATTAAAAATTAACGCCATCAGCAATAAGATTAAGGAAGCAACCCACAAACGAAACATGCTTTTACAGTCTGAAATAAGCACGGCAATGTCAGGGGAGTGTTTGCTAAGGCTATCTTTTTTCGGTTCTTTTAAAGTCATTGTTAAATAATGCGTTTTTAGTAATCAAATTTAATGCATACGAGAAACAAAAAGTGCCCAAGGGCACCTTTTGAGTTTGGAACATGCAAATCAATATAACTTTGTTAAGGGACCTATCCAGTTCGCTGCACACACAACCCTTATAATTGAGTCACAGTAAAAAGTCCTAGTAATAGTAGCCCTTGCTGTTATGTATGCGATAAGTGTGCCAACTCAGTTGTCTGCCCACACAAAATGTTAAGTAATTGAATAAAAATGGATTTATATTTTGTGACATTGATTTATAGCACTGGTTTGCTTTGTATGATTGGTTGCTAGTAGCCAGCAAGGTTGTATACAACCGCCAATTTCTATTGCTGAAGATTTGTTAAGCGTGATAATAGTCAAAGGTGGGAATTTCTCTGGTCGAGATTTGCATTCTCTTAGCTTCCAATTTGACGATCAATGAGTCAACCGTACAAAAGAAAAAGCCACACATCTCTGTAGGGCTTTTAAATTCTTGGCGCCACGACCTGAGCTCGAACAAGGACACACGGATTATAAAGTAAATAATTTTTTACACTCAACTTGAGTGAGCCTAAATGCCAATAACAATCAGGCAAAGAAAACTACAAATTTCTTTACCTACCACCTTTCCCCACTGTAACCGCTTGTATTTACTAGGCTCTTCGCTAGTGCCTTTTCTGGTTGTCCTTAGCTAAATAAGAAAATAAGCTGCATTTACTATTTTCTTTATCAAGGAGCACTAAAAATGGCACAAGCTAAAACATTAACGCAAGCAGAGATAGATCAAGTCCTTCGTTACACAAGTAAAAGTCGTTATGCGGTGCGTAACCGCTGTTTGATCTTAACCAGTTTTTGGTCAGGCATGCGCGTGGGCGAAATCGCCCACTTAAAGATGCGTGACGTATTAAACGAAGATCACACAATAAAGACTGAAATTCGTCTTTCGGCTGATCAAACAAAAGGCAATGACGCTAGGGTGGTATTCATTCCGCAGAAGTTGCGCGATGAATTTGTCAGCTATTTGGCTACTAGACGCATCTTTAATCCAGACATTCCGTTCTTCCATTCAAGCAACCGTTTAGGCTTTACCCCTAATACACTGTGTCAGTGGTTCTTTTGGACGTATAAGCGTGCAGGCATTAATAACGCGTCCAGCCATTCCGGGCGCAGGTCGTTCATTACCGCCTTGGCGACCAAAGGCGTTGGTGTGCGTGTGCTGGCAAGTTTGGCAGGTCACAAATCGATTGCAGTAACACAGAGATACATTGACGTTAATGACGAGATGAAGCGAAACGCGGTGGAGTTAATATAATTCACCAACGCCAGTAGTCCCTTTCGATAACCCGTGCGACCTCACCCCCGCAGGTTTTGCATCGACCATTGAGTATAAGGTCTCGTTTTGACACAGTGCCAGCAAAGCTAACAATAGTCACCTCACCCTTGCAGTTGCCGCAGTAGACATTGGCTAACAGTGCTTGCTGCTCATCCTTTGGAAGTTTGTCCCAAAGTTTGGCAGCAGAAGGGCTGAATTTTGGTAAAGAAAAAACATTCATATGATTTCTTACTGCTTAGCCATCGACAGCTCATTTTAACTTACTTGCCAATATCCTTGAAGCAGCACCAATCATCCTTCTGTAGAATCATAATGCTGATTAATTTTTGGAGAATCTTATGACTATTTACAAAGCATCCCTTAAGCTTTACCAAACGGTATTACAAGAATACTGGGAAGAATTTGACACTGAAGACCAAGCCAAATGGGAAAGCCTGAAAAAACGAATCAGTGACAACGACTCAGAGTATGCCGACTCTCTCCCTAATGAAGCCCCTGATGATGCACAGATATGGTTTGATGCTTACAAGGAGCTCTACTATGCCGAATATGAAAATCAAGAAGAGGATTACTGGATTAGCGACGCAAAAGGCTATACCGAATATCAGTACGAATTATTTGACGAGTCTGGTGGGGTGGTCGATTAAGTCAACCGTCGTTTAAGTAACGGTTATTTGATTTTCTTGATAGATGGGAATATTCCTCTTTCAGCATTATGAACAAGATTCTCCGCTTGTTTCAAATAACGGCTAGCAGCGATAGTTTTTCTTCTGTCTGAAATTTTTTGTTCGTATTCAGGCGTTATATATTCCAAATCTACAGTAGTCCGTAGAAACAAGTCGGGTTCAAAGTGAATGGCATTTGCTAGATCAAGTAACTTGGCTTCTGGTTTACGTTTATGTAGTTTGTAAATCTCCAGTAGAGTTTCAATCGTTTCGTGCCTAATTTTAGATTTCTGATATTTTAAAGTTGTATCAGCAACTTTATAGATATCAATCGGTTTATCCCCATACAAATTTGCATGTGATGTATTTAAGAATTTCCGAATACTTCGCATAGCAGTCTGCTTGCGTATCGTAAGTGGAATCTCAAGAATTAAGACATCGGATTTCTCTAAAGCAATTTTAGAGGAAGCGTAGTCATCCAACTTCTTAACCTTATCAGGGGCTTTCTTAAGCTGAAACTGTTTCCGCCCTTGCCTAATCCACCAGTCTTCAAACTTTTGATACTTTTCAAAAATATCTCCGAAAGCGAGATACGTTTCCCATAGATCTGTTTTTCTCGGCGCCCTACAAATGTCTTTGTAAGCAGTGCTTTCTTTCAATGTTCTGTACCACCAATAAGCAAACGACTCTTTAGCTTCTTTTAGCTCATCTAAAGGCGAAGGGTTATTTGAAAAGCTACTTCTTATGCCCTTGATGGGTAAATTTTCTTGATCGTTATTCATTGCTTCCCCTTACTAATGTAGCACGAATTATACACTAAATTGAGAGTGTATCGATACATGCTACATGCTGGTCTAATTCCACATGTACGACCGCTCTTTAACAACCTAACAAGCAAACAAATGTTGTTTTTAACAAAACAGCGCGCATTGCTGCGCGCAAATTATAAGGAGATTGACATGGGCAAAAGTAGCTTAGCTTTTGAAGAGGTTTCAGTGTGGGAAGCAATAAATAAAAACGGTAAAGGTAATGGGTTTTACAACTTGATAAACGATAAATGGTTCGAGCAAGAACTTAAGAAAGGCCCTGATTACCGCCCTGGCCCAGTAACGGTTATTAAGTTTGATTATCTAGAACAGCAATAAGGAGAAACGCAATGGAATACAAAACAGAGATGGTGTCTTTAAAAGAAATGTTGGATGCGTGCTCATTAGTGAGCATCGGTGATGTTTATGCAACATTGCAAAAAAAGTTAGGTGCTGCCGAGCTACAAAAATACAGCATCTCCTGCCTAAACGTAATGATGGGCAAGAAGCTTAGCCGTAGCGAAACGATTTTGCTTAACAAAGTGGATGAAATCACGATGCGCGAGCACGGCATGTGTTTAAAAGACTCGGCTGTAACAAAAGCACGTTTGAAAGCGTGCCGCCGTTTTGGCATGAAATTCATTGATCGCGACAATTTGATCGATCACATGAAGACGATGTTGGGTTAATTAAAAGGAGAGGGCTAATGGCTAAAAGATCTAACAAAACATTGGTCCTCAGCTTAATTGCTGAGGCTGATGCAGTAGCACAAGAGCACGTGAACTATCACGAGCAATACGTAACAAGCGCAAACAATGTTTTATACGTGCTGCTTGCGCACATGCTGCAAGTTTGCCTAGACGTAGAAGCATGTGGCGAAGCTGGGCGCGTTGTGAAAGAAATGCGCAGCAAATTGAAGTCTGACTACGGCATTAAAACGCAGGCTAATAGCCGCATTAGTTCTATTGTGGTTCGCTACATTGTGCGTTCTAGCCGTAAAACAGCGCACGTGTATGGGCGTGTGATTGAGGTGGCAATGGCTAACCACATTACACCTGAACAGCTGCCTGACTTTATACGTGACAAGGGTGGCATTGAAGAAATCCGTCTTTCTGTAGTTTCTGCAGAAGAGAAGAAAGCGGGTGAGGATAAATGGGCGAACGCGCGCACTGCATTATCAAACTTGCTCTATCAGCGTGAGCCAATTGGCAAAGTGGTATTAAACAACAAAGCACGTTTGCCAACAGCTGGCGATGTGAATTTTAGCTATCTCATCTGCAACAAAAATCTTAAGACGGGTGAGATTGATGTCTTGGGTGCGATTTACCCAAGTTCAGATATTGAAACGCGCGCATTAGATCTTTTTGCAATCACCAGTATTGCTATGCAACACGACGGCACTAATAAGTTTTATGCAGTGTGCCAGCAATTTGGGCTCAACCAAGACATGGTGCATGACTGGATGAAGCTGAATGGTTTTAGCACGGATGCACTAGCAAAAGATTTTACAAAATTACTGATTACATCAACAACAGAACTAAACGAAAAAGGAGAGTAATGATGGTTAAAAAAAATTATTTAGATGTAAATGTGATTATGACATTCGAAAAACGTGATGCGTGGGGATGTAGGCAGGTAATTTTCGACTTGAAACTTCCAATTAACAAACATGAAAAAGATGCTGTAGATTTTATTAATAAAAAGCTCTTCAAAAGGATTGCTGCTAAATGTGAGAAATACGGTCGAAGCGCTTCTGATCTTTGGAAGATTAGTACAGCAAGTAATTGGGGGCTATTTGAAGAAGTTACAGGGAAAACAGGGCTATGGTCTTTAGGACACAGTTGCAAATGGTTTTTTAATGATGATGTAAACGACTTGGATGAATGGGAAGAATCTTTAAAACGTGAGTTTGGTTTTGGGGTAAATCTTTAACAGCTGAAAGGAGAGTAACTATGGCAGACGCTTACGGTGGTATTTCTTTATCAACTTCTAAGGACAGTGAAATCAATGCCGCCCTATTAGTTGAACTACTCAATCACTATACCTGGACAAATTCTGGTGGGGAGTGGACTAAACATGAAACGAATGGCAAAGATATTTTTTGGCATCGGGACAATTTTGGTACGCAATACCCTTCATTGTTTCCGTGTGAATGCGTAGCAGTTTTAATAAAAGAGGGTGACGAAACAATTAGACGTATTCCTGCGGAGCAAGCAACCGAAGAAGACTACGATCAATGCTGGGATATGGAAGAGGAGGATATTTCATTAGAAGCTTTAAGCAATCATTTTTCGAAAGCCATTACTAATGGCTGGTTCGAGATTGCCTGCACCGCGAATGAAAAGAATCGTTATGTCTATTTTCAGAGTTTGCGAATCTATGCAGGTGGTAAGGCAGTAAGAAAGAGTATTTTTAGCGGGTGCTGCATTGAAGAGCTAATCGATGATGTGGAAATTTTTAACCCAAATTAAAGAAGCATAAGCACCGTCATTTAAACGACGGTGCAATTATTAACTAAGGAGATAGGTATGGAACATAACATTGAACATTTGAGTGAAAAAATTAAAGTTCACGGTGAACAGGCTTCTTTCGAGATTCCTCTTATTAGTGAGAAATTTTTTTATGAGGTATCTGATCAAATAGACCACTGCATCATGCTTTTTAAACTTAAAGGTGATTACAGTTTATTATTTACACCTGATGTAATTAAATTTACTTACAATTTTGCTAAGGGAGAATCTAGTAAAATTGTTAAATCAACTTTCACAGTTGCTTTAAACACACTGTCGATAATTTATCGAAAAGGCGGAAAAGTAAACATAAAATTTTAGAGATACTAACTTAAGTTAGTATTCACTCCGTAACATCAACACCCAAAACTCGCCTGCCCAAACAGCGTAAAACATAAAATTTTCTAATGGGAAATCTGTGTATTCAATGCGCTGTTTGGCTAGTGCGTGGGTGTTGCCATCCTCAATTGCAATATCCGCGCCATTGCCTTGCTTGGTCAGTTTTAAGCAGGTGAAGCCATCAACGCTTGGATCAACACTAGCCAAATGTGATGCATACAAATCCATCAACCAATAACAGCCAGCTGCATCAGCGAGGTATTTAGCGCCATCGGTTAAAACGATTTTGGGGTAAAGACGATGGTAATTTTCTGTGCCAGTAAATTGCGCCAGTGCGTTTTTTAGTTCTGCTGTCATTGG
>SXGT01770619.1_pt1 | contig 13196 bp, 14 predicted proteins | sample 3176221 | NCBI WGS metagenome assembly SXGT01 (sample SAMN11356862, study PRJNA531348) | freshwater metagenome | isolation source: freshwater sample F1-120 | place: China: Fuxian Lake, Yuxi | collected 2017-12-25
ATCCTATGGGGAATTTCCACAGTCCTCTTTCCGACCGTTGCCTACATCAAAGTCTCCAGCCTTGCCATTGTCATGGTCGTGGTTGCGGATTCCCTGATGACCTTCTTCGGCTCCACCGCCAACGACGCCGCCTTCAACGCCTGGACAACCGACATCGCCACCAGCGACACGCGCGGACGGGTGGAAGGCGTGCTCAACCTGAGCGTCTTCCTGGCGCAGATCGTGGCGATGGTCGCGGCGGGCATCTTGATCGACAGCCTCGGCTATTTCGTTTTCTTCTACACTTTGGGCGGGATCGTCATTGTGGTCGGATTGGTGGCTGGCAGTTTGCTGCAAGATGTTCCGCTTCCGCCAGAGAGCGACAAACCCCAACGCCCCTTCCTCTCCGAATTTGCAGAGTTGTTCGACATCAACATTTTGAAACAAAACCGCGCGCTGTTCATTATTTTGCTTTTCATCATGTTTAGCAATATCGGCATGCAAGTTTCCCTGCCGTATCTCATCGTCTATCTTGAAAATTATGTCGGCGTCACCAAGTCTGAGTTCAGCATCATCGGCGGCGCGGTCATGCTGGGCAGCGCAGTCTTCGCAATCCCCTTCGGCTTACTTGCGGACAAGTGGAACAAACGCAACATGATCTTTTTCGCCACCATCGTCAGCAGTCTTGGCGGCATCCTGCTTTCGCTGGTCAGAAGCCTGCCCATGCTGTCGTTGACGGGGCTGCTCTGGCAGGCGTTTTCAGTCGCCATGAGCATCGCCTCCGTGGCGTGGCTCAAAGACCTGCTGCCCGAACAAAATCGCGGCAAGTTCCTCGGCATCCGCATGATCTTTTGGATTGCCATCCCGATGGTCGTCGGCTCATGGCTCGGCTCGACCCTCATCCAAAACTTCGGCATCCCCACCACCTCCAACGGTCAGGCTGGCTTCATCCCGCCGCCGATCATCTTCCAGGTCGGGTCGGTCATCAGCCTGCTTGCGCTCATTCCGCTGGCGTTTATCAATGACAAACGTGTAGGGGCGGGGTGACCCCGCCCCTACAATGCAAAATATGAAAACAAAAATCACCTCTGGCTTTTGGCATGACCGACTCGAAGTCAACGCGAAGCATGCCATCTTTCATCAATGGGAACAACTCGAGGCTTCGGGTTGCATCGAGAATTTTCGCATTGCAGCGAGGATTGTGGATGGACTCCGCGAAGGCTGGTTCTTCGCCGATTCGGATGCGTACAAATGGCTGGATGCGGCGTCCCGAATCTTCGCTTCGCATCCCGACCCGAAACTTGGTTCCGTTATGGACGGCTTTATCTCCCTGTTGGCTCGCGCCCAGCAATCGGACGGTTACATCTTCACCTACAACCAGATTCACTTCCCAGGTACGCGCTGGGTCAACTTGCAGATCGAGCACGAGCTATATTGTCATGGACATCTGATCGAAGCAGGCGTCTCTCACTACGAAGCCACGGGACGTACAGACCTGCTCGCCATCGCCCGCCACGCCGCTGACCGCATCGTTGCGGACTTCTCTGGCAAAGGACCAAACCATACCCCAGGTCACGAAGAGATCGAGATCGCCCTGCTGCGGCTGTATCAGGTCACAAATCATCAGCCCTACCTAGACATGGCGCGCCAGTTCCTCGACCAACGCGGACGAAATCCGCTGTTCGCATTTTCCATCCTGAAACAAAATTTCAGCGCAGACGCGCGTACAAAATTCGTCGCACAAAAACGGCGGGAATACCTCACCGCACATCCAGACTTCAAGCCGTTTCAAGTCCCGCCTGGTAATGAAGCGAAAAAGCCAGACAACATCATGCTCCGCTGGTACGCCAGCGCCCTGAGCGGGAAATACTTTCAACAGCACGCGCCCGTCCACAAGCAAATCGTCCCCGTCGGACACTCCGTCCGCTTTGCGTATCTTGAGACCGCAATCGTCATGCTTGCCAGATTGGATGGCGCGAACTCTTTCCCTACTTCATCTTCTTCCACATCACCCTCAAATGGCTACGCGCAAAATACTCCAACCCTTGAAAAAGTCTGGGAGCACATGGTCACGCGCCGCATGTACCTCACAGGCGGAATTGGCTCCCTGCCAGCGCTCGAAGGCTTCGGGGACGACTACGAACTCGACCCCGAAATCGCCTACGCCGAAACCTGCGCCGCCCTCGGCAGCATGTTCTGGAATTGGGAAATGGCGCAACTCACCCACGAAGCCAAATACAGCGACCTGTTCGAGTGGCAGCTTTACAATGCGTCCGCCGTTGGCATGGGACTGGACGGCGCAAGTTACTTTTACAACAATCCGCTTACCTGCCGCGGCTGGGTGACGCGCAAGCCGTGGTACGCAGTGCCATGCTGTCCATCCAACATCTCCCGCACCTGGGCAGGGCTGGGAAAGTATATCTACTCTTCAAGCCAAAATGAGATTTGGATTCACCAATACATCTCCAGTGAATTCGAGAACGAATTGGCGAGAATCGAAATACAATCCAACTTCCCGTGGGATGGGACAGTGGAGATCAAAATCAACCCCGTCAAGCCACAAACCGAATTCACTTTGCACCTGCGTCTGCCGTCATGGAGCGTCAATCCAATCGTCAGGATCAACGGCGAGGAAGTGGGGATTGCGCCTCTCTCACCCGAATATGGTGTCAACAAGTCAGCTTCGAGCTATGACCCGCGCTGGAGTCGCATAGTGAGCATCTCCCGCGCTTGGAATCCCGACGACCAGATTTCGATGCTTCTCCACATGCCCATCATTGTGCGTCCCGCGTTTTTCAACGTCAGGGGCATCCCAGGAACTGTTGCCATCTCGCGCGGACCACTGGTTTATTGTCTCGAAAGCATTGACCATGCAGATTTGGATATTTTCACAATCCATTTGGACAAAGCGTCATTCACAGAGATATTCGATTCTGACCTGCTCGGCGGAACTACAAAGATCATTGCTGAACTACCAAACTCCCGAAAGCTGACCTTCATCCCCTACTTTTTGTGGGGCAATCGCGGCGAGTCCACGATGACGGTTTGGGTGAATGAGTAAGGAGAACTATGTCAAACGAAACCGAAACCATCATCGCAATGGAAAGCGCCGCATTGAAGCGTTGGGGAAATGGCGACCCGTCTGGCTTCCTCGAAATCTGTGCTCCTGACGTGGTCTATTTTGATCCATATCAAGAAAAACGAATTGATGGACTGGCGGCATTGACGCAATACTACAAGGAAATCTGGGGGCAAGTCCGCTTTGACCGCTTCGAGTTGATCAATCCTCACGTACAGGTCAGCGGTGACCTGGCTGTACTCACCTTTAACTATGCCTCTTACACGGGCGATAAAATATCCCGTTGGAATTGCACGGAAGTCTATCGTCAAAGCGAAAACGGCTGGAAAATCATCCAGACGCATTGGTCGTACACACGCCATCCTGGTATTGTCGGAAACTGATTCCCATTTGGAGTACTCATGCAAATCGAACTCACTCACCATAGTCCACTGCTTCAAGCCGACGGCAAACTTGCCCAAGTCGGCTGGGCGCGACAACCCATCCTCGACTGCAATCTCGAGTCTGCAAACTTCTACGCCATCAAACCGTTGCAGCGCTTCCGCATCAAACGCTGGGATTACTACGCCGTGTTCAGTCCAAAACGTTTTTTCTCCGCCACCATCGCAGACCTCGGCTACGCGGGCAATCTCTTCGTTTACACGATGGACTTTGAAACGGGCAAACTGCACGAGGAGGGAATTGTCGTCCCGTTTGGCAAAGGCGTAGAACTGCCGCGTAATTCAACGGAAGGTCACAGCCATTTTGCGGATAAAAATCTCAAGCTGGATTTCACTGTCCACGCCGACCATCGGCATTTGTCTGTCAAGTGGGATGCCTTCCACGACGGGCGCGGCATTCAAGCGGAGATCGATTTGCAAACGCCACCTGGCTACGAGTCGATGAACATTGTCATACCCATTGGGCAGAAGCGTTTTTACTGGAACCGCAAGATCAACTGTCTGCCCGCCAGTGGATTTGTCAAATACGGCGACCTGACCGAAACGCTTGACCCGAAGACCTGTCTCGGCTCGCTGGATTGGGGACGTGGCGTGTGGGAATATCAATCCTACTGGAATTGGGCAAGCGCCTCGGGCTACCTCGCGGATGGTCGCACCATCGGGCTGAATCTAGGTCGCGGCTTTGGTGACCTCTCGAAGGCTGGCGAGAATGCAGTCATTTTGAACAACCGCATCCACAAGCTGGAGCAAGTCAAGTTCGATTACGTCTCTGGCGATTACATGAAGCCGTGGAAATTCACCGACAGCGAAGGACGCCTTGACCTGACCTTCACTCCGTTCAAGGATCGCACCGCGCAAACGAATCTGGGAATCATTACCAGCCTCGTCCACCAAATGTTTGGGCGTTACAACGGTTTTGCGATTGCCGACGACGGCGAGAAGATTGAAATCAAAGACCTGATCGGTTTTGCGGAAGAGCATCATGCCAAGTGGTAAAACGTTGAAAACACCGTGGGAACCCACCGCGCCGATTCCCCTGCCCGAATATCCGCGCCCGCAGATGACGCGCCCACAGTGGGTCAACCTCAACGGGCAATGGGAGTACGCGATTCTGCCAAAAGATAGTCCCGCACCGAAAACGTTTGACGGGAAGATTCTCGTGCCGTATGCGGTTGAGTCATTGCTTTCGGGTGTGCAGAAGCCGCTGCTGCCAAGTCAACGGCTTTGGTATTTTAGAACTTTCGATAATCCAAACGCGGCGGGTCAACGTGTCTTGCTCCACTTCGGCGCGGTGGATGACGAGTGCGCTGTCTGGGTCAACGGGAAACAAGTCGGCGAACATCGCGGTGGATATTTGCCGTTCACCTTTGACATCACCGATGCGCTGGTTAACGGCGAGAATGAACTGATAGTCTCGGTTTTGGACTCCACAGAAACAGGGTTACAACAGCGCGGCAAACAGGTGTTTAATCCCAAAGGGATTTGGTACACGGCAATTTCTGGAATCTGGCAGACGGTCTGGTTGGAGGTTGTGCCTGAGGTAAGCATTGAGTCGTTGAAGTTGACTCCCGACTTGGACAGCCAGTCACTGACGGTGGAAGCAAAAATCAGGGGCGCGGGTGAAGGCGTCCGCGTGGAGGCGGAGACAACTCACGGGGGAGAAAAAATCATCTCGTCCAGCGATCAGGCTGAAGGTGCGGTCAGGCTCGCGATTCCCAATCCCATCGCGTGGACTCCGTCCAATCCACATCTTTATGATTTGCGTGTGCGATTAATCCGCGATGGCAAAGTCGTGGATGAAGTCGGCAGCTATTTTGTGATGCGTAAGTTTGGATTGGTGAAAGTAAACGGGCATTTGCGTTTTGCGTTGAATGGCGAGCCGCTGTTTTTATATGGTCCGCTCGACCAGGGATATTTCCCCGACGGTTTGTACACACCGCCTTCTGAGGAGGCGATGCTGTTCGACATCGAGTACACGCGGGCAATTGGCTGCAACATGATCCGCAAGCACATCAAGGTCGAGCCGCTGCGCTGGTATTACCACTGCGATAGGCTGGGGATGATCGTCTGGCAGGATATGCCCAACGGAGGACTGATCGACGGCGAAGTGGTTGCCATGTCATCTCTGCTGCTCGGCTTCCGCCGCAACGACACGAGTGGATTGCGCTGGTTCGGGCGTGCGAATGCGGACAATCGCGCGCGCTTTCGTGATGAATTGCAGGACATGATCGATCACCTGCACAACGCAGCTTGTATCGCCGTGTGGGTCCCGTTCAACGAAAGTTGGGGGCAGTTCGAGTCGGTCAAGGTGGCGCAATGGGTCAAGGCGTATGACCCGACCCGTTTGGTGGATCATGTTTCGGGTTGGTTCGATCAGGGCGGCGGAGATTTCCAGAGCAGGCATATCTACTTCAAAAAGTTGAAACGTCCCAGGCCTGATAAACGCGCCTTCGTGATTTCGGAGTTCGGCGGCTACAGCTTGAAAATTTTAGATCACTTGTGGGATGAAAACAAAAAGTTTGGCTATCGCTTTTACGATTCCCCCGATGCGCTGACAAATGCTTATTTATTTTTGCTTGAAAAAGAACTCAAGCCGCTCATTCCGCTGGGACTCGCCGCCGCAATTTACACCCAAACAACGGATGTGGAAATCGAGATCAACGGCTACCTAACTTATGACCGCAAAGTCGAAAAGATGGATGCAGAGAAGATCAGGCGGGCGCATGCTGAACTGTTTGATTTGTTGCGATAGGGGTACGGTATAATTGCGCCCATGCAAACTACCATTATCGGTGTCAGATTCACCAAAATAGGCAAAATCTACCACTTCGACTCATCCTCTCTGCCCGACGTAAAACAGGGCGACCATGTCATTGTGGATACCGTACGCGGAAAACACCTCGGTGAAGTTGTCCAAATTCTGGCGGAAGCTCCCCCCCAGCCTGAAGGCGGATGGAAATCTGTGGAGCGGCGCGCCAATCCGCGCGACCTTTTGCTCCAGCAATCCTGGCAAGCCAGACAAACCGAAGCCATGATCAACTGCCGCGCACGTGCATCCGAACTTCGTCTCAGAGATGTAAAGATCGTCACAGCCGAATATAACTACGATGGTTCACGCCTGGCTTTTCTCTTCAGTACAGAGAGCGAAGACAAGGCAGACCTCAAGTCGCTCAAAAAAGATATGAGCCAGTTGTACTCGAACACACATGTCGAAATGCGTCAGATCGGTCCGCGCGACGTGGCGAAGTTTCTCGGCGGCATGGGCGCATGCGGAATTGAAACCCGCTGCTGCTCTCAATTCCTGACCGACTTCTCGCCCATCTCGATCAAAATGGCGAAGGAACAAGGCATTTCGCTCACGCCAAATGAGATCACAGGTATGTGCGGACGTTTGCGCTGCTGTCTCATCTACGAATACGAACAATACGTGGAAGCACGCAAGACCCTGCCAAAACGCAACAAGCGCGTGGTCACTCCCAAAGGTGAAGGCAAAGTCATTGACGTGATTCCCATGAGTGAAAAAGTTGTAGTGCTGATCGAAAGCGGCACAGATCGTCCGCAGCATATGACCTTCTTGCGCGAAGAAATTGAACCGTGGGATGAACTCGAAGCCCTGCGGCGCAAATCCCAGGCTCCCTGCGACCGCCACGAAGGCGGCGGATGTTCCTGCGGTAAAGCCACGAAAAAGAATAATGACCGAACAAACTGATAATTGGGAAACCCCAAAAAAAATTCTGGTTATTCTGGCTCATCCGGATGATCCAGAATTTTTTTGTGGCGCCAGCCTCGCGCGTTGGGCACGCGCCGGACATGAAATCACCTACTTCCTCCTGACCTGTGGAGACAAGGGATACAACCCTTCCACGCACCCGGAAATGACGCCCGAAAAATTATGCGGATTAAGACACATGGAACAAAACAACGCCGCGAAAATTATCGGAGCAAACGCGGTTCATTTTCTAGACCTTGCGGATGGGTACCTCGTCCCAAGCCTTGATCTACGCCGCGACATTGTGCGCGAGATCCGCAGGCACAAGCCAGACATCCTCGTCACCTGCGACCCGCAAAATCTATTCGCCCAATACGGAATCAACCACCCGGATCACCGCTACTGCGGACAAATCGTATTGGATGCAGTTTTCCCCGCCGCAGGCAATATTGCCTATTTCCCCGAATTGCTCGCGGAAGGCTTTCAACCGCACATGCCGAAAGAAGTTTGGTGCTCGCTTACCAGTCAGCCCAACACCACTTTGGATGTCACTGACACCTGGGACATCAAGCTCAAAGCCGTCCTCGAACACAAAACACAAGTGCCTGATGTCGGCAAACTTATCGAAAGGATGAAATCCCGCCGCACCGAAGACAGCACTGACGAAAATCCAAGATACGAAGAGAAGTTCCGTGTGGTGAAATATTCATAATTAATAAGAAGTAAAACATGACAGAGTCAACTCAGGAATTAATAGAAAACGGATTACGAGGTCACCCTCTTGAAAATCTTATCGACGGATGGACATTTCATGTTGATGAACCTTCATCAAATGTGTACGTAATTGGAGGTGTCAACAAGCAAGGGGGAAAAATAAAAGAATTTGGAGGTGACCCGCAAAAAGTATTAAATAACTGTCTCAGGAAGGCAGAACAATTTAATTCTCGCCAAAGATTTTTTGCAAAATTCAAAAACCTGCTCTTTAAGTAATTAGAACCAAAAGGAACACAGAAATGACTAATTTCCTCAATGATGCCAAATCCTATTTTTCCTACACCCAATCCCTGCGTCGCGACTTTCACATGCATCCTGAGCTTGGATTTAACGAAATCCGCACGGGTGGAATTGTGGCGAAGGAACTTGAAATGCTTGGCATTGAAGTGACCAAGGGAGTTGGTAAAACAGGCGTGGTCGGCTTGCTTGAAGGCCCAAAACCTGGACCCACCCTGCTCCTGCGCTTCGACATGGATGCGCTTCCCATGACCGAGGAAACAGGCGCGGAATATGCATCGCAGAATGTGGGTGTGATGCATTCTTGCGGACACGACGGTCACACAGCGATCGGTCTCACCGTGGCAAAAATATTGAATACGCACAAAAGTGAACTGGCTGGCTCGATCAAATTCTGCTTCCAGCCCTCCGAAGAAGGCACCAATGGCGAAGATATCGGCGGCGCTGAGTTAATGATGAAAGACGGCGTGCTCGAAGGTCCAAAGGTGGATATGACCCTCTCGCTCCATCTATGGAATGAAAAGCCGCTTGGCTGGATACACGTGGCCAAAGGACCTGTCATGGCTGGCGCGGAAGAATTCAAAATAAAAGTAATTGGAAAAGGCGGCCACGGCGCAGTTCCTCACGCAACGATTGACCCTGTGGTGTGCGCAGCTCAGATCATCTCTGCTGCTCAGACAATCGTCTCGCGCAATGTGGCTCCGCTGGAAACTGCAGTGGTCAGTTTTACGGTCATTAACGGCGGCACGGCATTTAATATCATTCCACAGGAAGTAACGATGGAAGGCACGATCCGCACCTTTGAGCCGAAGGTTAGAACCAAAGTTGTCCAACGCTTTGAAGAGATCGTAAAAGGCGTTGCCTCGGCAATGGGATGCCAGGTGGAGATGAAGGTCAAGCGACTCACACCCGCGCTCATCAACGCGGACGAAGTCACCGCAAAAGTACAAGAGACCGCCCGCCTTGTGCTTCCACAAGCCAATCACGACAACACGCCTTATCTCACCATGGGCGCGGAGGATATGGCATTCATGCAGGAAAAAGTGGATGGTTGTTATTTCTTCATCGGGTCGAACAACACAGAAAAGCATCTTGATTATGGCCATCACCATCCCGAATTTGATTTTGATGAACAGGCTTTGATCAACGGCGCGGCGTTGATGGCATCTGCCGCCGCAAATATATTGAAATGAAACGAAACAGAAAGCTAATCGTTGGCGTCATTCTGACAGCAGCTGCAGGGTTTTTTATGCTGCAAAATGATCCTTCGCCTGCGATAAATTCGGTCGCGCAGACTCCAGGCATTACAGAAACAGTCACCAGCGAGTCTTCTTTCGTGGAACCTTGCGCCTACATTTGGGCACACCATGACGCGCCTGAGTTGACTCTAAAAGTAGACGCCGCAGCTCGAGCCATCAATTCAGCTGCGAGTGCAAGAGCCGGGTTATTTGGCGAAGATTGTGTCTATGCTGACGGGCATTCCACTTTTGGTGTGATGGAAACGGATTTCTACGTACACTACCCCACTGATGATCTGACAAACGAAGAGGCTTTCGGGGATTGGATGGCGAAACTCCTTGCAATAATCACGGAAATTCCGCGCGAAGAAATTCAAGGTCGTTATGGCTTCGTGGAATTTTGGTTCGAGAAAAACGATGCCGAGCATTTGATTGTACGTGTTCCGATTCAGCAATATATTGATGAAGCAGAGAATAAAGCCGGAGCAGAATTGTTCCGCATGTTTTATACTGTGCAATAAATTATTGCACACACCTATCAAGCCGCCAAATTTGGCGGCTTTTTTATTCTTGACAATCCAATCGGTTTATCGTATACTATGTTTAGTAATTACTAAACGTTCTAAAGGAACAAGCCGTGGCTAAAAAACTCACCCAACTCAAGCAGGATTTCACAGAAGGCCTCAGCCAGATCAGTCGTTTTTGGGGATTCCCTAAGGGCATGGGTGCGATCTTCGCCGTGCTCTACATCTCCCCTGTTCCGCTTTCGTTGGACGAGATCGTCAAAGAGACTGGGTTGACCAAAGGCGCGATCAGCACCGAAGTCCGCACACTGGCACGAATGGGACTCGTACACCGCTCGTCCAAGCTTGCCGACCGCAAGGATTATTACGAAGCAGAAAACGACTTTTACAAGTCGATTCGCTCGATCTTGAAGGAAAGGCAAAACAGTGAGTTCGACCGTGCCATCCGCTCGGTGCAGGAAAATCTCAAAGAACTGGAATCAGGCTCGGTATCAGGCGATGAAGCGGAAGTGCAATTCGTCCGCGAACGGATCAAAGCGCTCCAGGAATTTTTCGATGCCATCGACACGCTCAGCAGAGCCGTCATCAAAATGGAAAGCCTGGGACTGGGCAATGTCAAAAAAATCTTATCAGTATTGAAATAGGAGACAAAATGAAAATAGCAGTGACAGGCGCATTCTCGTATTCGGGAAAATACATCACAAGCCGTTTGCTGGCGCGCGGCAATGAAGTAATCACATTGACCAATCATCCAAACCGCCCCGACCCATTTGGCGGGAAGATAAAAGCTTTTCCGCTCAATTTCCAAAATGAGCAGGAGTTGATCTCAACCCTGCGCGGCGTGGACGTGTTGATCAACACCTATTGGATACGCTTTGACAAGGAAAACAACACTCAGCCAAAAGCTGTTGAGAATACAAAAATTTTAGTAAGAGCCGCTGTACAAGCGGGCGTAAAACGGATCGTTCATATCAGCATCACAAACCCTTCCGCAGATTCGCACCTGCCGTATTTTTGGGGCAAAGCCGCCAACGAAAAAGCCGTGACCGACTCTGGCATGAGTTATGCGATCCTGCGGCCAACTGTGTTATTTGGCAAAGAGGATATTCTGATCAACAACATTGCATGGCTGTTGAGAAGGCTTCCCATTTTTGGCTTGCCAGGTGATGGTACTTACAAGCTCTCCCCCGTGTATGTCGATGACCTGGCTGAGCTTGCGGTGGACGCAGTGTATAAAAAGGAAAACTATATTTGGGATGCAGTCGGTCCAGATGAATTCACATTCAAGGAAATGGTACAGTTGATCGGAAGGACGATCAATGCCAATAAACTTTTAGCTCCGCTTCCACCCCGCTTTGCCTTGTGGGCAGCCCAACTTATAAGCATCTTCGTAAAAGACGTCATGCTCACCCCGGAAGAAGTAGACGGCCTAATGGCAAACCTGCTGGTTTCGAAAGAGGCGCCGCGCTGTAAAACCAGGCTGCAAAATTGGCTGGAAGAAAACAGATCCACTGTCGGCAAGCAGTACGCATCTGAACTGGCAAGGCATTTCTAAAAATGAACTCCGCTCTTGAGAGCGGAGTTCATTTTCTAATCTATCGAAACTATACCCGCACACCGCGGGCTATCCATACAGCCGTAATATTTCCTTCCAGGACCTGAACCATTGCGGTCCATCCGCAGGACCATCATCTTTCCACAGACAGGGCAATTTGGCACAAAATCGGTCGGGCGTTCAACTCGCAGCGGAACTGTTCCGCCAACCCTCAACACAGCCAGTTGAAAGAGCGTGATCACATCAGATGGATCATAAGACTCGCTGGATGGCACATGCACCAATGGCAGACCCGCATCGGTAAATAGACTCTCTAAAAATCGGTCGGTTTCACGCTCTCCATTTTTCGAGATGGGTCGTACAATCTCCACACCGAAAGCTGGGGTCAGTGTCTGCATATCGCAAAGCAAAAAGTCCACATGTTTTCGAAAGAACTTGTTGAAGAAATGCACATTTTCGTTTGGACGCACAATATAAAACACGTCATTCAACGAAACTTTCGGACAGATCGAATATCTACTTCCCATCAATTCGGTCAGAACGCGAAAAAGAGCCAACTCCGTGGAAGCAAGGAACGGCTCACGCAATCGATAAGGCAAACGCTGTATATCTATATCTTTATCCGCCATGGAATCCATCACCAGATATTATTTACTCGCCTTGTGCTCAGGCAGAATTTGGAATTAAAACCTGCGAGAAGACGAGCATCATCAGTTATTTATTATAGCAGGATGACATAAAGAAGCAAGTCATTTAGCCGAGGAGAGAGTACCTAAAAGCAAAAACAGAATAAAATAAGAGGCATGAACTATCCAAAGTGCCAAGCGAATTGGAAACAATACAAAGCAGGCTTCAATCCTTCTGGGAGCCAGCGTTATCGTTGCGGTGAATGCAATCGGGTGTATACGCCGAAGCCAATCCAACAAGGTTATCCCGAGGAAACCCGCCTATTGGCAATTCGCATGTACGTGGAAGGCAGTAGTTTTGGCTCGATTGGACGAGTACTCAATGTCAATCCGCAAAGTGTTGCCAATTGGGTCAGTCAGTACACCGCCAAACTACCAAAAGCTCCCATGCCAGCGAAGGTCAAAAAGGCTGAGTTGGATGAACTGTATACCTTTGTTGACAAGAAAAAAACGAAATCTACATTCTGACAATCGTAGATCGCGATACTCGCTGTGTATTGAGTTGGGATGTGGTGCTGGAAAGAACCTCAGAAGCTCTGCAAGCTTGCTTGGAACGTGCTCCACAAGCCAAACACTATTACAGTGATGCTTTTCCTGTCTATGACACTTTGTACTACGGTGCTCCATATGAAATGCGAACTGACAAACAGGAAACCTATTCGGTCGAAGCGGTCAACGCAGATTTACGTCACTATTTGAAACGGCTGGCACGCAAGTCAAGGTGCTTTTCAAGAAGAATGCAATCCTTGGCGATGAATATTCAACTCTTTGTATATTGCTACAATCATCGACAACTGACGAAGCGCACTTTCCCGAAATACTCTTCTCACCTGGTCGATTTCATTTGTCCTCTCTTTTAGGTACTCTCCATTCATGAATAGACCTCCTGTCCAGTTTTGTGCTTATCGCGCGAGACTGTGCCAGAAGATCTATTTTTTCAACTATTCCCATTTCTGGTTTTCGGAGCGAGACGTG
>SXGT01411432.1_pt1 | contig 13195 bp, 10 predicted proteins | sample 3176221 | NCBI WGS metagenome assembly SXGT01 (sample SAMN11356862, study PRJNA531348) | freshwater metagenome | isolation source: freshwater sample F1-120 | place: China: Fuxian Lake, Yuxi | collected 2017-12-25
CTGGAGGCGGTGCGATTCCGTACGGTGTTCGAGATCATCAAGGAGCAGGAGCAGGGCCCCCGCGCTTACCCCGTCTTCCTGATGACGGCACAGCGTGCGGGGCTTTGACTAGTTTGATTTGATCAGGGTGCCGACGCCTTCCTCAGTGAGGATTTCAAGCAGGAGGGCGTGTTCGACGCGACCATCGATGATATGAACAGCGCGCACCCCGTTACGGGCCGCATCCAACGCGGAGCCGATCTTGGGCAGCATGCCGCCGGACAGGGTGCCATCGGCCACTAATGCATCGATCAGCTGGGGAGTGAGACCGGTGAGTAGATGACCGTCCTTGTCCAGCACGCCCGGCGTATTGGTGAGCAGGACCAGCTTGTCAGCCTTGAGTACTTCAGCGAGCTTGCCAGCGACCACATCGGCGTTGATGTTATAGGTCTCGCCCGCCTCACCAACACCGATCGGCGCGATGACCGGGATGAAATCGCCGCCGTCCAGGAAGGCGATCAGGGACGGATCGATCTGGGTCACTTCACCCACCTGGCCGAGGTCGATCAGGTCGCCTGGTTTTTCCTTTGATTCCATCATCAGCTTCTTGGCGCGGATGAAGGTGCCGTCCTTGCCAGTCAGGCCCACGGCCCTGCCGCCAGCCTGGTTGATGAGGCTGACGATCTCCTTGTTGACCTGGCCGCCCAGTACCATCTCGACCAGTTGCATGGTCTCGGAATCGGTGACCCGCATGCCTTGAATGAACTCTCCTTTCTTGCCGACCCGTTGTAACAGGTTTTCGATCTGTGGCCCGCCACCGTGCACAACCACCGGGTTTAGCCCGACCAGCTTCAACAGCACCACATCCCGCGCAAAGGCGGCCTTCAGCACCGGATCGGTCATGGCGTTGCCGCCATATTTGATGACTACGGTCTTGTCCCAGAAACGCTGGATGTAAGGCAGGGCCTCGGCGAGGATCTGGGCCTTGAGAGAGGAAGAGGCGCTAGGCAGAGGCATGGTGATGAGTGTGTTTATCAGGATGGGATCATTGTAGCGCCCCACCGCAGTCTCGTCAGGCGCTTATGTTTTTCACAAAGGCCGCTTGTTTTGTCATACAAGTGTCATTAACGCGTCATATGATGAGGCTTGTTTGTGCGTGGGACAGGGTCAGGTATGGGTGCAACGATATTGATTGTCGAGGATGAGGCTGGCATCCAGGAGGTGCTGCGCTTTAATCTGAATCAGAATGGGCACGACACCTTGGTGGCGGGTGATGCCGAACACGCCTGGGCAATGCTGCACGAGGTGCTGCCGGATATGCTGATTGTTGACTGGATGCTGCCGGGGATGAGTGGCATTAATCTGATCCGCAAGGTGCGTGCGGACAAGCGTTTAAAGGAACTTCCCATCATCATGCTGACGGCTCGGGTCGAGGAGCGCGACAAGATCCTAGGCCTTGATTCAGGGGCTGATGACTACCTGTCCAAGCCGTTTTCACCCCGCGAACTGTTGGCCCGTATCAAGGCTGTATTACGGCGGCGCGCCCCGCAGATGTTGGATGCGCCGGTGGAGATTGGTACGCTGCGCCTGGATCCGGTTGGGCATCGCGTGACGGGGCGTGATCAGATGATTGATCTTGGGCCAACGGAGTTCCGCCTGTTGCACTTCTTCATGACGCATGCCGACCGGGTCTATTCCCGTTCCCAGTTGCTGGACCATGTCTGGGGTGACCCTGTTTTTGTTGAAGAACGGACCATCGATGTCCATATTCGGCGTTTGCGGAGTGCGCTTGAACCTTCGGGCCATGACGCATTGATTCAGACGGTGCGCGGGTCCGGTTACCGTTTGTCGATCCATTAAGCCGCCGAGAAACTTTTCACGCAGGGGCGTGGACGCAGGAGGTTGTCATCCGGTCGCCGGAGTAGAATTACGCGGACCTTTCTGCCGTTAGTCCTTTTGTCATGATTGAATATTGGTGGCGCCCCCTGATCCTGCTAGCGGCCTTGGCCTTCTTTTCCAGCGTTGTGGCTTCGCTTGCGGGCGCGCGCGCGGGGTGGGTGGTTTTTTGCCTGGGTCTTTTGGCGGTCATCGTATTTCATCAGCGCCAGTTGCATCGTCTTCTGACATGGCTGGGTGAGCAACAGAGCGATGCGCAGCAAGATAAACACGGAGGAAAACACAGGCCTTTGCCGACGACCCATGGTCACTGGGGTGATGTCTTTTATTTGGTCCAGCGCAACTACAAGAAAAACATGACGCTGAGTCAGCATGCGGTTGAGGAACGGCAGGAGATGTTTCAGGTGGCCGGGGCGTTGCCCGAGGGGGTGGTCATCCTGGACCCAGACCGACGCATCGTGTGGTTCAATCGATCGGCGCAACGTCATTTTGGTCTTTCGCCCGAGCGTGATTATGGCCAGTATTTCTACTACCTGCTACGCGAAAAACGGTTCTTGGAATGGCTGGCACGGGGCGATGCGCAGGAAACCCTGTCAATGTCGTCGCTGGCCTCGAGCGATCGGACCTTGTCGTTGCAATTAGCCCCCTTGCCTAACGGCCGGCGCATGCTGCTTTCGCACGACATTACCGAACTGATTCGTCTGGATGAGATGCGACGTGACTTTATTGCCAATGTGTCGCATGAGTTGCGTACGCCGATCACCGTTATTGTTGGTTTTCTCGAGGCCTTTGCCGACATGGAAGACCCTGATCCGAGTCAGTTCAAGGCGCAGATTGGCTTGATGCGGGAACAGTCGGATCGCATGCGTGACCTGATTGATGACCTCCTGGTCCTCGCTCGGTTAGAGGCGGATCCGGATCTGAGCGATGACGCGATAGACATCGCCCTCTTGGGGCAGAAGATGCTGGAAGATGCCCGTTTGCTTTCGCGTGGGCAGCATTTGATTACGCTGGACCTCGACGCCGAGGGCGTCTTGCGCGGCAGCCATCAGGAGATCTACAGCGCGTGCATGAACCTGGTTTCTAATGCGGAGCGCTATACCCCTGTGGGTGGAGAAATAATCCTGAGTTGGGATGTCCCGCCTGGTAGTGGATTGCGTTTCTCCGTCAGGGACACAGGGGAAGGGATTGAGGCGCAACACCTGCCGCGGCTGACCGAGCGTTTTTATCGTGTGGACAAGGGCCGCTCACGCGGGAACGGGGGCACGGGTCTGGGCCTGGCTATCGTCAAACGCGTCCTGTTGCGACACCAGGCCCATTTGCAGATCGAGAGTGTCGTGGGCAAGGGCAGCCGCTTCTCGGCCCTTTTTTCAAGCGAGCGTTTTACCCCGGCAAGGCCTGAGTCAGCTGCGTTGACAGGCGCAGTCTGATGTCCTCTATCCGAGGGGTTGTACCCTCGCGCCGTGGGGCGGCCCAAATGGCATCGGGGAAGCAGCGATCACCCTCCCAGCGGGGAATGACATGCCAGTGCACATGCGGTACCAGGTTGCCGAGGCTGGCCAGATTGATCTTGTCCGGCTGGCAGACTTCCCGCACCGCAGTCTCGACCGCAAACACGACGGTCATCAGGCGCTGCCGATCTGCAGGTGGCAGATCGGTCATTTCGCGGATATGGGTGTTTAGGATGACCCGGCAGAACCCGGGATAGGCCGACTCATCGACCCACGCCACGCGGCAAAAGTCATCACGCCAAAGAACGGTGCCGGTATCTTCGCTACAAAGCGTGCACTCACTCATAGGGCAAGCCTCACAGCAATACCTTTTCAATGCCGCCGTTGTTGGCCTTGGCGACATAGTCATTGAGCCAGTTTTTGCCGAGGATGTGGTGCGCCAGTTCAACCACGATGTAGTCGGCGTCGATCCCGCTGGATTCTTCATAACGGGCGATACCCTGCAGGCAGGAGGGGCAGGAGGTGAGCAGCTTGACCGGTTTTTCTCCGGGCAGGCTGGCGGCGACACGGTCGATCTCTTCTTGTTTGCGGAAGCGCACCTGGGTGGCGATGTCCGGGCGTGCGGCGGCGAAGGTGCCGGCCTCGCCGCAACAGCGTTCGGACAACGCCACGGGCGCGGCCAGTAATTGTTGTGCAACCTGTATGCCGGGACGGGTTTTCATTGGGGTGTGGCACGGCTCGTGATACATGTAACGGGCGCCGGTGACCGTATCCAGTTTGATACCGCGTTCGGCGAGGTATTCGTGGATGTCGAGCAACCGGCAGCCGGGGAAGATGCGTTCGAACTGGTATTTGAGCAGCTGGTCCATGCAGGTGCCGCAGGATACCAGCACCGTTTTGATATCGAGGTAGTTCAGTGTGTTGGCGACTCGATGAAAGAGCACACGGTTGGCGGTGGTGATGGCCTCGCCTTTTTCGCGGTCACCCACGGCGATCTGCGGATAGCCGCAGCAGAGGTAACCGGGTGGCAGGATGGTCTGGGCGCCGACATGGTAAAGCATGGCTTGGGTGGCGAGACCCACCTGAGAGAATAGGCGCTCCGAACCGCAGCCGGGAAAATAGAATACGGCTTCGGTGTCCTCGGCCGTCTTGGCCGGGTCGCGGAGGATAGGCACGATGCGCGCGTCTTCCAGGCCGAGCAGGGCGCGGCCGGTTTGCTTGGGCAGTTTGTCGGTGAGCGGCCGGTTGAGGAAATGGATGACTTGTTCGCGCACGGGCTGGGTGCGTGTGGTGGCGCCAGGCTGCTTGAGTTGTGGGGCGCTCAGGCCGAGGTAGCGGACAAACTGATGGCCAATCCGTTGCGCCTTGTAGCCCCACTCGATGGCCAGCTTACGGGTCCAGCGGATGGCGTCCGGATCCGTGGCGTTCAGGAAGAACTGGGCTAGGGCGGTGCCGGGCGAGAAGCGCTTCTTGCCTATCTGTTGGAGCAAGTGGCGCATGGCCATCGAGACATCGCCAAAGTCGATATTGACCGGGCAGGGGTTCTTGCACTTGTGGCAGACCGTGCAGTGGTCAGCGACATCATTGAAGGCCGCAAAGTGCTTGATCGAGATGCCGCGCCGGGTCTGCTCTTCATACAGGAAGGCCTCGATTAGCAGCGAGGTGGAGAGGATCTTGTCGCGCGGACTGTAGAGCAGGTTGGCGCGCGGCACATGGGTGTTGCACACCGGCTTGCACTTGCCGCAGCGCAGACAATCCTTGATCGATTCGGCGATGCCACCGATCTCGGACTGTTCCATGATTAGAGACTCGGTTTCCAGCAGCGAGAACGAGGGCGTATAGGCGTTGGACAGGTTCGCGCCCGGCATCAGTTTGCCGCGATTGAAGTGCTGTTCGGGATCGGCCGTCTGCCGGTAGCGGGCGAACTCGGCCAAGGCCGCATTGGACAGGTAGTCAACCTTGGTGATGCCGATCCCGTGCTCGCCGGAGATCACGCCGCCCAGGTCTTGGGCGAGATGCATGATGCGGTCGACGGCGGCATTGGCGGCCTTGAGCATGGCGTAGTTGTCGGAGTTGACCGGCACATTGGTGTGCACATTGCCGTCACCGGCGTGCATGTGCAGGGCGACAAAGACGCGACTCTTGAGGACTTTTTGATGTACGGCCTCGGCACCGAGCAGAACGCGCTCGTATTCGCGACCGGTGAAGAGGCGGCGCAGTTCGGCGCGCACCTCTCGCTTCCACGATACGGTTTCCTGCCGTGATTGCAGGGCGCGGAACACGGGATCTTCATCGATGCGTTGCAGCAGGGCACCCCAGCGGGCGCGTACGCTCTGGAGCAGGGCCAACCCGCGACCCCGACGCTCTTCGGTGAGTTCGCTGTCGGCGGGTACGCATCCCTCTTCCTCGTCATCCTCGATGAGGGGCAGCGGGCCTTTCAGGAAGACCTCCAGGGCATCCAGCAACTCGAGCTTGTTGTGGATCGACAACTCAATGTTGATTTTCTCTACGCCGTCGCTGTAGTCGGCCAGACGGTCGAGTGGGATGACGACATCTTCGTTGATCTTGAAGGCGTTCGTGTGTGCGGCGATTGCGGCGGTGCGGGCACGGTCGAGCCAGAATTTTTTGCGTGTCTCAGGGCTGATGGCAATGAAACCCTCTCCGCCACGGGCGTTGGCCAGACGCACGATGTGTGAGGCCGCCTCGCCTACGGCACGATCGTCATCGCAGGCGATGTCGGCCAGCAGCACCATGTTGGGCCGTGCCGTGCGGTGGGCCTTGGTGGCGTAACCCACCGCCTTCACATAGCGGGCATCGAGGTGTTCCAGTCCGGCGAGCAACACGCCGCCCGGTTGGGTGTCGAGATAGCGCTTGATCTCGACGATGCCGGGCACCGCGTCGTGCGGCGAGCCAAAGAATTCAAGGCAGACGGTGCGCACCTGCGCCGGCATGCGGTGCAGGATGAAGGTGGCTTGGGTAATGAGGCCGTCGCAGCCTTCCTTTTGGATGCCGGGTAGGCCGCCCAAGACCTTGTTGGTGACATCTTTTCCGAGCCCGGTCTTGCGAAAGGTGTTGCCGGGAATGCCCAAGTGCTCCACTTCGCCCTTGGGGCGTCCGTCGGCCGTGTAGCGGCGTAGCTCGAAACGGGCCGTTTCAACCTCGTGGATCTTGCCCAAGTTGTGATCCAGGCGGGTGACTTCCAGCCAGTCGGCATCGGGCGTAACCATCTTCCAAGACAGCAGGTTGTCCACCGCCGTGCCCCATAGGACTGCCTTCTTGCCGCCGGCGTTCATGGCAACATTACCGCCAATGCAGGAGGCATCGGCTGAGGTAGGGTCGACGGCAAAGGCGAGTCCGGCCGCCTCGGCCGCTTGCATGACCCGGCGGGTCACGACTCCGGCGCCACAGCGGATCACTGGGGTCGGGGTCGTGTGGCCGGGCAGGATGCGTTCTTCGATGGTGTCGTAGCGATCCAGTTTTTCGGTGTTGATCACCACGGCGCGTGGGGTGAGCGGGATCGCGCCGCCTGTGTAGCCGGTGCCGCCGCCGCGTGGAATGATGTTGCAGCCCAGCGCGATACAGTCGGCGACCAGAGCGGGGATCTCGTCTTCGTGGTCGGGGTAGAGGACGGCAAAGGGATATTCGACCCGCCAGTCAGTGGCATCCGTGACATGGGTGACGCGGGCGTGACCGTCGAAGGTGATATTGTCGCGATGGGTATGACGCGCCAGTTGTCGGGCCAGGTCGTGTCGCAGTTGCGCGGTGGCGCTGAATTCGGCGGCGAAACGATCGACGGACTGATGGGCAATGGTCAGGAGTTCAGCCACCAGCGGATTGCCTTGGCGGCGTTTTTCAACCTCGCCAAGGCGATGGCGCAAGGCGCTGATCAGCAGGCCGCGGCGCTTGGCATTGGCCATCAAGTCGTCTTGCAGATAGGGGTTGCGGGTGACGACCCAGATGTCGCCCAGGACCTCGAACAACATGCGTGCTGAGCGGCCGGTGCGGCGGCCCACACGCAAGGCCTCAATCAGCCGCCAGCCTTCTGCTCCGAGTAGGCGCAGGATGATCTCACGGTCTGAAAATGAGGTGTAGTTGTAGGGGATCTCGCGGATGCGGGAGGGTGTCTGGGTGGCGCTCATGATGGGGGCCGGAGAAGAGAGTTTGGATTCTAGCCCAGTGAGGCGGTCACCTCAATTTAAGTTATTGCTAATTAGGCCGTTTTCCATGGGGGCCTCTGGAGTAGAATGACGAAGATTCAGTTTCACACGGAACATTCATGATTGGCCTGCTCGTTGTTGCGCACGGATCACTTGGTGCTTCGCTCATCGATTGCGCGGCCTATGTACTGGGCCGTCGGCCGGAGCAGCTCGAGGCCTTGGATCTGACGGCCTTTCCCGATGCGGGTCTGATGCAGGATGAGGTCAAGGTCATGCTCGATCGGGTAGATCAGGGCGATGGCGTGTTGGTGCTGTCCGATATCTACGGGGCTACACCCTGCAATACCGTCTGTCGCTTGCTGGTGCCGGGCCGGGTTGAGGTGGTGGTGGGCGTGAATGTCCCCATGCTGCTCAAAACGCTGACCTACCGCGAGCGAGCCAGTCTGGACGATCTGGCGGCGCGGGCAGAGCACGGTGCGCGTGAGGGGGTGTTCCGTCTGGCGGGGGAGTGTGGCGCCCATGCCTGATCAAGAGATCACGGTCATCAATCGACTGGGCCTGCATGCCCGCGCTTCGGCAAAACTGACCCATTTAGCCGCCGGTTTCAAGTCCGAGATCTGGCTGACCCGCAACGGGCGGCGCGTGAACGGCAAGAGCATCATGGGGGTTATGATGTTGGCCGCCGCCCAAGGTTCCACGGTGAAGATCGAGACGCATGGCGAGGATGAGTCGGCCGCGCTGGTCGCCATGGCTCAGCTCTTTGCAGCCCGTTTTGGCGAGGAGGCTTGAGGGTGGAGACGCGCCGATGACTCTGGCCCTGCATGGTCTTGGGGTTTCTAGTGGCTACGCCATCGGCCTGGCACAGGTCTTTTCACACGATCGATTGGAGGCCCCGCATTACCAGTTGCGCAAGGCCGATCTCCCTGCTGAAGTAGAGCGTTTTGATGCGGCCGTGGTGGCTGTGCGTTTGGCCCTGACCGATCTGGGTCAACATATTCCTGAAGGTGCGCCGTCCGAATTGCAGGCCTTTCTTGACCTGCATCGCTTGATCCTGGACGACTCCCTGTTGTGCGAGGCACCCAAGCAACTGATCCTTGAGTTGGGATGTAATGCGGAATGGGCCCTGGCGCAGCAGAGCAGCCACTTGATCGCCCAGTTCCAGGGGATTGAAGACCCTTATTTTCGTGAGCGCTGGCACGATGTCCGGCAGGTGGCCGAGAAGCTGCTCAAGGAGTTGATGGGGCATCCGGCCAAGGAGTCGGAAGGAGGGCGCAAACAGGCGGAGGAACCGACCATTTTGGTTGCTCATGATCTGTCCCCTTCGGACATGATTCTGTTTAAACAGCAGGCCTATGCGGGCTTTGTCACGGATCTGGGTGGGCAGACCTCACACACGGCCATTCTGGCGCGCAGTCTCAATATCCCGGCGGTCATGGCGCTACACACTGCGCATGCCCTGGTGCAGGACGGCGACTGGTTGGTCATTGATGGCGTGGCGGGTGTGCTGCTGGTCAATCCCGATGCTCACACGATGGACGAATATCGTCTGCGACAGCACGCGTGGATGCTGGAGCAGAAGAAGCTGCGGCGACTGAAAACCAGTGTGTCGAAGACCCTGGACGGGCAGGCGGTGGAATTGCTGGCTAATATCGACTTGCCAGAGGATGTTGTAGAGGCCATCGAGGAGAACGCCGCTGGGGTAGGTCTGTTCCGTACGGAGTTTCTGTACATGAACCGCAACTTGCCGCCCGATGAGGACGAACAGTTCGAGGCCTATCGGCAAGTGCTTGCGGCGATGCATGACCGGCCTGTGGTGATCCGAACGCTCGATGTGGGCGCGGACAAGTCCGTGCCATGGATGACGCAAGTGAGCGAAAACCCGGCCTTGGGGCTGCGTGCGATCCGCTTGTGTTTGGCGGAACCGCAAATCTTCTTGACTCAGGTTCGTGCTATTTTGCGCGCAGCCCAGACCGGTTCGGCCCGCATCCTGATCCCTATGATTGTCAGTCTGAGTGAACTTGATCAGGCCTTGGCGCTGATTGAGACCGCCAAACAACAACTGCGCGATGAAGGGGTGCCCTTCTGTGAGGCGGTACCGATTGGGGGCATGATCGAGGTTCCGGCGGCTGCGTTGGCCGTCGAATGGTTTGCCAAGCGGCTGGACTTCTTATCGATCGGCACCAACGACCTGATTCAGTACACGCTGGCGATCGACCGAACCGACGACAGCGTGGTGCATTTGTATGATCCCTTGCATCCGGCCATCCTGCACCTGGTTTCGCACACCTTGCGGGTGGCGAAGCGACTGGGTGTCCCCGTGTCTGTGTGTGGCGAGATGGCGGGTGATGCGCATCTGACCCGGCTCCTGCTGGGCATGGGACTGCGTAGTTTTTCCATGCATCCGGCCCATCTGCTGCGCGTCAAGCAACAGATCCTACGCAGTCATGTCGCTGACCTAGTAGCGCCGGTTGGCCGCCTGCTGCGCGCAGGTGAGATCGACCGGATTCAGGCCAAACTGGCGCGCCTCAACGAGGCTTGAACCGGCTACGGCGATTCCCTGGTGTCGCGTCGCTATCAAGCGGCCAGCAGCGTTTGCAATTCGCCCTTCTGGTACAGATCCATCATGATGTCCGAGCCGCCCACAAATTGGCCATGAATGTAAAGCTGCGGGATGGTTGGCCAGTTGGAAAAGGCCTTGATGCCCTCACGCAGCTCAGGGTCGGTGAGCACATTGACGGCCAAGAAGTCATTAATCCCGCAGCCATTGAGGATCTGGGCGGCACGCGACGAGAAACCGCATTGCGGGAATTGTGGCGACCCCTTCATGTAGAGCACAACGGGGTTGGTTTCGACTTGCTGGCGGATGCGATCTTGGATATCCATGGTTATTCCTTAATAAAATACTCGGGTATTGTAGCGTGGGATGAGGGCGCCTGACAGAATGATGGCCATGAAGAATAGCTTTGCCGATAGCGCCTGTGCTTTTCTGGAGGTGGCCGCCTCTGCGGCCCCCGATTTTTCGCGTTACACCGTGCTGCTTCCGCATTACCACGCGCGGCAACCGTTCTTGAATGCCCTCAGCATCAGCTTGACGGCTTCGGCCTTCATCCCGCCCCGCTGCCAGACGCTGCCTGACTGGGTGGCGGATGTGCCTGTGTCACGGCCAGTGCCGGTAGGCTTGCGCCTGTCGCGTTTATATGGGGCCCTGCGGGGGCATGACTGGTTGCCGGGCGGCTCGGTGCGCTGGGCACTGGCGCAGTCCCTGCTTGAATTGATCGAGGAGATGGACGCTGCCAGCCTACATCCCCCGGCCTCTGCCGCCGAGTTTTCTGCCCAGTTGACCGCGATCGAGCGGCGTTACGGCAACACGCCGCTGGCCCTTGAAGCGGCCCTCATCTTCGCCCTTTGGCAGGCCGATCGTGGCATGGATTCCGGGGGTCAACGCGTCTATGCCAGGCAATTGGCAGTGCGGATCGGGCAGGCCGATGCGCCGGTTTTTCTGCTCGGTCTGAGTGGCCTTTCCCCGTTGGAGGAGGGGGCCTTGCGGCAACTGGCGGAGCGGGTTCCAGTTGTTTCCCTGCCCACGGCGCCCCGCTTTTCTGAGCGGGATCGGGTATTACAGGTGGCCTGGAATCCTGATCCAGACGATCTTCCGTTGCGTGATCGTGCTAGGGCCCTGGCGGAGGCTCTGCCGGTTAGCCCGTTGCAGCCCTGGGTCGCACTTTACGCCGCCGCCGATCTAGAAGATGAGGCGCTGACGGCGGTGAATTGGGTGCGTGCTCGATTGGCAGAAGGCGCCGCCCAGATTGGTATCGTGGCCCTTGACCGCCTTGCCGCGCGCCGCCTGCGTGCCATCCTAGAGCGTGATGGCATCCTGCTCCAGGACGAGACGGGCTGGTCTTTTCCGACCACCGTCGTCAGTCATGTTGTTGATCGCTGGCAGACACTCTTGAGTGATGACTTTTATTACAGGGATGTGCTTGATTTTCTGACCTCGCCGCATTGCCTGAATGATCTCCCTGAGGTGGATCGTCGTCAGGTTCTGATGCACCTGCGGGGTTTTTATGCGCGCACCCATGTCGTCAATGGCTTGGATACCCTCTTGCGTCTTTCCGAAGAGGCGTCGGTGGTTCGGGCCGTTCTGGAGCGATTGCGGATGTCTGCCCGCCTGTTTGATAATCGTGCCCGTCCTCTGGCTGACTGGCAGGCGCGTCTGAACAAGATGTTCGATCTTATGGGCATTGCCCCGGCGCTGCAAAGCGACAGCGCGGGGCGCCGCCTGCGGCAACTGCTCGACGAGCTGACCACGGCCGTGGTGGCCGATGCCACGCGTTACCAGCGTTCGGAATGGGCCGCTTGGTTGGCTCTGGGTCTAGAAGCGGCGACCTTCCAAGAGAGTGATATCCGTAGTCCGTTGCGATTAACGCATTTGGCAGCCGCGCGATTGCGGGATTTTGATGCCTTGCTCGTACTGGGCGCGGATGTTCGGCATTTTCCGGGGGAGGCCTCGGCCGGGTTGATGGCAGATGCCGTGCGGCGCGAGCTGGGCTTGCCGGGGCGGGCCGAACACGAACAGCGACTGGAGGCGGCGCTGCGCGATGCTGTGTCGCGCGCGGCCCAAGTCCTGTTGACCTGGCAAGATCAGGTCGATGGAGAGGCCAATGGGGCGGCGTCCTGTATTTGCCTGCTCAATATGATGCATCAATTGGCGTGGGGGAGTGGGCTGGAAATTTCCCCGCAGCGCTATCTCACACCCATTCCTGACGACTTGCCCATTGCGCAGGTGCCGGCCACGGCTACTTTGCCGAGACTGCCGGAGCGGCTCAGCGCATCAGCATGGCAGGGCCTGATTGACTGTCCCTATCAATATTTTTCCCGTTACGGGTTGGGGCTAAGGGCGTTGGACGAGGTGTCCGAGGAGATGGAAAAGAAGGATCACGGCGACTGTGTACACCGGGTGCTGGCCGAGTTCCATACGGCACATCCGATCTTGGTGCGGGCGGACCAGGCCGCCCTGTTGGACGAATTGAAGACCCTTAGTCAGCGCAGTTTCTCCGCCTGGTCTCGCCGTGACCCGCTTGCCGAGGCTTGGCGTGCGCGCTGGGAAGGGATTTTGCCGGCCTATCTGGATTGGGCGATTGCGCATAGCGAACAGGGGTATTGCTGTATTGAGTCTGAGCAGCCGCATTCTCAGACCTTGACCCTCCAGGAGGGTCAGACTATCGAACTCTACGGCCGCATCGACCGTTGCGATTTGGGCGCGGGTGGGCGGCTCGTCATCGACTACAAGACTCAAACGGACAGCGTGCTTCGCAAGCGGGTGCAGCCCGGTCAAGAAGCGGTGCAATTGGCTTTTTACGGGATTTTGACCGGCGCGACGGAGGGCAGTTTCGTCGGTGTGGATGATCCCGCCCGGGTTAAACGCTATTCTGTACAGACAGACTTCGCCGAGGCCGTTGCGGCCGAGTTGGCCAGGCTCAAGATAACCTTTTCGGCCATTGCCGAAGGCCAGCCGTTGCCCGCGAACGGTGCTGACGCAGGGTGTGAATATTGCGAATCCAAGGGGATTTGCCGCAAGGGCGATTGGTATAAACCCCCGCGCGTCGCTTGACTAAAACACCGTAAGCAGGTCTAATCCGGCCGCATCGTCTGCGGGCTCCGCAGCATCGAGAAAAGTGGCCAGTTAGCTCAGTTGGTAGAGCAGCGGATTGA
>SXGT01069564.1_pt1 | contig 13193 bp, 9 predicted proteins | sample 3176221 | NCBI WGS metagenome assembly SXGT01 (sample SAMN11356862, study PRJNA531348) | freshwater metagenome | isolation source: freshwater sample F1-120 | place: China: Fuxian Lake, Yuxi | collected 2017-12-25
ACCACAGCGTCGACGAGCGGCTTGAGGGCCCTCCAAGGCTCCCGCCAGCGGTAGAACGCCACGCTCGGCGACGGGTTCTCCCGGGGACCCTTTTCAAGCGGTTATGCTCTACCAACTGAGCTAACTGGCCACATTTCCCGACCTGCGCAAGCGCAGACAAGGCCGCGAATTAGACCCGCTTACAGCGGTTTAGTCAAGCCACGCTACGGTCTTGCTGCCAGTCGTCCTTGCGACACACCCCTCGTACTTCGCAGTATTTGCACACCGTTTCCGGGCCGTTGGCGGGCAAGGGCTGTCCTGCAGCGATGGCCGAAAAGACGGTTTGAAGCCGCTCCAATTCGGCCGCTACGGTCTCGGCAAAGGGAGTGGCTGCGGCATAGCCATTTACTTGGGCGGCGTCATCCACGCCGACAAACATGGCCCCCACGGCCTTGGTCAGTACCCCGTAAAACGGGAGCTGCACCGCTTCCTGATCTGGCTGAATATAACGGCGTAGCGTGGCCTTCGCCTGGGTTTTGTAGTCGATGACAATGGAGCCATCTGGGCCCAGGTCGCACCGATCGAGCCGGCCATATAGCTGGATGAACTGGCCGTCCGCAAGCCTCAAGGGCTGGGTATGTGGTTCTTCCCGTTCGATACAACGATAACCCTGTTCGCTGTGCGCTATCGCCCAGTCGAGATACGCTGGCAACACGGCATCCCAGCGCGCCTGCCAGGCCTCGGCCAACAGATCACGGCGCGCCCAGGCGGCAAAGTGTCGCTGGCTTAAGGCCTGCAACTCAACCAGTAGGACATCGCGCTGGTCGCGTTGCAGGCTGGGGTGAAGGGCGTGGAAGTCGGCGAGGATCCGGTGTACACACTCGCCGTGATCTTTCTTTTCCATCGCCTCGGCGACCTCGTCCATTTCGCGAAGGCCAAGCCCATAGCGGACAAAATATTGGTACGGGCAATTGACCAGGCTTTGCCAGGCCGACGCACTCAGGCGCTCCGGCAGCCGGGGCAAGATGGCCGCAGCCGGTGCCTTGGGCATGGGAAGATCGGTTGGAAGGGCAGCACCATAGCGCCAGGGGCGATGCATCAGCCCCGCTCCCCAGGCCAATTGGTGCACCGTGTCGAGCAGGCGCACGGAGGCGGCCTCTCCGTTGGCCTCACCCTCAATCTGCGCTTGCCAAGTCAGCAAGACTTGTCCGGATCGGGATATGGCATCACCCAATGCGGCCTGCATACGCTCTTCCTCTTCGGCGCGGCCCGGCAGTCCCAGATCACTGCGCACCGCATCCGTCAAAAGACCAGGCGGCGCATCACTCGGCAGATGTCTCGCATCGCACCCCACGACCAGCAAGGCATCAAAATCGCGCAGGCGGGCTGCGGTCAGATGCGTCAGGCGCACCGGGCTGCGGATATCGCTTTCCTGGAAGATGGCCGCATCCAAACCCATCGCCAGCCAGGCCGCCCATTCTGAGCGCCGATAGCGCGTTGCATCAGCCCGCACCGCGCTTTCCATCTCGTCCAGCAGTTGCCGCAGGCGCCGACCGGCGTTATCGCTTTCCAGCGCCGGGGCAATGCCCATCAGTTTGAACATCTTACTCAGCCGCGCCTGCCAATCCGCCAACGGCCGCGGCCGGTCATCGAAGAGCCGAGAGGCCGTCAGGACGCGTTCAAGAATGGCCCGGACCTCTGGCTCAGCCTCGGCATGACGGCGGATCGTGGCCAGTCCCTGCACTCCATGGGTCCGCGCGTAAATGGCCTGAAGACGGGCCAGCGCAGGACGCCGCACGGCCTCCGGAATATCGTTAAGACAATGCGGCGAGGCGAGGAAATCCAGCATATCGCGATGATAAAAATCGTCAGCCAGCAGGGTCTGCCACCGGTCAATGACATGGCTGATCACCGTGGTCGGAAAGGCCCACCCCGTCTCGTCCTGGAGCAGGATAGCGTCACGCTCCAGAAGGGCGCGCAGGCGCCGGGCGGCGAGCCGGTCCAAGGCCACAATGCCAATGCTGGTTGCGCCCTCGGCCAAGCGCGCACGCACCCAGTCTGCCCCGGCCTGCGCTTCATCTTCCAGATCGGTTGCGGCGTAGAGCGCAACGGCCCCGGCTAACGGGCTCACCGGCAGGCCTTCCGCCAGAGACCGGGCCCGGGCGCGCAGGGGCTCACTACCGGGCAGCGCTGGCCAGGCTGCCTGCCATGCCCGCTCGCGCTCCGGGAAACGCGGCGCCACCGGCAGGGTAAGCACCGCCACCCGTTCCGCCAACTGCCGTAAGGCCCGCTCTTCGAGTCCGGAAAGTCCGCTCAGGCCAAGCAAAAAAACCGGCGCAGCAACGCCCTGAATGCGCGCAGCCAAGCGTTGCGCATAAGCGCGTTGCGGCCCAGCGTCCAGACCTCGATCGGCACGCCAGAGCGCAAAGATCAGCGCCCCTTCCAGCGCCAAAGGCGTATTGCCGTAACGCCGCTCGATCGCCGTCAGTTGCGCCGCAAACTCCCCCGCCGAGGCCGGGGGATGCAAGTTGGCCGCGTCCAGCTCCTCAATCAAATCCAGCATGGATTGCGCCAACGCCCAGCGCGCCACCCCCGCCGGCAGCCAATCGTGGCCTTGCAAGGCCGCATACAGACGCGACAGACGCAGGCTTGCTGGCACGGGCGGCGGCGCCGCCAGATCGGCAACCCAATCCGGCAGGGTCAGACAACGCGGCGGAATAAAAACCGGGCTGACCGTCAGGGCCCGAAGGGCATCCAGAAAAGGCTGCTTGGCATGGTAATGCGGGATCAGCACGGTATAGCGCGAGAAATCGGGCGCCTCCCCCGCGGCCGTTTCCAGAAAAGTGCGCGCACTGTCAGTAAAACTGGAGCTCATGGCAGACATTCTGGCAGGCCGCTTCGGCTCGCGCTACAATACCCGAGTATTTTGATAAGGAATAAACATGGATATCCAAGATCGCATCCGCCAGCAAGTTGAAACCAACCCCGTCGTGCTTTACATGAAGGGCACGCCACAGTTTCCGCAATGCGGGTTTTCGTCGCGTGCCACCCAGATCCTCAAGGCCTGTGGCGTCAACGAGTATCTGGCCGTCAATGTCTTGACCGACGCCGAACTGCGCGAAGGCATCAAGGCCTTTTCCAGTTGGCCAACCATCCCGCAGCTCTACATCAAGGGCCAGTTCGTCGGCGGCTCGGACATCATGATGGAGCTCTATCAGAAGGGCGAGCTGCAAACGCTGCTGACGGCTTAATCGCCAGCGCGCTCCAGCCAAAAGTCTTGCCGCGAGGCCTCAAGCCTCGTTGAGGCGAGCCAGTTTGGCCTGAATCCGATCACCCTCGCCGGCCCGAAGCAGGCGGCTAACCGGGCCAGCCAAGTCACCAACATGACTCCGCAAGACCTGTTGCTTAACGCGTAGCAGGTGGGCCGGGTGCATGGAAAAACTGCGCAAGCCCATACCCAGCAGAAGCCGGGTCAGATGAGCATCACCCGCCATCTCACCACACACCGACACGGGGATCCCAAGTCGCTGCGCCACCCGCAGGGTATGCGAGATCAGGTGCAGGATGGCTGGATGCAACGGATCGTAGAGATGGGCCACACTATCGTCGGTCCGATCGATCGCCAAGGTGTACTGGATCAGATCGTTGGTCCCGATGGACAAGAAATCCAGCCGCTTGGCAAACCACTCAACGGCCAGCGCCGCAGCCGGAACCTCGATCATGCCCCCCACCGGAACCTCGGCGCGGAAGGGCACACCTTCATCGCGCAATTGCTGCTTGGCGGTCTCGATCAGGGCCAAGGCCTGGTCAAGCTCACTCAGGCTGGCAATCATGGGGATCAGGATGCGCGCGGAGCCGGTCTGGGCGGCGCGCAAAATCGCCCGGATCTGGGTCAGAAAAATCTGGGGCTCAGCCAAGCACAAACGAATCGCTCGCAGACCCAGCGCCGGGTTTTCACTCACCTGCGTCATCCAGGGCAGTGATTTATCCGCGCCCACATCCAGGGTCCGGATCACGACCGGACGATCCTGCATCGCCGCCAGCACCTGCCGATAGGCCTCGAACTGTTCGTCCTCACCCGGCGGCAGATCGCGGTTCATGTACAGAAATTCGGTACGGAACAGCCCTACCCCGGCGGCATTTTCCTCTCTGGCCTCTTCAACATCCTGAGGCAAGTCGATATTGGCCAGCAAATCAATGCTCTGCCCATCCAGCGTCTTCGACACACTGGTCTTGAGGCGGCGCAGTTTCTTCTGTTCCAGTCCCCAGGCGTGCTGACGCAGACGATATTCGTCCAGCGTATGCGCATCGGGATTGACCAGCAGCACGCCGGACATCCCATCGATGACCAACATATCGCCGTCCTGGACCAAGGCATGGGCATTGTGCAAGGCCATAACGGCCGGGATATTGAGACTGCGGGCGAGAATCGCCGTGTGCGAAGTCTGGCCGCCCAGATCGGTGACAAAACCCGCATACGCCTGCCGTTTGAACAACACCATGTCCGAGGGCGACAAATCATGCGCCACCAGAATGGTGGGCTCCTCCGCCTGTTTGCGCCCCCCTTTGGGTTCCTTGGCCGGGTGTCCCATCAACTCTTTGAGCAGCTTTTCAGCCACTTGCCGGACATCGTGCCAACGCTCGCGGAAATACGGGTCCTCAATCCCCTGGAATTGGGCAATCAAATGGCTGCTTTGCTGCGCCAGGGCCCATTCCGCGTTACAACCCAGTTCCAAGATCAGTTGCTTGGGCGCCTCACACAGCAACGAATCATCAAGGATCAGGCGATGCAGATCGAGAAAGGCCTGCAATTCAGAAGGAGCCCCTTCGGGAATATGCTGACCCAGGTCGGACAGCGCCAAGCGCACCGCCGCCACCGCCGCATCGAACCGCGCCACCTCGGCGGGGAGGTCAGTCTTGCGCAACTGGTAATGCGGCGCTTCTAACCGATCATGCGAAAAAACTTGCGCCAAACCAATGGCATAGCCGCTCGATACCCCAAGGCCATGTAAAGCCAGCGTCATCGGCCCATCTCCACTCTCACGCCTCCTCACCAAAACGGTCGGCAAAGAGCTGCGCCAGCGCGGTTAAAGCAGCCGCCTCGTCCACACCGCGCACCTCGACCTTTACCGTGGTGCCTTGGGCGGCCGCCAACATCATGACGCCCATAATGCTCTTGCCATTCACGCGTCGGCCATTGCGGGTCAGCCAAACCTCAGACTTGAAACTGGAGGCCAGATGGGTCAACTTGGCCGAAGCGCGCGCATGCAAACCCAGTCGATTAATGACCGTGATGTCCTGATCAAGCATGGGCGCCGCACTCCCCAGCCAGACGGAACACCCCCTCACGCGCGCCATGTTCGGCCCGCGCCGCCAGGTCTTCCAAGTTAGCGCGATCGCGATAAGTCAGCGTCTTGAGGAGCATGGGCACATTCACACCCACCACAACCTCAACCCGCCCCGGCGCCAGCAAGCGACAAACGGTATTGCACGGGGTGGCGCCATAGATATCGGACAGAATCAGCACGCCATCGCCCTGATCGACGCGATCTAGCATGGCCTGAGCCTCATCCCGCATCAGGCCCGCATCCGGGAAAGCGGTCAGATCCAGAGCCTCAAGCTGTTCCGGCCGACGGCCCAGTACATAGGTCGCACAGTCGATGAGCGAGGCGCCAAGTGATCCGTGCGCAACAACAAGCAGTCCAATCATGGACATTCCGTGTAAAACTGAATGGCGGCCATTCTACTCCAGAGGCCCTTGTGAAAAACGGGTGGATTAGCAATAACTTAAATTGAGACGAACGCCGCGCTAGGCTAGAATCCAGACTCTGTTTCCCCGGCCCCTACCATGAGCGCCACCCACAGCCCCTCTCGCATCCGCGAGATCCCTTACAACTACACCTCGTTTTCCGACCGCGAGATCATCCTGCGCCTGCTCGGCGCCGAAGGCTGGCGGTTAATCGAGGCGTTGCGGGCGGGACGCCGAACGGGGCGCTCGGCGCGCATGTTGTTTGAGGTCCTGGGCGATATCTGGGTCGTTACCCGCAATCCCTATCTGCAGGACGATTTACTGGCCAACACCAAGCGCCGCGACCTGCTGGTCAGTGCCCTGCGCCACCGCCTCGGCGAGGTCGAGAAACGCCGCCAGGGTAACGCCCTGGTCGCCGAACTCCTTACCCTGGCGTATCAAGCGGTTGCGGCCTTCGCGGCCGAATTCAACGCCACCGCCCAGCTCCGCCACGACCTGGCCCGCCAATTGGCCCGCCACACCCAGCGCGACAACATTGCCTTCGATGGCCATGCCCGCGTCACCCATGTCACCGACGCCACCGACTGGCGGGTCGAATATCCCTTCGCGGTTCTTTACCCGGATCACGAAGACGAAATCCCGGCCCTGGTTGCCGACTGTATCGCCCTCGGCTGCACCATCATCCCGCGCGGCGGTGGCACCGGCTATACCGGCGGCGCCATCCCGCTGACGCGCCGTGCCGTTGTCATCAACACCGAAAAACTTGATCGCTACGACCCCATTGAACAACGCCTCCTGCCCGGCCACAGCACACCGACCGCGGTGATTCGCTGTGGAGCCGGCGTAGTCACCCGGCGCGTCATGCAGGCGGCCGAGGCGGCTGGGCTGGCCTTCGCCGTTGACCCCACCTCGGCTGACGCTTCCTGCATCGGCGGCAATGTGGCCATGAACGCGGGCGGCAAAAAAGCGGTCTTGTGGGGCACCGCCGTCGACAACCTAGTGTCTTGGAAGATGGTCACCCCCAATGCCGACTGGCTGGAGGTCACCCGCCTCGATCACAATCTGGGCAAGATCCACGACATTGCAGTGGCACGCTTCGAACTGCGCCGCTATCACGCCGATGGGCGCGCCAGGGGCGAACCCGAGATCCTCGAGATTCCCGGCGCCACTTTCCGCAAGACAGGGCTGGGCAAAGATGTCACCAACAAGGTGCTGGGCGGCCTGCCAGGCATTCAGAAAGAAGGTTGCGATGGCCTGATTACCCAGGCCACCTTCATCCTGCATCGTCTGCCGGCGCAGCAACGCACGGTGTGCCTGGAATTTTTTGGTTCCTCCCACGATGCCGTGCCCGCCATCGTCGAGATCAAGCGCTATCTCGAGAGCAAACCCGGCGGGGTTTTGCTGGCCGGACTGGAACACCTCGACGCCCGCTATGTAAAAGCCGTGGGTTACGCCACCAAAGCCCATCGCACCGCGCGACCCAACATGGTGCTGCTGGCCGACCTGGCCTGCGACGATGACCGCGCCGTAGGCGAGGCCGCCTCGCACATTGTGCGCCTGGCCAATGCCCGGGGCGGCGAGGGTTTCATTGCCATCAGCCCGGAGGCGCGCAAGAAATTCTGGCTCGACCGCGCCCGAACCGCCGCGATTGCCACGCACACCAACGCCTTCAAAATCAACGAGGATGTGGTCATCCCCCTTGACCGTCTGGCCGATTACAGCGACGGCGTGGAAAAAATCAACATTGAGCTGTCCATTCAAAACAAGCTTGAACTCCTGGACGCTCTGGAGATTTTTCTGCGCGCCCCGCTGCCCCTGATCGAGGACGATGAGGAAGAGGCGGCCAGCCCGGCGAGCCATGCCCCCGACCACCCGACGAACAACGAACTCACCGACGAGCGGCGTGATCGCGCCCTGGCCCTCCTCCAGGCCGTGCGTCTGCGCTGGACCGACCTGTTACAGCGCATTCATGAAGACCCCGTGTTCCGCGCCCTGCAATCACGCCAGGAGACCGTCTCATGGAAGCGCGAGGTTCGTGCCGAACTGCGCCGCATCTTTACCGGCCGCGAATTCTCCCGCGTCCTGCTTGGTGCCGAGGCCGTTCATCAAAAAGTCCTTAAGGGCCGGGTCTTTGTCGCCCTGCACATGCACGCCGGCGACGGCAATGTACACACCAATGTGCCGGTCAATTCCGACAACTACGCCATGCTCAAGGCGGCCAATGCGGCGGTCGATCGCATCATGCACCTCGCCCAGGATCTGGGCGGCGTGATCTCAGGCGAGCACGGCATTGGTATCACCAAGGTCGAATACCTCTCGCCCGAAGCCCTGGCCGAGTTTGCCGATTACCGCGCCAAGGTCGATCCCGAGCAACACTTCAACCGCGGCAAACTGCAGGCGGGCGCCGACCTGACCAATGCCTATACGCCCTCGTTCTCGCTGCTCGAGACCGAATCGCTGATCATGGAGCAATCCGAAATCGGCGCCATCGCCGATTCAGTCAAGGACTGCCTGCGTTGCGGCAAATGCAAACCGGTGTGTAACACCCATGTGCCCCGCGCCAACCTGCTCTACTCGCCGCGCGACAAAATTCTCTCGACCTCGCTCCTGATCGAGGCCTTCCTCTACGAAGAGCAAACCCGGCGCGGCATCTCGATCAAACACTTCGACGCCTTCAACGATGTCGCCGACCATTGCACGGTCTGTCACAAGTGCAAGAATCCCTGCCCGGTCAACATCGATTTCGGCGATGTCTCGATGGCCATGCGCCATTTATTGAAACAGTTGGGCAAAAAACGCTTCTCGCCCGGCACCGCCCTGGCCCAGTTTTTCCTTAACGCCACCGATCCGGATGTCATCCGCTGGACCCGCAAGCTGGCCATCGAATGGGGCTACAAGGCACAACGGCTTGGCCACCAGTTTGTTCGCTACCTTGGGCTGGGAGCTCCGCAGCTCAAGCAGCCCGCCGCCACCAGCCACCCGCAAGCGGTCCGTGAGCAGGTCATTCATTTTCTCAACCGGCCTCTCACCGACAAGCTCCCCAAGCAGACCGGCCGTGCCCTCCTTGGTCTGGAAGACGCCCGCATCGTTCCCATCATCCGCGACCCGGCCCGCTCGACCGAGGACTCCGATGCCGTATTCTATTTCCCCGGCTGCGGATCGGAACGGCTGTTCTCGCAGGTTGGTCTCGCCACTCAGGCCATGCTCTACCATGTGGGCGCGCAAGTCATTCTGCCGCCGGGCTATCTGTGCTGCGGCTATCCGCAGATTGCCGTGGGCGACTCGGAAAAAGGCGAATCCATCACCACGGCCAACCGCGTGCTCTTTCATCGCGTAGCCAACACCCTGAATTATCTCGACATCAAAACCGTGCTGGTGTCCTGCGGCACCTGCATGGACCAATTGCTCAAGTACCAGTTCGAGCGCATCTTCCCCGGCTGCCGACTGCTCGATATTCACGAATACCTGGCCGAGCGCGGCGTCTCGCTCGAAGGCGTGACTGGCACGCGTTACATGTATCACGAGCCCTGCCACACGCCGATGAAAACCCGCTCTGGCGTGCAAGTGGCGCAACAATTACTCGCCGCGCCCGTGGCCTTGTCCGAACGCTGCTGTGGCGAAGCTGGTACCTTTGCCGCCGCCCGCCCGGACATTGCCACGCAGGTGCGGTTCCGCAAACAGGAAGAAATCGATCGCGTCGCCGCCAGCCTGCCGGAGGGCGATGGGCCGGTGAAACTGCTCACCTCCTGCCCGTCCTGCCTCCAAGGCCTCGCCCGCTATGAAGAATCGAGCGGGATCGACGCCGACTACATCGTGGTTGAGCTGGCCCGCCATATCCTCGGCCAGGACTGGCTCAATGACTATCTGGCCAAGGCTAACAACGGCGGGATCGAAAAGGTCCTGCTGTGACTAAGTACGCATGAGTGAGTGCGTACTCTGCGCGACAGACGCCAGCACCGTGCTGTGGCGCGATGCGTTCTGTCGCGTCATCTGGGTCGATGAGCCGGCCTATCCGGGGTTTTGCCGAGTCATCCTGGGCGCCCATGTCAGCGAGATGACCGACCTGCCTCCGGCCGCTCGGCAACGCCTGATGGCGGTCGTGTTTGCGGTCGAAGCCGCCGTTCGGGAGGTCTGTCGACCGGACAAAATCAACCTCGCCAGTCTGGGCAATAGGGTGCCGCATGTGCACTGGCATGTGATTCCGCGCTGGGCCAATGACCGCTGTTTTCCGGACGCTATTTGGGCCCCGGCTCAGCGCGCAGGGACACCGCCCCAGCGGGAACATCTCAAGCCACTGCTGGCGACGCAGCTAGCGGCGCGGCTGGGTCAATCGTTGCCGGGGTAAAACGCTCAGCCGGGAAGATGGCCGAAAACCGGCTACCCCGACCCACCGCACTCTCAACCTGCAAGCGCGCCTGATGCCGCAACAGGACTCGCTTGACGATAGCCAGCCCCAGACCCGTCCCACCGCTGCCGCGCGAGCGGCCCTTGTCCACGCGATAAAAGCGCTCTGTCAGGCGCGGCAGGTGCTGCGCCTCAATCCCTTCGCCCGTGTCTCTGACCGAAAAGCGCAGGCCCCCACTCGCCGTAATGTCCCAACTGAGGGCGATTTCGCCACTCACCGGGGTATAACGAACCGCGTTGGAGACCAAGTTCATGCACGCGCTGTAAATTTCCGCATGGCTGCCGCGCAGGGCGCCTTCTGTATCGAGGTCCAGAGTAATCAGATGGCGGCCGCGCGATAGCGAAAGCGCATCCCCCCGCAGCTGCTGACTTAAGCTGGCAATGTCTATTTCGGTCTCGCCCAGATCCGGATCCGCCTCCAGGCGGGCGAGGATCAGAAGATCATCAATCAACCCACGAATGCGGTCCGACTGTTCCTGCATCAAGCCAATCTGGGCCTTGAACTGCTGCGGATCGGGAGATTCCATGTCGGCAAAGGCCTCCAGAAATCCGACAATGACCGTAATCGGCGTCCGCAACTCGTGCGAGACATTGGCGATAAAGTCGCGGCGCATCTCGTCCACCCGAATCAGCTCGGTGATATCGTGCGAAAGCAGCATGCGTCGCCCGTTGGGCAAAGCTGCCAATTGCAGGGACAGGGTTCGATCCGGTGCGGCGGGCGAGGCCATGGCCAGGGTTTCCTGGGCAGCACCGCGGCCCAGCCATTCCAGCAGCCGTTTCTCGCGCAACAGGTAGTTGAAGTACTGGCCGCGATCGCGTTCGGGCGAGAGGCCAAAATGGCGTTGCGCCGACGGATTGAGCCACACAATGCGACGGTCCGGATCGAGAATCACCACGCCCTCCGGCAATGCCCCAGCGACCTGAAACATCTCCTGGCGCTCTTCGACCGCGTGCTGGCTGAGCGACATATTTTTCTGGTAGTCCCGCTGGACCAAATAAAAGACTTCGCCCCAGTGCCCGTTAGTCGTCGGCAAGGGCACGCGTTTATCGTCCGGGACATGGCCCCCTTGCTCATCCAGCCATGTCAACAAGCGCTGCAACTGGCGTTGATGAAAGACAATGATGGCCAACAGCCCCAGGCAAAAAACCACCCAGCCCGCACGCGCGCCAGCCAGCGCGGCCGCAATGCCGGCAAAAAAGGCCAAGGCCGCCAGCATGGTCAGAGACCGCCACCAATATTCGAGCATGAGAAAGGGCTTAACAGCGGAAAGGTTGGCGCGATTCTACCCTGACGGGTTGCTGACAATCACCCACGGCAAACCTTCGCATAAAAAGATTCCCGTTCGTGGCAAGGCCGCCTACTGCACCGACAAACGGTAACCCGCACCGCGCACAGTCTGGATCAAACCCGCATGACCCGAAGGCTCAAGCGCACCGCGCAAACGCCGGATATGCACATCCACCGTGCGCTCCTCAACGAAGACATGGTCGCCCCAGACATGATCGAGCAACTGGGAGCGCGAATACACCCGTTCGGCATGCGTCATGAAGAAATGCAGCAATCGAAACTCCGTCGGTCCGAGTTCAATCAACAGCTCGTTTCCCGTCACCCGATGTCCCACCGGATCGAGCCGCAACGACCCAATCTCGACCGGCGTTTCCATCATCTGCGGGGCACGCCGCCGCAACACGGCCTTGATCCGGGCCAACAGCTCGCGCGGCGAAAACGGCTTGGAGAGATAATCATCAGCGCCCGAGTCCAGGCCCAGAATCTTGTCGCGCTCCTCGACCCGAGCCGTCAGCATAATGATTGGCAGGTCCTTCAAGCGGCTGTCGGCACGGACCCGGCGCGTCAGATCAATGCCGCTCATTCCGGGCAGCATCCAGTCCACCAGCAGCACATCCGGCATCACCTCGCGCAACATCGCCCACGCGTGTTCCGCATCGCCCGCGATCAGGGTGTCGTGGCCATTTTGATTCAGATTGAAACGCAGCACCTCCTGGATGCCCGGCTCATCTTCAACAATTAATATCGTCGCACCCATAGCCCGTCCCACACAAAATAAGCTTAATCATATGACGCCTTGATGACATTTGTATGACAGCGCCAGGTCGTGGGCTGCCACAGGAAACATTAGCGCCTGACGAGAGCGGGGCGGGGCGCTACAATCGCCCCATCCTCATGCCCATACCCCTAATCATGTCTCTACCCAGCGTGTCTTCCCAGCTTAAAGCCCAGATCCTTGCCGAGGCCCTGCCTTACATCCAGCGCTTCTGGGACAAGACCGTGGTCATCAAGTACGGCGGCAATGCCATGACCGACCCGGTGCTGAAGGCCGCCTTCGCACGCGATGTCGTGTTGCTCAAGCTGGTCGGTCTTAACCCCGTGGTCGTACACGGGGGCGGCCCGCAGATCGAGGAAATGCTGCAACGGGTGGGCAAAAAAGGGGAGTTCATCCAGGGTATGCGTGTCACCGATGCCGAGACCATGCAACTGGTCGAAATGGTCCTGGGCGGCCAGGTCAACAAGGAGATCGTCCACCTTATCAATCAGGCCGGTGGCAAGGCCGTGGGCCTCACCGGCAAGGATGGCGCCTTTATCCGCGCCCGCCGGTTGATGATGGAGTCGAAGGACCGGCCCGGCGACCTGATCGACATCGGCCAGGTTGGCGAGGTCACCCAGATCGACCCGAGCCTGATCGCCTTCCTGGATTCCGGCGACTTCATCCCGGTCATCGCGCCGATCGGCATTGGTGACAGTGGCGAGACCTACAACATCAATGCCGATGTGATCGCCGGCAAGCTGGCCGAGGTGCTGAAGGCCGACAAGCTCGTCCTGCTCACCAACACCCCGGGCGTGCTGGACAAGGATGGTCAGCTGTTGACCGGTCTGACCCCGAAGGGTATCGATGAACTCGTCGCCGACGGCACCCTGTCGGGTGGCATGCTGCCCAAGATCGGCTCCGCGCTCGACGCCGCCCGCAACGGCGTGAAGGCGGTGCACATCATCGACGGCCGTGTCGAACACGCCCTTTTGCTCGAGATCCTCACTGACGAAGGC
>SXGT01262927.1_pt1 | contig 13193 bp, 18 predicted proteins | sample 3176221 | NCBI WGS metagenome assembly SXGT01 (sample SAMN11356862, study PRJNA531348) | freshwater metagenome | isolation source: freshwater sample F1-120 | place: China: Fuxian Lake, Yuxi | collected 2017-12-25
GCGAGCTCGACGCGGCCGGCCAGGTCGACGACGAACCGCGCGCCGTCTTCCTCGCCGGCCGCTCGCCGGTCGGCGTGGGCTCCGAGATCGTGCGCAGCTACCCGACGAGCGTGGCCATCGCGCCGCGCGGCGACGTGGCGGTGGTCACGATGGAGTCGTCGGCGACGGCGGTGTTGTTGTCGCTTTCCACGCTCGCCCCGGCCGAAGAAGTCGCCGACACGGGCGGGTTCGGCGCCGCACCGCGTGACCAGGGCTTCGCCACCCCGGTGGCGGTGTACTTCTCCACCAACGCGGGCCCCAACGGTGCGGTCTTCCTCGACGACGACACCGCGTGGGTGTCGAGCTTCCTCGACCATTCGCTGCGTGAGCTCGACGTGGCCGAGGGCCGGCGCCGCGTGAACGTGCTCCTGGCCGACTCCGGCACCGACCTGCAAGAGAAGATGGAGGGCGGCGCGAGCGTCGACGGGGTCACCCTCGCGCTCGACCCCGAGCTCGAGCTCGGGCGCACCCTGTTCTTCTCGGCGGTCAACGACAAGATGGCCGCCGACGGCGCCGGGGTGTCGTGCTCCACCTGCCACCACGAGGGCCGCAACGACGGCGTCACGTGGTCGTTCGCCGACTCCGTGCGGCAAACGCCGACGCTCGCCGCGGTCGTCGCCGACACCGCGCCGTACACCTGGATGTCGGAGGTCGACACCGTGGCCGCCGAGGCGATGCTCACCAGCCAGGGCCGCATGGGCGGGCAGGGCATCACCGCGAGCGACGCCCTGGCCATCCAGGCCTTCATCCTCGACATCCCCCAGGTCGACGTGCACGCGCGCGGCCAGGTCGACGACGCGGTGGCCCGTGGCCAGGCGCTCTTCGAAGACCCGGCCGTGGGCTGCGCGGAGTGCCACCCGGCGCCGCTGTACACCGACAACGATCACCACGACCTGTACGGCCTTTCGGGCGTCAACACGCCGTCGTTGGTCGGCATCGCGTCGAGCGGCCCGTACCTGCACAACGGCTCGGCCGCGTCGCTGCGCGAGGTGCTCGACTCCGCCCTCAACGGCGAGATGGGGTACACCGGGGAGCTCAGCGAGGCCCAGAAGGACGACCTCGTCGCCTTCTTGTCCACGTTGTAGTCGGCGCGCGGCGCCGCCCAGCCCCGGCCGCCTTCAGGCCGGTTGCGCGGCGCCGCCCTCGTGTTTCACTGCGTCCTGGTACACCACCAGGGCCACCGTCAACAGCGCCGTCTCGCGCAGGAGACTCAGGGGCGCCTGCAGGATGGTCCAGCCGGTCTCGATCCACGACGGGGTGCGTACGAGCGCCGTCATCAGCCGCACCGGCGCGTCCGGGTCGGTCGGGTCGAGCGCCAGGAGCGCACCGAGCACGGCGTCGAGGTCTGGCCCGGGCAGAAAGAGCGCACCGAGCGTGTAGACGGCGGTGGACGCCATCGCGAAGACCAGCAGGATGACCGTGCTGGCCCCGGCGAGCGACCAGCCCGGCTGGGGACCGCGGCCGCCGCCGATCCGCAGGTTGCCGAGGGCGTGGGAGCGCCCGAACGCCCCGAGCCCGGAGCCCGCTTCGTAGGCGTCGGGGATGGCGAGGCCGTAGGGCACGAACAGGATGCAGCCGCCGATGAACCAGAGGCGGGTGGCGGTGGTGTACAGGATCGAGGAGAACAACCAGCTCACCTGGAGTCGCCACGCCAGCGTGCGCTTCAGGCCGGCGACGATCGACACCTCGCGGCCCGCCGCGAGGTCGGCCAGCACGATGTAGAGCACCACGAGCGCCACGAGCTCCACGATGAGCTGCACCAGCACCACCACGAGGGTGAGGATGAGCCCCCCCATGAGCGCGTTGGGATCGAGCCCGCCGTAGCGCGCGGTCAGCATCGGCAGGTAGTCGGGAATCCACCGTTCGACGAGCGCACCCGGGAGCGCCGAGAGCCAGCCGAGACCCAGGGCGACCGGCAACCACGCCATCGCCTGCCGGGTGAGGAGCGAGAAGGTGGCGTCGAGCGCGCGGGTGACGCTGCTGGCAGGTCCGTCCATCCGCCGGCCCTATCTGGCCGGGCTCCCGCCGGATAGCAGCCGCGCGTGGACGTGACGTGGCGTGGCACCCTCCCGTACCGGCAGGCCTGGGCCGAGCAGGTTCAGTACCGGGAGGAGGTGATCGCCGGGCGCGCGGGGCCGGCGTTGTGGCTCCTGGAGCATCCGCCCGTCATCACCACCGGGCGGCGGGACGCGGCGGTGGACGAGGTGCGGGTGCGCGAGGCCGGCTTCGAACTGTGCCGCACCGAGCGGGGCGGCCTCGCGACGTGTCACGAGCCCGGGCAGCTCGTCGGGTACGTGTTCGTCGACGTGAGCGCGGGCGGGATCCGTGCCCTCGTCGCGGCGCTGGAGCGGGGGATCGCGGCGTGGCTCGAGGGCGTCGGGGTGCGCGCGGGGCCGCGGAGCGGCCACCCCGGCGTGTGGGTCGGCACCGACAAGGTGTGCGCGCTCGGCCTGCACGTACACCGTGGGGTCACGATGCACGGGTTCGCCCTGAACCTCGTCAACGACCTCCGGGGCTTCGGGCTCATCACGCCGTGCGGGATCCTCGACGGGGGCGTCACCACCGTGGCGCGGCTCGTCGTCGGCGCGCCGACACCAGCCGAGGCGGCGCCGGGAGTGGGGCGCGCGGTCGCCGCCTCGGTGGGCCGATTCCGCCTTGACAGCCCAGGGGTGCACGGGTAGAAGGGTGCCCGCTCGATGGCACGTAGCTCAGCGGAAGAGCACCGCCCTGACACGGCGGGGGTCGTGGGTTCAAATCCCTCCGTGCCAACCATCCCTCTTCTCAATACCCACGCGGAGACTATTTGCGCGGACCCATGCGGCGTGATGCCCTCCAGTCCCCCCCTGAACGGAACGAACCCCGGGTCAACGAACGGATCCGGGTGCCCCGCGTCCTGGTGATCGACGACGCCGGCGAAAAGCTCGGCGAGATGGACACCAGCGAAGCGATGCAGCTCGCCCGTGAACGTGGGATGGACCTGGTGGAAGTGGCACCGACGGCGCGGCCGCCGGTCTGCCGCATCGCGGACTTCGGCAAGCTCAAGTACGAACGCAAAAAGCGGGAGGCGGAAGCCCGTCGCAACCAGGTCATCGTCGAGATCAAGGAGATCAAGCTCCGTCCCAAGACGGACGATCACGACTTCGACGTGAAGCTGCGCGCGGTGGAACGTTTCCTCGCAGAAGGCGACAAGGTCAAGGTCACGGTGCGCTTCCGCGGTCGCGAGATCGCGCACCGGGACATCGGCGAGGAGCAGTGCCGCCGCCTGGCGGAGCGCCTCGGCGCGACCGCGGTGGTCGAACAGCCCCCGCGGATGGACGGCAAGCAGATGTTCATGCTGCTCGCCCCCGGCAAGAAGAAAGTCTAGGAGTTCCCATGCCCAAGATGAAGACCAACCGGGCCGCCGCCAAGCGGTTCAGCAAGACCGGCACCGGCAAGATCAAGTACAAGAAGCGCGGCCTGCGTCACTGCCTCGAGCACAAGTCGAAGGACGCCAAGCGCGGCCTCCGCAAGGCCGGGTACATCGACGCGACCAACCACCTCCAGGTGGCGGCGCTCATCCCCTACAAGTAGTCCCCGACTACCCGACCCCGCCGTCACCGCAGTTCTGCTGGGAAGCGGCACCCCCCAAGAGGAGTCTCCATGGCACGCATCAAGCGCGCAGCAATTTCCCGCGTTCGCAAGAACCGTCTCTACAAGCGCGTCAAGGGCTTCTTCATCGGCCGGCAGCGTCTGCGCCAGGCGATGGAGCACAGCGACCGCGCGAAGCGGTTCGCGTTCGCCGGCCGCAAGCAGAAGAAGCGCCACTTCCGCGGCCTGTGGATCAGCCGCATCAACGCGGCCCTCGCGCCGAAGGGCCTGTCGTACAGCCGCTTCATCGCGAGCCTGCACAAGGCCAACGTCGCGCTCGACCGCAAGATCCTCGCCGACCTCGCGCTGAACGACCCCGCGGGCTTCGACGCGGTCGTGGCGCGGGTGCAGGCGGCGGGCTGATCGTGGCCTGGTTCGCGCTCGCCCTCCTCGCTTGCGAGGAGGACACCGCGACCACCTACGCCCAGTACAACGCCGAGAGCGAGAGCGTGACGATCTCCGTGGGGAGCGCCGAGCTTCTCCCGGCGGTCTCCGCCACGCTCCACAGCTCCTCGGGCGAGCTCGAGGTCGGCGTCGCCTCGATCGACCCGGGGGGTGGCCCGGTGGGTACGCTCCACACGGTGTACGTCAGCGTCGCCGAAACCTACGCACCCGACGTCGACCGCGTCTCGGTGCGCTTCGACTCGGGCGACCGCGGCGAGGACGAGTACGACCTCGACGCCGACAGCGCGGGCACGGGCATCTTCACGCTGGAGCTCAACACGGCGGGCGAAGAGGGCGAGGTCCGCGAGGACACGGCGACCTTCCGGCTGTGGACGGTGAGCGAGGGCGACAGTGCCGAGTGAGCCGCGCCCGAGCCTTCGCGCCCCCACGCTGACCAAGGCCCGCCTGGTCGACGAGCTGCGGGATGCCACGGGCCTGCCCCGTCAGGACGCGTCCGCGCTGCTCGAGGGCCTGCTCGAGTCGATGAAGGAGGCGCTCGAGGCTGGCGAGACCGTGAAGATCAGCGGCTTCGGCAACCTCGTGGTGCGCAGCAAGCGTGCCCGTCGCGGTCGTAATCCCGCGTCCGGAGAGGCGATCACGCTCCCCGGGCGGCGGGTGCTCACGTTCAAGCCGTCGCGGGTCCTCCGGGACGCGCTGCAGGACCCCGAGTCGCGCTGAGCGCAGGAGGTCGCCGTGGCCGACACGGTCCCCGACAAGCTCTTCTTCCGCATCGGCGAGGTCGCGGACCTCGTCGGGGTCGAGCCGCATGTGCTCCGCTACTGGGAGACCGAGTTCAAGCTGCGGCCGCAGCGCTCCACCGCGGGGCAGCGACTGTACCGGCGGCAGGAGGTCATGAAGTTCCTCCGCGTGCGGCAGCTCCTGCATCAGGAGGGCTACACCATCGCCGGCGCCCGCAAAGCGCTCGCCGAGGCGGCTGGGGAGGCGCCGCCGCGCCCGCAGGTGGGCGTCGAGATGGACGCCCTGCGGGAGACCCTGAAGCGGGTGCGCAAGCTGCGGGCCGAGATCGTCGCCTTGGCGGGGGAAGTGCGGTCCTGAGCGGTCGGGCGCGGCCCCGCGGCCTTGACCGGGGGCAAACGCGTGGATAGACCCTGCGGCGTTCGGGGTATAGCTCAGTCTGGTAGAGCGCTTGAATGGGGTTCAAGAGGTCGCACGTTCGAATCGTGTTACCCCGACCAATGATCTGAAGGCCCGTCAGAATCGCGAGATTCGGCGGGCCTTCCTCGTTTTTCAGTGTTCGACTGTGGCGGTTGGCCCACTTGGCTCGCCGCCGTGATCCAGGTTGAACCATCGTTCCGCGGTTCGAATCCGGTCAGGACCGCCGCGGTGCGTGGGGGTCTCAAGGGCGAAGCGCCATCGCGGCCCAGGCCACGCCTACCGCCACCGCCACGCTGCCAGAGGCGACGCGCGCCTTTCGCTGCCACTCCTCCGGAGCGCGGGCGCCCACGCGCCGGCACACCCACCCCATCGTCGCCATCGCCCCAGCGGCGCCGACGACGAAGGCGGCCAGCCACCCGAGCGCGCTCGAAGTGGGGAGCGCAAGGGCGGACACGACCACGACGACGTGCGCCCCACCCGCGACGCCGTGGAGGGTGCCGATCCCGAGCGCGGCTCCAGCGTGGCCCTCGCGCGCCGGCCGCTGGGCGCGGGCCACGGCCCAGAGCCCGGTGCCCACAAGGACCAGCCCGATGAGTGCCTCCGCGCCCGCACCCAGGGCGTCGAGGTCGAGTTCGGCTCGCAAGACCAGCGCGACCGCCGACAAGGCGACTGTACCGAGCCCGTGGCCGAGTCCCCAGGACAGCCCGATTCGTGGGCCACGGTCCGGTGCCTCCGAGGCGAGCGGTAGCACCGCCGCGAGGTGGTCCGCCCCCGAGAGGGCGTGCGTCGCCCCCGCGGTGAGCCCAGCGAGCGCGGGCAGGATCATAGGTCGACCTGGCAGTGGCCCTCGCCATCGACGTGGCCGAGAGTCTGGGTCAGGAAGGACACGAACTCCCCGAGGGTGCCCACCTCGCTGTACTGGCCGACCGCGTAGCCGAGCGTGGCGACGCTGACCGCGTTGAGTTCGTCCTGGGTGATGACGCCGTCTCCGTCCGCGTCGGCGTCGAAGATGGCTTGCCCGCGCACCAGCGCGTCTGGGTTCTCCAGGCCGTCGTAGAACAGGTGGTCGCCGTGGATCGTGAGCTGCGTGGACGCCTCGCCCCCCGCGGGGATGGTGAGGTCGGACGGCTCGCAGAGGTAGGTCGTGGCGGTCGTGAAGCTCCAGTCAAGGGTCTTCGACGCGCCGCCGCAGGTGAGCGTTCCCGCCACCTCGACGGAGGCGCCGTCGTCTGCCGAGACCACGAAGCGCGCCGTGCTGTAGTGCGTCGCCGGCACGGCTACGTTGCCCACAGCCTGAGGTCCGGGATCGGTCATCTCGAAGCGCCCGCCCGCGATGCTTCCAGCGACCTCCCCGTCGCCGTCCAGGAGCGCCACATCCAAGACGGCGACCTCGAAGCGGTCGTAGACCACGGAGCAGCCATCCTCGAAGACCGAAGCCGGGATCTCCTGCTCGCTGTAGTCCTCGCCCCAGGTCTCGACGTCCCAGTCGCCGGTTCCGCCACAGGCCGCGAGGAAGGGAAGAAGCACGATGGAACGCATGGTCAGTTCTCCAGGGTCAGGGTGAAGGTCGGAGTGGCGACCACGCCGAAGACGACGGTGTTCGCGAGCGCGCCGTCCGCCTGGGTCAGCACGCCGTCGCCGTCTGCATCCGTGGTGGTCCAGTCCACGAAGGACAAGGCGTGAGCCAGGTCCACGCCGAGTGTGAGTCCCGAGGGTGGCGCGTCGGCGTCGAGCGCCGCCGTGAACGGGATCCCGGTGATCTCCTGGTCGGGCTCTACCACGAAGCGGAATGCCACCTCGCCGGCGCCCGTTGTGGCGGTGCCTTCCAGCGTGACGGCCGGAATCGGCTCGACGTTCACGCGCCCGGTCGCGTAGCTGCCCTCGTAGCAGCTTGCGTCGCCCAACTCGGCCGGCGGCCCGAGAAGGTCGAGCACGAGGCGAGCGCGATGGGGACCGCCAGCCAGCCACCCAGGTCGGACTGCGCCGCCGAGAGCGCGTTTCGCTCCTCCCACACGGACCCGTCGATGTCGACCCCGGCGTCCGACTGCTCCAGGAGGTCCAGCCGGGCCTGGAGGCCGGCGTTCAGGCTGATCCGGGTCCACGGCAGGCAGAACGCCCGAGCCGTCACGCCGAAACTGCCCGCCCCCTACCGCTGGAGCGTGCCGTCCCCGTGCTCCGCGTCGAAGTACCAGCCCGTGAAGTTCTGCTGCAGCGACAGCGCGCGGTAGCCGGCCCACGCCGTCACCCGGCCCACCCGGCGCGCGTCGCCGCCCCAGACGGACGCTGCCCCCAGCACGCGGGTGGAGTGCCCGCCGCCTGAGCCCGGGTAGACGTCGTAGAAGCCGACCTCGCCCGTCGCGAGGTCGTCCTCCCGCAGCACGCCGGGGGAGGAGAACACGCCGTCGTAGGCGAGCACCCAGGCGCGAGCCTGCGCCGCGCCGAGGCTGCCCTCGACGCCGGCCCCGGCGCGAGCTTGGCGCCAGTCACGGGACATGCCGACGCCGCGCCCGAGGTCGATGTCGGCCGCCGCGAAGGTGCCGCTCGGCGCCGAGGCCGGGCGCCACGCCACCGCGGCCTCCCCGCTCAGATCGGTGCCGCCGCCGAGGGCCACGACGCCGCCCGGCTCGTCCAGCCCGAGGGAGAAGGAGGCCGAGCCGGCGACGGCGAAGTCCCCAGCGTCCGGTTGCCATGCGCCCGGGTGGAGCTCGACGGACTGGACGAGGGCGGTCGGGATGAAGTGGAGATCGAGGTAGCCGTGGGCGTGGACGTTCGACAGCTCGTTGAGCGGGACGTCCTCGAGGTCGACCGCGAGATCCGCCCCATGCACCGCGTCGAAGCCGCGAAGGAAGTACTGGTATGCCTTCCCGTGCCCGCCGTGCGCCGACTGGTGGAGCCCCGGCATCGCGCGGAGCAGGTCGTCGGTGGAGCGCGCCGGCATCGCCTCTACGGCCGCGCGGTTGAGCGTGCGCTCGGTGGCGGCCTCCTTCGGGCGGCTCGCCTCGATGACGATCTCCTCGCCTGCGTCGTCGTCCTCCGGCTCGCCCCCCTCGTCGTCTCGTGTGCTGGCGGGCTCATCCTCGCTTTCGTCGACAGAACCCGGCACCGGCTCCGCGGCCGCCGTCGACCGCGCGAATAGGGCGAGCCACAGGACCACGTCAGGGGCGCTCGCAGGAGATCACGAGCGTGCCGTGCAGCACCCCCTTCATGCCGAGGACGTGGCCAGCGTAGTGCTGGAGCTCGCTCCGGTGGCCGCGGAGCGCCGACACCTCCATGCAGGTGTCGTGGTCCAGGTGGACATGCATCGTGGACAGCACAATTTCGTGGTGGTCGTGGGCGACCTCGACGAGTCGGTCCGAGAGCGCCCGCTGGCGGTGGTCGTACACCAGCGTCAGGCTCCCCGCGACGTGCACGTCCGGGCCGGTCTCCTCGATCAGGCGTGCGCGGATGAGGTCGCGCACGGCCTCCGAGCGGTTCGCGTGCCCGTGGGCGGCGATGTGCTCGTCGAGCCGCTGGAGCAGCTCGGGCTCGATGGTGATGCTGATGCGCTCGTACTCAGGCACGGTATTACTCCGCGCCTTGGAGTGTTACGCGACCGCGTTCCCCGCTACGGATGCCGTCGAGGTTCGGCGCGACCCCCTACTCGCAGAGCGCGGCGGCTTCGTCCTCGCAGGTCTCGTGCTCGTCACCCTCCAGGTCCTCGCACTCCTCGGAGGCTTCGTGGCACGCCTCGTGCGCGGCGTCGTCGGTGCAGGCGTCGCAGACGTCCTCGTGCTCCTCCTCGGCGGCGCAGCCAGCGAAGAGGGTGAGAGCGAAGGAAAGGGCGAGCATCATGGGCACCTCCGTTGCGGGGAAGTAACGCCCTCTCCGGGTTTGAGGTCAGCCGCGTCGGAACCCGCTTGCCGACCTGGCCCCCTCGGTTAGGGAGTTGCCGAAGCGGCCTCGAACGCCAACACCCGCTCGCTTCCCCACCCCTGGGGGTCGAGCCAGAAAGTTCGATAAGCATTCGGCCATCCCGACCACACCGAATGGAAAGGTAGAACGCCCGCTTTCGGTTGACGCCGGAGCGGGCGTTCGAGTCTCTATCGGCCGCGAACCTCCGTTGTTGTGGTTCGAATCCCGTCACCCGTCGGGGTCGGACCACGCCCATTCGGCCGGATTCCAGACGCCGCGCCGCCCGGCAAGCACCGGGTCCACGAACGACCGAACCGCGTCGACGAGCTGCGCGAGATCAGCCCAATCGAGTCCCTCCTCCGACGCCATGCGCGTGTACACGGGCGCCCAGCCCTCCGGCGGGTCGGAGAGCGCCGAGGGTACGGGGTGTGTCCCACGGTTGGCGAAGGTCGCTTCGATGGCGGCGACCAGCTCCGTCGCCTCAATCGCGGCACTTCCGGCCAGCAGCGCGATATCAGGCAGGTCCTTCACGCGGGAGTTCGGGCGCGGCCGGGGGAGCGTATAGGCGTGGAGCTTCTCGGCGATGTGGGTGGGGATCGGGTATGCGGCGAATCGCGGCCGCGGGACGCCGACAAAGGCGAGCACGTCGCTCCCCTCGATCTCAACGGGACGACCCACGAGTGGTTCGGCGATGGCGATGTCGACGCCGAATACGGAGCCGTAGACGCGTCCCGCAAGGCGGGCCTCCGCACGGAACCGCTGGCCCTCGTAGAGCAGCCCGTCGGCCTCGATCACGGGGTGCGCCGCGTCGGCGCGCACCTCGAACGAGAGAAAGTCGAGGAGATCGGACCTTCCAGCCGTTTGCAGCCGGTCGAGGATCTCGTTCACGCGTCCGTTGAGCCTCAGGTCGACGTCCTTGGTGGCACGGGCCCGCTCCAACCGAAGCTCCATCACCATCCCGCCCTTCAGGACGGCGGAGTCGAAGCCTGCGAACACGCGCGCCAGGAACCGCTCCATGACCACCAGCTGGCGAACCCGGTTGATGGATCGGCCACCGCGCAGGGCGCGCTCACGGAGCCGAGCCTCGAGCGCCTCCTTGAACGCGAGGGGGGATACGTAGGTCCGGATCATCCGTCGACTCCGAGCTCACGCACTTCGGCCCGGCCGAACAGGCCCCGTGCGATGCCGTCCCGGACGGCCTGGGCGAGGAGATCCGGCGGGAGGTGCTCTTCCTCGCAGTCGCGCAGGGTCCGCAGCGGAGTGGTGACGGGAACAGCCCCGCTCCATCCGCGTTCCTCCGCGGAGACGTCCGCGAAGTGGGTCCGAACGTCGCCCGGAACCATCAGGCGGCGCCTCCTCCAGGTTGCGGGCAGGGTCATGTGCAGGTGGGCGGGCAGGGCATCCGAGAGATTGTGGAGGGCGAGCGCCGTATCGTGGCTGAACACGCCTGCCCGGTCGCTCCAGAGCCAGGCGATGACAAGATCCTCGTGCTCTCCCGCCGGGAACTCGACGAGTCGGTACACGCCCCGCCGCGCCCGCGTGAACCGGCCTGACTTGACATGGTGATCGAGGAGCGGGCGCGAATAGCCGACCGATCCCGCCTGCCGGGTGGTGAAGTACCCCTCCTGGCCAGCGGCGAGCTCGTAGAGGGCGGAGCGGTCGGGGGCATCCATGCGCGGAAGTTAAGTAGCGTTGAGCATTCGTGCAAGCGCCATCCGAACACCTCCTGCGGATGCGGTGACGTCGTTTACAGGTGCTGCTACGACCCGGTACAGGCCTGGGGAAGGGTCGCGGCGGTGGCGCTGCGGGTGAGCGGCTACGGGAGCTTCGCCCCCGCCCGCTCCACGATCTCCAACATCTCCGCCTTGAACACGGATGAACCGAATCCCGGCTGATCGTGGAAGGCCTTCGCGGTGTCGCGGAGCCCTGCCCAGTCCTCCGCGAGCAGCAGTCCGTCGAGCGTGAGGTTCGCTGCTTGTTCGGTCTCTTTCGTCCATCCGTCCTTCGCGATCACCCGGCGAAAGCGCACGGCCGACTCGCTGAACTGGTTGTGGCTGTAGAGCAGGTAGCCCGCTTTGTAGAGGACAGAGGAGACTTTGGGATCGTCGGGGTAGAGCGCCGCGAACTGGTCGAGGGCGAGGAGCAGCTTCTGCGCCCACGCGCTGAGCAGGGCTGGCGCATTGGCCCGGGACGGTGGGGCTGCGCCGTCGCGATGCTGCTCGTCATTCCAGACCGTATCCGCGGCGAAGATTGCGGACTCGGCGCAGAACTTCGCGTGCGTGCCGTTCGGGTCAAGCGCAACCACGGCCATGTATTGCTCGTAGGCGGACGCGAATTTCTTGCGGGCGTAGAGCAGCTCGGCGTACGCGTAGCGCATCTCGCCGATGCTCGTGGATGCCGGGAACAGCACGATGTACCGTGCATAGGCCTGCTCGGCGTAGGCGTAGCGGCGCTGGGCGCTCTCGCCGGTCCGGAGCCTTTTCGCCTCCGTGTGGAAGGCGACGGCGAAGCTCCGCAGCGCCCGCTCCTGGGCGTCGTGGGCATCGGCGAGCGCCTTGGTGTCCGCGGCGTTCGCGCGGGCCCAGTCGGAGGCGGGGCTGTAGCTCGTGAGCAGAACTTCGAGGGCGGCCCAGGTCTCCTCGACCCTCCCGATCTTGCGGAAGCACGCGACGATCTCGGCTTCGAGCTCGGGGTTGCGGGCGTGGTTCAGATCCAGACCGATCGCGTATCGATACTGGGAAATCGCGAACTCGTAGAAGCCGTTCTGGACGCTCATCGGTGCGGCCCGAACGGCGGTGTCCCGGGCGAGGTCGGGGCGATCACGCGCAGTGAAGAACGCGGTCGCCTCGCTGAGCTCGCCCGCGTCGCCGTAGAACCTGACGAGATCCTTCAGCGCCTCCTCGCGGATCGGCGCCGAGGTCCTCGGAGCGTCGACCACGGCGACCATCGTGTCGATGGCGTACGTGAAGTCACCGAGATTGAACAGGCACCAGGCCAGCTTGTACGCAGCAAACCCGTCGCGCTCGCCGCTCGGGCCGGCCAGGGCGTGCTTGTAGGCGCCCGCCGCCTTTATGAAATCATTCCCGTCGAACCAGTACTCCCCGATGTGGAGCCAGGCTTCGGACGCCCATGGCTCGGCCGGTTCGGTCTTTACGAGCTGCGCGAACTCGGCGTAGGCAGCGTCTTTCTCTCCGGCGGCTTCGAGCCCATTGGCGTGCCGGAACGCAGCTGCGGCGTCGGCGGCGAGCGCCGATGTGAGCCACGCCAAGAGCAGGACGGCGGGCAGGGGTCACCTGGGCGAGACTGCCAAGGTAATCCGCGAGAGAGATTCGCGGTCGCGCCGCGATGTCGGGCGGAGGTCGTGCGGCGAAGGGAACCTGGCCTACGACATCGCCGCGATCAGGATCGGCCCCGGAGCGCTCCGAGCGCCGCCAACGCCAGCCCGAGTCCCAGGGCGGGTGCGACGCGGACTTCTGGTACCACGGCGCGGAGGAGGTGGCGGACACGTCCATCGTGGCGCTTACCTGGCACTCGGAGAACGCATCCGCCGGCTGTGCCGACGTCGAGGTGGACGGGGAGCCCACCAATCCGTGCTGTCCGTGACGCGAACAGGTCAAGCAGGGGACGACTGGAACTTCCCCTCGAACGCCAGCATCCGCTCGGCACCCCATCCCTTCGGGTCCAGCCAAAAAGTTCGATAAGCATTCGCCCATCCCGACCATGTAGTGGAGGCCCGTCGAAGTGATGAACTTCTACGGGCCTTCCTCGTTTTTCGGGGTTCGATGGGATGGAGCCACCCGCAGCGGCTCGCCGCGCGCGCCCTCCACGGTCGGGCGTCAGGCGGAGTCTGCGTCGTCGTCGTCGGTTCCGGCCTTCGCGAGCTGCGTGTCAACGCACCGCCCGCCGGATGTCGACCAGCCGCCACGCGTCGTCCTCCTGCTCGAACGTCATGCCGAGGTCGGGGAGCCCGGCGGCGCTGAACCGTACCGTCCCGTTGGCGTTCACGACCGGCGCCGGGCTCGCCGGCGCGGCTCGGAGCGCCCACTCGCGGAGCCGGAGGTACGCGACCCGTCCGA
>SXGT01467623.1_pt1 | contig 13193 bp, 14 predicted proteins | sample 3176221 | NCBI WGS metagenome assembly SXGT01 (sample SAMN11356862, study PRJNA531348) | freshwater metagenome | isolation source: freshwater sample F1-120 | place: China: Fuxian Lake, Yuxi | collected 2017-12-25
ACCTTCACCAACGCCGAGCGGCGCATCCAGATGGTGCGCGAGGTCGTACCTCCCCCGGGGGACGCGAGGCGCGACATCGACATCCTCTTCGAGCTCTCGAGTCGGCTGGGCTATCCCATGCCCCACTCGTCCCCGGCCGAGGTGATGGACGAGATCGCGGAGCTCACGCCTCACCTGCGCGGGGTCTCTCACGAGCGTCTGGGCACCCAGGGCCTCCAGTGGCCGGTCCCCTCCAAGGATCACCCGGGGACCCCGATCCTCTACGAGGAGCGCTTCTCCACCAAGAGCGGCCGGGCCACCCTCTTCGTGGTCGACTGGGAGCCCCCTGGCGAGGCCAAGAGCGAGGATTTTCCCTTTATCCTGATCACGGGTCGGCAGCTGGCTCACTACAACTCGGGCACCCAGACGCGCCGCACCCACAACCTGGATCTCCAGCCCGAGGATCAGGTGGAGATCCACCCGGCCGACGCGGAGCGCCTGGGCGTCGCCCAGGGCGAGCAGGTGGACGTCGCGAGCGCTCGAGGGAGTGTGCGCGCCCACGCTTGCGTCACCACGCGGGTGGCCCCTGGCAACGTGTTCCTGTCCTTCCATTTCCCGGAGGTCCTGACCAACGTGCTCACCAGCGCCAGCTCGGATCCGCTGACGCGGTGCCCCGAGTACAAGGTGACCGCCGTGGACGTGCGCCGCGTCGACCGCGGCCTGATGTCCTCGCAAGCCATCGCGCGGGGCTTTCGCCAGGACGCGTTCGACTGAGCGATGGCCCCGGGCAGCCCCTCTCACAGAGCCCTGGAGATCGAGCGGATCACCTCCTCGTCGCGCGTCCTCACCAGGGACCAGGTGGTGGTGGAGGAGCCGCTCGAGATCCGTATCTCGGGCGACCCTCTGGCCGTGACCATGCGCACGCCCGGACATGATCGCGAGCTGGTCCTTGGCTTCTTGTGGGCCGAGGGCATCGTGTCGTCCCTGGCGGACGTGTCGAGCATCGTCCACTGCGGGCGCACCGGCGACGAGGGTCGCCAGAACACGATCGACGTGATCCCCTCCCCCGGGGCCCGGCTGAGGCTCGACGACGGGCCCGCGATCGGGCGGGGCACGCTCACCAGCTCCTCCTGCGGGGTCTGCGGGCGCCGCACCATCGACGATCTGATGGAGCGCTGCCGGGTCGAAGGGGGCTCCGCGAGGGTCACCCGGGCCGTGATCTCGCTGGGCCTGGAGGCGCTGGGCGAGACCCAGCCCGTGTTCGCCCGCACGGGGGGCTGCCACGGCGCGGCCCTGGTCACGCTTGGCGGAGAGCACGTCGCCACCTTCGAGGACGTGGGGCGCCACAACGCGGTCGACAAGCTGGTCGGCTCCAGGCTGCTTCTGGGGGCCTTGCCGGCCTCGGAGCACCTCCTGGTGGTCAGCGGCAGGACGAGCTTCGAGATCGTGCAGAAGGCCGTGGTCGCGGGCATCCCGGCCATCGTGGGGATCTCCGCGGCCAGCTCTCTGGCCGTGGACGTGGCCAGGAGGGCCGGGGTCACGCTGGTGGGCTTTGCCAGGAGGGGGGAGCTGGTGGTGTATGCGGGGGAGATCCTCGAGTAACGATCGCCGGCCCGACCTCGCGGCGTGGATGGGCTGCGCCAGCGAGCGCCCGGCTCGGCGAACGGCCGCGTCACATCAGATCACCCCCGCGTCGTAGCGCACCTCGGGGGCCTGCTCGCGGAGCTGTGCGGACTGCACGAAATATTTGATGGCCTGTTCGACGCGGCGAACATCGTCGCTGAACAAGAACTCCGTTCCGGCGCCGTTACGCACGCCGAACCGGTCGTACTTGCCGCTGACCTTGTTGAGGCCGACGACCTCCTCCCAGCGCACCGCCCACAGCGGCACGCCGCGCCCGCTGATCGACAGGAGGCGCCGGTTGGTGATCACCTGCGCAAAGCAGTCGCTCTTGCGCATGGTGATCGCGTGGTAGATAAACCAGAGCCCGATTCCGAACATGAGAATCATGGGAAAGCCCATGATGAACTGGAAGATGCGCCCCGCGGCGTGCGAGTTCTGCTGGTAGTAGATCACCCTCTCGCCGTCTTCGAGCGGCACGCCATACACCGTACGCGGCGCCAGCGCATGCGGCGCGGATGGCTGCATGCCGTAGGGGCCTTGCGGTGCGATCGGGGAGTTGGGGGGGTAGCCGGGTGCGTGGCCCGGGGGACGACCGTGCGGCGGATACATCCTCGAAATGCTGCCAGCCAGTGCGGTTTCGAGCAATCCCGCGCGTCACCACGACTGGCGATTTTTCGCGCGCTGCCCCGGCACCGCGGCGCTGTCTCCGGGTCGGAGCATGCGGGGGAGATCCTCGGGTAACGACCGCCTGCTACGCCGCGCGTTCGGCGTCGAGCACCCGCTCGATCAGCGCATGGAGCTCCTCGGACCGTATCGGCTTCAGGAGCTGTCGGCCGTCGAGCCCCTTGATGAGCGGATTGTCCTGCGGCACGGGCGTCCCGCTGACGAAGATCAGGCGGAGCGCCTGTTCCAGCGAGTGTGCCATGATCCGCTCGTAAAACTCGCAGCCGGTCATCTCGGGCATGTTCATGTCGCAGAGGATCAGGTCGAAGCGATGCCCTCGCTCGACGAGCGCGAGCGCCTCCGCACCGTTCGTCACGTGGAGGGTGTCGTACCCCGCACCGAGCATCCTGGCCAGCGCCATACGGATCGTCGGCTCGTCGTCGACGACGAGCACCCGACGGAGGGTGGACGTGGACGGAAGTGTCATGGTGGATAGAGACGGGAGGTCCGTCGTTATCTTAAGCCTATGGATCGAAGCGCCTGGATCCGTGCTCGAGGCCCTCACCGGGAGCGGCGGGACGTCGGCTTCACCGCGCGGGCGAGGTACAGGGAGTGCACCCTCGCTCCTCGCCCGGCGCGGCGCAGCTCGAAGCGAAATCCAGCGGCGCGTAGCGAGCGCTCGAAGCCGGTGGAGGCGGCCTCGCACCACACCGAGAGCGCGCCCCCCAGGACCAGCGAATCTCGCATCCTCGCGGCCGCCGAGGGGCCGTAGAGAGGATCGTCGGCCCGGACGGAGGAGCGAGGGCCCTCGTACATGTCGAGCACGATCGCGTCGAAGCGCCGGGCGCTCGCGTCCCTGGCGACCCGGGCGATCAGCGCGGCCACGTCCACGATCTCGAGCGTCACCCGGGGATCGATCGCGGCGCCGCCCGTGAGGGAGGCGAGCGGACCCCGGCACCAGTCGGCCACGACCCCGTTGAGCTCCGCGACATGGACCTCTGCCCGGGGGCCCAGCTCGGCCAGCGCGGCCCTGAGGGTGAAGCCCATCCCGAGCCCGCTCACCAGCACCCTGGCCCGATCGGGCAGCCCCGAGCACGCGAGCCTCGCCAGGGCGTCCTCGGAGCGGTGGGCCGCGCTGGTCATCAGCACCCGGCCGCGGATCGTGATCAGGAAGTCGTGGTCCCCTCGCCTCCTCAGTTCGAGGACTCCGTCGGCGGTGGGCTCCGAGGCGATCGTCTCCCAGGATCTCGTCACGAGCGGTATGTTCGCACAGCTCGCCCGGCCGGAGGTACGCTGACACCGGGAGCGAGCCCTTGGACCTGGAACCCCTGATCCTGGCCGCGGACGGGCTCCTGGCCTTTGCCCTCGTCGCCCTCGTCCTGAACCGTCAGCGCCAGGCGAGGACAGGACGCGAGACCCGCCCGTGGTCCTTGCTCTCGGCGCTCGTCGCCGTGGCCATGGGGGTGCTCCTGTGGAGCAAGCACGTCGAGCCTCACCGCGTCGAGATCACCCACCTCCGCCTGGCCCTGACAGGGCGCCCGCTCAGGGTGGCGATCCTGGCCGATCTCCACGCGGGCCGCGCGGATCAGGCCATGCTGGCCCGCGCCGTCCGCCTGACCAACCAGGAGGAGCCCGACGTGGTGCTCCTTGCGGGCGACTACATCAGCGGCTACGAGCTCACCGAGGAGCGCCAGGGAAAGCTCCAGGGGCTACGAGGCCTGAGGGCGAGAGGCGGGGTCTTCGCCATCCTTGGCAACCACGACTCCGAGCCCTACGGCGGCGACACCCCGAGGCGCGCTCCCATCGCCCTCGAGCTCGAGTCCTTCGGTTACCGGGTGCTGCGCAACGAGGCCGTCGCCCTGACCCACGATCTATGGCTCGTCGGGGTCGACGAGTTCCAGGCCGGCCGGGACGACGCTCCCCTCGCGTTCGCGAGCGTCCCCCCGGAGGCCCATCGCCTGGCCTTCGCCCACGACTGGCACGCGCTCGACGCCGACGTCCGCTTCGAACTCGGCGCGGTGGGCCACACCCACGGAGGGCAGGTGTGTATCCCCTTCACCGACCTCTGCGGGGCCCCCCTTCGAGACAGGCCCTATATCCGGGGACTCTATCCATGGAAGCGAGGCGGGGCGCTCTACGTCAACCGGGGAATCGGACTCTCCAAGCTCCCTCTCAGGTTCGGCTGCCGCCCCGAGATCACGGTATTCGAACTCGGCCCCGAGCGTTGATTCGGAGACTGTCCCGATCCCCGTAGAATCATCCCACTGTGCGGCTCCAGGTGGGCGACTACAGCCCTACGGGTAGGCGTTGACGGGTCTCGAGAGCGTGGCCCAGGCCCCGCTCGTGAGCAGACCTGACTACCTCCTCGCCCGCTCCTTGCGAAGCGCTGCCTCCTGGCCTGGCTCCCTGTGAATCGAACCATGTCACCCGAGGAGGAGACGCCAAAAGGTGTCCCGATGCGAGACGGCGAGGCCGTTCAGGCTGCGAGGCGGCGCGAGCGCAGGTCGAGCATCGCCGAGAGCTTGGTCGTGGCATGAAGGCGGGCTCGCCTCCACGCCTCCTTCTCGAGGGCCTCTCCCTGGATCCCGAAGCGCTCCCAGGCGCCGCCCCTCGCCTGCTCGGGGAGAGGAGAGCTCATCGTCTCCGGCAAGGAGCGGAGCGCTCCTCGTAGCATGGAGACCACGGGCGGACCTCCGGCCTCGATGCAAGAAGAGATCACGTTCCAGCTATGCGAGGCGTGGCGAGCCTCGTCCGCGGCCATGCCCCGGAGGATCATGGCCAGCCTGGAATCCTGGCTCGTCTGGGCCAGGCGGGCCAGGATGCCTGCCGAGACCATGGCTTTCAAGATCGAGAGCTATGGGGCACCCGCGTTCACCAAGCAACCCTTCCACGCCCTCTACAAGGCCCCCTACACCACCCGCGCAGCCGATCTCAGGCCCACCAAGGTGGACGATATCCGCCTGACATTCAACCCGGAGTTCGCCCTCGCCTACGACGGAGTCTTCGCGCTGCCTCTCGACAACCGGGGCGATGTCTACGTCGAAATTTACCGGGCGAGCGACGGAAGGCATATCCGGGAGGACTTCGGGCCCGGACTCCTATTTTCGTATCCCATCTACACCTCCGAGATGGAGTTCATGTCGCTCGCAGGCGACAGCAGCATAGCGCGCGTGAAGCTCGGACCATGGCCCTGAGGCTCCGGATGACTCTCGGGCGCAATATCTATTTTAGATATTCTAACGGAGGCGGCGGAGGTGGGCGACGATGTCGGCCATTTCCTTGTCGGTGGTCGCCGGGAGAGGCGCCATCAATCCCTTGCCGGAGCGTACGATCCTGGCCATATCGGCGACCCTGTAGAGGATGGGGCGGTCGACCAGGTTCACGCCCAGCTGACCTCGAGCCTCGGGGCCGTGGCAGACCGAGCACCGCTCGGTGAAGAGCGATTTGCCCTTATCTGGGTCGCCGCCCGAGAAGGGGCCGTCGTCCTGGGCCTCGAGCTGGGCCATGGCCTGGGCAGGGCCTATGGCCCTTGGCTCGTAAGGGCCGGCGTCGGGCCCGTAGCTCGAGGCCAGATAGGCCACCAGCGCCGAGCTCTCGGAGGGCGAGATGGGCGAGCCCCAGCCGCTCATCTTCTTGACCACGTTGGTCCACTGAGCCGCCGTCAGGCGCTGCTGCTCCAGCATGTCCTCCCCGTGACAGCTCATGCAGTTGTTGATGACCAGCGTCCGCCCGTCCAGCGAGGCCGCCGGGACCGAGCCTGCCTCCTCGGAGCCCGCGCCTCCTGCTTCCGGGGACATCCGGGGCCCCTCCTTGGACCTGCACGAAAAGGCCATGATCATGGCCAGGAGGAATAAGAAAAAGCGAAGGCGCCGCATCAGCTCACCTCCCAGGAGACCTTGTGCCAGGCATTCCAGAAATAGCCGCTAGGGTTCCATGGGGCCTGCTCGGGCTGCTTGTTTCCTTGCCTGTCCGTCGCCCTGGCCACCGCCGAGGCCCGCCCAGGCGTTCTCTGTTCGAACTTCAGGCGAAATACCTGCCAGCGCCCCACGCCGGGCTCGCCCTCCAGCGCGGCCGGGCGCCAGGTCTGCCCTCCGTCGATCGAGACCTCCACCCCCTGGAGAGGAGCGTCGCCCGAGAACGCCACCCCGACGACCTCCTGGGGCCCCACCCTCGCCCGACCTCCCTCGGCCGGCCTGGCGATAAGGGATTTCACGGGCATCGTCGTCATTGACTTCATCTGGGCCGGAGGGACAGCGGCGCCAGGGACGACCGGGACCGTCGGGAATTTGTAGGCCGTCTGCATATAAAAACCCTCGGCCTCCTCCTTCTGGACCCGGAGGCTGACGAGCCATTTGATCCAGTGATCGCCGGCCCAGCCAGGGACGACCAGGCGAAGAGGCGCGCCGTGAGCGAGGGTGAGCGGCTCGCCGTTCATCCGGTAGGCCACCAGGGTGCCCGGATCGAGGGCCCGGGAGAGGGGTATGCTCCGGACAAAAGCCGGCACGGTGGGCTTGGGCGCCAGGTCCGCGCCGGCCAGCCTCACGTGCGCGGCCTCGGGGGCCAGCCCCGCCCTGGTGAGCAGATCCTTCAGGCGGACCCCTGTCCAGGCGGCCTGCCCCATGGCGCCGTGCCCCCACTGCACGCCGGGGACCCGGGGGGCCATGAGGGCCCGCCCGTTGCCCGCGCACTGGAGCACGGAGGTGAGCGTGACCTCGGGGAAGGCCTTGAGATCGTCCATGGACAGGGTGAGCTGCCCCTTGACCAGCCCGTCGATCGTGAGCTTTCGAGCGCGGTCGAGCGCGGGAGGGCCGAAGTGGCTGCGCACGAAGAAGACCGGGGTCGGGGTCAGCAGGCGATCGAAGAAGGTGAGCGGCGTGGCCAGGTTCTGGGGCACGCTCCCCTGCTGGACGAGGAAGCCCTCCTCGGCGTACGCCAGGCGAGAGAGGCCCAGGGCGCCTAGCCCACGCAGGAACGCGCGACGGGCGAGTACGAGGGAGTCTGGCAGCGAAGGGCGCACCAGGGCTAGACCTTTATCCTCGACATGTCAGGATCGTAGAGCGGCCGGAGCGAGGCGACCGCCGGGTACGAGCGGCCGGCGATCTCCACCTCCCAGCGCCCCTCGTCCAGGTAAGCCTGGGTCACCGGCTCCCCCGCCTCGACCATCATCAGACCCACGGCCCCTCCCAGGGTGAATCCATAGGAGGCCGCGCGGATATAGCCCACGGGCCTCCCGCTCCTCCTCACCACCTCGGCGTGGAAGAGCAGGGGCTCGGGATCCTTCACCAGGATCTGCGCCAGCCTCCGGGTGAGCGGGCCTCTGGCCTTCTTCTCCAGCACGGCCTCCCGCCCCAGGAAGCCCCCGGGCTTCCCGAGATTCACGGCGAAGCCCAGGCCCGCCTCCAGGACCGAGTCGGTGTTGTCGATGTCGTGGCCGTAGTCGCGGTACCCCTTCTCCATGCGCAGGCTCCCCAGCGCCTTGAGCCCCGCGTGGCGCATCCCCAGAGGACCTCCGGCCTCCACCAGGCGGTCGTACACGTGGGTGGCCTGCTCGGTGGGGACGTAGAGCTCGTAGCCCAGCTCTCCCAGGTAGGTGATACGGACGCAAAGGGCGCGGGCAAAGCCGATATCGATCTCGCGGGCGGCCCGGAAGGGGAAATTCTCGTTGGATAGATCGCAGGTGGTGATCGACTGGAGGAGCTCGCGGGAGCGAGGGCCCTGGACGTTGATCTGGGCGAAGCCCGAGGTCACGTCGGTGACGAAGGCGTGGGCTCCCTCGGGGGTGTGCCGCCTCATCCAGGTCTCGACGTGGCGGTGCGCCGTGTCCGAGGCCACGACCCAGAAGCGCTCGTCGTCCAGCTTGGTCACCGTGAGATCCGCCTCGATCTTCCCTCCCTCGTTGAGCCACTGGGTATAGGTGATGACGCCCGCGCCCCCGTCCACGTCGTTGGCGGATATGAAATTGAGCACCTTGCCGGCGTCCCGCCCCTGCACCAGAAACTTTGCCATGAAGGACATGTCCATCAGGATGACGCTCTGGCGGGCCGCCTCGTGCTCGGCCTGCCAGCAAGGGAACCAGCTCTGGCGGCCCCAGGACAGGGGAAGGGACTCGGGGGCCAGCCCTCGGGGGGAGTACCAATCTGCCCCCTCCCAGCCGCTCACGTCCCTGAAATAGGCCCCTCGGGCCAGGAGCCGGTCATGGAGCGCGGACTTCTTGGCGCCCCTCGCGGTCAGCATGGAGCGCGTGGGGTAGTGGCACTGGTAGACCATCCCCAGGGACTCCACGGTGCGGGTGCGCCGGTACTCCGGGTTGGCCTGGTAGGCGTGCAGTCGGTCGATGTTGAAGCCGGTGACGTCGACGTCGGGCCTCCCGGTCATGATCCAGTGGGCCATCACCCGGCCCAGCCCTCCCCCCGTGAGGATCCCTATCGAGTTTAGCCCGGCGCACACGAAGTAGTTTTTGAGCTCGGGCGCCTCGCCCACCACGGGCTGGAGATCGGGGGTGAAGCTCTCCGGCCCGCAGAAGAATTTCCGTACCCCCGCCTCGAGCGAGGCCGGGACCCGCTTCATGGCGGTCTCCACGTACTGGCCCATACGATCCCAGTCCGGCGTGATCTCGCCGAACGAGAAGTCCTCGGGCACACCCCCCACCTTCCACGGCGCGCAAACGGGCTCGAAGAGGCCTATCATAAGGCCGCCGACCTCCTCGCGGAAGTATCCATACGAGCCTGGATCCTCGAGGACAGGCCACGAGCCCGAGAGGCCCGGTATCCTGTCCGTGATGAGGTAGTAGTGCTCGGCGGACTGGAGGGGAATGTTGACGCCCGAGAGCGCCCCCAGCTGGCGCGCCCACATCCCCGCGCAGTTCACGACGTACTCGGCCTCGATGTCGCCGTGTTCGGTCCTCACCCCGGCGACCGCGCCCCGTCGCGAAAGGACCCCGGTGGCCGCCACCCCCTCCAGGATCGAAGCCCCCTGCATCCTGGCGCCCTTGGCCAGGGCCATGGTGACGTCCACCGGGTTGGCCCGGCCGTCCTCCTTCACGTAGAAGCCGGCCAGGAGATCATCGGTCCTCGCCAGAGGGAAGAGATCCTTGACCTCGGAGGGCGAGATCTCGTGCACGTCGACGCCGCAGTACCGGTTGAAGGCCGAGACCCGGCGGTACTCCTCCAGCCGGTCGGGCTCGCTCGCGACCTCGATGAAGCCCACCGGCTTGAACCCGGTCGACAGCCCGGTCTCGGCCTCCAGCCGGCCATAGAGATCCCGGGTGTATTTTCGCATCTCGGTCGACGTCTCGGAGGTCGATCCAAAGCAGACGATCAGCCCCGCGGCGTGCCAGGTGGTGCCGGACGTCAGGCGGTCGCGCTCCAGCAGGACCACGTCCTTCCAGCCCATGTGGGCCAGGTGATAGGCCACCGAGCACCCGATGATCCCCCCCCCCACGACGACGACTCGAGCGCTCTTCGGCAGGACCGGCTGGGACATGGCGTGGCAGGATACATCGAGGGCGCGCGGGGCGTGTTCGTGATATCAGTCCATGGGTGTACAGGGGCGCCGATCCTCGGGTCCGTTGCCAGGAGGCCCACGGGCGCTACCTGGCGGCGGCCGAGCGTCTCACGGGCATGAGGGCCCGCATCCTGCCTGCCGTGGCCAGGGTCGCCAGCGAGGGCGGGCCCATCCCTGCCCTCCCCGAGTACCCGCCTCCCGAGCCCTTCCCCCTCTCGGTGCCCGACTCGGCGCTCGAGCCCTACACCCGGCGGTTCGAGGATCTCGCGGCCTATTACGGCGCCGAGCAGGCGCGCCTCGGGCAGTTCCTGTCGAGCGTCGACAGGGCCTCGGCCGAGGTCGCCTACCCGCTCGCCCTGGGGCCCGCGCCCCGCCCTGTCCCTCTCACCTACGTGTTCGCGGAGGCTGCCCGGGGCTACTGGCTGGTGCTACGCTGGGCGCTCTTCCCTCCGATCTTGATGGTCTGCGGCCTGGCCTTCGCCGCCGCCTCCCAGGTCCACCCTGTCCTGGCCGCCCTGCCTCTCCTCCCCGTGGCGGGGTACGCCTCGGTCCGAGCGGCCAGGCGCATCGATCTCCTCCGCCGGGGCGAGGTCGCCGACATCCTGTCGAGGACCGTGGCCATGGGCACGGGCAGCATGAAAAACTGGCCGATGACCTTTACCCGAGGGTGGCATACCGAGGTCCGAGCCTACTCCGGGAGGTCGAGGATCACCGGGCTTCAATACCGGACTTCTCGCGGGGTCTTCGGACGAGCCGAGGTCTCCGGAGTCGAGTATCACGGGGTCCTGCTGTGCGATCCGGAGCGCCCCGACGTGGCCCTGGCCGTGCCCGATTTCGGGAGTATGCCCAGGCCCACGCCCCGGGGCACATGGGACGGCTCCCTCCCCACGAGGGTCTGGCTCTCCTCGATCCTGGGCGTCCTCCTGGTGGGCGCGTGGCTCCTCGGCGTGCTCGCCCTGCTGCTGTTTACCTGAGCGCGCCAGGCCCCTGGAACCCCGGGCAGAACCGGGCTAAGCCTGGCCCATGCTCGACCTCGTGCGCACGTCCCTCAACCGCCTGATCACCAGCCCCGTGGGGGACACCTTCACCCTGGTCCGTCTCCCCAAGGATCTGGCTCGCCGCGCCAACCTCACGCTGGGCAGCCCCCTCTGCAGCGCCGAGGAGCTCCAGAAGCGCCGGGCCGCCGAGCTCAGGTTGGCCGAGCTACGCCGCGCTCCCAGGACCACCAGGGTGGAGCGCCCCGCCGCCCCTGTGGTGGTCTACTTCGAGAAGGATCGAAACGCCCGGCTGCTCTCCAGGGTGGAGGAGTTCCTGGACAGCAAGGGCATCGCCTACACCAAGCTGGACGTGACCGGCGACGAGGCCACCATGGCTTTTGTGCTACGCCAGGCCCGCTGCAAGGAGGACGAGCTCCCCATCGTCTTCGTGGCCGGGGACGTGGTGGGGGACTACAACGCCCTGGTGGCCCACGACGTCGCCGGCAAGCTCGCCAAGGCGGTCTTCGGCGCTTGAGCCGGGAGCCCCTCTGCGCTCTGCCCCTCCGCTCCTACAAGCTGCGCTTCGACGACGTCCATGTCCGGGTCGTCCCCGAGGGTGGCGAGTGCCCGTTCGAGGGGCCAGGCGTCGATCTGCTGGGGAGCGAGGCCGAGTCCATCCTCGCAGAGGCCAGCGCGGTGTCGCTCTGGTTCTCTTCGAGGGAGCCTGGCACAGCCCTCCGCTCGCTCTCGTTCGATCGAGGGCGGGGCCGGATCCTGGCCACGATCCGTCATGGCGCAGGCCCGGGAAAACCCCATGTGCTCAGGATCGAGGAGGGCGCCGCGCCTGATCTCTTCGAGCTGCTCCTGGCCCTCGAGCCCAGGCTGAGCGAGGCCGCGGCCAGGGTGCTGGCCCGGAGGCCTACTCCTCCCGGGTGAAGCCCACGCTCGTGCCCAGGTGTCCCAGGCGACGCGCCTCCAGGCAGGCGGGAGAGCCGGGCTCCACCACCCGGCAGCCCTCGGGGCGGGCCTCGTAGATCTGGCAGGGGTAATGTCCTGGCGACGAGCCCTCGAGCCCCTCGCAGCGCTCCCCATCGTTCTTCATGAAGCGGAAGTGAGGTGGCCTCTCGTGGACGAAGGTAAAGCGAGCCAGAAGGCCCGGCCCCATACGCTCCTCGTCGGGCTCCAGGAAGGTGACGGTGCGAGGGGGGTGATGGCAGCACCGGCCGCAGCCGACGCAGTCAGCGCCTCCGGGATCGGGGATACCCTGGATGGGTTCGAGCGGAGGCATTTCATCTTCCGGGGGTGTGAGCCATCTCTTAGCACTAGTGCCTCGTCGCAGGGGATGTGAAGGGTTGCCCCGCGATCACCGTTCACAAGCCGCGGCTCGTCGAGAAGCCCCCTGACCCCTTCAAATCCCCTGCGACAAGACACTAGTGCGAGAGGTCGAGGCTGTCACGTGAGCTCGCCCAGGGTTGCTGCGTAGGTCCATGTCGTTTGTTTCTCACTTTGTCGCCCGAACTGGCGCTCGACCTCATCACGCGTGCCGTCGAAGACAAGCTCCCAGGCGAGATCGTGCTCGCCAACGCCGCCTATGGCAACTCGAGCGACTTCAGGAAACGCTGGCGCACCGAGCGCGCCTACGAGGCGCTCAAGGGCGAGCTGGGCTTGGAGCACTTCGAGGGCCGCTCGTTCCCGGGCTGCCGAACGTTCAAGGCTCAACCTCTCACAGTGGTGCTACTCCTTCGTGGCCGTGCGATGGTCGCGTTCGAGAGGGGAGCGGAGCCCCCCAACCGCCCCGGAGTGATCTGGCCGTTCCCAGCGGGCCGCGTGCGGCCGTATGCTCGCCGCACCATGCCCCAGCTCACGGACACCCAAGCCCACAGCGCCCTCCTCCGCCACCACGCCGAGGTGCAGAAGCTCCACATGCGCGATCTCTTCGCCCAAGATCCAGGGCGCTTTGCCCGCTACACGCGCTCTGCGGCGGGGCTGCTCTTGGACTTCTCCAAGAACCGTGTCACGGACGAGACGCTGCGCCTCCTCCTGGATCTGGCCAGGGAGGCAGGCGTCCCGGAGCGGAGGGACGCCATGTTCCGGGGCGAGAAGATCAACGTGACCGAGGGCCGGGCGGTCCTCCACACCGCCCTGCGCAACCGGGTGGGCACGCCTGTCCTGGTCGACGGAAAGGACGTCATGCCCGACGTTCAGCGGGTGCTCGCCAAGATGCGGACCTTCTGCGGGCGCCTCGAGAGCGGCGATTTCTCGGGCTTCACCGGCAAGAAGATCGCCCACGTGGTCAACATCGGGATAGGGGGCTCGGACCTGGGCCCCGTCAAGGTGACCGAGGCGCTGCGCCCCTGCTGGCGCCCCGGCATAACCCCCCACTTCGACTCCAACGTGGACGGCACCCACCTGGCCGAGACCCTGAGCCGGGTCGATCCGGAGAGCACC
>SXGT01432151.1_pt1 | contig 13190 bp, 8 predicted proteins | sample 3176221 | NCBI WGS metagenome assembly SXGT01 (sample SAMN11356862, study PRJNA531348) | freshwater metagenome | isolation source: freshwater sample F1-120 | place: China: Fuxian Lake, Yuxi | collected 2017-12-25
AGAAGAAAAGATAATTAAATAAGATAATTCAGATTAAGACGTCTGATTTCTCTGACCTTCTGCGAGATAATTCGACAAGACAATTAAAATTAAGACCATTCACTTGGCAGAAGGCAAAACAACTTCGTAATTCATTTCTCGCACTTTCTGCGCCATGTTTTCTTCAAAATGGCAGTCCACATCAGGAGCATTCATATCCGAATGCATGTATAATTTTGCCGAAACGTTGTTCGGATTTAATGTTTCTACTAACATTCCGTTCACGGTCATGACATCATGATCCGCCATTAAAACATTGTATAAATACGATCGGTTGTATTCGATGAAAGAAAATCCCGCATGAACTCCAACTAATTCATGTGCTCTGCGTAATATGGGTTTTTTAGTCACTTCATCTAAACAAACAATCCCATGATGGCTGCTAATAATCGTGTTTTTGTCCGGAATTATATCCATACTCGACGACATTGTGAGAGAACCTCGCTGAATATGAACCAAATTCGGCTCCGAACTAACAGTTCTTACTGCACCAAGTATTGGTTTTCCATCAATGGTATGTATTTCGCCATGTAAACACATAATTGCGATCTCTCCTTGATCTGTTTGAATCAACGTTTCAGGAGGAAAACATATGGGATTAGTTACATCTAACTCCGCTGGAATACTTCCACTTTGGAAATCCGGCGAAGCACTTTGATCGGCTGTTATTGTGCAAGTTCCAACTCCAACAATTGTACAAACATCTCCCGACACGGTCGCAACATCCGAATCGTCGGAACTATACCCAAACGTTCCACTGCTATTCGAGGTTGGTTGAGTCAATGTGAAAGGAGGATTTCCAAGTTCTTTTTCTATGTCTGGAAATCCACTGAGAGTTGGCACAGCTTTGCTGGCATCATACAAAAATACACTATCTGCTGGGAAAACCGTTCCAGATGTTTGTAAACTCTGAGAGAAAGCCGACAAAGCTGCAAAATTAGCTGTTTGATAATACGTCACAGTCATGGCAGGATCTGCGACAAATACAGAAGAACCAACAGTTGTTAATGACGATTGATTCAAAAATCCAAAGGTGTCGAGAGATAAACACCCGCCGAAACAATTAAATTGAAGGGTTGTTACTGTGCCAGGAAGTAATACATTATTCAGAGTTGTGCAACCATTAAAACAACTGTCGGACAAAGTTACAACTCCATAATACAGAACCAAATTGGTTAATTGAATACACGATTGAAAAGCATTTGGTCCAATGGTTGCAGCGTAGGTATACACATACGCCAAAGATGTGCAATTAGAGAAAGCGTTGGCAGATATCGCCGTTATGGATTCAGGAAGAACAACGCCCGGCAACGATGTGCAGTCTGTGAAACAATTTGCACCAATACTTGTCACGCCTGATTCGAAATTAAAAGTCGTCAACGACGAGCATCCATTGAACCCATCCACAGGAAAAGTTGTCACATTCGGCGACATATCAATATCAACTAGTCCAGTACAATCAATAAATGCTCCTTCACCCAGGGTTGTTACGTTGTCTGGAATAACAATCAGCGGAAGAAGTGTGCAACCATCAAACGCATGAGCTCCAATAGAGAGAACTGTGTTGGATATGGAAATATCTGTCAAGGTTGTACGAGATTCAAAACAATCGTCGCCAATGGCGGTTGCATAAGTCCCAACCGTGACATTTGTCAATAATCTTCCTCGATCATAACTGGATTGTGTCAGAGTTACATCCGAAGATGTTGTATCACTCCCGGTTGAATAGGTAAATATGGTTTCTGTCAGGGACATGTCGTTGTGATATATTCACAGCATATTATAGCTATAAATGTCAACTGTTGCTCCTGTTGTTGCTCCGGTTGATTATTCTGTTGTTGATGCAGATTCGGTCACAACAAAACGCGCCAAAATAGAAATAAATCCTGAAGGGAAAAATATAATTGACTATTATTTATGGGTTTCACATGGAGCAAATGTGTCTGCAAATCAAAATTATTACCCAATACATACAGATTTTTTATCTATTTCGATATTTTCAGAACCGCACAAAGTTATAACAAATGATTATTTAAATAAAATATTAGACATAAACACGGCATCATCTGATGTATGTCAGTTGTTGAAAGGTGTTTGTCCAAAAATACCCGTTGTAGATGTAACAAATCAGAAGAAAAAATACGTTTTATTGCCTCCTTTATTTTTTGAAGGACATAAACCATCTGGCAAAGAAGATAGAGATGCAACATTAAACGAATTAATTGGACTGTATTATTTACGAATCTCTCAAAATATGTTTACGGAAACAGAATATTTTGCGTATTATGATGGGATTGTTCCCACAAGTGATGTTCGGAATACGCATGATTTTTGCAAAATCGCAGAGAAAACAAAAATCATTTCAAACAATGATATGCTTCAAACTGGAGACATGACATATTCGATCATTTTCAATTTAATAGCCAAAGACTGCAAAAAAAAAGGTTTAGTCATGAATGATGTTCCCATCGGGATTTACACATGTCAAGAATTTGATGCGGGTCATTTAAAAGATTACAAAACACAATTATATTCCGCTATTCCTACAGTTGTCGAACAAGTGCCTCCCCGCAGATCATCTTTATTTGTTGAATCAATAGCAGACATTCCGCCAAATTCATACACGACATTTTACACAATACCTGTCAAAGATTTACCTGATATAACACCGATAACAAACATAAAACATCAAGGTTGTGGATTGACCCTGTTAAATTATTATAATTTGGCTAGTCGAGCAGATACAAGAGAGAAAATTATGTGTTTGCCAATTGATGGAACGACGGTTTTCAGTATGATTGACCTAATGAATGAAGCCATTCCGATGAATCTAAAATTTATTGTAATAAGATCCCCGATAGCGCAGGGAATACAAGCCATATACGATTATATGAAATCTTTCACTGCTAAAAATTACACTATTTTTTTTAAAGTATACGCAAAAGACACTCATAGTTTGTCCGATGGTAAAACAATCGCGAATGATCGTGGGCATTTTGTATCTTTTGCTATGTATGATTCAGTTGTGTATTATGTTGATCCGCAAGCTCAAATAAAACAAATTATCCCTGAAAATGTAAATATAACAGATATATTGCAACCCGGTGCAGCATTAAACGGATATTCATTTATTGATATTATTTTTTTTACAGCATTGGAAAATAAAATTTTAGAAATTGGAATGCCAGCACTGACCAAGAACGACTTTGAAAGATTTTTGAAGTATATAAACGGGAAAATAAGAACCCCAGTGTTGCGTGGTGGTGGCAGCGGCAGCAGGAGGTCTAGACGACCGTCGCGACGAATAACAAAACGCAGGCGATTTGGTCGCAATGGTCGCAAACTTATTGGCGGAGAACTGGATACATTTCAACAACGCATGATGGATATTGACGCCAAAAATAACATCGACACAGATTTATTGAATTATTAGAGCGCACACGTGTGAGTGTTATTTGTATCATGTTTCTCAGTTATCAGGGGAGAAAAATGATACGTAGCAAACGAGTTAAAACTAATCTCCGTACATACTAGAAGATGTTGAGTAATAAACCTAAATGCTCAAAAATTATTGGGATACAATTCAGCATGTTATCTCCTGAAGAAATCGAAAATGGTTCAGTTGCAGAGATAACAAACAGGGATACCTATGTAAACAATAAGCCCGTCATAGGCGGTCCATTTGATCCTAGAATGGGTGTCCAAGAACCTGGATTGATTTGTCCAACAGATTCCCTGGATTACATGAACACTCCGGGATATCATGGTCACATTAAATTGGCGAAACCCGTGTATTATATTCAACATGTAAACACCATTTGCAAATGTTTGCGATGTGTCTGTTTTAAATGCAGCAAATTACTTGTAAATAAAAACAAACATAAACATGCCATGAAAATGCCAGCAGATGCTAGATTTAAATATGTGTTTTCAAAATGCGGAAAAATCAAACGTTGCGGGCAAAACACCGAAGATGGTTGCAATTGTTTACAACCGAAAATCAAAAAGGATGGATTAGCCACCATTACTGCAGAATGGAACACAGATAAAAAAAAGAAATCCACGGCTGCGGTCACAGCCGACACAGAATCCGAAGAGAAAACAGAAATAATTATCCCGATTACTCCAGAAGTTGCTCTGCGCATATTGAAACGTATATCCGATGAAGATGTCACGTTTATGGGGTTTAGTCCAACCTTTTCCAGACCGGAATGGATGATTTGTCGAACATTATTGGTGCCACCTCCTGCGGTTAGACCCTCTGTGAAACACGATTCCCAACAACGTTCCGAAGATGATCTGAGTCATTTATTGATTAATATCATCAAACACAACAAAACTCTTGCAGAGAAAATCCAAAAAGATGCAGATGCTGCTACTATTCGCAATTGGACAGAAGTTCTTCAATACCATGTTTCCGCACAAATTAACAATAAAATGCCTGGCGCAGCTCCGGTTGCTCAAAGAAGCGGTCGACCCTTGAAATCCATTCAGGAAAGATTAACTGGAAAAGGTGGTAGAATGCGTGGAAATCTCATGGCGAAACGCGTTGATTATAGTGCGAGATCGGTAATTACAGCTGACCCAAATATTTCCATCGACGAATTGCGTATCCCGAAAAAAGTTGCCATGAATTTGACCAAACCCATTAAAGTCAACAAAATTAACAGGGCATTTTTGACAAAACTCGTCATTAATGGTCCGGATGTCTGGCCGGGTGCAAAGACGTTGGACAAATTAAACGGGGACAAAATCACCCTAAAATACCTCGATCGCAGCAACATTACACTTGAAATCGGAGACGTTGTTCATAGACATATGATGGATGGAGATCCAGTAATATTCAATCGTCAGCCGACCCTACATAAAATGAGCATGATGTGTCATTTTGCACGGATTTCCGACATTAGTGACACTTTTGGTATGAATGTCGCAGATACAGCTCCTTATAATGCAGATTTTGACGGAGATGAAATGAATTTACATATGCCTCAAGACCCGGAATCCGATGCGGAATTAAGATATTTAGCCGCGGTGAAATATCAAATTATTAGTCCAGCAAAGAATTCGTCGATCATCGGGATTTTCCAAGATTCCATGTTGGGTTCGTATTTGTTTTCCAGAGACAACGTTCGATTTACTCCAAGACAGGCGATGAGATTACTCGCTGGATTCAGCAAATTAAACGAACACGAATTGTTGGAAACCATAAAAAACAAAAAATATGTCACGAATTTCGACGTGTTGAGTCAAATTATGCCGCCGCTGAGTTTGAAATACCGAACCAAAGCCTATGTTGACGAAGAGAAAACCCCGAATGCTGTAATTGAGATAAAAGCCGGAAAATACCTGAGAGGTCAAATGGATAAAAGTGTTATGGCTGCAGGAACCAAAGGCTTATTACAGCGGGTTTGTAACGATTTCGGAAATGCTGCTTCTGCGAATTTCATTGATAACCTGCAGAACATTGTCACAGAATACATGAAAATGTCTGGATTTAGCGTTGGAATCAGCGATCTGATTTCAAACACGAAAACAAATGACGAAATTGTCAAAGTTATTACCCAGAAAAAAGTCGATGTCAAAAATCTCATGGACCAAGTGCAGATGGGAGTGTTTGAAAACAACACAGGAAAAACAAACGAAGAAGAATTCGAAACCCAGGTGAATGCTATTTTGAATCAAGCAACCTCAGAAGCTGGGAAAATCGGATTGAATAATTTGTCGGACAAAAACCGGTTTGTTACCATGGTGAAAGCTGGATCGAAAGGTTCGGATCTGAACATTTCGTTCATGATCGCCTGTTTGGGACAGCAAAACGTCGATGGAAAACGAATTCCCTATGGATTTGAACATCGCACATTGCCGCATTTTACGAAATTCGACGATTCCCCAGGAGCCAGAGGCTTTGTTGAAAATTCCTATATTAATGGTTTGACTCCTCAGGAATTATTCATGCACGCCCAGGGTGGTCGAATTGGTTTGATTGATACAGCTGTAAAAACATCTAAAACTGGGTATATTCAACGCAGAATTATCAAAGGTCTGGAGGATTTAATTGTCAAATATGACATGACTGTCCGAACAAATAAAAACAAAATCATTCAGTTTAAATACGGAGACGATTGTATTGACCCAGTAAAAGTCGAAACTCAAGAAATTGGATTGGTTGAAATGAAATCTCAGGATATTTATTATCATTATATTTTGGCAGATGATACACCAGATAACATATTTGCTCAAAATGTGTTAACCCGAATGAAGAAACAGAAGGATGAATACAATAAATTAGCGCAAGCATTGGTGAATGAAATGATGGATTATAGAACCAAAATAATCAAATACATATTCAAAAATAAAAGTGATAATAAAGTCAATTCACCTGTGGCATTTCATTACATTATTGGGAATATTCAGGGGCAATGTGGTATCAACGAATCATCAAAAGTCGATATTACACCCCTGGAAGCCCTGAAAATGATCAATGATACATTCGCGAATTTGATGATGTTGTATTACAGTCCGCCAACAGATTTATTCAGAGCTCTGTTTTATTACTACTTATCACCGAAGGAATTGTTGGTCATCAAACGTTTTAACAAAGATGCCTTGTCTCTGTTATTGACAACCATCACGATGTGTTATCAACGATCGATCGTGGCTCCAGGTGAAACGGTCGGAATTATTGCTGGGCAAAGTATTGGAGAAGTATCCACGCAAATGACACTTAATACCTTTCATTTTGCAGGTGTGGCATCTAAATCGAATGTTACTCGAGGTGTTCCGAGAATAGAAGAAATATTGGCACTGTCTAGTGATATTCACAATCCATCATTGAGTGTATATTTAAAACCCGATGATGAAACCAGAAAAGACAGAGCTCGCAATATTATGAATATGATTGAATACATTAAACTGAAGGAAATCGTATTGAGTTCTGAAATTTGGTTCGATCCGGATGATTTGGCGACGATCATAGAGGAAGATCGCGAATGTATCGCGCAATACCGGGCATTTGAAACGATGGTAAATGAATGTAATGGTGGAGATTTGGCGGGGGCGGGCGCGAGTGGCGCAGCAGATGAAATGCCTAAATCCAAATGGGTGGTCAGATTGGAGTTGAACCCGGAGATGATGTTGGAAAAGAACATCACTATGGATGACGTGAATTTCACTTTGAGAAATGCATATGAAGATACTGTGTCGTGTGTGTATTCTGACTTTAATTCTGATAAGTTAATTTTCAGAATAAGAATGAATGAACCAAAACAGAAGAAAGGAAAAGCTCAATCCCTGGACCAATCGGATCAAATTAATGTCGTTAAAGATTTTCAACATGCCATGTTGAACGATATTATTCTCCGAGGATCCAAAGGAATTAACAAAGTTATATTGCGAAAAATCATTGATGATGTAAAAGAAATAAATGGTGTGTATAAAAAGCAAGACATCTGGGTGTTGGATACGGTTGGTTCCAATTTACTGCAGGTATTGGGATTAAATTATATTGATAACACGCGCACGTTCAGCAACGACATCATGGAAATTTATTATACCCTCGGCATAGAAGCTGCTAGACAGGCGATTTTCGACGAATTAACAGAGGTCGTTGAATTCGATGGCACGTATATTAATTACCACAATTACAGTGTGTTAGTGGACAGAATGTCTTATAGTTATTATTTAATATCCATGTTCAGGCATGGAATAAATAATGATGACACGGGTCCGATCGCAAAAGCCTCGTTTGAAGAAACTTCGGAAATGTTTCTGCGTGCAGCACGACATGCGGAATTGGACATTATGCGAGGAGTATCAGCCAATGTCATGTGTGGGCAGGAGGGATTCTTTGGTACATCTGCTTTCAAAGTTATATTGGATTTGGAAAAATATCAGAAAATGGATGCAGCAAGTGAATATAAATTTGTGAATATCGAGGATGAAATAGACAAATTTTTCGGAGGAGAAACAGCAGAAGAGGATCCGTGTGGTCCAAATAAAATCGCTGTTCAAAACAATGTTGTCACGATTAAAGGCAAAACCCTCGGAGAAGACAACGATGCCTACGATATTGGATTTTAATGTGTTGGATCTTCTTAGGTCTTTCACTTTTTCTGTAATATTTTTCATGGTTTTGTTGTCAGCAAAAACATGAAAAAATTGAAACCTCTAATTAAAGCATAATGTAAACTAACTACCTGGAAAAAAGTCAAGAAATGGGATGCGATTATTATTTATCCACAATACTTGAAGTAGAAATGATAAAAGATGGAAATATTGTTTATGTAATACGAAAACTGATTCAACGCGAATTCTGTTATTATTCATGCAAAGAATTGGATTTATTTTATGAAACGTTTGACGAACATTTCGAGAAATATTTGAAATCACTAACACAGACCATATCTGTTATATTTGAAAATAATACTTGGAATCCAAAGGTTACAGAAGAGAGAATCAAAAAATATATAAAAGATGTCGGTGATTATATGAATGATTTATTCATTAAAAAAGATGAATACATAGGTGCTGAAATACATAAAATAACAATAAAACAAACAGCCGCGGCTAGAACTTAATTGTTTTCATTATGTTTATAAACAGTTCATCACATTTGCGCGCATTATGCATTTATTGCGCGCAAATTGTTTTTTGCGATAATATCGTCTGGGTTATCTGTGCAATCGAGGTTGAATTACATCAAAATAGCAACAGGTTCAATTCGAAACGGTTCATCATGTTCAGATACGGAATCTAAAAAATCTATATTATTAGAGTTATTGAAATTTTTTAAACCGAATGCGCCTACAATTGACCTTCCATATGCATGATTTACTTGTAAATATCCAGAAGAATTTGTATTAAATTTATAGTGGCTAACTCTTGGATTTATTTCGAATGAAAACCCATGTCTGAATTCTTCAATATCTAATGAATATGTTTTATCTTGAATATCTACAGTTAAGTTAAATTCGGTATGGTCATTGTCATCATAAGTCAAATTAAATATGGATATAACATCTTCCCCAAAATTCCCGGTTTCTACATCCACTAATACTAATTTTGGTCGATTGTCTTTAATAGAAACAACTAACCAATGACCTTTATTCGTTAATACATACACAGGACCTTCCGCGACTTCTCCACCTCGTTGTTTCCTGACGCGCCGCATTTTGCGTCTAGTGCGTCGATGTTTTTTATGTCTGCGATTTCGTTTGTATGTAGACATATAAATTGTGCACATAATTATGGATTACGTCGCATACATCAACGCCGCGTTTCCACCTACAAAGGTCACGATATTCACCCGTTCTTCCATGAGATACATATCGTAATTATACTCATAAATTCGCCAAGTGGGTTTATTGATACCGATGATTTCGCTGGTTGCTGGATCACAAATGGTCAAACTTTGTGCATAAGGATTTACCGGAGGACTGATGGTTGAAAATTCAAATTGAATATTCGTGAAACGACTCATGTTAATGGCTCCGGATGGTTGGGTTGTGTACGGAGATGTATTCAGGCAAAAATTATACATATATAAACCACTCGGGGCATTGCCGCGAGTTCGCGTGTATTTTTCGACATAATTATACACATCTGCGGGTAATACGTTCTCTCTGTAAATACCATCCAGAAGTATTCCCATTGCCACTAATATGTTCCGCAAATTCTGAGGATTATATGTTCCCGTTGTATACAATCCAGTCAAGGTTCCATCGGGATTTACACCTGGTCCAAGAGTCGCCGGTCCTGGTCCGTCCGCGTCGGGATTTGGATAATCACCATCCGTGGATGCCAGGGTGATGTCTTGTGGCATAGTTTCGTATGGCCAGTTGGTGTAATTCGACCATTGATTCCGAAGATTCACATCACTTCGCTGAAAATAAAACATCCACGAGCTAACTAAACCGAAGGAATCCAAATCAATCCGGTTTTGTCCTGTAATGTTGTAATAAGGTTTTTCATAGACTTGTTTAAAAATGTACATTTGTTCGTTGCGAGCAAACGAATCTTGTTCTTCATTGGCTAAAAATGCATACGTGCAATTCAAATTAATGTCGTATTTCCATTGAGTTCTGGTGTTTACATAGGAGGTTGGTCCAATGTCGATATCTGGAGGGGTTTGTAAAAATCGATAAAATTGCATATAATATTGATTAAAATTCGGTGCAACCACAGGGTAATTATTTGTCACATCCATTACATCCCGAATAGTAAACCATTCGTTGATGGGTCGGAATGAAACATTGATTACTAGTTCATTGTATTGGAGAGAAATCAGAGGAAAAGCTTGTTCACACAACAAGGTAAACCACGCGCCGAGGGGAATCATCAGTGTGCGTCCGGCGATGGATGGTTGTGCGCCAGCAGGACTAGACGTGTAAAACGCGCTAGGATAAGCGTTTACTCGCGGCGCTGCGTTAGCTGGATCGCACAATTCCGGCACATTTCCAGTCATTTCGTTAAACAACTGAAGTTTTCTCTCGTCAAAGTCTCGTTGCACCATGGCTTGAATGTATCTGCCGGAATATTGCTGTAATTGTTGATTACCGCAAGTAATTGTGACCCGACTGATGATTTGAGTTCCGAGATTTTGAATCCATTGAAATTCATAAGGTGCCCACGAGGTATATTTTGTGCTGCCATCGGTGTCTTGATATGCCGCGGGTGGAACAATTGGACTCCAAATGGTTGGCAAAGTCAGAGAGATGTAACAATCCATCAATAAATCTGCATACCTGGGGATCTTAAAAGAAAAAGTTGATTCCCCCGTCAAACTGAGGGTCGGTGTACCTTGATAATCCACTCGGAAATTTTGTTTCCCAAAATTCGTGTATTTTTTATATCCGACTTTCCAGTAAGATTTTTTGGGATTTCCGTTCAATATGACACTTTCTTGTCCTTGTGCAACTAAATTCATTAATCCTCCACCAGACATGTTTCAGATGTGTCGCCGGATATGCGGTAATATAATACCCGGTGGTATATTTAAGTTCTGGCGCTGATGGTGGCGGCACTCACGTCATAATCATAAATTATGTCATCTGTATCTGCGGTTGGATATTGTCGACAATCACATCTTCGTTGGTATTCTTTCTGTTCGTGTTTTTCTGCAGGACAAGTTGGACAAATTGCGTTAGTCCATAAACGTTCGTAGTGTGTGTTAGTCCAAATGCGTTCGTATTCAATATAACATTTGGGATAAATTAAGTCGGGATTTGCCACACAATATTCCCAATTATTTTCAGGGCTGTAAATTTCAGAATAATATTTTCCAACACGGGTCTCGTCGACAATGACATCGCAGACAATCGCGTGATTATTTCCAGCCCAATACTGAGCATAATTGGAATGAGATGCTAAATACACACCATATCCTTTGTTGCTTGCTTGACCAATTCGGAAGCCGTTTCTGAATATAGATTCGGCGATTTCTTGAACACTGGAATAACCATACTGATTCACACAATGATATAGCTGAATAACAGTGCGTCCTTGGATTGCATCTGTGAATTTCCGCAGCATATCTTGGTTATTATTCATGACAACATTTCGCAGTTGAAATTCAATGCGTGGATGAAATCTCTTGAAAAACCGAGCGGTTATTTCTTCGGTTTTTGGATCAATGCGTGGATGAAATCTATTGATAAATCGAGCGGTTTTCAGATATGTGCGGGTTGTTAATTCGCTATGTATGGAAGGAGAGAGGGTGTGTTTTGCTATTAAATTTCCCATGATTCGCTAGTTCTATGTGTGGTGTGCGCGGTTTCTTGGCATGTTTTGTGTTTCAGTTTTTTCCTGCGCATTGCAGGGAAAAACGCTTGTTTGCTTTACAAACCCAGTTTTTACTTCTGGTCAGCCGCATGTTAAACAGAAGTAAAAAATAACTTTGACTTACGTCGCATGGTTTTTGACCCAACGTTTTAATTGAGTGTTCCAAGCAAACACGGGAATATCGCCAGTTTCTCTCACACAAAGATAAAATTCCAAGTCAGAAGAATCACAAAACTCGTTGTTAAATCGTCGCAATTTAGTGAACTCGTGCTCGTCTTCTGGTGCATACTGGGATTCAAACATATGTTTTCGTAACTCTTCATCGGTAAATGTGTATGTGTTGTCTGGTTCATGTTCCCACTGCAAATGATAACTATCCCACACAAATACACCGGGTTTTTCGGAATGAATGTAGGTGGTCCTGTTCATTTTTCTGGGAAGTAAAAGTTTTAATTCAGAAGAATTCAAGCCATCAAATGTCATATTGAAATCCTGCATACTTCTCTCTTTGTCCACATCCCGAACAATGATGGGCTTGCTTTCCAGAAATCTGCTAAGTCCGAAGTCTGACATAAGTAAATGTTTTACTTCTGTTTAAGTTGTTGTTCTGTAACAGAAGTAAAAAACCCCGAATGTGGGTATCGATTACACAGATTTCGACCAGCATTTTGAGACTGGCATCCAAGTAAATACATCAATATTGCCTAACCAATGGACTGGAACATTTGTGTCATGGATAATGTAATAAAACTCAAACTTGGGAAATTGTTCACACAATGTAATGTTTTCAAACAGTTTTAATTTTGAAAATTCATATTTACCATTAAATTGAACTTCAAACATGTGTTTACGCAATTCGGTGTCTGTGAAGGTGTGGGTTGTTTCCATACCTTGTTCAAGATTTCCGTAGTCGAATAATGTAACGGAACCTTCTGCGGATGGTTTTGCGGCAGAGTTCGTTGGGCAATCAGGAGAAATCGTGCTGGTTTGCCAAGGTGTTGTGTTAGTTTGTTCTTTGTCTGAGACACTTTGTCTCTTACTCATAATCCAATTATTTTTAGTTTTACTCCAACAAAATCCGCGTCCGTCTGGATAAGAGTAATTAATGTTATCGCCATCTTCGGATATAAGCACCAATCTGTCAAAATAATAAAAATATCCATAATTAAGGTAAAAACAATTTTCTTTTGGGTCCACAAGTTGTTTTGGTGTTTCCGTCTTAGTTGGCGAAATAATTTCAGGCTTGTCTTTCATATCTTCGCTGTAAAACCAGGGAGATCCCCAACATTTATTAAAATAATTCCACTCAAAAACCCCATCTTTTTCAGAATGTGAGTAAGTATCATTGTCAAGTGACAACGAATTTTTTG
>SXGT01570638.1_pt1 | contig 13190 bp, 14 predicted proteins | sample 3176221 | NCBI WGS metagenome assembly SXGT01 (sample SAMN11356862, study PRJNA531348) | freshwater metagenome | isolation source: freshwater sample F1-120 | place: China: Fuxian Lake, Yuxi | collected 2017-12-25
GGAGGAGCGCTCGAACATGTCGCGGTCGCGCCGGGCCTCCCACCCCGCGTCGGGCCCCGCGGCGGTGTTAGTGTCACTACCCCCGCCTTCCCGGAAAGGGCCCCAATGACCCCGCTCCGCCGCCTCGCCGCCGTCATCGCCATCGTCGTCACCGCCCTTGCGGTGATCACGGCGGGGGGCGCCACCGCGGCGCAGGGCGACCCGCGCGTCAAGGGGGCCAGGGTGGCGGGCGTTTTGACGCCCGCGCCCACCCGGGCCACGGCGGGGGTCATCACCCTGTCGCCCACGGTTCCCTCGGGCAGCGATGCCCGGGCCAACAAGGCCGCCCAGAAGCGCCTGACGAAGGCCAACCCCCGGCGGAAGGCCCCGCGCGTCGTGCGCCCCTACCGCGGGCCGGCGCTGGGAGCGCCCACCGCGGATGACACGGCCGGGGGTGCCATTGACCGGCCGGACACGGGCGGCACCGGCGCGGGCGGCGGGCAGGTGCTCCAAGGGCGCCGGGGCATGCGCGAGACAGCCTCCACCGACCTGTCGGCATTCCGCGTGAGCACCGTGACCGACATGGACGTGACCGGCAGCCCCTCCGGCCCGGACTGGATCGGGGAGCCGACGGCCGCGAACGACCGCAACGCGATCCTGTTCACGGCCAACTGGTATGCGGCCTTCTCATCCGACAATGGCCGCACCTGGGGCTACATCGACCCCGTGACGGCGTTCCCCTCCCTCGATGGCGGCTTCTGCTGCGACCAGTACGCGGTGTCAATCCCGCGCGATGGCTACAACGACATCGCGTGGGTCATGCAGAACGCCACCGACGCCTCCGACAACTCATACCGCCTGGTGGTGCTGAGCGGGCGCTCGGGCATCGCATCCCTGGCCGGCACCATCGAGTACTGCTCGTACATCATCCGCCCCGGCGACTTCGCCGGCATGCCCAGCCGCTACATGCTCGACTACCCGGCGATCCAGCCCACGGAGGACTGGCTGTACCTGACGGCCGTCGCCGCGGGCATCTCCGCGAGCACCACGGACCGGGCCGTCATCTGGCGCGTGGGGCTGGACGATCTGGATGAGTGCGGCGGGCCGGTGCAGACCGTGGCGTTCGAGGACGTCTATTCGCTGCGCCCGGTGACGGGCGCCGCGGAGCGGTCCACCATGTTCATGGGCACCCTGCCGCTCGGGGCCTCGGAGTTCGGCAAGGAGTTCGACATCTACTGGGTCAGCGACTCCTCCACGACCGTGTCCGCCGTGCGCAGGAACGTGGCGGACTGGCCCACCGGCCAGCCCACGTGCAAGGTCTCGGGCAGCAGCAGCAATGACCCGTGCGGCCGGCTCACCGGCTTGAAGGTGCTGGCCGGTTACCGGTCGAGCAGCCGCGTGGGCTTCCTCTTCACCACGGGCGTGGGCAGCAGCAGCACCGACTACCCCTACACCCGCCTCGTGCGGTTCGACCCCTCGTCGCTCGCCCTCACGGGCGACTACGACATCTGGCACGACGATTACGCATGGACGTTCCCCTCGGCCGGGGTGACCAACCGCGGCGACGTCGCGGGCGCGCTGACGGTCGTGGGCGGTTCGGTCAACCCGAAGGCGACCGCGTACATGGTGGACGACATCACGAACACGTGGAGCGCAATGTCCCTGCGCAGCCTCACCACATCCGACACAGCACCGAACGGATCGTGCAGTTCGAGCAGCACGGGCCGGAGCGGCCAGTGCCTGGGCGACTACTTCACCGCGGCCGCCTACACCGGCTGCAGCAACACCATGCTGGCCACCGCGGTGGTGCAGCAGACCGCGGCGGCGGGCAGCGGCCCGGCCCACCGGTCCGCGTGGTTCGGCCGTGAGCGCGACGCCTGCGCCGATCTCCAGGTGACCGGGGTGACCGCCGGGCCCACCTCATCGGGCGGCACGCTCGAGGGCGGGGGCCAGGTGTCGGCCGGCGACACCACCCGGAACACCGGGGCCGCGGACATGCCCGCCACGACCACCGCCTACTACCTCTCGCGCGACGAGACCAAGGGGGCATCCGACACCCTGCTGGGCAGCCGCGCGGCCGGGTCCATTCCGGCGGGGTCCTCATCGGTGGCCATGAACCAGTGGCTCACGCTCCCCGACTCGGCCTACGGCGAGTACTACATCGTGGCCTGCGCCGACGACGCCGAGGCGGTGGATGAGGTGTCCGACTCGAACAACTGCGCTGCGTCGGCGGCGATCTCCCTCAGGTGGGCGGGAGTGACGCGCTACACCCAGACCGCCCCCGTGTGGCAGCGCAGCACGGCCGCGCCCGAGTGGGCCGGGGCGGCGCGCGCCGGGGTGCGCATCACCGTGACGGCCCGGGCGGGCATCACCCCCGTGGTACAGCCGGGGGCCGACCTCGGCCGCCTCGCCCACGCCGCACCCGAGGCCATCCCGTGGGACATCTTCCTCACGCTCGATGTGCGCGTGCGCCCGCGCGACGGGCTGATTGGCCACCTGCCGACCGGACCGCTCAAGTCCATCCCCATGCCCGGCGGCCCGCTGCGCCAGTGGACGGGCACCCTGCGCAGCACGGTGATCCTGCCCAAGGTGCTCCCGGCCGGCCGGTACCACGTGATGGTGTGTGCACCCGAGAGCGCCGCCGGCATCGCACAGGGCACCGGCTGCACCGTCGCCCGCACGCCGCTGATCGTGCGCCTGCCGGTTGCCCAGGGCGTCCGGTAGGCCGGGGACCGGGGCGGAGGAGCATCCTTCCGTGATCTCCCGGCCGGACGCCACCCGATCGCGGCGCGCCGTTTGGCTCGCCTGCGCCATCGCCGGTGTGGCACTCGCCGCCGGGCTGGCGGCCGCGGCCCCCGCCCGGGCGGTGACCCCCGACGGGCAGGTGACGGAGTTCGCGGCGGGGATCAGCGCGGGCAGCGCCCCGTACGGCATCGCCCAGGGCCCCGACGGCAACCTGTGGTTCACGGAGCAGGTCGGCAACCGTCTCGGGCGCATCACCCCGCAGGGGCAGGTGACGGAGTTCGCCACGGGGATCACCGCGGTCAGCTTCCCGACCGGCATCGCCCAGGGCCCCGACGGCAACCTGTGGTTCACGGAGCGTGGCGGCGACCGCATCGGGCGCATCACCCCGCAGGGGCAGGTGACCGAGTTCGCCACGGGGATCAGCGCGGGCAGCCTCCCGACCGGCATCGCCCAGGGGCCCGACGGCAACCTGTGGTTCACGGAGCTGGGCGGCGACCGCATCGGGCGCATCACCCCGCAGGGGCAGGTGACCGAGTTCGCGGCGGGGATCCGCGCGGGCAGCGGCCCGACCGGCATCGCCCAGGGCCCCGACGGCAACATGTGGTTCACGGAGAAGGACGGCGACCGCATCGGGCGCATCACCACGGGCGCCACCCGGACGCTCACGGTGGCCCGGACGGGCACCGGCACCGGCGCGGTCACCTCCACGCCCGCGGGCATTGACTGCGGCGCCACCTGCTCAGCCGCGATGGACTACCTCGGATCCGTCACGCTCACGGCCGCCGCGGCGGGTGGATCCCGGTTCACCGGCTGGATCGGTGAGGGCTGCGCGGGCACCGGCACCTGCTCGGTAACCATGGACGCCGCGCGCTCGGTGACCGCCACCTTCGCCCCCGACCCGGCGACGGTGCGTGGGGGAAAGGCCACAGCGCGCGTGACGCGCACCGCGGTGGTGCTCTCATCAAGAGTGACGGTGGACCGGGCCGGCACCATCGCCCAGCGGCTCACCACGGGAGCGGAGAAGATCCGCATCTGGTGCCGGACCTCCCGGACGGTCGCGGCGGCGGGCACCTACACGCTCACGTGCAACCTCGGGACGGCCGGGCGCCGCTACATCCGCGCGAAGGCGCTGACGGGCACCGTGCGTACCACCTTCACCCCCACGGGTGAGCCCGCCGTGAGGGCGACCCGCGCGGTGGCGATCAGCCGCAGGCGGTGACGGCGGGGTGCGGTGCGTCCTCGCGCCGCACGCCCGCGATGGTCACCACGCGGGAGCGGGGTGCGGTGCGGGGGGTCACCCGGGACGTGCCGGCCCGGCGGGCACGCGCCCGCTGCCAATGCCGAGCACACCCGGCGCGAGGCCCGCGTGACCCGGGTGATACGGATGCCGCCCGGCAGGCGCAGCGCGGTGCCCGGCGCCTCCGCCCGGCATGCGAGCACGGGCCGCGACCGCGGGGGCGCATCCCGGGCGGAGGCGGCGCCGACGCACGCGCCTGGACCCGGGGTCCCGGGTGGTGAGATCTCCCGGGGGAGGCGCCACGGGGGCTGACCCGGGGGCACGGGCCGGCGCGTTTCCTGCGGTTGCCCCCACGGGGATCAGGCTGAGGGTGCCCGCATCCGCGACCGGCAGTAGGCCCGTGTCTCGGGGTCGGTGAAGTAGACCGCGCACCCCTTGATGCCCCGGGTCAGCAGCACGCGATAGGCGTTCTTCGCAAGGTCGGCGAACCGCTCGCCCGCCATGCGCACGGGCCGGTCGTGGGAGGCCTCGGGCACCCCGACCCAGCCCTGCCCCGCGCGGTGGACGAGGTCGGGGCCCACGATCACGCCCACGTAGTCGAACTCGAATCCCTGGGCGGTGTAGATGCAGCCCACCTGATGGATACCGCCCGGGTCGGTGGCCCACAGGTGCTCGCGGGGCACGCCGGGGGCGAGCCGGCCGGCGCCGCTCTTGGCATTCCAGGGGCGGGCCCAATCGCCGATCACCACGTCGGGCGCGAGCGTGCCGTCGCCACGCGGGTCGGACCACTCCCAGCAGTAGCCCGCCACGAGTCGCGCCGACTCCCCCTCCGAGGCACGGCCCACCACCGCCTGCTCGAGTTCGCCGGGCGAGTCGACGATGCGGAAGTCAAAGCCGGGGTCGCCCTCCCAGAACGGGTGCGCCGTCGGCTCGATGCCGAGCACGTCGGTGACCCAGGCAATGAACCCCTCCGATCCCGCGCACCGGAACTGGGCGGCAAGGTGGTACTCGAACACCTCCCGCCCGCGTTCGGCGCACGCCTCGCGGATGAGGTCGGACGACCCCACCTCCCTGGGGCGCACCACCTACAGGTCATCAATGAGGAACACCGTCGTGCGTGCGGCGTCAATGAGTTCCTCCACCTGCGCCTTGCCGGACCGCTCGGTCTTCGGGGTGTACCGGCTGACGCTGGTCTCGCGGATGCGGTGCGCCTCGTCGCAGATGAGCACGTCCACGCCCCCGGGCTCGTACGTCGCGTACTGGTGGAAGTACCGGAACTGCTGAGCAGCCGAGCGTCCCGCGAACTTGCGCAGATTCTCGGTGAATGCGCGCGACCCGGTGGCGTACTGCGCGTTGAGCCCCCGGCGCGAGAGGGCGGCGAGCAGGTTGAGGGCGATCACCGACTTGCCGGTGCCCGGGCCTCCGTGGATGAGCACCGCGGCGGCGGTCGTTCGCGTCGGGTCGGCCGCGGTGAGCACGCGGCCGAACGCAACCAGTTGCTCGTCGAGGAGGGTGTACTCCTCGTGCCCCTCGAGTAGCCGCGCGACCATGGCCAGGAGGCGCTTGCTCGGCCGCGGGGTGCTCCCGAGCACGCGGCCCAGCACGTCGTCGCCGGGGCCGGCGCCCACCCGGTCGCCCAGGCGGTCGATAAGGTCCCTGCGCCGCTGCTGGGTGTAGATCGGGAACGCCGCGAGGTCGGCGGCGAACTTCGCGTCGAGCAGGGGGTCGCCCGCCGCGACCGCGTAGTTGTGCAGGAAGGCGCAGGCACCGAGTTGCACGGGGTCGTCCCCCTCGTGGAATGCGCTCTGTCCGTCGCTGAGGTACGCGTGGTACTGACCCACCTGCACGGAGGGGTGCAGCACGTCGCGGTGGCGGCCCGCGACCCAGGTGACCACGTGCTCACCGTCGGCGGGCTCGCATGCCTGCCACTGCTTCAGCTCGATGATCTCCGCACGGTCGGAGCCTGTGCCGTCGGCACCCGTGATGAGCACGTCGAGTCGCTTCGAACTCTGGGGCAACTGGTACTCGACGATGATGCCCTGGTCGTCGAGGCCCGCCTTGCGGCAGACCCCGCTCAGCGACAGGAGCGAGTTGCGCCACGACTGCCGCTCACCCTCCGGCGGCGTGCGCCCCAGTTCGCGCCGGTAGGCGGCCGCGATGACGTCGGAGATCCGGTCGAGGTCAACCTGGTCGTAGAACTCGGCGCAGGTAGAGGAGTAGAGCCTCACGCGGCGCCGCCGTGGGCGCGCGAGGGCGTGCCCGGGAGGAGGCCCGCGAAGCGCTCCCGCGTCGTCACCAGTTTGCGCTCGACCTCGGCACCCAGATCCACATCGAGGGCGTTCGCCAGGTGCAGGAGGTAGGTGGCGATGTCGGCGAGCTCATCCGCGGCCGCGTCGCGGGGGATCGCGGCGTCCCCATCGCCGGTCCAGGCCAGGGCCTCGGCCAGCTCACCCACCTCGGCCGCGAGCGCGAGAGTCAGGCTGCGCGGGTCATGGAACCGCGCCCAGTCACGCTCGTCACGGAACGCGCTCAGGCGCTTCTGAATGCCGGCGGTGTCAAGGCGTGCGGGGTCGGGGGACGGGTCGGTCATGTCGCCGGGTTCCCTCGCATGCGTGAATCAGCGTAGCGATTTCACGCCGGGCACCTCGTGAGCCCCGCGGCGGCAACCTGTACCTGCTGTGTCGGCCCGGCGATGGCCTCCGCCCACTCCCACCACTGTGCAGGCGTGCCCTCCGCGTGGGCGCCCAGCCGTTCGTTGGCCGTGGCCACCCGGTCGGTGGCCACGGCGAGGCCGACGGCGAGCGCCGATGCCTCCGGCGTCTGGAAGGCCGCCTGCCTGAGGCCGGCGGCGATCGCCCGCTGCACCACGACCTGGTCGGTGAGCGCCGCGGCGACCCCGCTCTCCTCCAGCGGCACCGCCGCGCCCCCGTCCGCGATCCGCGTTGCCTCGCGATCCACCACGGCGTAGTTGACGGAGGCACGGGCCTGCACGTCGGGGGCGGCGGACATGAGCACCTGCCGGACTACCTGCACGTCGTCGGCGAACTCCGGGCAGCCCCGAAGCGGATCGGCATCCCGGCCGCCGTCCGCGTCGTCCATCACGTAGCGGCCCCCCGGGCTGGAACTGTCCTGCAGCGAATCGATCACGGCGTTGAGCGATGACGGCAGGTGCTCCTGCGCGCGATCAATCGCCCACCAGCCGGCGAAGAGGGCGGCGATCACGAGGATGCCGCCGAGCACTATCCCGATTCCCCGCATGCCCCCGGGTCACTGACCCGGGGGCTCCGCCTTACTGCCCGGCGTCCGCCGCCGCCGGGGAGCGCCGGAGCAGGTATCCCTCAAGTCGCGCGTGCGCCGCCTGCACCGCCGTCGGCGAGAAGAGATGGTGGTATGGCTTGTCGGCATCGACGACGAGCACCTCCACCGAGAGGTCGAGGCGATTGGCGTCCTCGATGATGCCGAAGCCGATGGTCGTGGGCTTGGTAACCATCCTCGCGGTCGCCTCCACAATGCGGCTGGGGTCGAAGTCAAGGTGCCAACGCTTGATCATGCGGAGGAACCTCCTCGGCCAGTACGCACCGACCTTGCCGCTCGGTCGCACGTAGGTGACCTCGCGGCAGGTGCGGTGGTAGAGGTCGAGCAGGTCATCGACGAGTGCCTGCTCGAGATCCGCCCGCTGATGCGGCGGCCCCTCATCTCCCCTGATCACAGCCTCCGCGATAGGTGCCCACTCATCGGCCATCCGTCCCCCCTCCGGGATTGGTGCTGCCCCTCTGATCACGGCCGCCACGATCGGTGCCCACTCATCGGGCACGCCCTCACCGTGCCCCCCGGCGCCCAGGTGGTCATCCACGGGACACGTCCCTGCGGGCGCTGGTCAAGACCTGACCGACGGTGTGCCCCCCGCCGCCCAGGTGGTCACCCCCGGAACACCTCATCCCCGTGCCACTCGAGCAGTGCCGGGTCCGGCCGGTCGGCGGGGTCGCCCGGCAGGTGGATTGGACGACCGTCGAACGGGTAATAGGAGGCGCCGTTCGCGTAGTCGTCGCGCAGGGCGCGGCTCACGCGCAGCATGTGGCCCGGGGTCACCGTCACGTAGCCACGGTCGAACAGGCGGTGGAGGTCCGTCCGCAGCAGCAGCCCGTTCGGGGTGCGGTGCTCGCCGCCGTCACCGTAGGGCCGGATGTGCGCCGCGTCAAGCACCGGCAGCGAGTGCTCGCCGGTGACCGCGCAGGCGCCGGCGTACGCCTCGGTCACCGCCATGCGGAAGCTGCCCTGGCCGAGCCGGGGTGTGACCGTCAGGGGCGTGCCGAAGCGCCCCGGGGCCTCGTCCCCGGGGGGGATGGCGCCCATCAGCCCCGCGCGCTCCCGGCACTCCGCCCAGATGCGGGCGCCCTCCCCCGTGGTGAGGTCATAGCCCTTGCCCCGGACGATGTTGGGCTTCCAGTCGAGCGGGTCGGCAATGGCGGCGGCGGGCGGGAAGAAGACCGGGTCGCCCAGCATCAGGCAGCCGATCCGCGCTGGGCCGGTCACACCGCCGCGGCGGTATCGCGCGATGCGCTCGCGCATTGCCGGGAAGTCCGGCGCTCCGTTCGCCTGCCCGAAGGCGTCCCACGCCGCCCAGTCCTCACTGACGACATGGCGCACGAACCACCCGAACCCGGCGATGCGGTTGTGCGGCGCCTTGAGCCGGAAGATGACCGGTGACCCCGGCGGGATCACCCGGAACGCGGTGCCGCCCGATGGCTGCCAGAAGTTCACCTCCTCCCACGGCGCCCGCTCGCGCAGGAAGGTGAACCACTCGTAATCGGTATTGGCGACGTAGCCCCTCACCGGCGCCGCCCCTCAGAACCCGTCGTACTTGTCGCGACTGAGGTAGAACCCGTTCCCCGACTGGTTCTCGCACGTGATGCCGTCACTCGCCGACTCACACGTGAAGTCGCCGGATGGGGAGGTCCACGTGCCGCCGTAGGGCACCACCGGGCCGTCGGCGGCCGTCTCGGCGCCGTAGTCGGCCTCGGGCTCGCCGTATGGCGGCAGCAGCACCGCATAGCCGTCGTTGGCCGTGGAGCAGTACAGGCCGTCGTCGAACTCCTCGCAGTCAATGTTGCCCGTGGGCGAGGAGAAGGCGGCGGTGCCCGAGTAGTCGCCGGCCGGCGCGGTGCCCGGGGCGTCGTCGCTCCCCGGGGCGACCGCCGCGGGCGCCGGGTCACAGGTGGCGAGCGCCCGGGGCACGGGCGACTGCGCCCAGGCCTCGAGCACCCCCCGGGCCCGGGACACCGGCACCCCGAAGCCGATGCCCTCATACCCCTCGCCGCCCGCCACCACCACGCCCACCACATCGCCGCTCCCGGTGACGATGGCCCCACCGGAGTTGCCCGGGTTCACGGCGGCGTCGGTCTGGAACAGTCCGGTGTAGGCGGTGCCCTCGATGTTGAGGTCGCGCCCGCGGCCGGTAATGGCCCCGCGGGTGGCGGTGAAGTCAAGCCCCAACGGGTAGCCGAGCACGATGACGTCGTTGCCGATGGGCACGTCGCCCCCGGTGTGGAACCGGAGCACCGTGGCGCTGAACGTGCCCTGTGCACGCAGCAGCGCGAGGTCCTCGCCTGAGTCACTGCCCACAACGGTCGCCGGCACTTCCGAGCCCGCCTCGGGCCCCAGCGTGATCGTGCTCGCACCAGCCACCACGTGCGCCGCCGTGGCCACGAGGCCGGGGGCGATGACGAACCCGCTGCCGTTGCCCTCCCCGGTGCACGTGGTGATGTCAATGCGCACCACCCCCTGACGCGCCCGGGCGATGGCCTCGGCCGCCGCGCTTCCGCCGGTGCGCTCGGTCACCGTGACCGTCGGGGGATCACCCCCGCACCCGGCGGCGATCACGCACGCCGCCGCGGCGGCGGCGGCCGCGGGCGCGACACGGCGGATTGCGGAATGCGCTTGCAGAGCGGGCCCCCGGCGACGGATCGTGGAGCGGGGTATGCCCAGCATACGGCCCGGGCCTGCGGCGGCGCATAAGGGCGAGCGTCCCGGTGGACGACCTACCCCCGTATGCGGCACATCGAGGTGATGCACGGAGGGCTGTTCCCCGGGGATGAGCACGGGGCCCTGGGGCTGCTCTACGGCGCAGACCGCGACGGGGGTGACCGGGTGACCCTGGTGGCCGACCCCGACTGGGTGCGCATGCTGCTCGCCGGCATCGGCAACGGCCACGACCTCGGCGGCATCGCGGTCCCGCAGGCGGTGAGCCTGCCCCTCGCGGCCCAGGGCTGGGACGACGAATGGGATGACGAGGAGGCCGGGGAACTGCGGCATCTGCACTGGCTCTACCGCAGGGTCGGCGGGGACTGGCCCCGGCTGATGAGGGTCGTCGCCCTGATGCAGGTGTGCGACCGGTAGGGATGGGGGCGCCACCCCGGGGCCCGGTGCCCTGCCCCACCGTGATGATGTCGTGGGCGCGCCGTGCGACCCGTTGGCGACCGACGCCGCCCGCGCGAGGAGGACGTTGCTTGGTGTCGAGGGCGCTCCGGCTAAGGTGGCACCGACGCCGCCCGCGGGGGGAGGACGTTGTATTGGGCCCCGAGGTCGTGGCGTGATTGACACCGACGCCGCCCGCGCGGGGAGGACGTGACCGTGGACTCCGCCCCCGGCACACAGTGCGACACGGTGCCGACCGATGGCGTCGCTGCGGGTCCGGCGCCCTACCGCACCCGGGTGATGTCGAGGGCGCAACTCCCGGAGAACTGCCTGCGCGCCGCCTTACACCGCCGCTGGACGCCCCCCATCGGGCAGGTCGGTAAGCCGTCCCGCGGCAGGGGTTGACTACCCGGCATGAACATCACGCGCATGGCCGCCGTCTGCGTCATCGCCGCCTCGGCAATCGCCTCAGCGTCCCCCTCCGCAGGCCCGCTGCCGGGCGCCGGCGACATCGCCGATCTGCTGCGCACCGGGCCGGGCACGCTCGACCGGGCGTCCGAATGGGTCACCCGGATCTGCGGCCCGGACACCGGCGCGGCCTGTGCGAAGGCCCTCGGCCTGGAGCCCCGCTGGGGCCGGTTCGCCGGCCAGCCGGAGATGAGCGTGCTCAGCCACTTCTCAACGGGGGGGACCGTGGGCAGCACGGGGGTCGCGGTGGTGTCGCGCCTCGCGAGCGGCGAGCTGCGCCTGCAGATCCCGAAAGAGGTCCGCGTGACCTCGGCCCGCATGAGCGGTGGGCGCATGCGGCTGGTGGTTGACCTCCGTTGCCGATCGGCCGGGTTGCCGATCGCGACGTACGGCTACTTGCGCGTCCAGTGGTTCGTGATGCAGGGCGTCACCATCGTGCCCACGGGCACGCGGGCCCGCTGCCGCAGGTAGGTGGGGCCCGCCCCCGGCCGCACCTCCGGGGGGCCCGGACGGGGGCGCGGGGCGCAGCGGAATGCCGCTGGGCCACCGAGCCGGTGAGGGCCAGGCGGCGGCGTGCCCGGTCCGCGCCTGCGGGGAGGTGCGCCGACGGGCGGGCCGGCGCACCGGACGACCCGCGGGCCGACCCCGGCCACCGACCCGGGGACGCAGGTCCGGGGACGCAGGTCCGGGGACGCAGGTCTGAACGTGACGGCGCGCCCGTAAGACCGGCCCCCCGTCACCTGACCACAGGGTGGACAGCAGACGAGGGAGGGACCGATGACGACGGAGTCAGCACGGACAGAGACGACAGGCTCAGGCCTGCCCCTGCAGGCGTGCGAGACGGTGGTGTACAGGGGCATCGCGGTGACGCCGCTCTTCCCCACCCGCGACCCGGGGTGCGCCTACGTGTCGCTCGCCGCCGCCACGCGCGCCGGCCTCACCGTGACCGAGGTGACCGAATCCGGCGTGGTGGGCGCGCTGATCGTCACCAACGCCGCAGGCAGCCGCGTGCTCCTCTACGACGGCGAGGAAGTCGCAGGGGCGAAGCAGAACCGCATCCTCAACCTCTCGGTGCTGGTGGAGGCCGGGGGCACGCTCACGGTGCCGGTGTCGTGCGTGGAGGCCGGCCGGTGGCGACGCGAGACCGATGTGTTCCACCCGGCGGGGCGCGTGCCGTCTGCGGATGTGCGCCGGTCGAAGGCCGAGTCCCTGCACCACAGGCCCACCACGCGCGGGCTGGCGCAGGACGCGGTGTGGGACGCCGTGTCCCGGTCGGAGCGCGCGCACGGGTTCGCCTCACCCACCAGGAGCCACGGCGACCTGATCGAGCACCAGCGTCCGCGCATCGAGGATCTGGCACGGGCCTTTGCGCCGAGCCCCGGGCAGTGCGGCATGATCCTCGGGATGGACGGCCGCATCACCTGCATGGATGCCGTGTCGCGGCCGGACGTGTGGGCCGATCTCCACGAGGCCATGACGACCGGCTACATGCTCGACGCCCTGGCCGCACCGGACCGTGCGGCCCCGCCCGAGGGGGCGGCCGCGGAGTTCCTGGGTCAGGTGGCGGCGGCCCCGCGCACGGAGGGGCCCGGCGTGGGCCTGGGCACCGACCTGCGCATCGCGGGCCCCGGCGTGCTGGGCTCGGGCCTCGCCCTGGACGGCGAGCTGCTGCAGATCACCGCGTTCCGCACCGGCACCGCGGACGGCGGGGCCGCCCCCATTCCCGCCATCCGCATCGCACGCCCGAGCCACCGGCAGATGTGAGCACCGCCGCGCTGCCCAGCGCCGTGGCCACGGCGCTGGGCGCGACGGGGCAGCGCGCAGGCATCCACGGGCACACGCCCTGGGGGCGGGTGGGCGAGGCCGGGCTGTTCCTCGCCGGCCGTGAGGCGGTGAGCACCCATGTGGTGCTGCTCTTCGCGATCCTCCACGACTGCCGCCGCGAGAACGATGGGCACGATCCCGGGCACGGGCCGCGGGCCGCGGCCCTCACCGAGGGCATCGGGCACGCGCCCCTCGGGCTCGCCCCCGCCGACCTCACGGCGCTGTGCCACGCCATGCGTCTCCACGACCGGGGGCAGGTGAGCGACCACCCGCTCGTGGGCACCTGCTGGGACGCCGACCGGCTCGACCTGCCGCGCGTCGGCATCCGGCCCGACCCGCGGCTGATGTCCACGGCGGGCGGGCGCGACCCGGCGGTGATGGCGGCGTTCGCCGACCCCGGGCGGATCGTGCCCACCTGGGGCGATCTGGCACGCGACTCCGCCGCCGCGTAGGGGCGGCGTTCCCCGGATGGGGCGGTGGCCGGATGGGCGCCGCGGCGTCGCGGCTCCGCTTGAGGGGGCAC
>SXGT01280185.1_pt1 | contig 13188 bp, 7 predicted proteins | sample 3176221 | NCBI WGS metagenome assembly SXGT01 (sample SAMN11356862, study PRJNA531348) | freshwater metagenome | isolation source: freshwater sample F1-120 | place: China: Fuxian Lake, Yuxi | collected 2017-12-25
CTCATGCAGGCTGAATTTTATGCTCTGATGCTACGCAGGTCGTTCCTTCAGTATAGAAATAATCATGCTGAGTCGCTATCGCGAAGTTTTTATACTCGGGTTCTCGCACCCGAGGGCGAAATACTTTCTTTTGCTCCGCCTCGGCAACTGCTTCAGGCGTTGCTCACCCTCTGTCCATAGACCACCCTTTAGTGGTGGCATCCATGCAGTCGAAAAGAAAGTGCTCAAAGACAAATCTGTCAGGAACAGATTTGGATGCGTCAGCACACGAAGTGCGAATGCCTGGATGGCATCATTCATTAGGCGGCCCGGTGACCGCTGATGTCTTGTGCTCCTCGTATTTATCGGGGGGTGGCATCCATGCCGCACCCCGTTGGGCTCAACCCGATAAATACTGCGGTGCTCGACGCGGTAAACGGGATTAAAACACGTTACTGCGTAACGTCAGTTATGCTGTTTAATTACATTGTAACTGTCCCAGTATTGATACAGTGGCCACATTTTTTTTCTGTCCACAATTACCGAGGATGCGGGTCACTGTGGGTTGTAATTATCAATGGTATCTCTGATTTGTCATACCGCTTTAACTTGTATGCCTAGTATCATTTGCTTGATGTTAAATTATCCTTTTAAAAACAGTTAATTAATAATATATGGTCTGTGACTCAGAGAACAAAATGCCTCATCAAGCGCTAGATACGAGCGAATTCAATATGAGAATTATGCAGCAATGCTTGGGAGAAATATTATTTCGGCTTGATGAGAGCATGGGGGTATTGTTTCTAAACCCGGCTTGGCAGAAGCTAACGGGTTATGCTTTGGAAGAAACATTGGGCACGAGTTTATTGAAATATTTCGTAGCGCAAGATGCCCAGGGATTAATGGCCGCAAGTTTTGATTGCGAACATGCACCCACTCAGCGTCAGGAGTTACGCTTACATTGTAGATCAGGTGAGTTACGCTGGGTCTCGGTGTCTTTTTATAAATACTCAGAAGCCAGCTCTGGCACGATGATTTTTGGGACGATGATTGACATCCATGCGCAAAAATTAATGGAAGAGCAACGGCGTTCTGAAGAACTCAATGAAATGGCATCTTGGTCTACAACTGCTTGTGGCATTTGGACTTGGGGGCTAAATAACCGCACTCTTTATCTCTCACCCCGCAGTAAAGTATTATTAGGTTACAGTGATGAGCAGTTACAAAATCATATCGCCGTATGGTTTAGCTTGATTCATCCAGACGATCTTAATGTAGCCACGGCCAAACTGATGGCATGTTTGGAAGATAATCAGGTCTATTATCAAAATATTTGCCGCATGCAGCATCGGGAGGGGCATTGGGTTTGGATTTTGGCCACTGGCACTGCGGTAAAAGATTTGACCACAGGAACCTGTCGCTTGGTCTGTTCTTATGTCGATTTATCCCAGTTCAAAGCCAAAGAGTTGGCATTGCAGCTGCGCAATCAAGAATTGGACGCTGTAAATGCAATTTGTCCAGATGGGTTGGTACTGGTGTCTAAGTCAGGGCTGATTAGCTATGTTAATCCAGCATTTTTACAGATGTTAGGTTTTGCAGAGGAAAAATTGCTGGGGTTGCACGAGCTGGTGTTTAACAATCTTTTACACAAAGTTTCCACGGATAACGCCTCCCATGTGAGCAAAATGCATCCAGGAGCCGCTATCTATTATCTGGATTATTCTAAACTGCGTAGTCATGCTTTCCGTAGTCATCGCATTGATGCAATGGCTGCTATGCCTTCGCCAAAAGCCAAAATTCGAACCGTGTCCAGGATTGAGCGTGCCCTAACTGGCAATGATGTCGCCAAAGCTATCTATTTCAGAGATATCAGTATTGAAACTGAGGTGGATCAAATCAAAAGTCAGTTTCTGGCGATCGCCGCACATGAATTGAGAGCGCCAATGGCCAGTGTTCTAGGGTTTTCAGAATTATTGATCGCGCGGGAATACGATAGGCAAACTACGCACGAAATTCTTAATACCATTCATGTGCAGGCTAACAGTTTGGTGAATATGTTGAACCAATTACTTGATCTTGCGCGTATCGAGTCGCGTATGGGTTTAGACTTTAGTTTTAAGTGTCAACCTCTCAAGCCAATTATTGAGCGAATTTGTAAAGAACTCGTGGTACCCGGAGATACTCGCAATGTATCGTTGTCCTTACCTAAGTTAGATATCTGGGTAAGAGTCGATGCTGAAAAATTACGTTTAGTGATCAGTAATGTATTAGTAAATGCGTACAAATATTCGCCGAAGGGCGGTACGATTTCGCTGGGGTTAAGATTCAAATCCGCTACAGAAAGTCAGGAAGCTGAAGTGGGGATAGTGATTCGAGATCAGGGCTTGGGGATGACAAAAGCGCAACTTAAGCATATTTTTGAACGATTTTGGCGAGCCGAACCCAATAATAATGTTTCCGGTGCGGGTTTGGGGTTGTCCCTGGTGAAAGAGATCATGGATATTCATCAAGGCCGGATTGTCTTCAAAAGTACCCCTGGCGAGGGGACCACGGTCACACTGTGGCTTAAGCAGGCTTCAAACATCAACACGGACTAAATTACACTCATGGCTCAGGCATTAATCAAGGTATTAGTGGTAGATGACAATAGAATTATTCGGCATTTACTGCGTTTAACGTTTTCCAATCAGGCGCGTTATGAAATTTTTGAAGCCGATTCTGGCGAGCAGGCATTGCCTTTGGTTTTGCGAGAACGTCCAGACGTAATTTTGCTAGACATCTTGATGCCTGGAGAACTTGATGGTGTAGAGCTCTGTAAAATGATTAAATCGTGGGAAGATTGTCGAAAGTGTAAAATCATATTTTTGTCTGGATGTGGGCAACAACAAGATCTAAAACTGGGTATGGAGGTAGGCGCTGATCTTTATATTACTAAGCCTTTTAGTCCTATGCAGTTATTAGAGAGTGTTGAAAAATTGCTAGCTACTTAAGCGGGGTTCCCCTAGTAGGCTAACTTGAGTTACTCCGCTGATTTATTGGGACGATTTAACCTCGTACTTGCTCGCGTCTAGTAAAGGGGCATGTAGCTGACATTTAAATAGACGCGATGCCAATGCGTCTGACACCGCTGATCTAATTTTTTAAAATATATTGTGGACAAAGACGCATTTATCAATTGCAATCAGTGTAGCTAGCACTATTTAAGTGAATAACAGTTTCAATATTATTCGTTTCTGTTATGCTTATATTCATATTTTGATTATGAATTGTTGCGCTTTTGCGTGTTACCCATGCTAAAGCTCTGCTACCTGACGTTAATCAGGCATTGTAGCTTTGAGTTGCGATGTCTAGGTATTTTTAAAGATCACACTATTCCATTGTCGTCATTATGACTGCCTTGCCTCACCCAATCTATCGACCTACCATCTTAGTGGTCGACGATACGCCAGAAAACATCACGGTATTGGGGGAGTTGCTCAAGCCATTTTATTCGGTACGTGTAAGCGCAAATGGTCGGCGAGCGTTAGCATTAGCGGTAGCTGTTCCTCAGCCGGATTTGATCTTGTTGGATGTGATGATGCCAGAAATGGATGGTTATGAAGTTTTGAGCCGTCTTAGAGCAATTCCAGAAACGCAGGATATTCCAGTTATTTTTATAACTGCGCTGGACGGCACGGAGGACGAATCGTATGGGATTAGTCTGGGTGCGGCGGATTATATTACCAAACCATTACGACCTGCCATTGTGCTGGCACGGGTAAAAGCACAACTGGAATTAAAACATGCGCGCGACCGACTTCGTGATCAAAATGCCTGGCTAGAAACTGAGGTTTCCCGGCGCATGCAGCAAAATCAACGTATTCAAAATGCCAGCATGCGAGCCTTGGCAAGTTTAGCGGAAACCCGTGACAATGAAACCGGGAACCATATTCTCCGTACTCAGGCGTATGTCAATGTTCTAGCAGCAGAAATGGCTAAGCACACGCATTATTCGGCCATCCTCACTCCGGCGATTATCGATAGCTACACTAAAGCCGCCCCGTTGCATGATATTGGTAAAGTCGGCATACCTGATGAAATTCTGTATAAACCGGGTAAATTTGCCCCCGAAGAATGGGCGGTCATGCAAACGCATGCTCGACTAGGTTCAGATGCCATCTGGCGGGCGATTCAAAACGAGGAGGACCAGTCCGAATTGGATTTTTTACATATTGCCATGGAAATCTCGCATTATCATCATGAAAAATGGGATGGCAGCGGGTATCCTGAAGGTTTGAAAGCTAGTGCTATTCCGCTGTCGGCACGCTTGATGGCGCTGGCGGATGTGTTTGATGCCTTGATTACTAAACGCGTCTATAAAGCAGCATTTACCGTAGATAAAGCGATTGAGATTATAGTAGCGGGTAAAGGTTTGCACTTCGATCCAGATATTGTGGAGGCATTTTTAAGTCGTCTGGATGACTTTCGGGCTATCGCTCGACGTTATCGTGATCAGGAGACCGCGAATGCCAATTGAACTTTGCTGTTCCCGCTTTGAATCCCAGCTATTATCTTCCTCGACACCTTATTTTTTTATACTTGGTTTGCTGGCAGGGCAGTTTAAAACCCCACTGCTTGCTAAAACCTCCTACAGGCTTTGGCAGCGTAATCGCCCAACGCACATTTGCCAAAGCTTGCAACCCTGATAAACGCATTGAATCCTCCACTGCTCAGTGCTTTGCAAGCAACTCCCACAGTTAAATCTCGCAGCTGCTTAAAATGCTGCGACTCTACCTAAAACTTAACGTCCATGAATGTGATCATCCGTCTCGTGTTAATCAGCTTGGCTTTGTCAGTCAGTCAGCCTAGTTTCGCGCAAACACCCCATAGATTAGGCACAGTCACTGCTCAAATTATTTCTGAACTACAAACCATACTGAAATTCAAACTCGGTTTTCTGGTCAAGCATGCAGAGCTCAATTCCCCAGACCTAATTGCGGTCAGTCACTATCAAATGGCGTTGCAATCAATGCTAGATAGCGAAAATCAAACTTTTGCTGGAATGACTCCCCGCAATTTCAGCGATCAGCCTTACCGCTTAAAAGTTGCAATTACCTGGGAGGATCTTTGGCGTAATCATCGTTTGCCGCTGTCTATATTTTTGATTTCGATGCTGTTGATTTTGGCATTATTGCTAGCGCTGTTTAGATTTAACCGTCAATTGCTGTACACGCGTAAACAACTTGAGCACGAAAAAGCCCATTTACGCACCTTGATCAATACGATGCCCGACTTAGTGTGGCTGAAGGATCCAGATGGCGTTTATCTAACCTGCAATCCTGTTTTTGAGCAACTCTATGGCGCTGAGGAGGCAGAGATTATCGGTAAATCGGATTATGATTTTACGACCACTGAAAATGCGCAATTTTTCCGTGAACATGATTTAGCGGCAATTGCAGCAGGAAAGTCAACGGTTAACCAAGAGTGGTTAACCTTTAAGGCAAATGGCTATCGGGGGTATTTCGAAACCATTAAAACGCCGATGCGTAATCCCAGTGGCAAATTGATCGGTGTGCTCGGAATTGCCCGCGACATTACCCAAAGTCAACAACGCGAAGCTGCATTGGCGCTCAGTGAGCAACGTTTTCGTAAGCTCTTTGAAGATACTATGGATGCTACGATGCTTTTGCAGGATGGGCATTTCGCTGATGCGAATCGAGCCAGTTTAGTCATGTTTGGTGTTGATTCAGTAGCTAGCTTTTGCCAACTGTCGCCATCGGACTTATCACCCGAATACCAGCCCGATGGTACACTTTCGAGTCTCAAGGCGGAAGCCATGTTGCGGGTGGCATTTGAACGGGGCGCACATTTTTTCGAATGGGAACACAAGCGCGCCAATGGCGAATGTTTCCCCACCGAAATTTTATTGACCCGCATTTTGCAGCAAGATCAAAACATCATTCATGCGGTTGTCCGAGATATTTCTGCGCGGGTGGCTGCCGAAAAGGCCGTGCATAAAGACACCGAATTGCGCAAACAGATTATGGAATCCATTCCAGGGATCTTTTATTTGTTTGATCAACAGGGGAAATTTGTTTTTTGGAACAGCAATATGGAAAGGTTAAGTCTGCGGACTAAAGCCGAGGTTGCTGCAATCCATCCCTTGGATTTGTTTGATACTGCAGATAAAGCCATCGTTGAACACGAAATCCAAAAAGTCATGCTGCAGGGTTCTGGGTGTGTGGAAGCGGATTTGATGGACAAAGACGGTAATAAAACTCCCTATTTCTGGACAGGTGCCAGAATCATGGTAGATGGGGAGCCCATGTTGATCGGTATTGGCACCGATATTAGTGAACGTAAACGTGCGGAAATTGCTTTGCAAAGTAGTGAGGCAAATTTAAATCGTGCTCAGGCAATTGGGCGACTCGGTAGTTGGACCATCGACTTAAGCAATAATCATTTGATTTGGTCAACCGAAACCTACCGCATGTTTGGGATTCCTGCAGGTGAGCATGTTGATTTGCAAAGATTCTTAGCGGCGATACACCCTGAAGACCGCGAAACTGTGCTGCTGGCGTGGGATAATGCTTTAGCGGGTCATATGTATGATATTGAGCATCGAATTCTGGTGGCTGGACGTGTCCTTTGGGTCCGTGAGTTGGCAGAGTTTATTTATTCTGCCGCAGGAGTGCCCGTTTCGGCGGTAGGTACCGTACAGGATATTACTGAACGTAAACTCATATTAGAACAACTCGCTGCTGAGCGTCGTCGCCTGAGCGACATCATTGACGGTACCCATGCAGGCACGTGGGAATGGAATATCCAAACGGGGGCATGCCATTTCAATGAACGTTGGGCGGAAATTTTTGGGTATGCTTTAGAGGAATTATCGCCGTTCACTTTAGATACCTGGGCGGCGTTTATTCATCCTGAGGATGCACTGCTAGCAAACGAGTTATTACAGAAACATTTCGACGGCGAATCGACGTATTACGAGTGTGAAATTCGTATGCAACATCGGGATGGGCACTGGATTTGGATTTCTGACCGAGGGCGGGTCATTAGTCGCACCCCTGAGGGTAAGCCACTCCTAATGAGTGGTACGCATATGGATATTTCTGAGCGTAAACGTGCGGATCAGGAACTGAAAGCCAGCGAACAGCGTTTTCGGAATATGGCCGAAAATACCACGGACTGGCTGTGGATCTGTGATAGAGAAGGGCGGCACCTCTATTCCAATCAAGTGGCTATGGAATTTTTTGGTTTAGATCTCGAAGCCTTAAAAACAATCGATACCACAACGTTGGTACATCCCGATGACTTAAATATTTTCCAAGCCACGATGACGCAAGCGGCCAGCAAAAAACTGGGCTGGAAAAATGTGATTGTCCGTTGGAAAAGTCGGCAGGGGAGCTATTTGTCTTTAGAATCCAGCGGTGTGCCTATCCTGGATAGTGCTGGAGAAGTGATTGGTTTTCAAGGAATAGATCGAGATATTACAGAACGCTTAAAAGCTGAACAGGCCTTGAAGGAGAGCGAGTTTTTTCTGAAAGAGAGCCAACGTATCGGGAAACTCGGCGGTTGGCGAGCTGACCTAATGAGTAATACGGTGATGTGGACGGAGGGGGTCTACAATATCGTTAAAATGCCGTTAGCTTATCAACCGGATTTGCAAACCGGGCTGGATTTTTACCCACCGGGCTCTCGCGACCAAGTGGTTGCGAGTTTGCAGCATACCCTGGAAACGGGTGAGCCCTTTGCAATTGAAGTCGAGCTGCAGGACAGTACAGGCGATCTAAAATGGGTTGAACTACGTGGATTTCCGCACTATGAAGGTGACCAGATAGATTACTTGATGGGCACCTTGCAAGATATTAATGAGCGTAAACATGCGCTTGAAAATCTCCAAAAACTTTGGCTGGCGGTGGAACAAAGCCCGAATAGCATCATCATTACCAATCTTGAGGCCGAAATTGAATATGTGAATCGCAGTTTTCAAGATATTACTGGGTATTCTAAAAGTGAAGCGATTGGACTGAAGCCCGGGATAATGCAATGTGTGCAGAGCGCAGAGGGTAACCATTTTTCAGTGTGGGACGCTTTGCATGCGGGTAAAAACTGGTCGGGAGAGTATGTTAATCGACGCAAAGATGGACGCGAATACATTGAACAAGTCTATATTTCGCCAGTGCGTCAGCTCAATGGTCAGGTCTCCCATTATTTACTTATTCAGGAAGACATTACCGATAAGAAGCGCATGGCGGAAGAGCTTAATGCCTATCACCATCATCTGGAAAAACTGGTCAAATCGCGCACCCAAGAGCTCGAGCAGGCGCGTGAGGCGGCAGAAATGGCCTCCCGCTCTAAAAGCGCATTTCTGGCCAATATGAGTCATGAAATCCGTACCCCTATGAATGCGATTATGGGGATGTCGCATTTATTGCAACGTGAATTGCATGATCCGGAACAGCAAGACAAATTAAGCAAAATAAATTTAGCCAGTAAGCACCTACTTGGACTTATCAACGACATTCTCGATCTCTCCAAAATTGAAGCCGAGCGCTTAACTATTGAAGAAACGGCTATCAATCTGGGGGCCATAGTCGATCATGTCTGTAGCATGATGATGGATAGGGCACGCAGCAAGGGCGTAGCCTTTAAACAAGAGATCGACCCGTTACTGCGCGATTTAACCTTTTCAGGGGATCCATTACGCATTGGGCAAATTTTGATCAATTATGTGGGTAATGCCGTTAAATTCACTGAACATGGGCAGATTTCCCTCAGGGTCAAACTGCTTTCGCAAACGGATTTAAAGATGAAGGTGTGTTTTGAAGTGCAAGATACGGGTATCGGAATGTCTGAGGAGCAGCAAATCAGAGTGTTTGAAGCCTTTGAACAAGGGCATAGCTCCACGACCCGAAGATACGGTGGCACGGGTTTAGGCTTGACCATTAGCCGACATCTGGCGCGCATGATGGGCGGGGAAGTAGGGGTGCAATGTTCCTTGGGTGTAGGCTGTATTTTTTGGTTTAACGTAACCCTTAAGCGCATTGAGTCTTCGAATTTAAATGCGCCCGCGACTGCGGTGGCGATTGATTTTCGCCATGATGCCACTATTTTGTTGGTCGAAGATAACGAAATCAACCAAGAAGTCGCCAAGCAACTGTTGGAAGCAACAGGCCTGACGGTTGACCTCGCTTGGAATGGTGCTGAGGCTTTGGAACGCGTTAAAACGCGGCGTTATGATGTCATCTTGATGGATATGCAAATGCCAGTCATGGATGGACTCGAAGCCACCCGTCTGATAAGAGAATTGCCGGGCTTGAGCAACCTACCCATTATTGCGATGACCGCCAATGCCTTTGAAGAGGATCGGCAACAATGTATTGCGGCGGGGATGAATGACTTTTTGTCCAAACCTTTTGACCCCGAAATGTTGTTAGCCATGTTGATCCGCTGGATACCCGGTCCGCTTAACGCTGAAGTCCAGCCAACCTCGCCTGAATCCAACCAGCAGTCGCAATTAGAGAGCAGTGTGCAGTTAAATCTGGAAAATGGTTTACGTAGTTTTAGCGGAAAGCAGGATCAATATTTTAAAATGCTGCAACGCTTCCAAACCGTACATCTTGAAGATGCCCAAAGTATTGAATCCCTTTTGCTACAAGGTGATCGCGAAGCGGCACGTCGACAAGCGCATACTTTAAAAGGGGTTGCGGCACTCTTAGGTTTGCAACAAGTGCGAGAAGCCGCTGCAGAGCTAGAACAGGACTTGAAGGTGCACACAGCTACCGATGCGCTCGAAAGCTTATTATCGCGTTTACGTGTATGCCTTAGCAGTGCCGCAATCGCGATTCGGGAAATTATTGGCGAACCACAATTCGAAGCAGCACCCATCATTGATGCTCAGGAAGTAATAGTCCGACTGGAGATGCTCGAAGCAGCTCTGGCAACGGATAATTTAGACGCAATTGAAATTTGGCGCAATATAAAGCCAAAGTTAACGTTATTGTTAGGCGAGGAAAAAATTGCGCAGTTGCAGCAGCAATTGGAACAGTATGATTTGCCTGCGGCCTTGGAAACTTTACACGGGCTGATCGAAGCAAACCCGCAAATACGCAGTTAGCTTTAGTAACTCAATACCCGTAAGGTGGTAAAGGGGCAGCACGCCCCTTTTGGAACCCCGATTAAAACAGCGTCGCGATTGCGACACCTCTCCAACAAATTAACATAGACCGGATTGTAGCTTCTTAGATGAAACTTCAGGCTAAGCCTAACACCGCTTGCATATCGAATAAGCCCTGGTCTTTATCGTTTAACCACAATGCTGCTCGGACTGCGCCATTGGCAAAGGTCATGCGGCTACTGGCTTTATGCGTAATTTCTAAACGCTCACCTTCATCGGCAAACATCACGGTGTGTTCGCCAACAATGTCACCTGCACGGATGGTGGAGAAGCCGATAGTTTTGCGATCTCGGGCGCCCGTAATGCCTTCACGGCCATAGATAGCCGTCGTTTTTAAATCTTGATCTAAAGCTTTGGCGATCACTTCGCCCATACGTAAAGCCGTACCGGAAGGCGCATCGATTTTGTGGCGGTGGTGGGCTTCAATGATTTCAATATCAGTATACTCACCCATGATTTTGGCAGCGATTTCCAATAATTTTAGCGACAAATTGACGCCAACACTCATATTGGGGGCGAGTACAATCCCGACTTCCTGCGCTGCAGCAGCAATGCTGGCTTTTTGCTCCTCACTGTAGCCTGTCGTGCCTATGACAATTTTTTTGCCAGCTTGGCGACAGATTTCGATGTATTCCATGGAGGCTTCGGGACGGGTAAAGTCGATGAGCACATCAAACTGGTCGACTACCGAAGTTAAATCGGACACGACACTGACGCCAATATGGCCCACACCCGCCAGTTCACCCGCATCTTTGCCGATGGCCGTGCTCTCTGCTCGAGAGACCGCCACAGTTAATTCTGCGCCAGGTGCCAGAACGGCTGCTTTAATCAAGCTTAGGCCCATACGCCCCGAAACCCCCACAATTGCCAAACGCACCATGTGACTTAGTCCTTAACCCGTTAATTTGTCAAAAAAGTTTTTTACCCCGTCTGTCCAAGAATGTTCTTGGGGGCTATGGTGTTTGCCACCCCCCGCCAATGAATCACCCAAATTTTGGATCCAGACTTTTTGCTCTTTAGTTAAATGTACCGGGGTTTCGATACGGACTCGACACATTAAATCACCGACTGGACCACCACGTACGGGTTTAACACCTTTACCGCGTAGGCGGAATAATTTTCCAGTTTGGGTTTCGGCAGGGATTTTGAGTTTAACTTTTCCATCTAGAGTAGGCACTTCGATCTCACCCCCTAAGCAGGCAACAGGGAAGCTAATGGGGAGTTCGCAGTGTAAATCCGCACCATCACGGTTAAAGATCGCATGATCTTTGACATTGATTTGCACGTATAAATCACCTGCGGGTCCGCCGTTTAGACCAGCTTCACCTTCACCGCCCAAACGGATGCGGTCGCCAGTATCCACACCTGCGGGGACTTTGACTGATAGGGTTTTATTATCTTGAATTCGACCTTGTCCATGGCATTTGCCACAAGGGTCTTTAATTTGTTTGCCGGTACCGTGACAGGTGGGGCAGGTTTGCTGTACTGAGAAAAAGCCTTGTTGCATTCTAACTTGACCGTGACCTTGGCAAGTAGAGCAAGTGACCGGGCTGGAGCCTTTTTTAGCACCGCTACCATTACATTCGCCGCAAGCGACTAATACGGGCACCCGCACTTTGGCTTCGGTACCTGCTACGGCTTCTTCTAAAGTAAGCTCTAGGTTATAGCGTAAGTCTGAGCCGCGTTGCACGCTGCTACGTTGTCGACCACCGCCGCCAAAAATATCACCGAAGACGTCACCAAAGACATCGCTAAAGCTTTCGGCACCAAATCCGCCGCGACCTCCGCCCATGGATGGGTCAACGCCCGCATGACCGAATTGATCATAAGCAGCGCGCTTTTTGGGATCTGAAAGTATTTCGTAAGCTTCTTTAATTTGCTTAAACTTGGCTTCTGCTTCTTCGGGGTTGTCTTTATTACGGTCAGGATGGAATTTCATCGCCATTTTGCGATAGCTGGCTTTAATTTCCGCTTCGCTGGCGTTTTTCTCAACATTCAGTAACTTGTAAAAATCTTCTTTGGCCATAGTGTATTCAGTCCACTTTCAAGGGCATGCATGAAAGTCACAGCAGAGCTGTAGTAGTAATGTTTATGAATTACTCGAAACTAGCATGCGTGCCAGTCGAATAGGTTTTACGTAAGCTACTATTGTACACAGGGGACAATAGATTTTATTTTTTAACGTTAAAATAAAAAGGCGCAAGCCTAAGATGAATTAGTTTTGCGCCTTTAACCAGTACTCGTATGTTTCAATTTCGCGACATATTTTACACGTGCTATTTTGAAATCCAATCAATCACAGTACTAGCTGAGTAGAGTACTATTTTTTGTCGTCGTCTTTAACTTCTTCAAACTCAGCATCTACTACGCTGTCATCGGCACTTTGCGCTGAGCTACTGGCTTGAGCGCCAGCAGCACCGCCTTCAGCTTCTGCTTTTTGGGCATATACGCGTTCAGCTAATTTACCGGATAATTCGGTCAACGCTGCGGTTTTAGCTTCGATGTCGTCTTTGTCGCTACCTTTAATCGCGGCATTTAAGTCCGCAATCGCTGCGTCAATCGCTGATTTTTCCGCGCTATCAACTTTATCGCCGAGTTCTTTCAGAGATTTTTCAGTGGCGTTAATCATGCCTTCTGCATGGTTACGTGCAGAGACGAGTTGCGCAATTTTACGATCTTCGTCCGCATGTGCTTCTGCATCTTTAATCATGCGTTCAACTTCATCATCCGATAAACCGCTAGAGGCTTTGATGACGATAGATTGTTTTTTACCCGTCGCTTTATCACGTGCCGACACATTCAAAATACCGTTGGCATCGATATCAAAGGCTACTTCGATTTGTGGAATTCCACGTGGCGCAGGAGGAATATCCGCCAAATCAAAACGACCCAAGGATTTATTACCTGCGGCAACTTCACGTTCACCTTGTAATACATGCACTGTTACTGCAGTTTGGTTATCTTCTGCCGTAGAGAAGACTTGCGATGCATTGGTTGGGATCGTAGTATTTTTTTCGATCAGTTTAGTCATTACGCCGCCC
>SXGT01389559.1_pt1 | contig 13188 bp, 18 predicted proteins | sample 3176221 | NCBI WGS metagenome assembly SXGT01 (sample SAMN11356862, study PRJNA531348) | freshwater metagenome | isolation source: freshwater sample F1-120 | place: China: Fuxian Lake, Yuxi | collected 2017-12-25
GTACCGGTGACCGATGACCTTGGTGTAGGGCATGCCGCGGTCTCCGACCGAGCGCCACTCCTCGAGCAGTCCGTCGATGACGGGATAGAGCTTCTCCTCCGGTGGGTCCCACGGCTTGAGCAGATAGTGGTCGAGGTCGACGACGTTGATCGCGTCGATCGCGGCGTGGGTGTCCGCGTAGGCCGTGAGCAGCACCCGGCGGGCCATCGGGAAGAACTCCATCGCCTTCTCGAGGAATTCGATACCGCTCATCTGCGGCATCCGGTAGTCCGCGACGAACACGGCAACGGTGTCGCCGCGCAACTTCAGTTCCTTGAGGGCCTCCAAGGCATCCGCGCCGGATTCGGCACGGATGATGCGGTAGCGCTCGCCATAGTGGCGGCGCAGGTCGCGGGCCACCGCACGGGAGACGGCCGGGTCGTCATCGACCGTCAGGATGGCGGGTAAACGGGGTTGGTTCTCAGATCCGGGCATTGCCTATCAGTATGCGCCGCTGGTCTGACGAATTTCTGCCCGGATGTCCGGTTCGGGGGCGGCATCGCCGAGGGCGAACACGGACCCGTCCCCGGGTTTTTAGACTCCGAGTATGACCGTCCTCGAATTCTCCGACTCCGTTGCCATCGCGCTCGCCCCGGCTGCGGTCTACGCGCTGGTCTCCGATGTCACTCGGATCGGGGAGTGGAGTCCGGTGTGCAAGGCCTGCTGGTGGGACGAACCTGGCGCCGGTGCCGTGGTGGGGGCGTGGTTCACCGGCCGTAACGTGCTTCCCGAAAGAACCTGGGAGACGCGCAGCCAGGTGGTCGTTGCCGAACCCGGACGCGAGTTCGCGTGGGAGGTGAACAACGGCTGGGTGCGCTGGGGTTTCCGTATCGAGCCGCAGGATGCCGGATCGCGACTCACCCAGTACTGGCGATTCCTGCCCAAGGGCCTTGACGGATTTCGCGAGCGGTTCGGTGACGACGCCGATGCGCAGATCGCTGAGCGCTCCGCGTTGGCGCTCAGCGGTATTCCCGCCACGCTCGCCGCCATCAAGGCCGCCGCCGAGGCGCAGCAGTAGATCCCCCGATCAGGACGAGCGCGCCACGATGACGGGTGTGTGGGCTGCCTGGGCGACCGCGGCCCCGACCGATCCGAGCAACATCCCGGCGAACCCGCCGCGGCCGTGGCTTCCGACGACCACGAGTTGCGCCGACTCCGCGTGCACGAGCAGCTGGTGGGCGGGATGATCACGGACCACCACCCGTCGCACCGCGACATCGGGATAGCGCTCTTGCCAGCCGGCCAGCCGCTCGGCCAGTATCTCTTCGGCCTGCGGCTGTAGCGTCATCCACTCTTCGTGGGGGTACGCGTACACCGTCAGATCGCTCCAGGCGTGCACCGCGATCAGTTCGGCCCCGCGCAGCGAAGCTTCCTCGAAGGCCACCGCGACCGCCGTCTCCGAGGCGGGTGAGCCGTCGATACCCACCACGATGGGGGCCCGCCCGGACTGCGGCTGCGCATCGGCGGTGGCATGAATGACCGCGACCGGGCAGTGGGCGTGCCGGAGCAGCCCGGCGCTGACCGAGCCGAGCAGAGCGCGACCGACGCGGCCGAGCCCCCGACTGCCCACCACCACCAGCTGTGCGCCCTTGGACAGGTCGGACATCGTCGACACGGCGTTGCCCTCGACGAGGTGTTCGGTGATCGTGAGCGGACCCGAGGCGGCGACAGCCTGCTCGGCGATCACCGCCGCCCGGGACAGGATCTCGCGACTGCGCTGGGTGGCGATCCGTTCGAGGTGGTCCGAGATGGAGATCTCGTACCAGGTGCGTAGTTGAGCGTCGGGCAGAACGTGTGCCAGGGTGAGCCCGACATTGTGCAGGGCAGCCTCCCGCGCGGCCCAATCGACAGCTGATTGGCTCTCTTTCGAACCGTCGACTCCCACCACGATCCCTCGGTGTGACGTCATTTCGAACTCCTCGAATCGGCGATCCCGCGTGGCACGGACCGCAACCGTGCGGGCCCGAATCGAACGTAGGGCGCGTCGCGGCCCGCCGGACACAGGCTTTGGTCACCGCCTGCAGGGGACAACGGCCCCTGCCTGCGCAGGGATACGCGCGACGGTGGCCGTGCGCGAGCCTGCTCGCCGCGCGATACCGCGCAGCATCTTCTGTTCCATCACGAAATGCGGGATGTCGAACCAGAAGTGGCCGGTCGCGCCGCCGTTGCCGCGGACCAGCAATCGGGTGGCTCCGATTTCCTGCCGGAGGACGAATGCCCAAGATCCCGAGGCCTTCTGGCCGCGTCGAACACGCTCGAAGTCGGCAGGGGACATCAGCACCAGATGCGAGTGAGGCTGCACCGCGGCCACTATCTGGCGGGCCCGCGGACCATATCGGCGGGCCAACCAGACCGTGTCACCGACGTGCAGGTGTTGCCATTCGGGATGGATGGCATCGGCGTTGTGAACGTCGGCGCCGACCGCGCGCTCCAGCAGCGAGTAGCTGTAGAACCCGCCCCGACCCTCGCCGATCTGGGCCAACCACGGCCAGATGTCGGCGCTGGAAGCGTCCACGCTCACCGCGCGGGTAGTTCGCGGGCCGGGCGCCTGGACCAGTTCGTCTCCCGGCAGCGTGGCTCGAACCTCGTCGGCGCGCGCTCCCCAGGTGTAGAGCCACGGCCTCAGGTGTGCGAGATACCACGCGGTGAGGCCCGACACGGCCGAGAGCGCTGCGAGCGCGGGGCGCTGCTTTCCCACCATGACCTCCGTTCGGCGGTTGCTGTGGTGCGGGGGCGGGTGACGCCGCCCCCGGCAACCGCGGGGCACGACTCAGCCGGCCGGTTCCACCGAAATGTGCTTCTCGGGAGCTTTGGGCCCCTTGAGCGGCACCGAGACGCTGAGGATGCCGTTCTCGTAATGTGCCTTGATGCTGTCCTCGTCCGCCCCGGCGGGCAGCGACACCGAGCGGGTGAAAGAGCCGTACGAGAATTCCGAATGACCGTTGGTTTCTTTCTTCTCACTGCGGTGGGCTTTGATCGTCAGCATTCCGTTGCGGACTGTGATGTCAACATCCTTGTCGGGGTCGACTCCGGGAATCTCGGCATGCAGTTCGTACTCGTTGTCGGTGATGTTGTCTTCGACCTTGATGGGGTGCCCTCCGAAAATCGGGCGCAAGTTGGCCAATGTCGGAAGGCTGGAGAAGAAATCGGATACCTCAGGCCATGACGACCGATGATGTTGCTGCACAGCGATGTTGCTCATGGCGCACTCCTTGGTGATTGTTGGTTTCTGCTCTGGAAATCTGATCACTTCCGGGTGGTCGCCGACTAGGGACCGAAGTCCCTCCGATCTGGGCCGTTCGTCCGGCTCGAACGCCGGATGCCCTGTGAAAGCGGATGCGGCGGCGGGAATCCGATGACTTTGGGCCCTTACGTCTCGAGTGCCGCAGGGGTACCAAGAAAGACATGCCCAATGGAGTAGATGCGGAATCCGCCTTGGACCTCGACATCACGATTCGCGGAGCCTTCCCCGGCGCCGTGGACTACGCCAGGATCAAGATCGGCGGACTCCGACGATTCACCCGTCACCCGATCACCCACGCCCGCCTCAGGCTGACGCACGGCCGCCGCGATGTCGCTGCATCTGCCGTGATCGCTCAGGCCAATATGGATGTGCGTGGGCGTCCCGTTCGCGCGCAGGTCGAAGCCGCCACAGCCCATGAAGCGATAGACAAGCTGGAGACGCTGATCCGGCGGCGCCTCGAGCACGTGGGTGAGCTCTGGGAACCGCACCGCGGACCAACCGTCGCGCCGCCATGGCGTCACGCCGCGGAGTCCATCGTGCGACACCCGTCGCCATCTGGCGAGGCCGGGATCAGTCGGCGTAAGAGTTACGCCATGGCCCCGTGCACCGTCGACGATGCGGTCGCCGAAATGGAGCTGTTGGGCTATGACTTCCATCTCTTCAACGAGATCGGCAGTGGTGCAGCAGCTGTCGTGTACCGTGGTGAACCGACCGGCTTGAGGCTCGCCTTGGTGGCCCCCGCACTCGCCGATCAGGTGGCGCCATTCCAACTGCCGGTCAGCATCAGTACGCAGCCGGTGCCTTGTCTGCGTGAGGAGGCAGCGGTGGAGCGCCTGGGTTTGATGAATCTGCCCTTTCTGTTCTACATCGACGCGGCGGCGGGGCGTGCTGCCGTGCTCTACCGGCGCCTTGACGGTGACCTGGCGGTGATTACGCCCGCTGGGTAGGTGGGCGCCGGGCCACACGGTGCCCTAGTGCTCAATCAGCCGTGCGGGCTCACCGCATCGAGGCTGCGGCCCCTCTGGTGATCACGGTGCTCGCCACGCCGGCCGTTCCGGTCGCTGCTGCGGCAGGAGCGGCACTACGTGAGAGCCTTGTCGATGAGTTCACCCCGGAGCGACTGTCCCGAACACCGGTCGAGGCCACCGCGTCGGCGGACGGTCGCGCGGTCCCGCAGATGTCTGGTGGGTCTGATGCCACCGAGATCGCTTGGGAGACAGACGGCCTTGATTGCGGTTGTGTGAAAGCCACCGTGGACGCTCCTTCAGGATCGATGCGTCCCCGGTGTGGTTGTGCCTGATTGACCCGACGTCAGGGCAGCGCCGGCGCCGGCTCAGGAGTCCTTGGTGTGTCGAACAAGGGACTTTGTGCCTCAGACGCGGAGTGTGCGAGCTGCCTACAGTCGATACATGACCGACGACACCCGCTCCATGTCAATCCTGTCCGTGACCGAGTGCTGGAACCTGTTGGCGGGCGCCGCACTTGGCAGGCTGGTCACCAGCGTCGACGGTAATCCTGCCATCTTTCCGGTGAACTTCACCGTGCAGGAGCGCACGATCTTGTTCCGGACGGCACCGGGCACGAAACTGGTCAGTGCGGCGATCAACCACAACGTTCTGTTCGAAGCGGATGGTCACAGCCTCAGTGAGGGCTGGAGCGTCATCGTGGCGGGAGTTGCGCGCTCGATACGGAGCGACGAAGACATCGCGGAAGCCGAAGCGGCGGTCCTGGTTCCGTGGACCGATTCGGACAAGCAACACTACGTCCGTATCCGGCCGCGCAGCATCACGGGCAGAAGGTTTCGTTTCAGCGTCGAGCCGGCAGTGGGTTTGCCGGTCGAGGATCCAGTGCTGGGATGACGACCGACGGCCTGTCGCGCGGTTGGACGCTGACCCAGTCCGCTACGGGACTGCGGCCGCTACAGCGAAGCTGCAGACATCGAGAACATCGGAGCCTCCGCACAAGCTCTGCAACCGTGCGAGCAATCACGGCAGGCTCGGCAAGCGCAGCCGTCTCAATATCGTCCGGCAGCTGACCTCGCCTCATGGCTGGTCACGGTATGCGCCACGATCACAGTGAGTTCTACCGAGACGGCATGACCTATCCTATTGATGGTCGATGACACGTCATCGGAACTGTCGCCGTCGATCATGATGATTCCGCCGAGTTCCGGACTGGCCTGGAGGAACTGGACCAACCCGTCGTTGGTCGCAACGGGGTAGATGTGTACATCCGGATACTCGCGCCTCCATTGCGACGCGAGTAGGTTCACGGCGGCAACACAGCTCTTGTCTTGTCCGGAGTCGGTCCATACTGCCAATACCGGCCAGCCTCGGTTTCGGGACTCGGAGGCAGCATCGGCGATCACGGTGCAATTGTGGTGCGAGCTCGCGCCGATCGATACGATGACCCAACGTGATTGAGGCTCGCGGACGGGATCGCCCGCTGGTGTGCGGACGATTGCCACCGGACACGTCGTGTTCTCGGCGACTGTCGTCGCCGTTGATCCCATCAAGGCGATTCCCATTCGGTTCATGCCCGACCATCCGACACAGACCATATCGGCGTCGCTGGACTCGGCGACCAGGACGGCTGCCGGAGCGCCGTGTGCGATCGTCGTGCTGACCGTTACCCCGCCGCCGCGTTCATCGATACGGCCGCGTACAGACTTCAAAGCGCGCTTGGCTGTTGTCACGGCAGTCGTATATTCGGCGGCGGTCAACGTGCCCGACAGGTCGGTTCTGATCACGTAAATCAGTCGCAACCTGGCATGGCGTGCCACAGCTTCGTCGGCGGCCCAAAGCGCGGCACGTTCGGCCTGTTCGGACCCGTCGATCCCGACGATGACCTGCTTCTCGTTCGTACCAGACATATTGGCATCCTTCATATTCGATATGAATTCGCGAATCATGCTAGGGAGCCAGGGAGTGAGGCGGGCAGAGCCCTTGGTCACCAATTCCCGGTCAAACGTCCATCGGGAGGTGCTGCGGCGGTCGCGGTGCAAAGTGGGCATGGGCTCCCACCTGCGTGCACAAATGGGCCATGCGCTCGACAGACAGATGTCCACAGGCGAGGGGACTTTAGGCCGTAGTGCCAGGGCTGTTCCCCTCCGACACTGAGTTAAGCGGCGCACCTGTCGACCGGAACACACCTGGAAGGGCTGGCATCTGATCATGACGTCGGAGAGTGCACATGATGCGACGGCCGGGTTTGTTGATCTGCAGGCGCTACTGGCTTCGGTGTCAGATGAGGCCATGCTGGCCGACCCGGCTTTGACTGCTCTCGTCGTCGAGTACTCGTGCTGGCAATTGCATTGGGACGACTGGTGCACGCGTCAGCCTTCGAAACGACATATCGCGTTCAAGGAGTGGGTCGTCGAGGGGCGTGAACTGTTCGATCGACGTGATGAACTCAAGGGTGTCGCCTGTGCGCTCTTGCGGCATGGTGACGAGACGAGCGAGGAATCCACGTGATCGAGTCCTTGCCCGCCACGCCTTGAGGCGTCACCGGGATCCTCGTATCCGGCCGGCCACCCCGGGTAGGGCCTACGGACGTGCGAGCCGATAAATTCCCTTGTTGCCAATCGCTTTTACCGCAGTGTTGGCCTACCGAGAATCAGGGCCAAAGGTCCACGGCATCGAGGACCTCTTCAGGCAGACCGAGGCAGAGTCCCGGCACTAGCGTCGAGAGGCAGACGGCGGCGCGTGCAACCCCGCGCGGTTCGACCGCCCCGATTGTGCAAGGAGTGTTCCGTGTCCGAGAAGCAAGCGAAGATCATCGTTGCCGTCGATGGATCGCCGACGAGCAAGATCGCTGTGGAGTGGGCTGCTCGGGACGCCGGGCTGCGTCATGCTCCGCTGACGCTGGTGCACGTGCTGCCCAACCCGGTTGTGGGTACGTGGCTGACCCCGCCCTCCGTCGACGCCTATGCGACATGGCGCGAGCGCCGCGGCCGCGAAATCCTCGAGGAGAGCCAACACATCGTCGATGGCGTGCTACTCGAGCTGGGACCGGTGGCGGTGGAGAGGGAGACGTTCGTGGGCCCGGTCATCCCCACCCTGGTGGATCTGTCGAAGGACGCAACCATGGTTGTGGTGGGCTGCCGTGGCGAAACCGGTCTGGCCCGGCAGCTGATGGGTTCGGTGAGCACAGGTCTCGCTCATCATGCGCACTGCGCGGTCGCCGTCGTTCATGATGAGCGAGCGCAGGACCTCGCAACCCGAGGAGCCCCGGTGCTGCTCGGGATCGACGGTTCGCCTGCTTCGGAGCAGGCTACGGCCATCGCGTTCGAAGAGGCTTCACAGCGCGGCGTCGGACTGATCGCCCTGCATTCCTGGGCTGACTACGGATCGTTCGCGTTGCCGGAGGGCGAGTGGCAGGACCGGCTCGAGATCGGCAGAGAGACGTTGGCAGAACGGTTGGCCGGCTGGCAGGAGCGTTATCCGGACGTTTCGGTGGAGCGGCAGTTGGTAAACGGTGACCCCGCAACTCATTTGGTGGCCGCCTCGGAGTCCGCGCAGCTGACGGTCGTCGGCAGCCACGGTCGGGGTGGCTTCGCCGGCATGTTGCTGGGCTCGGTCAGTTCCGCGGTGGTGCAGACCGCTCGTACTCCAGTCATCGTCGCACGGTCATGAGGAGACAGGTAGAGCGGTAGACGCCGCCGCGTGAACCTGAGCACGCAGGTCGGGCGATCAACTCGCGACCGTGCTCGTCGGATCCGGCGAGGTGGTACCCGTCGACGGTGATCTCGAGGGCGGAAAAGGAGTCTTCGACGAGTCGGCCTTGACGGGGGCTGCTTTGGTCTTGTCGTCAGCGCTCTGGCATACCACCGTGTCGGAGGATTGGTCCAGGTCGACATCGACGTCGAACACTTGTGCCGTTTCGATGCATGGAGAAAGGCCGCGGGGACTTCCTGATAGTTTCTGGACGCACCTCATCGTGAGGCACCGGTGTTGGGTAGTTCGTTGACAGCCGTTGTGCCGCTGGCACTTTGCGTGCAACCGTCCGACTGGACAGGGTTGATAGGCCCGCTACGGCTGTAAAGACTGTTGCTATTCCTCGTCAGAGGAATCGTACCGATCATCGTAGGCAGTCATATTCTGCTCGATCAGATCGGCAGCGTCGGCTTCTCGACCACCCACCAGTCCGTCGTCGGTGACGCCGAACCGATCTGTCCCGTCAGGCTCAGCGGACTGTTCGATGAGGTCCGCTTCATCGCCGCGCGGTATTGCGTCGACATCTCTGACTGTCGACGAATCAGAAGGTCGTCGGTGGACCTCTGTTCGCGAGGAGGCCCGTGCAGCACGGTCTGGGCCGAATGGGCCGTGAGACTGCCGGTTCGGCTCGGCGACCAAACCACCCCAAGCCTCCGTCGCGGCTATCAGGACATCAGCGTGCACGCTGTCGGTCTTTGCGCCCTCGACGATCGCCACCAGCGCATTGGCCAATTCGATTGCGGCCACGTTGTTGCGCTTGGCTGCGCTCACAATCTCGGCAAATGCGTCATCGAGGCTGCACTGTCCGAGAGCAACCAGCACGCCCTCGGCAGCGCCGAGGCTGCGCTGCGGGTTGCGGTGCGGATACTGTCCTCGGTTTCTGGTGACGAATGTGTCGTGGTGGTGATTCTCATTGGGCATCGTCGTTCTCCTTGTGACATATGCGGTCGGTGCTGGCGTGTTGGATCGGTAGCGCGTCGTTGGACGTGCGGGGCTGGAGGTCGTCGGTTTCACAGCCACAGCGGGGCTGCGCTCCCCATCACGGTGACAACCGACAACCACATCTGTGGTTCGCCCGTCGCGCTTGCGTCGGTACGAGCGATGATGTGTCGGCCATCGGACGGTTGCACCCCACCCCGCTCGGCCTGGTCGTGGCGCGCGGAGAACGGGCCGCTGGCCCCGATGTCACTCAGCTCGGCCGCGACAGCCGCTCTCGGTTGATCCTCCGCCACAAGGGGGCGAATTCGCTGGCTCTGGCGATCGCTGACGACATGTCGAGTCGCCCCTGACTCTCTTCGCCGAAGCCGGTGGACGTTGGCTGGCTTTATCATCATCGACTCCCCGAGTGAACCCCTCCGGTCTCGATCTCACGTCCTGCTGTGCATTGCGCGATACGGCTGAAAGCCCTGCACCATGGTGCCGAACACTGGCCGTTGTCGATGATGTGGACTGCTGCCTCCTCGGCAGAGGTAGCGCCGCCGTTGATCCCGACATATCGCGCGGTCAAGTGTGGTTCAGTGTCTTCGCCCAGGCCGCGGTCATCGGCTCGGGATCGCTTGCTGCGTGCATATCGCCTTGATGAAACTGACGATCGCGTGTTCGGGGAGGTGGCGCGCTGCGCCGGTGATCGTCTCGTGTTCGCGGACGCAGGTGACCCCGGTATGCAAGATGTCGCGTGCTGTTGTCATGACGTTTCCTCCAGAAGATTTCTTCAGGCGTCTTTGTGCCGAGTCTTCTCGGCCGGTTTGGGTCGCTGTAGGGCCTTAGGACCCTCAGCGAGGCGGATAAAGACCTGCGAAATCGAGCTCACCGGACGGACTCTGAGAGCACGCCGGCCTTGCGCTCGCGGTGTTCGACCGTTGCGGTGCGCTGAGGGGCAAAGCTGTTGCAAACAGTGACATGTGGCGGCGACTTTCGACCCTAGTTCGGGCCTGGCGCGTTGGATAGCGTTCGGGGACGACCACCAGGGCAAGGAGCACAGCGATGGACGGTACAGGTGGGAGAAGTAGAGATTGGTCGGTCGGGATATCTGTCGATGAGCACGACGATCGCACCCGCGCCACCGCGTGGCTGGTGGGTGATGTGCGCAATCTGACCGGGGTCGGGGTGGCCGTGCGCAATCCGCGTGACCATGATGTGCCGGAGATCGGCGACGAGCTGGCGGTAGCGCGCGCACTGTCTGACCTTGCCGCCCAACTGCTGAAGGTCACTGCCGGCGACATCGAGGCTGTTACCCACGAACACGTGTCGGCGTTGGACTGAATCATGGAGGAGCCAGCCCAGTCGCGCAGCGGCCCAGTTGGCGTACCAACGCCACCACGCATACGCCGCTCCCGGGCACTCGCCACCGTGTTGGTCATCGTGGCCACCTTCGCCCTCTTGATCGTTTCGGTGGTACTCATGAACGACAGGACGAACGAATCGAATGCCGTCCAAGACATCGACCACATCCGGCGCGCAGCGATCTCCCAATGGTGGAACGAAGCGTATCCGGACGTTACGGCTCTGCAGGCTGTTCTCGATGAGGCGCAAAGGGCACTGCGCCGCAGGGAACCCGTCGCGCTCGCGTCGGCCTGCCAGGTAATGCATGACGTTGCCGCGGTGCAAGTACCGGCGCACCTACCTGCACCCGACGGAGATTTGGGTGCAGAGCTCGGGGCTGCGGCCGAGGATGCGCACTCGGCCGCACACATGTGCTTGTCGGTGATCGATCAGACACCGAACAATTACGATGCGGAGTTCGTATCCAACCTCGAACAGGCCAGCAGGCAGGTCAAGTCGGCGATATCGTCTGCCAACGAGTACCTGGCAGGATCCCCTTCGGATCCCGCGGGTCCGTGAGCTGACCGGGATGAAGGACCGCCACATAGGTCAGCATTCGCAGTGTGATCAGCCGGCGGACATTGTCGGGCACACCGGTACCGAGCAGGCGGTGTTGAGCAGGGCTTCGTGCACTGCTGATCTGGTGTCACTGGGAGCATCGTCCGTGCGCGTGCGGGCCACGATCAGCAGTCCGATCGACGCGCCACCCGAAGGTGATCAAGCACCGCCCCGCAGCTGAGCAAGGCCTGTCTTCCCGAAGAGTCGAGCCGGTGCGGATCCAGGTGGAGTTCTAGCGTGTCGTCCTCTAGTACCCACTGCCACGGCTGGCTGTTGTGAAACGACGGGGCCCGGCACGTCAGCCGGAGAGCCTCCCGGGGGGATTTGGCCACATGGCGGACCGAGTCATGGTGGGTTCCTCTCGGTAACGCCCCGTTCTCATCTCGAGCTTTGCTCAACCGGTCGCGGGTTAGGGCCATAGGTCCTCCGTTGTGACACCTTGTGCACACAGGTACCTACAGAGTCTTTATGCCCTTCAGAACGAGGACTATTGCTACCCGGCCGGGGTCGCTCGGCCGCTTCCGGCACCCTCGGCGGGAAACGACCATGGTGGGTATGAATGCAGCGCCCGATCGGCTCGAGGAGACCGTCGAGTCTGTCGGTGCCCCCGAGATCCGGGAAACCCATACCGGTCTGGTCGTGCTCATCGGCGATCGCGCATACAAGGTCAAGAAGCCGGTGGTCACCGACTTCTTGGACTTCAGCGCCCCCGAGAACCGAGAACGTGTCTGCCGGCGCGAGGTGAGCCTGAATCGGCGCCTGGCACCCGCGAGCTATCTCGGCGTGGCGCACCTGGTCGGATTGTCCGACGGCCCTGGCGAACCGGTCATCGTGATGCGCCGCCACCCGGACTCACGCTGCCTGGCGCGGTTGGTCACCGATGGCAGATCTGTCGAGACCGAGCTGGAACAGATCGCCACCCTGTTGGCCCGGTTCCATCGGAGCGCCGAACGCAATCACCTCATCGACACGTGCGCGACGGTGGACGCCGTCACCGCCCGCTGGCGCGAGAACCTGGCCGAACTGCGCAGCTACGCGCCCGATATCGTGCCCGTCGACGGGGTCGTCGAACTGGAACGGCTTTTCACCGCATTCGTCTCCAGCCGACGGGCCCTGTTCGGGCGGCGCATCGAGGAACACCGGATCGTCGACGGTCACGGTGACCTGTTGGCCGCCGACATCTACTGCCTGCCGGAGGGCCCCGCGCTGCTGGACTGCCTGGAGTTCGACGATCACCTGCGCTATGTCGACGGTGTCGACGACGCCGCGTTCCTCGCGATGGACCTGGAGTTCCTGGGGCACAAAGACCTCGGCGCGTACTTCCTGGATCAGTATGTGCGTCGGGCCGACGATCAGGCCCCACCGGCGCTGGTCCACTTCTACATCTCCTACCGCGCGGTGGTCCGCGCCAAAGTCGACGGCATCCGGGTGCGGCAGGGGCACGCCGACGCTCGCGACGATGCCCGCAGGCACCTGCGCATCGCACGAGAACATCTCAGGATGGGAGCGGTCCGGCTGATCATCATCGGAGGCGGCCCCGGCACGGGGAAGTCGACGCTGTCCCGATCACTGGGCGCCGACATCGGGGCACAGGTGATCTCGACCGACGACATCCGGCGCGAGTTGCAGCAGGGCGGTCGAATCAGTGGGTCCGCCGGCACATTGCGAGCGGGCCTGTACACCCCGGAGAACGTGGATCTCGTCTATGACGAGGTCTGCCGCCGAGCGCAGCGGCTACTGGCCGGTGGCCAGACGGTCATCGTGGACGGGACCTGGCGTGATCCCCGGCACCGCCGTGCGGCACATGCGATCGCAAGTGACCTATCGGTGCCGGTCATCGAGTTCGTATGCAGGACAGCACTCGACGATGCCAAGGCGCGCATCGCCACCCGGGTCGACACGTCCTCCGATGCGACGGTGGACATGGCCGCGCCGCTCACCCCCGACCCCGACGACTGGGTGAGCGCCCATCGCGTGGACACCAGCCGCCCGCTGCACGTGAGCACCGCCGAAGCGCGGCAAATCTGTTGCACCGGAATTTGATCAACGCGGCCGGCAAATCACACTCCAGAAAGAAGGGACCTGTTGTGAAAGCTCTCGTCTACCAAGGACCCGGACGGCCGTCGTGGCAGGAGGTGCCCGACCCTGCGCTCCAGCATCCCGGTGACGTGATCGTTCGGGTCGACGCTGTCACGATCTGCGGCCGGCTGCTGGCTCGACCGGGCGGGCTTCAAGCCCGGCCATCGGGTCGAAATCCAGCAGCTCAAACCGGGCGAGCTGACGCTTCAGTTCAAGGAATCAGTGCCGGAC
>SXGT01666040.1_pt1 | contig 13188 bp, 14 predicted proteins | sample 3176221 | NCBI WGS metagenome assembly SXGT01 (sample SAMN11356862, study PRJNA531348) | freshwater metagenome | isolation source: freshwater sample F1-120 | place: China: Fuxian Lake, Yuxi | collected 2017-12-25
GGCCGATGTGATGCGCCTCGTCACCCGCCATCCGCAGCGATCGCCAGCCGATCAGGCCAGCGCACAGCAAAGGGGCCAGATGCACCGCGTCGCTCGACCAAGCCAGCGGCAGGCAGAACGCGGCCTCGGCGATCACGTGGGTGGCAAAGCCACCGTCACGACCATGGCCGGTGAACACGGGTTGGTCACACAGATTCTCGCGGCCGAGCCGGCAGAAGTCGCAATGCCCACAGGTGTGTGCCAGCCACGGCACGCCGATGCGATCCCCGGGCTGCAAGTGGCGCACGCCTGGCCCTGTCGCCTCCACCACGCCGACGATCTCGTGGCCCGGCACCAGCGGCAGATGGGGGAGGGGCAGTTCGCCATCCACCACGAGCAGGTCGGTGCGGCACACCGCGCAAGCTTCGACCCGCAGGCGCACCTCGCCTGGCCCGGGCTCGGGCACCGCCCGCTCTTCCAGCCGCAAGGCCTGCCCAGGCCCGTGCAGGACCATGGCGCGCATGACGGGCGGGGCGGTCGGTGCATGAGGTTTCATGCGTGGCACCTTAGGCCCGGGGCACGCGCGGCCGCTTGATCCAGCGCAATGCCGCGGGGCTTCGCAGGGCGTAAGTTGGGGCCTTCTCAGCTTCACTCTCTGAAGGAACGTCCATGTCTGCGCTCCGATCCATCCTGCTTCAGGTCGACAGCTCCTCGCGCGCGGCCGAGCGCATCCGGCTGGCGCGCCAGCTGGCCGACGAATTCAATGCCGAAGTCACTGCCCAGCCTTGCATGCTGAGTTCGATCGCACGCCATCCCATGGCGCTGGAAGGCTCGTCGTCGGCCATCGCACTGATGCAGGAATTCGACGAAGCGTGCCTCCAGAAGGCGCATGCCACCTTTCTGACGGCGGCTGCAGGTTCCAGCGGCCTCCATTGGGCCAAGCCTCTGTTGGACGGGCCCTACGGTTTTGCCAACCGCGCGCTGTACGCCGACCTGATGATCCTCGGCCAGCGCGATGCGGACGATCCCGCTGCGGGGGAACTGCCGGCCGATTTTCTGCCGAGCGTGCTGGTGCACAGCGGGCGGCCGGCGCTGGTGCTGCCCCACAGCGGCGCCATCGCTCCGGTGGGCCGTCAGGTGCTGGTGGCCTGGAAGGAGACGCGGGAATCGGCTCGCGCCGTGTCCGCCGCTTTGCCCTGGCTGCAACGCGCCCGCAAGGTGCACGTGTTGTCCTACGGTGAGGAGGCCGGAGAATCTCTGCGTGCGCTCGAGCGGTACCTGACACCCCATGGCGTTGCCGTCATCTGCCACGATGGCGGCCCCGAACAGGACGAAGCCGGCGACCAGGTGCTGTCCAGGGCCGCCGATCTCGGTGCAGATCTGCTCGTCATGGGCTGTTATGGCCACAGCCGTGCACGTGAATGGGTGCTGGGCGGTTTCACCCGCACCATCCTGCGGTCGATGACGCTGCCCGTGCTGATGGCCCATTGAACAACGGGCCATCTCCCATGCCGACCCCGTTCGACCCCTGGCACACCGGGCTGGTCGCCGCGGAGGTCGGCATGGCCTCGTGCGCCTCGCCCGAAGCGCTGGATGCGCTGCGCGCACGGCGACTGGTGGCCCTGTTCGAGGCAGCGGCCCAGAACTCGCCGCGCTACCGTCGCGTTTTTGCCGGACGCGACCTCGCCCTCACTCGGCTGGAGGACCTGCCCATGGCGCGCAAGCCCGAGCTGATGCGCCATTTCAAGGACTGGGTCACCGACCCCGCCATCTCCCTTGACCACCTGCGCCGTTTCATCGCCGACCCCGCGAACATCGCCCGGGCCTATCTCGACCGATACACCGTGTGGGAGAGCTCCGGGAGTTCCGGCGAGCCCGCCATCTTTGTTCAGGATGCGCAGGCCATGGGCGTGTACGACGCACTCGAGGCACTTCGCCGCCCGGTCCTTCGCCCACTGCAGCGCTGGCTCGATCCGTGGGGGCTGACCGAGCGCATCGCCTTTGTCGGGGCCACCGGCGGTCACTTCGCCAGCACCGTGTCGGTCGAGCGCCTGCGACAACTGCAGCCGGGTCTCGCGCCTCGACTGCGCGGCCTCTCGTTTCTGCAACCTCTGACGGCACTGCGCGCCGAACTGGAAGCGTTCCAACCCACGGTGCTGGCGACCTACCCGAGCGCGGCCGTGCTGCTGGCACAGGAACACCTTGACGGGCGATTGCGTGTGAGCCTGCGAGAGATATGGACGGGTGGCGAAGTCATGTCAGCGGCCCAGCGCGCATTCGTTCAAGCGAGCTTTTCGTGCCCTGTCAGTCAGAGCTATGGCGCCTCGGAGTTTCTGTCGATGGCGTTCGAATGCCGCCATGGGTCGCTGCACCTCAACAGCGACTGGGTGATCCTGGAGCCTGTCGATGCGCAAGGCCGGCACGTGCCGCACGGCCAGGCTGGCAGCACCACCTTGCTGACCAACCTGGCCAACCACGTGCAGCCTCTCATTCGCTACGACCTGGGGGATCGCGTCACTTTTCAGTCGGAACCCTGCGCCTGCGGTTCGCACCTCCCTGTCATCAACGTGTCCGGCCGCGACGACGACACCCTGCAACTGACGGGGAGCCCCAGAGGCACCTGTGTGAAGGTGGTGCCGCTGGCCTTGAGCACCGTGCTGGAAGACGCTGGTCTGTTCGATTTTCAGCTGTTGCAGGAGAGTCCGAGCGAGCTTGTGCTCACGACCAGTGAGCGCGGCAGCAAGGCACAAGGACGACTCGAGGGTGCCCGTCAGAAGCTGGCGGCATTCCTTGTCGAGCAAGGGGCGCGCGGTGTGCACATCGAGTGCCGCAGCGGAGCGATCGCACGCACTGGCCGAAGTGGCAAGGTTCAGCGGGTGATCTCCAGGACGCACTGAACCTGTCCGGTCCGGGCGGTCAGATTGACGCTCGTCAATGGGTGCTTGGCAGGCTGCGCCCAACATGGCGTTTTCATCAACTTCAGGAGACCACCATGGCCGATGACGACACCCAGGACACCCTTTTTCCATCCGCGGAGGGACTGATGCAGTCGATGGCGAACTTTCAGGCGGTGATGGGCAAGAGTCTGGTGCTGGGTTACCTCTGCCAATGGGAGATGCTGAGCGAGTGGCAGCGCTCGCTGGGGCTCACACAGCGCGAGTGGATGGATGACTGGACCTGCCGGCTCGGAGGGGTTTCGCTGGATGGCTGAGAGCGGCGAGATGCCGAATCGCGCCGGCGTTGAGTCTGCTCAACGGCCCGTTGGGCTCACGCTTGCAGGATGTGGTTGTGTCAGTAGGGCGGTGGTTCCCGACCACCCAGCCCGCCAGGCTGTCCATCGTCACACCCCTTCAATCAGGAGTCCCATCATGAATGAAATTCGCACCATTGACCCGTTTGCCCTTGATCCCGTCGACGACGTTTTTCGCTCGCTCATGCGCCCCTGGCGCTTCGAGGTGCCGGAGGGTGCGCCCCGCATCAAGATCGACCTGACGGAAGAGGATGGGAGCTATGCCGTGAAGGCCGATATCCCCGGCGTCAAGAAGGACGACATCGATGTGCGCATCGACGGCAACACGATCACCATCAGCGCCGAGGTGAAATCCGCCAAGGAAGAAAAGGGCAACGGCGGTCGCGTCTTGCGCCATGAACGTCAGGAAGGCTATGCCAGCCGGAGCTTCACCCTCGCTTGCCCCGTAGAGGAAAGCAAGGTCGAAGCCCACTACAAGGACGGCATCCTGGCGTTGCGGCTGCCCAAGAAGGTCACTTCGACCAGCAAGCGGGTGGCAATCCAGTGACGCCGTGATCAGCAAGCTGCATTCGATCCAGGCAAACAGGATACGACTCAGCTGAGTTGGTTCGCGCTCGCATTCTGGTCCTGCTCGAATTCATCTGCCGTATTCAGACCCTTTGAGCCTTTGAGACGGGCGAGTGCACCGCACCACAGGGCGAGAGACAAGGATTTCATTGAGCCTGCTCAATGAGTCCGCCGTTGCGGCGACGCACACTGCAATGGCCGATGCACTCCGCCTAGAACCGGAAAGCGAAGGCCAGGTGAGGATTCCCCCGAGGGGGCTTTGACATGGTGTGCTTCGCCACACCATGGAGGGATGAAGGCAACCTCAGACCGGCTAAACCCGACAGGGCATCGCCGGGGACCTTCACCAATGGCCCGCCATCCGGAAGGATGGCGGGCCATCTTTTTTCAAGGCGTTGCGGGGCAGTCCGCAGAAAGGCAAACATGAAAACCGATGCGCAACTCAAGAAGGATGTGGAAGCCGAGCTCGAATGGGAGCCGTCCATCAATGCGGCAGAGGTCGGTGTGGCGGTGAAGGATGGGGTGGTCACCCTCTTGGGCCACCTGGACACCTTCATGGAGAAATACGAGGTGGAGAAAGTGGTGCAGCGTGTCTCTGGCGTGCGCGCCGTGGCGGTGGAGATCGATGTCAAGCTGTCCGCAGGCAACAAGCGCAGCGATTCGGAAATTGCGCATGCGGTCGAAACAGCCCTGGCCTGGCACAGCTCGGTGCCAGCCGACCGCATCCAGGCCAGGGTTGAAAAAGGCTGGGTCACTCTCAGTGGTGAAGTGGACTGGGAATTCCAGCGTGCCGCGGCCGCCAATCTGGCGCGCCCTTTGCTGGGTGTGGTGGGCGTGAACAACACCATTGAGCTCAAGCCCCGCACCACCCCGGACCACATCGGAACGCGGATCCGCGACGCACTGACCCGCCAGGCCGAGCGCGAGGCCAAGGGCATCGAGGTGCAGGTCAGTGGCTCCACCGCGCTTCTGCGCGGCACGGTGCACTCCTGGGCCGAGCGGGTGGCCGCGCAAGGGGCTGCCTGGTCCGCACCCGGCATCACGCGGGTCGACAACGAGCTGCGTGTCAGCCCATGACGGTGCCGGATCTCGGGTCAGCGCGGGTGCTGGTGCAGATCAAGGCCGTCTTCCAGGCGTTTGCCGAGTTCATGGGCGAAACGGCGCAGCAGCTTCTTGCGCGGACTGGTGTGCGGTGTCTTGAAAATCTGCAGGCATTGAGCAGGCTCAAGCGCTTCTGATGTGAGGACGCGCACATTGCGGCAGAGGAAGCAAACCCACATCCACACGAGCGAGCCTCAGGAAATCACCATGTACAAAGTTCTGATCGGGGTTGACGGCTCCACGCACGCTCAGCATGCCATTGGAGCCGTGGCGCGCCTGGCAAGCGATTCGCCCACTCGGGGTATGGGTGCACTCGGTAGCCTGGTCCTTGGCTCCGTGGCGCTCGGCGTGGTGCATCAGTCACATGTGCCGGTGCTGCTTGTGAAGTGAACAGTCTGCTTGCAGGCGTGAAGGAACAGAATCATGAAACGCATTCTCGTGGTGTATTACTCCCTGAGCGGTCACACCGAGTTCGTGGCGCAGCAGCTGGCGGCGCAGTGTCATGCGGACCTGGAGCCCATCAAGGACCGCCACAGCCGACAGGGGGCCCTTGGATACCTCCGCTCGGTGCTGGAGGCGCTGTTCGGCACACGACCCGCCATCGAACGGGCACGCCGACGACCGGCCGACTACGACCTCGTCATCCTGGGTACACCGGTCTGGTTCTGGAACGTGGCCAGTCCGCTGCGCACCTGGCTGGAACGCCACCGCCACGAGCTGGACCACGTCGCGGTGTTCTGCACCTGCGGCGGCTCCGGCCATGCCAAGGTGCTCGATGATCTGGAGCGTTTGTGCGGCCGCGCGGCGCAGGCCCGCCTGGTCCTGACCGAGCGGGCGATCGGACAGTGCCAGAACGACCCCGCGTTTCGCCGCTTCCTTCGCGACATCGGCCGAGAGCCCTCGGTGAAGAGGAGCTTGCCCGATGCCCCGGATCAGGCCACGGCCTGAAGCGCCATGAAAGCCGTGCTGCTGGTGTTTTTCGGCCTTTCACTGCCCATGGCGTTTTGCCAGCCGCTGCCGGTTGAAGGCAACGTACAGATGATCGGTTCGGCCGTGCGCCCGGCAGCGCCCGTGAAGGGCGACTTCATGGGCATGGGGGGTCGGGTGGTGGTCGATCAAACCGTGAACGACGACGCGCTGCTGTTCGGCGGCACCATCGATGTGCGGGCCCCTGTGGGCGACGACCTGCGCGCGGCCGGTGGCGACGTGGTGCTGGAGGGTTCGGTCGGGGGCGATGTGGTGGCCGCTGGCGGCCAGCTCAAGCTCACCCAAGCAGCGCACGTCGGCGGATATGCAGAACTCGCCGGTGGCGACGTGACCCTCGACGGTCGCGTGGATGGCGCGTTGAGCGTTCGTGCCCGAAGACTGTGGATCAACGGGACCGTGGGGGGGCAGGTGGACGCCGCTGTCGAGCAGCTTGAACTGGGGCCGCTGGCCCGCGTGGCTGGTGCATTGCGCCACACCGCGTCTTCGGTCAGCCAGGATCCGGCCGCTGTGGTCTCCGGACCGATGACGCATGTGGAGCGGCTGTTCGGCGATGGCGGCCACTGGGGTCGAGGCGATCGACGTCCCATGCACGAAGACCGGTGGCCGGCCGCAGCCGCCTGGTGGATGCTGGTGCCCCTTTCCATGGGGCTGCTGGGCGTGCTCGCCCTGGCGGTCATCGTGCTCTTTGTCTTCTCCCGTTTTGCCGGCCAGGCAGCAGGACAGATCGAGACCGAACCCTGGCGGGCCCTGGGGGTCGGTTTCGGCCTGCTGCTGGCCTTGCCCATGCTCGCCGTGCTGCTCTTTTTCACCTTGCTGGGCATTCCGCTGGGCCTGGTGGTCATGGCCGTGTACCCGCCGATGTTGCTGCTGGGCTGGTTGATCGGTGCCCTGTTCGCGGCCCGCTGGCTGGCGGCCCACGCCGCCCCTGGCGCAAGCGGAGCCGAGCAGATGCCTTACGGCTGGATGATGGTGGCTGTGATTGCCTTGCTGGTGGTGGGTGCCGTGCCCGTGGTGGGCCCGCTGCTGGTGATGGCCACCATGGCGGCAGGTCTGGGTGCCTGCGTGCTGGAGTGGCGCCGCAGGCTCGCCAGCCCATCCCAAAGCACAACTTGAGCCTGGATGCCAATGTCTCAGCCTGAATCGGCGTTGCGTTGGCTCAATGACGCTGGCGACGGTTGCAGATGAAGCAGAAGCCGCGCGCTCGCGTGGTGCTCAGCGATTCCTGAGTTCGTCCCTCTGACGAAGGTGAAGTTCTTCCTGCGCCTTGAGTTGGTCGCGTGCTTTCAGTTGCGCCTGCTCCTGCAGTTTCAGCTGGTCAAGCGACTGCAAGTGGAGCTGTTCCTGCGCCTGCAGTTGTTCACGATCGCGTGACTGGTCCTGGGTCTTCTGCTGGTCGCGGGTTTGCTGGAGCAGGCTGTCCTGGGTCTTGATCTGATCGCGCGTGGCGCTGAGCAGACGGTCTTGCGTCTTGAGCTGATCCCTCGTGCGCAGCAGCAAGTGATCCTGGTTCTTCAGCTGCGTCTGGATGTGGAGCCTGTCTTGCTGCGCCGACATGGCGCCCGATCCAGCCCGGGGGCCAGTCCCCCCAGCGCCGGCACCGCCAGCGCCGGCACCGCCAGCGCCACCAGCGCCGCCGGCACCGCCAGCGGACCAGGCGGGTGCTGCCAGGGAAACAGCGAGGGTGATGGTGGCAAGAGACAAAGGCAAGAGCTTGTTCATGGAAATTTCCTCAAAGGTTGGCGTCGGATGCTTGTTCAGTTTCGGGGCAGGTGACATGTGCCACCAACCTCCTTTGCAGTGTCCGCGCGGCCGCCACGTTGGAGATTGATTTCACTCAACGCAGCGCCTTGCCGCGCTTGAACCGGTGTGGTGCCAGGACTACATCGAACGGGAAGCTTGCGTGCCACTTGAGCAAAGTCAATCGAACCTCGACCGCCCACCTTGAAACTGAATCACGGGTTTCTTGCAGTCATTTACACCTGAGGACATACATGGTTTCGAAAGTCAGCTTGGGGAATGCAGGAAAAACATGCTGCAGCGTCGTCTACGGCCGACGCCCGATCGATCCCGCCGTGCCTCTGCTTGCCTCGCTCGCCCTCGTCTGGATCGGGTTGCGCCCTGTGCGCAACGCGCGCTCCTCATCTCACATCTGAGTTCCCCCTCCGTCTTTCCACTCTTTCTTCACTCCTGAGACTTCATCAAATGACCTTCAAACTTCGCCAACCACTGGTGCGGCGCCCGCTGTGGGCCAGCGGCCTCTCGGCGGTGTGCGCCGCGACCCTGGTGGCCAGCGGCTGCGGTGGCAGCGGCACCGACAGTCTTGCCGTCACTCCCACGATCATCATCGAAGCCAACATCGACACGCTGGCCGCGCAGATCGGTGGCGGCACGCAGGACGTGGAGCTTTACAACGACGGCACGGCCGACTGGACGCTCTACACCATGGCCAACCGTTTCGCGGCCACACCCATCGGCATGAGCAAAGGCTCGGTCTCCGAAATCACCGTGCCCGGCTACATCCAGCACATCACCGTGGTCAAAGGCTTTGGCGGCCAGAACTTCGCCTTGCTGTCGATGGGCAGCAAGGGCATCGGCGTGGTGAACATCACCAACCCGGCGGCCATGACCTATGTGCGCACCATGACCTTGAACTACCTGCCACCCGCGTACACCTACTCCGATGGCGGCGGCACCATCTTCACCGAGGCTGCTGCGGCCGTGCCGCTGACCTCGGGCCCGGTGGCCGATCTGTTGGTGGACGACGTCGGCACGGTCGACACCGTGGATGACGAACTGTTCGTGGCCAACGGCGCATTCGGCATCCAGAAAACCAAGCTCGCCAACCTTTTGAACGCGGCTGCAGACGGCGTGCTGCCCATCGACGGCGCACAAGCCTGGACGATGAAGTACGCCGGTGAGAATCCCTGGGGTGGACCGCTGAGCCTCAAGCAGCACGGCGGGCGCCTGTATGCCGCGCTGGGTTACCTGGGCGTGGGCATCTACAACCCGGCCACCCTCGTTCGCGTGGGCTCCTACAACCTCTACACCGACTGCGCCAACAGCGCGCAAGAGGACTGGTTCGGCTTCCCCAACCGCAAGCCCGCCTGCAACACCGCCCTGCTGGCCAACGCGGCCTACAAGGACGCCGATGGCATGCCCACCTACGAACAGGCGGCTGCCGAACTGGGCAACAAGAACAGCCTGGGCGCCTACCCCTGGGCCGAATTCGACCGCTACGGCAAGTACTACTACAACGCACGCGGCCTGGACCTGGTGGACCTGCCCGGCGGCAAGACCATGGCCTACGTGGCCTATTCGCTCGGTGGCCTGGTGGCGGTGGACGTGACCGCTGCGGCGAACCCGGTCTACGAAGGGTATGTGCCAGCCGCCCCCGCCCACGGACCCGATGAACCGCCCGTCAATGTGGACAAGAAGGGCATCCTCTCGCACTTCGGCTCTGGCATGCTCAAAGAGGCGGGCGTGATGAACGTACGCATCGTGCCGGATCCCGATGACGGCACGAAATTCCACGCCTACTACACCGACCACTTCGCCGGTCTGGTCGTGGTCAGCGGTGCCGAGTCACCGGGTGCGCAATGGCGCAACGGCAACTACAACAACGACACCGACACCCGTGTCTTCTGGCCCGACTACGAGTTCGTGAAGGCCTACGACATGACGCCGGTGCCCGTTGGTGACGAGTCGATGCCGAAGTTCCTCACCGCGGTCAACGGCAACTACACCGCCCCGGTGATGCTGGTCACCGGCGAGATCAACGGCCACGGCGGGTCGCTGTTCGTGGTCGCCGGCAACACCAGGGCCAGCGGGCAGGTGGACGTGGTCGAGTCCTCGGGCGCCGGTGGTGTGAGCTTTGTCGACATCATCGACCTCAAGGGCCCGGGTGTGGGAGTGGCCAACCGTTTCGCCGTGCCGGTGAACCTGGTGAGCACCAGCGAGGTGGGCTCGGGCGAAGATGGCTCTGCCAGCCAGTCCATCGCCATCGGCCATGCCGAGGGTGTCACGGTGTCTGGCAACCACCTCTACCTGGGCGACGGTCCGCACGGTGTGAGCGTCTGGCGCATCGCCAACGGCCTCACCCCCATCGACGACCTGCACCTCGTGGCCAACACGCTGCAGAGCGAATACCCCACCGGCGACGCCGTGCTGCCCACGCCGCACGCTTTCAAGGTGGGCTTCGGCGACGATCCCACCAAGGCCTATGTGATGAGCCAGAGCCTGGGCATGCGCCGCCTCGATGTGTCGGCCGTCACCGGTGGCACGGCGCAGGTGGGCTCGCCCACGCTGCTCAACGCCAAGGGTGGCATCTTCGAGCACAACACCGAGGCCGGCAACGTCGGCGCCGTGAAGATCACCGGGCAGGACCACGCGTATGGCGTGACCTTCCAGGGCAAGTACGCCATCGTGGCCGACGGCGACAACGGCCTGACCGTTTACGACACCACGGCAGACACCTCCACCGGTGCCCATGTGGTGGCCAACATCGGCGACTCTGAGGGCACGAGCGGCAAGCCGCCGCTGGGCCGCGCGGCTTCGGTCAAGCTGTGGAAGAACAGCGCCACGCAGCGCACCTACGCGGTGGTGGCCGCGGGCTCCTACGGCATCTCGGTGGTCGACATGACGGATTTCTTCACCGGCGGCCGGGCACAGGACCTCACCGTGGCCGGGCACCTGATCAAGACCTTCGAGCCGCTCAAGGCCGATGACGACAATGCCTTCGGCTCGGCCGATGGCAAAAGCGTGGACGTGCAGGTGGTGGGCGACATGGCTTACTTCAGCTACGACAGCTTCGGCCTGGTGGCCTACCGCATGGCCGATCTGATTCGCCCCGCCACGCTGGAACGCCCGGCCGTGGTGCCGATGGGCCAGGCACCCGACGCCTGCCTGGCAGTGACCGACGTGACCAAGCTCAGCGCCAAGCAAGGTGGCGTAGCCGAGTGCCGGCCGGCGGCAGCGGGTTACTTCAAGCTGCAGAAGCTGGCGGGCTTCGAAACCACCGAAGGCGGTGCGCTCTACATGACGCCCCAGCTCTTCCCCGCCAACCAGCTTCTGAGCAACGGAGCCGGCTCCGTCTACACGCTGACCACGCCCCGCCTTTTGTTCTACGTGGCCTACGGCGATGCCGGCGTCATCAAGCTCGACTGGAGCAACGCGGCCGCGCCCTCCCTGATGGCGATCAAGGGTGTGGTCGGCGCAGCCGCTGCCACTGCCATCCACAACGGCCGCGTGTATGTGGCTGCGGGAGCGGGTGGCCTCAGCGTCTTCAAGTGACCCGGTGATCTTGTGGACGGGATGCACCTTGACCTTAGGAGCATCCCCTTTTCTGGACACCGCCTGAAACCGGGTGGTGTCCACTTTTTTGCCCGGACTTCCGATGCCCGTGCAGCGACTCAGCCGTCCCACTGGGCTTGGTGCTCGCTGCTGCTGGTGCAGCCCTGTGTGGAGGAATGGGTGTTGCGCGGCCTGTTGCAGGGCGAGGCACTTCGGCTGACCACACGCGGCGGCGAGCCTGCGCGCGTCGGGCCTCACCTGGGCGAACGCGCCGGTGACCTTGCTCTTCGTGGTGACGCATCTGCCGGCGCAGCCGGTCGCGTGGGCGCTGGCAGTGATTGCGCCTTCACTTCGCCTGGATGCGGTTGATGTACTCCAGCAGGCCCAGGATGCGGGCGCGCACATGGGCCTCGGCGTTGTAAGGCGCCTCCATGAAGTACTCCGCGTCCTTGATGCGGTAGTCGCGGCCCCAGATGGGCATGTCGCGCGAACCGTGGCCCGGCACCTCCGCACCATCGATCACGTCGTACAGCCGGCTCATGGGCAACACGCCACCGTTCTTCTTCGCCAGCAGGGTGAGGTCCGCCGGGCTGCGGGTCAGAAAGGGTGCCAGCGGACCGTCGCCTTTGCCCATCCTGCCGTGGCAGCTCGCGCAGCTGTTGTCGAACTCGCGCTTGCCGGGGTCGAAAGCCGTGGGTTGCGCCTGCGCCAGGGCCTGGCCCGCCAGCACGCTCAGGCACAACACCAACCAGCGCACGCGGTGAACATTTTCCATGGGGATCTCCAGAGGGTTCGATGACCAGTGCAGCGTGATCTTCCCGACGTCAACCTGTCACTCTCAGTTCATTGATCACCGAGGTAATGCCCGGAGCCGAAAACGCCGCTCCTTGCGCCGCTGTCCGTTCGGCCCAGGAATGGACCATCCCCCGCAACGTGGCCGTGGAGCCATGGACGTCGACCTCAATGGCCTTGGCTTCTCGCTCCGCCTGGCGGCTCAGCGCCTGCTCGATGCGCTGCGCGATGTTCGTCGGCGTGGACGCAATCTCGAGCTGGATGCGGTTGCTGACGCCCCGAACGCCCATGACCGGGCGTACCGTCTGTTCCGCCAGACGGCGCTGATAGTCCCAGTTCACGGCGCCAGTGAGCGTGACCCAGCCTTGTTCGACCTTCACCAGGATGCGATCGCCCGGAATCAGTGTGTGCCAGGAGAAAGCGGTCGCTATCGCCTGGGCAATGTCGGCGTCATGTCGAACATGGCTCGCGGCCAGTTTCACGTCGATCTCGTTGGCGATCGCGCGCACGCCGGCCACGCGCTGCACGACGCGCTCGGCCTGGTGTTTCTCGGCCAAGGTCTCGAGGTGGCCTGTCAGTGTGACCACGCCGTTGAAGACGAGCACGCCAATGTGTGCTGCGTTCACGGCCGGGTCCCATTCGAGTTCCGCCTCAATGTCCTTCTTGAGTTGGGCATCGGTTTTCATGAAAGGGGTCTCCTGGGTGGGTTCATTCGGTTTCAGCCGCGACCATGTGCCGCCGGTTGAACGGGTAGACGCACTGCGCGCCTCTCAGCGGCGTGCCGCTCACCTGCCCATCTGGCAGCGAAGCCAGCAATTGGTGGATCGAGATCCAGCCGCGCTCGAATGCCACCGCGCTGCCCGCCAAGTAGAGCCGGTAGGCACGCACCGTGGCTTCGTCGGTCAGTTCGCGGGCGCGATCGAGCTGGCTCTCGAGCGCCTCCGACCATGCCCACAGCGTGCGGGCGTAATGGGGTCGCAGGTTTTCGGCGTCCAGCAGTTCCAGGCCGCCACCGCTCAGGCTGTGGGCCACGCGCGAAACGTGCACCAGTTCGCCGCCCGGGAAGATGTGCTTGTCGATGAAGTCGCCCATGCCGGCGCCGAGCTGGTGGTTGTGAGGGCTGCCCGCCGTGATGCCATGGTTCAACAGCAGGCCACCCGGCTTGAGCAGGCTCTTGAGACGACTGAAATAGCCGTCCAGCTGTGCGCTGCCCACGTGCTCGA
>SXGT01942609.1_pt1 | contig 13187 bp, 12 predicted proteins | sample 3176221 | NCBI WGS metagenome assembly SXGT01 (sample SAMN11356862, study PRJNA531348) | freshwater metagenome | isolation source: freshwater sample F1-120 | place: China: Fuxian Lake, Yuxi | collected 2017-12-25
CCATTCCGCGCCTGTCGCGCATCATGGCGGTTGCCGACGCCTTCGACGCGATGACCACCAACCGCATCTACAAGCCGCGCAAGAGCGTCCCGGAAGCGCTGGCGGAATACGACCGGAACACGGCGGCGAGCCGGCCGATGGCATCGGGCCCGTGGTCGGCGATCGCGCTCGGTCCCGCGCCGTCGCCGGCACGCGCGACCTCGGCACCGATGCGACGGAGCCGGCGGGTCACCATCCACTGCAGCAACGCCGTCGCGATCAGCGCGATGAGCAACGCACCGACCGCCGACCCCACGAGTCGCTCCCGGTTGCGGGCGAGAACCGCGGCGCGGTCCTCGCGAACATCGATGGTGAGGTGCGCGACCGCGTTCGTGGCGTCGATCGTCCCGTCGACCGACACCGGACCATCGAAGTGACCGAACACCTGCACGAACCCGCGGCTGTCCTCGTCCTCGTACGCGAGCGTCTCGTCGTGGTCACCGGCGAGAGCGGCACGGAGATCGGTGCGCACCTCGTCGTCGGGGAGGACGTCGAGGGGGAGCTTGCGTTCACCGGGCGACGACGACGCGGCGACCGAGGGCGGGTTGCCGGCGACGACCGTCGCCGCAACGACGTCGCCGCGCGCAACCGCCGCAGCAACAATCCCCTCGATCGCCATGGGCGAGGCGCTCGCCTCGCGGGCGAGACCCGCCATCACTGCGGCGCCGCGCGCTCGAGCGAGCCGTTCGAGGTCGGCGTGCTCGCTCCGCGCCGATTGCCAGTTCACGAAGCCGACGGTCCCGAGCACGGCGAGCGCGAGCGGTCCCACGACCTTCGCGCTCAACGAACCTCGGATCCCTACGACCACCACCGCCTCCCGTACGTACGCGGCCGGACGCTGCCGCGACCGTCGTGATGGATCATCGGCGCAGATCGAGGGAGGCTGTAACGCGTCCGCGCGGGGTCCCTCGCGGGCAGAACCGCCCGAATGCCCGATTCGAGCCCTATTCCTTGACGAGCAGCAGGCACCCGCACGTGTTGCCGCCGCCGGCTGCGACCGCGCCGACCTCGACATCGCGGGGGATCTGGCGTTCGCCGCCCTCGCCCCACATCTGCACCGCGGCCTCGTGGAGGAAGCCGTACCCGTGGAGGCGGCCGCCCGAGAGCTGCCCGCCGTGGGTGTTGAGCGGGAGAATGCCGTCGCGTGCGATGCGCTCGCCGCCCTCGATGAAGGGTCCGGAGCCGCCGACCTCGCAGAGTCCGAGCGCCTCCATCCAACTCATCGTGAGCCAGGAGAACCCGTCGTACGCCTGGAGCATCTGCACGTCGGAGGGGCGCAGGTCGGTGCGAGTCCAGAGTTGGGCGCCCGCGTCGCGGTTGGCCATGGTCGACAGGTCGTCGAACTGGTCCCAGCTCGGTCGTCCGTGGATCGCGCTGCCGACGGCCTCGACCCGCAACGGACGGTTGCGCAGGTCGCGGGCGCGGTCGATGCGGCTCACGATCACCGCGGTCGCGCCGTCGCAGGGGACATCGCAGTCGTAGAGACAGAACGGCGTCGTGATCATGCGCGCGTTCAGGTAGTCGTCCATCGACATGGGGTCGCGGTAGATCCCCTTGGGATTGACCTGCGCATTGCGGCGCGCGTTGATCGCGATCCACGCCATCTGCTCGCGGGTCGTGCCGTACTCGTGGAAGTGCCGCTGCGCGAACATGGCGATCCAGATCGCGGCGCTCGGAGCGCTGAACGGCAGCGTCCACTCCATGAACCCGCTCGCCCGGAAGCTGCCGCCGCCACCGCCGGGCATCGACGACGCCCGACCCTTGACGCCCTGCGCGCTTCCCTCGAAGACGCTGCGGAAGCACAGCACGTGGTTCGCGAGACCGCTCGCGACCGCGAGACACGCGTTGATGACGGATCCGAGCTGCCCCGACGTCTCGAGTCCGCCGTTGTACCAGCCGACGTTCAGTCGGAGCGCGTCCATCACGTCGTACGCGCCGGCCGCGCTGAAGCCCGGCGGGCTCGTCATCGGACCTGGGTAGGTCGACAAGCCGTCGATGTCGGCAACCGTGAGTCCCGCGTGCTCGATGGCGCCGAGACACGCGTCGAGCGTCAGTTCCATCGGGTCGCGGCCGAGCCGGCGACCGACGTCGCTCTGCCCGATGCCGCTGATGCAGGCGCGCCGTTCGATGATCTCGTTCGCGGTGCTGGTCATGCCGACGCCTCCGGCTCGAAGAGGGGGAGCCACACGTCGCCGCCCGGATCGGCGTGATGCTCGAACACGACACGCACCGGCATGCCGATCCGGATCGCGTCGTGCGCGCAGTTGACGAGGTTCGTGGTGAGGCGCACGCTCGGTTGCTCGACGATCTCGACGATCGCGACCACGTACGGCAGGTCGGGTCCCGGCATCCACGCCTGATGGTTGACGGAAAAGCTCGCGAGCGTCGCGCGACCCGACACCGACTCGACCGCGAGGTCCTTCCCGTGGCATTGCGGGCAGATCGGCTGCGGTGGGTGCAGGTAGTAGCCGCACGGACCGCAGCGCCAGAAGCGCAACTCACCGCGCTCCCCCGCGGTCCAGAACTCGCGGTTCCAGTCGGTGAGCGCGGGGAGGATACGGAACGGTACGTCGGTTGCGGCCATCAGCGCGGGCTCCTCGGTCGGGTCGGCACGGGGCCGGTCAGTCGTCGTGCTCGGCGTCGCGAGCGGCCTCGTATCCGGCCCGAGCATGCGGGATCGACTCGACCGCCGCGAGCAGTCCGCCGCCCGGACAGGTGAGCATGATCGACCCGAGGATCTCGTCCCACTCGGCGCCGACCTCGCGGGCGAGCATCGCGTGGCGTCGCACGCCGTCGGGATTGCGCAGCATCACGGTCACCGCGAGGCGAATCAGCTCGTGGGTCTTGCGATCCGGCGCCGTCAACGAGTCGATGGCACTCATCCACGCGCTCTGCGCGTCGTGCAGCGCCGGGAACACCTCGTGCAGAGGCTCCTCGAACGGAAAGTTCCAGTCCTGGGTGTCCATCAGGCCACCGTACCCGCGGCGTCCGATGTGCCGATCGGGCGGAACACCGGGATCGTGACCTCGTCGGAGATCGGTCGGAACTCGACGGTCACCGCCATGTCGACGCGGATCGCGTCGAAGTCGACGCCGACCAGGTTCGTCATCAGCCGCGGACCTTCGGCGAGTTGCACCATCGCCGCGACGTACGGCACGCGAGCGTCGAACGGTGGCAGGTCGTTCTGTTCGATGACCGAGTAGGTGTACAGGGTCCCGGTCCCGTTCGCCGCCTCCCACTCGGTCCGCTCGCTCCAGCACCGCGGACAGAACGGCCGCGGGTAGTAGAAGGCGTGGCCGCAGTCGGTGCAGCGCTTGATGAGCAGCGTGCCCTCACGGCATGCGTCCCAGAACGGTTGCGTCGTGGCGTCGGGGGCCGGCAGGTCGAACCGCATCGCGGCCGGTACCGCGGTCATCGCGACACCACCGCGGTGGCCTCGCCCGCGACCTTCGTCTCGCCTTCCTGGTTCGTGACGGCGCAGTCCAGGGAGACCGTGTGCGTCGCGGGGTCGACGGCTGCGACGGTGACCCGGGTCGTGAGCGTCTCGCCCGGCCAGGTCTGCCGGGTGAACCGCACGCGGTAGGCGGTGAGGTTCGCGATCCCGACGAAGTCGGTGATCGCCGTGGCGAGCAGTCCCGCGGTGAACATGCCGTGGCCGAACACGCTCGGGAGTCCCGCGGCCCGCGCGGCGACCTCGTCGGTGTGCATCGGGTTGAAATCGCCGCTCGCGCCCGCGTACATCACGAGGTCGGTGCGGGTCAGGGTGTGGCTGCGGGGCGGGCCTTCGTCGCCGACCGCGATCGACTCGAAGACGTGCGGTCGCTCGCCAGGCGTGCGGTCGTCCATCGGCCGGCGATGCTGTCCGAACCTGACACGCGTGTCAACTTCGGGCGGGCGCGGCGACCGCGGGCACGACCGGGCCGATCATCGTGCCGAGCTCGGCGTCGGCGCGGGCGAACGCCGCGCAGATCGCCGGCGCGACCGACGAACCGGCGACCACGCAGTCGGGATCGAGGTCGACCCGCACGAGGCCGCCGACCGTGGCCGGGCCGACTTCGATCCGCCCGCCGTCGAACGTGAGCTCGGCCGATTCGTCGATGCGCTGCGCGACGACGGTGTGGCACCGCACCCACCTCGTCTCGTCGGCGCCGGCGACGACGACGGCTTCGAGCTCGGCGGCGCGCACCGCGGCGCCGTCGGCGGCCACGACGATGTGTTGGAGCAGCGCAAGACCGAGCGCGGGAACCGCGGCGACGGCGTAACCGAGCGCACCGCCGAAGCGAGGGTTCATCTCCGTCGGCCGAAACCCGTGCGCGGTCATGACGCCGTCGATCGTGAACGCGCCCCGGTAGGCGACGCGCGCGGCGAGCAGGTCGCCCATGCGTCGAGCGGCGTCGCGCATCTCGGCGCGGTCGGCGGGCTCGGGATCCCAGATCGTCGACATGCCCGCGTAGACGAACCGCGCGCGCTCGTGGTGATCGGCGGGTCGTCGGAGCACCACCATCTCGACCGGTCGGAAGACCGCCACGCCGTCGTCGCACACGAATCCGTGGATACTGCACGGGACCCCATCGAGGAACGGCGCGATGCGGACGCGGTCGCAGTGGGAGGCGAAGAACTCGCGAGCGCGCGCCGCATCGGCCTCGTCGCGAACCCACCGCACGAACTCGGCGCCCCCGTTGAAGCCCTCGCGCGTGTCGCCCGACCAGACCGAGTCGAGCCCCGACGCGCCGGTCACCGGAACGACCCGACTCGGCGGTCGCGTGATGGCGGCCGCGTCGAACAACTCGTCGGCGAGCGTCTTGTCTTCGAGTGCCGCCCACTCCGCACGGCGGGCGCCGTAGGTCGCCCGGCCCGCGACCTCGTCGACTCCACCCGAGTACGGGGGCAACAGCACGAGCGCCGCGCGCTCGGGATCGAATCGGTCGAGCGCCGCGACGAGCGCCGGCGAGGGTCGCGCCAGCACCTCGTCGAGCGCGTGGATCTCGGCCGACATCGTCGGCGCCGCGAACCCCAACACGAACGACTCGGCCATGTCGGGATCGGGGACCGGACCGGTGCCGCGACTCACCGCGACGACGAGTTGACGACGGGCGCCCAGGCGGTCGAGCCATTCGACCCACGGCGTCGCGCCCGCGAGCGCGGAGGTGACGCACACGACGTCGCGGCCGTGCACCACGCCACGTTGCAGGTCACGCGCGAGTGCGATGAGGTCGGTCATCCGCCGATGGTGACCGATCGAGCGCCCGCCGGCCATCGAATTGCCCTGCCGGGGGTCGCGGCCCGCGGATCAGGGCCCAGGGATCAGGGCCCAGGGCCCAGGGATCAGGGATCGCGGGGCAGGCCGAGCAGGCGCTCGCCGATGACGTTCTTCTGGATCTCGGTGGTACCGCCGGCGATCGACCGGCAGCGGTTGAACAAGAAGCTCGCCACCCAGGCCGCGCCTTCGCCGTCGACGGGGACCGCGGCCGCTGCCGAGAGTTCCATCCCGACCTCTTGGACCCGCTGGTCCTGTTGCACGCCGAGGAGCTTGCGCACGGCCGCCTCGCTGCCGCTCGGATCCGCACCGGCGAGCGCCGACAGGGTGAGGCGATAGCCGAGCACGGCGAGTGCATGACCGGTGACGACGAGCCCGCCCGCGATGTCGAGAAGGTGCGTGTCGGTGTCGAGCCCGCCGGACTGCAACAGCTTCAAGATGCCGACCACCCCGCCGCCGATCGTGCTCGAACTCCCCATGTACACGCGCTCGTTCGCGAGCGTCGTGCGCGCACACCGCCAGCCGTCGTGCTCCTTGCCGACGAGGCAGTCGTCGGGAACGAACACGTCGTCGAAGAACACCTCGTTGAACATCGCCGCACCGGTGAGCTCGCGCAGCGGTCGCGGGTCGACGCCGGGCGACTTCATGTCGAGCATGAAGCACGAGATGCCGTCGTGCTTGGGAGCGTCGGGGTCGGTGCGCGCGAGCAGGATCCCCCAGTCGGCGGTGTGGGCCATCGTCGACCACACCTTCTGTCCGTTCACGACCCACCCACCTTCGACGCGTTCGGCGCGCGTCGTCAACGCGGCGAGGTCGCTGCCCGCGCCCGGCTCGCTGAAGAGTTGGCACCAGGTGATGTCGCCGTCGAGCGTCGGTCGGATCCATCGAGCCTGTTGTTCGGGCGTGCCGTGGACGATCAGGTTCGGCAGCGCCCAGGCGCCGACGGCGATGCCCGGCCGCGTGATCTTCGCGGTCCGGAACTCCTCCTCGATGACGAGGAGTTCGAGCGCGTCCGCGTCGCGGCCCCACGGCGCCGGCCAACTCGGGGTGATGTAGCCGGTCGCGGCAAGACGGCGACGTCGTGCGTCGGGGTCGAGCGGCGCGAGCTCGACGAGCAGGGCACGGAGCTCGTCGCGCAGATGCGCGGCCTCGGGCGGGAGGTCGACCGCGAGCCGTCGGCGCGCTCCGGCCATCGCCGAGTGCGCGGCCGCAAGGCGCCACTCGTGGCCGGGCCCGAACAAGGAGCGCGAGGCCATGGCTCGACGCAGATACAGGTGCGCGTCGTGTTCCCATGTGAACCCGATGCCGCCGAGGACCTGGACGCAGTCCTTCGCGCACTCGTACGCCGCGTCGAACGCGAGCGCCGCCGCGGTCGCCACCGCGACCTCCGCGCCGTTGTCGGTCTCGCCGAGCGCACGGCACGCGTCCCACACCGCGGCGCGAGCCAGCTCCGTGCGGGCGAGCATGTCCGCGCAGCGGTGCTTGACGCCCTGGAACTGACCGATCGGCCGGCCGACCTGCACGCGGTCCTTCGCGTACTCCGCCGCCGCCTCGACGCACCACTGCGCGATCCCGACGGCTTCGGCGGCATACACGATCGCTGCCGTCGCGCGGCCGGACGGCGACGGGTGTTCCCCACCCCCCGAGAGGTCGGCGACCACGCCTGCTGCACCGCGGTCACGCACGATCGCCCGGGTCGGGTCCACGCCCGCGACCGGCGGTGCGGCCCCAGCGAGTTCCACCAGCGCGATGCCCTCGTCGTCGATGGCGACGACCGTCGGTCCGACGACCCGGCCGGCGATCGCCGCGGCCGCCGCGGTCGGCACCGCGGGCCCGGGGGCGCAGGCCCGGCCGAGTTCTTCGACCACCACCGCGAGTTCGACGAGCCCGAAACCCGAGCCGCCCTGATCCTCAGGGACGTGCAATGCGAGCCAGCCGAGTTCCACGAGCGCATCCCAGAACGGCGGGAGCTCGCCCGGCGCGTCGATCGCCGCGCGGACGACGCTCGGCCGACAGTGCTGGTCGGTGAAGCGCCGCACGGCGCGGCGCAGCTCTTCGTGGTCGTCGCTGATTCCAATGGGCATGGGGCCGATCGTCGCACGAACCTGACGCGGGCGTCACGTTCGGCGGGTGCGGGTCAGACGACCTTCACGCCGTCCTGGACGATCGAGATCGCCTGCGTCGGGCACCCCTGCGCGGCCAGGATCACCTTGCCCTCCGACTCCAGGCCGGCGCCCAGCGCTCCCGCGTCGACCACGACGGCAACACCGTCGTCGTCGAGGTCGAAGACCCCGGGAGCCCAGAACGAGCAGTTGCCCGAACCCATGCAGAGGTCGCGGTCGATCGTGATTTCGAGTGCCACGGAACTCAACCTACTGCGCCGAGGCGCTCGCCGACGAGGGCGACCAAGGCGTCCTGCTTGGCGCCGGCATCGGCCTGCTCCTCGGCGAGAATCGCCGTCTCGCTGTAGCTGAACAGATACACGGTGTCGCCGACGAGCACCTGCACGTTGACACCCGCGATCGTGTCGCTCACGTGGACGAACGCTTCGTCGCCGATGTCGAGCGACTCGCGCTCGTCGAGCGGGAACACCACACCCGTCGCATCGAAATACCGCGCGCCCGAATAGATCTGGACCTGGAGCTGACGCAGCACCTGGCCCTCGCTCGTGTCGGCGGGCGGAACGTTCACGTAGTGGCAGTTCGTGTCGCTCCTGCCACCCGCGGAATCCTCGTCGACCTGCGCAGGCACGCCCATGATCGCGGCGGCGTCGTCGCGCGTGACCAACTCGCAGGCGTCGGCGGCCGGAACCGGCAGCGCGTCACCCGAGTTCTCACTCCCTGTCGAACTCGTGGCGCTCGCGTCGCGTGCGTCGCCGCCGCTGCACCCGACGACGAGCGCCGCGGCGAGCACCATCGAGACGCCGGCGCGAACCCGGAGCGTGCGCTCCCCTCGGCACGGCATCGCCACGTCAGTCCGCGACCGCGCGCCACGCGCCATAGCGATCCTGGGTCGCACTCGCCCAGCGCGGGTCGGGCTCGATCGTGGGATCCGAGCGCGCCCAGCGCCGCGCGTCGGCGAGCGACGACTCGAGCCCAGCGGCCTGTCGGGCCAGCCACGCCGCGCCGAGTGCCCCGCCCTCGGGGACAGCGACCGGGTCGACGGGCAGGCCCGTCGCGTCGGCGAGACACTGGAGCCATTCGGCGACGCGCACACCACCGCCGGTCGCGACGATCCGTCGCGCGGGCACGGGTGACGCCTCGATCATGCGGCGGGTAACGAATCCGGCCGCTTCGAACGCGGCCCGCCGCAACGCCGCGGGACCGTGCGTGAGATCGAGGCCCCGCAATTCCGCGCGGCGGTGCGGGTCTTCGATCGGCACCCGCTCGCCCCGCGGATAGGGCACCCACAGCGGAATGTTGCCCGGGTCGGGTTCGGTACCGCCGGGCGCGGTGAGCGCGTTCGCCCAGTTGAGAAACAGCCCACCGGCATTGCTCGGACCGCCGATGAAGTAGCGGCCGGGCGTGGTGTGCGGGATGGGGAAGTACCCGGGGACCTCGACGGGTTCGGCGACGACACTCCACACGATGAGCGTCGTCCCGCAGATCACGAGGACATCACCGGGTTCGTCGGCGCCGGCGACGATCTGTTCGCCCATCGCATCGATCGTGCCGCCCTCGAGTACGCAATCGCCGAGCCCCCGCACCGTGCCCGCAGCGGTGCCACCCGGGACGAGGTCGGCCATCTGGTCGAGCCGGGCGCCGGCTGCGGCGACGAGCGGCGCGTCCCAGCCCGAGAAGTTGAAGAGCGGATAACACGCCGCGGCCGCGGTGGTCGACAGCGCCGGCGCGCCCGACAACGCGAAGTTGCCGACGGCCTGCGCCGGCCAGTACCCGCGGGCGCCCGGTGCCTCGCCGGCGAGCCAGGCAAGGAACCGGCCGAGTTCGCCCGATTCGGTGTGCGTTCCCTCCTCGACGTGGCCTCGTTCGTCGCCGTAGAGGAGGCCGGGCGCGATCGCGCGGCCGTCGTCGCCGACTGCGGTGAGCGACGGGACCATCGCGGCGATGCTCACGCCCCGCGGTGCGAGTTCGGCAGCGCCGAGCGCTTCGAGCGCGCGCACCGGACCGTCGGACCAGCACGTCGCGTCATGTTGGAATCGCTCGGGTGCCGGAACGAAGAACGCGTGCGGGACACGTGCGCTCCGCACGATGTTGCCATCGGCGTCGGCAGCAATCGCCTTCACCGACGACGTCCCGATGTCGATCCCGATCGTGATCTCCGGCACGAGCACGGAGGTTAGGTCAGCGCCGCGGTCTCGCGCGTCCGCGTCGCGCGGCCGGCGTCACGCGTTCGGGTGCAGGTGACGGAGCGCCGCGTCGTGCAGACGCGCGTTCGTCGCGAGCAGGGAGTCGGGACGCGACGGGTTGTCGCCGTGGATCGTCGTCCACCTCGCGCCTGCCTCCTCGAGGATCGGGATCAGCGCGGCGACGTCCCAGTAGGCGACGATCGGATCGACGCTCACGTCGAACGCTCCCTCGGCGACGAGCATGTGCTGCCAGAAGTCGCCGACCCCCCGCGTCCGCCAGCACGCGTGCGACAGCGACAGGAGCCGCTCGCCGACCACATCGAAGCGTTCCTTCGTATCCCACGCGAACGAGAGCTGGGCGTCGGCGAGGTCGTGAACCGACGAGACCTGGAGGCGGCGGCCGTCGTGATAGGCGCCGAGCCCGCGGCCGGCCCACCAGCGAGATCCGAGGGCGGGCGCCGACACCACCCCGACGACGAGTTCGCCCGCGCGCTCGAGCCCGATCACGGTCGCCCAGATCGGCACGCCGCGCACGTAGTTCTTCGTGCCATCGATCGGGTCGACGATCCAGCGGCATTCCGCGTCGCCGTCGTCGCCGAACTCCTCGCCGGCCACCGCGTGGTCGCGGGCCCGCTCGGCCAGGATCTCCCGAATCCGCGCCTCGGCGGCGTGATCGGCCTCGGTGACGGGCGTGAGATCGGGCTTCGTCTCCACCGCCAGGTCGTGGGCCCGGAACCGCGACATCGTCACCGCGTCGGCGGCATCGGCCAACTCGAGCGCGAGGCTGAGCGCGGTCTCGGTCTCCATCGCCGCGACGCTAATGGGTGCGTTCACGCGCCCCCACTTGGGGGCCACCGGACGGTCGCGCACACGTCTCGCAAGATCGCGGAAAAGAATTGGGGGGCGAACAGCCGATAGAGAACCGTGGCGCTCACCGAGTTCAGAACCCAGGTACCCTCACTTGCGATGGTCTCCACCGTCGACGCCGAGCGGACGGCGCTCGTCGAGCGCGTGAGCGGCCTCGCCACCGCCTACGTCTCGGCGGGTGAACCCCCCGGCCTCCCCGACTTCATCCGTCGGTATTACGGCGCCGTCGCGGTCGACGACCTCACCGCGCGGCGAATGGAAGATCTTGCCGGGGCCGCCCGCGCCCATTGGCGTCTCGCGGCCGACCGGGCACCGGGTACCGCGGTCGTGCGCGTCGGCAATCCGAACACGCAGACCGACGGCTGGCAATCACCCCACACCGTCGTCGAGATCATCACCGACGACATGCCGTTCCTCGTCGACTCCGTGACGATGGAACTCGATCGCCACGGGCTCGGCCTCCAACTCGCGGTGCACCCGATCGTGCGCGTCCGCCGCGACGACACCGGTCGGTTGCTCGGCCTCGCCGACGAGCACGAATCGGGCCCGGGCGTGTGCGTCGAGTCGTACCTCCACGTCGAGGTCGAGCGGTGCACCGACTCCGAGTCGCTCCGCGACATCGTCACCGATCTGCGCCGCGTGCTCGACGATGTGCGTCACGCCACCGGCGACTGGGCGAGGATGCTCGCCACCGTGCGCCGCGTGATCGACGACCTCGCCCGCCGCCCGCCGCCGGTCGCGCCCGACGAGCTGATCGAGACGCGGGCGTTGCTCGAATGGATGGCCGATCATCACTTCACGTTCCTCGGCTACCAGGAATACGCGCTCAACGACGCGGCCTTCGACGACGCGGCAGTCGACGGCGAGGCAGTCGACGGCGAGCCTGTCGACGCCGAGCCTGTCGACAGCCACGGCGCTGACAGCGACGATGCGGCCCTCGACGCAGGCCCCGACGACACGAGCGCGGAGACGCTCGCGCCACTCGGCGACACGGGGATCGGCATCCTGCGCGGTCGCACCCAGACCGACGACGGCGACACCTTCGCGGCCCTCCCGGCGGCATTGCGCGCCCGCGCTCGCGACAAGACGCTGCTCGTGCTGAGCAAGGGCAACACCAAGAGCACGATCCACCGCAGCGCCTACCTCGACTACGTCGGGGTCAAGCGGTTCGACGACCGCGGCGAGGTCGTCGGCGAACACCGCTTCCTCGGCCTGTGGACGAGCGCGGCCTACAACTCGAGTCCGATCGACATCCCGGTGCTGCGGCACAAGGTCGCCTCGGTCGTCCGGCGCGCCGGGTTCCCGCCGAATTCGCACTCGGGCAAGGATCTCATCGCGATCCTCGAGACCTACCCGCGCGACGAGCTCTTCCAGACTTCCGAAGACGAGCTCTACGAGATCGCGATGGGGGTGCTCGCGCTCCAGGAGCGTCGTCGGGTCCGCGTCTTCGTGCGTCGCGACCGCTTCGAGCGGTTCGTGAGCTGCCTCGTGTTCGTGCCGCGCGACCGCTACAACACCGGTCTGCGGCTCAAGATCGACGAGATCCTGCGCTCGTCGTTCAACGCGGTCGGGTCCGAGTACACGGCACGGGTGAGCGAGTCCGTGCTCGCGCGCCTCCACTTCGTGCTCCGCACGATCCCCGGACAAGTACCCGAACCCGACCCGACGCACCTCGAGACGACCATCGCGGCGGCGTCACGAACCTGGTCCGACGACCTGCGTGAGCGTCTCGTTGCCGAGCACGGCGACGTGCACGGCAACGCGCTCGCGCGCCGTTGGGCCGATGCCTTCCCTCCCGCCTACCAAGACACCAACGGCACCGCGGTCGCGGTCGCCGACCTGGCGTGCCTCGAGCAGCTGCTCGATCGCGACGAGACCGTGCTCCGACTCGATCCACCGTCCGACGGCGGTCCGCTGCTCTTCTCGGTGTTCGGCAGCCGCCAACTCGCGTTGTCCGACGTCATGCCGACGCTCACGAACATGGGGGTGACGGTCCTCGACGAGCACCCGTACCGGCTGCAACTCGCCGACGGTCGCCGGGTGTCGATCGAGCGGTTCGGGTTGCGCGCCGCGCTCGGCACGACCATCGATCTCGCCGAGGTTCGCGCCGAGTTCGAGGACGCATTCGGCGCGGTCGTTCGGGGCGACGCCGAGAACGACTCGTTCAACGCGCTCGTGCTCGCCGCCGGGCTCACCTGGCGAGAGGTCGCGATGCTGCGCGGCTACGGGCGGTTTCTCCGCCAGGTCGGGACGCACTTCAGCCAGGACTATCTCGCCTCGACCCTCGCCGCGCACCCCACGATCTGCCGGTTGCTCGTCGGGTTGTTCACGTTGCGCTTCGATCCCGACCACCACGACGAGGGCGCCGAGGTCTCGACCCAGATCCGGGCCGCGCTCGACGACGTCACTTCCCTCGATGACGACCGCATCCTGCGCGCCTACCTGCACCTCGTCGAGGCGACGCTGCGCACGAACTGGTTCCAGGTCGACGCCGACGGCATGCCCCCGTACCACTTCGCGGTGAAGCTCGACCCGGGTCGCGTTCCCGATCTCCCCAAGCCGCGACCGGTCTCTGAGATCTTCGTGTACTCGCCGCGGGTCGAGGGCGTCCACCTGCGCATGGGTCGTGTCGCGCGGGGCGGGATCCGGTGGAGCGACCGCCGCGAGGACTTCCGCACCGAGATCCTCGGACTCGTCAAGGCACAGATGGTCAAGAAC
>SXGT01053678.1_pt1 | contig 13183 bp, 9 predicted proteins | sample 3176221 | NCBI WGS metagenome assembly SXGT01 (sample SAMN11356862, study PRJNA531348) | freshwater metagenome | isolation source: freshwater sample F1-120 | place: China: Fuxian Lake, Yuxi | collected 2017-12-25
CCAATCATTTCCTTTAATACTACTGTAGTTTCTTTGAGGCCATTTCTTATATTTTTTTGATATTGTAAATGTTCAGGTGTTCTCAAATAGTTGAATGGGATATCAATTGGTTTTTCATCTTTAGAATAGAACATTTTACCTTGTTCTTCTTCTTCTGGGTCATAATGGACCAACTCATTTCTGTATTTCTTAGGAGTGATGTAGGCATAATTTTGATTTTTACTATCTAAAAGAGAAATAATTCGCTTTTCTTGTAGTAATTCAGATACATATCTAATGACAGTGGTTTTTGACATTGAGAGTTTATCAGTTATTGCATTGACAAATGTTGGAGAGTTTTGCATAATGTACTCTAGGATTTTTTGTTTACTGTTATCTATCAAATTTTTATGATAATCACTTTCACCACGAGTCATATCGTATTGTATGGTATTCAATTGATCTATAAATTGATGATTGTGGTTTTTTCTAAAATTTCAGTTCAATGATTCAACTAAAAAGTAGAAATTAGATTAATTCAAGATTTATAATTTCATTATTATTATCAACAATTCGAACTTTGCCATCTCTAACCATATTCATAATCTGGTTCATCTTTACCTGATTGTCTTTGATTATCTCTATTTCCTGTTGCATTGATTTTTGCTCTTGCTTTTGCTTTTCCATCTCAGTTCTTTGCTCCTCAATTGCCTTACGCTCAGCAAGTAATCTCTCAGAATCATCAATGGTAAGATCAGCCATTCCTTTTTGATATTCTGCAAACAAATCATCTAATGTAGGTTGAAAGTAACTGTTATCGAGTTTCATATCGTGGCCCATTAATCTCTCAATTAATGGTGAATTGGACTCTTTGTTCATTTTTAGAATCGTATTGAATCTGCGTCTCATAGCATGACATAAGAGATTAGGAGCACCGTCAAAATTCACGCCTGCATTTATTTTAGTTCGCAGTATCATGTTAGATATTGAAGCTTCAGAGATGGGTTTTGGTTTTGCAGAACCGTTGGTGTATTGTGCAGTAAAAACTGGACTATCATTTGTGATAATTTCGCCTCTGTATTTTCTTTGTTCTATGTATAATGATAGAGCTTCGTTAGATTCCTTATTGATGAACGTGACATATTCCTCGTTAGAACCCTCATAGACAGTAACTGCTAGACAGCCATTTGGCATTTGTTTTAAATCTCTCATTTTTAAAACTGGAAGAGCTCCACGTCTAACGCCTGATGCAGATAGAAATAAGATGATAGATTTGTTTCTAAGGTCTTTAACTGAATGTAGCATTCGTTTGATTTCTGCTGTTGTGTACGGTCTCGTGGTCTTTGATTTTTGTTTTTTACCTAGCATTTTTCTTATCTTTTTCCAGTTAATTCCAATCTTATCATTTGAATCGCATAATGATTGGATTGCAAATGTAATTCCTCGGATATAGTTGGTATTTCGTCCCTTTTCTTTGAATAAACGGACATAATCTTGAATTTTTTCTTGTAAATCCTGATTACTCATCAATAAAATCTGCTCAATTGATTCTAAATTACTAAAAATTCTAAATCGATTCAGGTGATAGTAATATTGGTCTCTAGTTCTTTCTGTTTGGATAAAATCCTCAAAACTTTGAATAGATTTACTTTTCAACATCTAAAGGTCTATTATTTTGAGTATTTAATATCGGAAATGGTATGAACTTTTAAAGTTTAAACTTGTTTTAGATCTAAAAACGTTAGTAATAAATCAAAGATAGTAATTCAACCAGATATGGGAGAATTAGAACACAAATACGAAGTAACAATAGACGTAACTGAAGCAAAACAAAAACTCCCAGACGCTATCAAGGCAGAGTTAAAGGAGTCAGGTATGATGGATGATAAAGGAAAATTAAAACTCAAAGGAGTTAGTCCAAAAATGCTCAAAAAAATGAAGCAGGAAATTGTGAATTGTCCAGTATTAAAAGAGGAAATTCAATTTGTCCAATGTTTCATCTGTCCAAACTTCCAAAGTAGAGTGATGGGAAAAGTGCTCTGTAAAGGCGACTCTTTAAAATAAAGAGCAAATTCCATATCAATCAAATAGCGAGTAAGTTATCACGAAAGGCTCATTAGTAAAATTATTTCTTTGAATTCTAGTTTGAGTAAAGAGGACATTGGAATTACAGTTTCAAAGGAAGCAGATTTTAGTGAATGGTATACCCAAGTGGTGCTAAAAGCAAAACTAGCAGATTATGCACCAGTAAAAGGCCTAATAGTGTTAAGACCTGATGGTTATTCAATTTGGGAATCATTGAGAAGTACTTTTGATGAAAAATTTTCTAAAAATGGAATTAGAAATGGATTTCTTCCAATATTAATTCCAGAATCACTTTTAGGAAAAGAACAAAAACATTTTGCAGGATTCAATCCAGAAGTATTCTGGGTAACACATTCAGGAGAAAATGAAATAGGAGACAGGCTGGCACTTAGACCTACTTCAGAAACTTTGGCGTATACAATGTATTCCAAATGGATACAGAGTTGGAGAGACTTGCCATTAAAGATTAATTTTTGGAATACAGCATTAAGAGCTGAGATAAAAGCTACGAAACCATTTCTTAGAACCTCGGAATTTTTATGGCAAGAAGGACACACAGTTCATGCAATCCAAGAAGAAGCAGAAAAAGAAGTGATGAAGATTTTAGAGATTTATAAAAATACTGTCGAAGATGAATTAGCTATTCCAGTAGTTACAGGTAAAAAAAGTGAAAAAGAAAAATTTGTTGGTGCAGTATATACGACTACTATGGAGGCAATAATGCCAGATGGAAAAGCTCTTCAGATGGGAACATCGCATTTCCTTGGACAGAATTTTTCAATTCCATTTGAAGTAAAATTTGCAGACAAAGATAACGTAGAACAGTTCGCATGGCAAACTTCATGGGGTGTATCATGGAGATTAATTGGTGCCATGATCATGGTACATGGAGATGATAAAGGACTTGTACTTCCACCAAAAGTAGCACCTATTCAGGTTGTAATAGTTCCAATTTACAAATCAAATGAAGCCAGAGAAGTCGTATTTCCAAAATTAGATGAAATTCGCCGACAATTAGAATCAAAAAAAATTAGAGTGTATGTTGATGACAGAAATGAGTTAACCCCAGGATACAAATTCAATGATTGGGAGCTAAAAGGAGTTCCGTTAAGAATCGAGATAGGACTAAAAGACATAGAAAAACAGCAGATTGTTTTAGCAAAAAGATACAATCGTGAAAAAATAAGTTTGGGATTCTCAGAAATTGAGAAAATCAGCGTGATACTAGACGAGATACAAAAGGATATGCTAAAAATTGCAAGAGTAAAGGCCAAAGAAAATACAGTCAATATTTTAGACTATACAGAGTTTAAATCAAAAATAGGAAAAGGTGGTTTTTTCAATGCGTATTGGTGTGGTAAAACAGAGTGTGAGGAAAAAATCAAAGAAGAGACAGGTGCAGACATAAGAGTAATTCCGTTTGGTAGTGAAAACACAGGAGGCAATTGTGTGTATTGTAAAGAGCAGAGCATTTCAACTCCAATATTTGCAAGAGGGTATTAGCAGATGACATCATCTGCAAATGTGAAGGAGAAAAATCCAATTTCAGAGCAATTCAAAGAAATCAGAAACAGAACACTTGAATTAGTAAAAACTTTGGAAAAAGATGATTTTGTAGTACAACCGGCATTTTTCACAAGTCCAGCAAAATGGCACATAGGACACGTGAGTTGGATTTACGAAGCAATAATGAGCAAAATAGATAAAAATTATGAGTTTTATTCTAAAGAATTTTCAGAGTATCTAAATTCATACTATCAACAATTTGGAGTTCCGCATGATAAAGGAGACAGAGGAATTATCTCAAGACCTACAACAGAACAAATTTTTCAGTATTTCAACACGATCAGTCAAAGAGTAAATCACATTATTGAATCAGAGTCACTCAGTAATGATGCAACCAAATTAATCATCATGGGATTTCATCATGAATGTCAACATCAAGAACTATTAGTTTATGATCTGCAATATCTGCTGGCAGAACAATATAGACCAATTAGAAAAAATGAAAAACCACACTCATCAAATTTTGAACAGAGATCAATAGAAATCAAAGGTGGGGTATACACTGTTGGATATAACGGATCAGACTATTGTTATGATATTGAATTACCAGAACACAAAGTGTATCTTGAAAACTATGCAATAGATGCATTTCCAATAACCAATGAACAATATCTAGAATTCATCGAAGATGGCGGATATGATACTTACAAGTACTGGCTTTCAGATGGATGGGAAAAGGTGGAGAAAAATGGATGGAAATCACCAATGTATTGGGAAAAAACAGATAATCAATGGAAAGTGAGAGACTTTCTAGGAATTAGAAAATTAAATCCAAAAGAACCAGTATGCCATGTCAGCTATTACGAAGCAGACGCATATTGTAAATGGGCTGGAAAGAGACTTCCAACAGAGGCAGAATGGGAAAAAGCAGCTTGTTGGAATGAAGAGAAACAGCAAAAGACAGTATTCCCGTGGGGTAATGAACAACCTACAGAACAGAATTCCAATTTACTAGAATCATATCATTGGGGATGTACAGAAATCGGTTCATACCCTAATGGGGTAAGCCCATCAGGATGTCATCAAATGATAGGAGATGTATGGGAATGGACTGCATCTGAATTTACAGGATATCCAGGATTCAAGACAGGGTTTGAGGAATACAATGACAAGTGGTTTGCAAATCAAAAAGTATTACGCGGCGGGTCTTTTGGGACACCAAAAATGTCAATACGTGGAAGTTATAGAAATTTTTTCAGATTAGATGAGAGATGGTTATTTTCAGGATTTAGATGCGCAGAAAATATCTAGAATTTAGTTTTTTGAAACCAAAGTCAATGCAAAATAATTATTTTCATCTAACCAAGTATTTTTAATATTAAATCCAGTTTGATGCATCAATTCACGTATTTGAGATAATGTGTATTTATGAGAATGCTCAGTGTGAATTAACTCATTTTTCTTTAACATTAATGAAATATTTGCTTTTTTAATACTGACAGATTGATCTATTAGAGATTTCAGATACATTTCAATTCTTTGATCATGTTCATTGTATATTGCATGGTGAGAAAAATAATTCAGATTAAAATCTGCATCTAATTCATCATTGATTCTAGATAAGATGTTAAGATTGAATTTGGCAGTGATGCCTTGAGAATCATCATATGCATTTTCCAAAATTGTTTTGTTTTTTACTAAATCAAGACCAATTAAGAAAATATCATCATCTTTCATAGTAGAGTGTATTTTCTTCAAAAATTCTTTGCCATCGTTAGATGTAAAATTGCCAAAACTAGAACCTAGAAAAACAATTAGATTTTTTTGGTCGTCATAATTGCTTAGAAATTCAAGACCACCTTGATATGTATCAATTATTCCAGTAATGTGGAGATCATCATAATCTTGTTGAAGTAATGCCGAACTTTCAGTCAAAATTTCAGAAATATCGATAGGAAAATATTCTATTTTTTCTTGAATACGATTTAAGATATCTAAAATCAGCCTTGTTTTTATGGAAGAACCACTGCCAAGTTCAACCAGCCTAAAAGAATCAACAAGATACAAAGGTAATTCGTCTTTGAGTTTTTTGAGAATATTAATTTCAGTTCTTGTCGGATAATATTCTGACAAATTACATATTTGTTCAAACAATTCAGATCCTTTTTTATCATAGAAAAATTTAGGACTGATAAATTTTAATGGCTGGTTTAAACTAAAAGATATTTCATCAGCAAAACTCTTTTCAATTTTAGTAGAATGTGGTTTAAAATATTGGAGTTTAGAATCTACATAGTATTTTTTATAATGTATGTTTTTTTGAATTGTTTTACTCAAGTAACAAATTAGATTTTATTTAACATAAATGCTTTATCCTGAATCAACAGGCACAAACTATATTTCTTGATATACTTCTTTATTCAATTCCATACATTGGATGAAATTCTGAGAATTGAACATTTAAGTAAATTTTTTACCAAAAAAGGAATTTTCAGTAGAAAAACAACCATGGTAAAAGCAGTAGATGACGTGTCATTCGCTCTAAAAAAAGGAGAGGTCTTTGTATTAGCAGGTGAATCAGGATCAGGCAAATCTACAATTGCAAAATTAATCCTCAAATCAATTGGTGCAGATTCAGGGAAAATAATATTTGAAAACCAGGAAATTAAAAATGATAAAAAAAGTTTAGAAAAAATTAGAATGAATTGTCAAATGATACATCAGGATCCATACGATTCTGTAAATCCACGAATGAACATAGGAGATATAATTTCAGAACCGCTTGAAATTCATAAAATTGGAAGTAAAGACGATAGAAGAAAAAGAGTCATAGAAGTGCTGCACGAAGTAAAACTTGAACCAGCAGAAGAGATCCTAAGAAAATATCCCCATATGCTATCAGGAGGACAAAGACAAAGAGTGGTGCTTGCAAGAGCACTGGCGTTAAGACCAAAAATAATTCTTGCAGACGAGCCTGTTTCCATGTTAGATGTTTCCATAAGGGCAGAGATGCTGGAATTAATGCAAGAGTTGCAAAAGAAATATCAGATTTCTTTCATATACATCACTCATGATTTAGCTACTGCCAGATACTTTGGTCAAAAAATAGGAATTTTGTATCTAGGGAAAATTGTAGAGATGGGATTAATAGATGATGTATTACTAAAACCAAAACACCCCTATACACAAGCTCTCATTGATGCGATTTCAGATCCGGATCCTGAAAATCTCAATAAAGAAAGAAAGATCAGAATCAATGAGCCATTAGATATTGATGTTTATGCTGGATGTAGATTCAGGGCAAGATGTCCATATGTTATTGAAAAATGTCAAAAAGAGCCAAATTTAGAAAATATTGAAAAAGAACACTTTGTTGCCTGTTATGTTAATCTAGACTAGGATGTTCTAACAGAAGGCATTCGTTTGTCTTTGTATGTAACAACATACGATACACCATTCTTTGGATAAACACCATAAATGAGTTTAGCTTTTTGGACTACAGAGTCTTTGAGGGAAACCATAATGAATTGACTTTCTTGAGAACGCTCCTCTAAAATTTTTGCCAATTTTTCAGAGTTTGGTGCATCAAGATGTGCATCTACCTCATCAAAGAGGTAAAATGGAGATGGTTTTAATTTTTGAAGTGCCAAGACAAAGACTATTGCAGCCAATGTTTTTTCACCTCCACTAATTGATGTAGATTCTCTTTTTGGTTTGTTTGGAAATTGAATCATGTAAGAAATTCCAGAATTGAAGATATCATCTTCATTTTGCAATTCAAGCCAAGCGTTACCACCAGTCATTTTATTAAAAATCAGGCGAATTTCTTTATCCACCTTATCAAATGCATCCAAGAATGTTTGTCGCTTATCTTTTTCAATATCTTCAATGAATTTTACAATGGAATTTCGTTCTTCCTCTAAGGAATTTTTACGCACGGACATGGAACGATATCCATAAGATACTTCAAGATATGTTTCAGGAGCTTTGGCATTAAGAGCATTAAGAGATGTTAATTCAGTAGTTAGTCCTTGTACTATTGATTCAACATCAAATGTTTCCATATTTTTAGCAAATCCAAATGATGAGAGAAGATGGTTTAGCTTAGTTTCATTTTCAATTAAATCGTGTAAATCACGAGTTAAAGAATCAGATTGTCTTTCAAAAGAATTGATTTCCTTGGTAATCTCTTTGTCTTTTTCTGAAAGAATTTTTAATTTCTCATCGTACTCTTTAAGTTGACCAATTGACGAACCAGATGTCGAGATAAGATCTTGTTCTTTCTCTCGCAGTTTAACAAGTATTTCAGTTTTAGATTCTTTGTTTAGTTCCAACTCTTTAATTTTGTTTTCTAATTCTTGTCGTTGTGAGTTTAATGAAGATTCTTCATCATAGAGACTTTTAATTTGCAATTTTTTTCGATTATCTTCAGTTTGTAACGCGGTTAATTGTGAATCTTTATCACGATATTCATTCATTATTGTAGTGTATAGTTTTTCAAGATCAGATTTTTTTACATTCACATTAGATAATTCATTTGCAATACGAATTTGTTCTCCACTGGCATAATTTTCTTCAACAATAGTAATTCGCGCATTAAGTGAATCTATGTGAGATTCATGTGTAGAGATTTCTACAAGTAAAGTGTTATTTCGTACATTTAATTCAGAGATTCTTGTAGCCAATTGTTGTTTCATATGTATTGCAGATGAAATTCTTGATTGTAAATTAGAATAATTCTCATCAGTTGACGCAAGGCCTTGTTCTGAAAGAGACAATCTCTCGGCATAACTCTGGATAGAATCTTCAAGTTTCTTTAGAGAGTGTTTTTTCTTTAAAACATATTTTCTAAGCAAACTGATGGATTCAAGCAATCCATCAATATCCGTACTCATGGAGATGATTTTAGTCAATTTTGAGATTTTTGAATTAATATCAATTATCACAGCGCCTCCTTTAGCCTCAAAATACTCTCCATCCAGAGTTACTGCCTTATGACCTAACTTGGATATACGGTGTGCAGAATCTCTAGAATCAGCAAGAACAACATTTCCAAATAAAAATGTCTTAAGTGCAGAATAAGAAGGATCACATCGTACATAATCGGAAAGCACACCAATTACACCAGATTCCTTTGGTAAATCTAATTTGAATTTTGGAATCGCATCAAGCGGAATAATTTTTAATTTTGGAAGATTTTTTGAACGGGCAACTTCTGCAATGCCAAGTAATGTTACAAAATCTGGAACAACAATTGCTTTAATCCAATCAGAGCTTACAGCGAGTACTGAACGCTCGTATTTTTTATCCCAAGAAATCATTTCATAGACTAATCCCTCAATACCAAGTTTAGCTGCATCCTCTTTTAGTTTGGCAACTGTGTAATCTTCATGCATTATTCCCTTCACGGTTTTAATTTTTGTTTCATATTGTGCAGCTGCTTTGCTTGATTTTTCTAAAATTAAGTCAAGTTCTTCTAAATCATTTAGTGTTTTAGATTTTTTTAGATTAAGTTTAGATATTCTAGATTTCAATTCAGAAATTGATGCATTATGATTATTGATCATAGATTCTAATCTAAATTTCAGAGCAGACAATGTCACTATGTCTTTTTCTAGATCAGATGATTTGGCAGAATTAGAGTCAATTTTAAGTTGAGACTCTTCTTTTTCGTTTTCTGCTTTTGAGAGTTTTAGTTTAGCATCATTAAGTTGATCAGAAAGTAATTTGATTTTGTTATCAATTTCAGATTTCTTAGATGCTACTACAGATTGTTCTGTCAAAATTTTATTTCTTTCAGAATCAAGTAATTCTAAATCATCGTTGATTTTTTGTTTTTTCATATTGGTTTCATTAATTGATTCTGTAGTTTGTAAAACGCGAGTTTCAATTTCACCTCTAGATAGTTCAATTACTTGAATTTCATTTTTAATTTCAGGAATTCTGAAATCAATTTGTTGAACTCTTTTGGTGGATGCGACAATTCCACTGTTATCAATTTCATATTGTTCCATTGCAGAGCTGAGTTCAGAATCAATCGCTGCTTTGGCCTGACTATAATCATTAGCTGCAGTCATTAATTTTGATTTTTCACTTTCAAGTGCATGTATTTCACTCCTAATCAGAGCACGTTCATCATCGAATTTTTTGATTTCAGAGGTGATTTTGTTAAATGTGTCTTCTTTAGAGGATTTTTGACTTGTGATTAGCCTTAATTTGTTTGATGTTGCAATTGCTTTGTATCGATTTAGCTCTCGTCCCAATATATCATGACGAAGTTTTTGATTTCTTTCCTCTTCAAGCTCATCGATTCTTTTTTTGATTTCGCCCATCTTGGCAAGTGCAATTTCCAATCTTCTGTCAGCATCATCTAGTTGTTTGATTGCCTCAGTTTTTTTCTCATCAAAATAAGACAATCCAATTAAATCTTCAATGGTGTTTCGTTTTTCTTCTGATGTGAATTCAGATATTCTAGTAACGGTTCCTTGTTGTACTGCATTTAGTTGACCCAGTCCAGCATTTGCAACATCAAGAAGATCTAATATTTGACTTCGGTTTGTAGGTTTTTTGTTAAGATAGTATGTATTTTCTCCTTTATCATCCATTTCCCTTGTGATTTCCACCACATCAGAATCAACTGGAATTTTTCTATCAGAATTGTCAAAGTGAACACTAGATCTTGCAATTTTAGGTCCATGTCTATTACCTTCTATATCATGCAAGAGAGATCTGAGTTTATCTACTCTCATCATCTTTGGTTTGTTTTCGCCTAGAGCAAAAATTATTGCGTCAAGGATGTTACTCTTTCCAGAACCGTTAGGACCAGAGATAGAAACTAACCCGGGTTCAAACAGAACAGTTGTATTTTTAAATCCAAATGATTTGAAACCAAAGATCTCTACTTTTTTAATGTGAACCAATGAAAATAATTTCTCATTTGGTTGGATAATCGATGGTTAACAAGTTTAGTTGACATAATTGATTAATTTTTCTTGGTTTACTATCATTTTTTTCGTAATGGTGATAATTATGAAACCGTAATCAGAATTACATATAGATTTTGTATGATGTTTTTTGAACCTAAAAATGAGCCTGAATTTAAACAAACGACATGAAATTAAAGCCAGATTGTTTTTCTAGCCTGGGTCAAATAGCTCAAAAAGAGATATGAAAATAAACAATCTTATCAACATACAGGGTTAGAGATTAGAAATTTTAGTGAGTTATTTGCCTTCGACGAATTTTTCACAGTCTGCTTTTGCTTGAACATCTGACATTTGTTCAATAGGATGCTTCATCAAATATGCACTGGCGGGGATAATTGGACCGCCTACACCTCTGTCAAGTGCAATCTTTGCTAGTCTAATAGCATCAATGACAATGCCTGCAGAGTTTGCTTTATCATCGACTTCTAAACGAACTTCCATATTGTAAGGAATGTTAGCCCACTGTCTACCCTCAATTCTCATAAACATGAGTTTTGTATTACCCAGGAAGGGAATAAAGTCAGATGGTCCAACGTAAATCTGATCATCGGCTAATCTTTCCTTAAGTTGACTTTGAACACTTTCAGTTTTAGAAATTCTCTTGGAGGCCAACCTATCTTGTTCTTTCATGTTTAGAAAATCGGTGTTTCCTCCAACGTTAATTTGATAAGTTTTTTCAATTTTTGTTCCACGATCACTGCATAATTTAGCTAATGTTCTATGAACTATAGTAGCACCTACCTGGCCTTTGATGTCATCACCAATTACAGGTATGTTTTTTTCTTTGAATTTTTTGGCCCATGTTTCATCAGATGCGATAAAAGACGGGATACAGTTTACAAAGGCAGTATTTGTGTCAAGGCAAATTTGAGCCCAGAACGCAGTGACTTGATCAGAGCCTACTGGCAAATACGAGACAATAATTTCAACGTCATTATCTTTAATGATTTGTTTGATTTCTTCTGCAAGTTGTGCGTCGGTTTTTGTTGTTTGTATTGGTTTTATTCTATTTTCAACCCAAATGCCAACTCCGTCAAGAGCAGGACTTTGGTAAACTTTGGCACCGGTTTTTGGCATTGTTTCTTTTGGAATCCAGTTTACCATGTTAGGATATTCATATATTGCTTCATTGAGTAGTTTGCCAACCTTGTTGTCGCCAACATCAAAGCCACATACAAAATCAATATCATGAATTCCGTATCCTGCTAGTCTATCATGAATTATACCAGTAATTTCTTGAGAAGGGTTTTGTCTGTAATACTCTATCCCCTGAATTAGGCCCGCAAAACAATTACCTATGCCTACCAGACCTACTCGAATTCGTTTTGTCATTCAGAAATTAGTGAAATCATGAAGGTTTTAAGTTTTCTTAAAAGATCATGAACTGTTATGAGACTAAGGCAGAATTTTATACTTGTCGCCAAGAAATCTCAACATGGTAGAACCAGGTCGTCCTGTAAAAGACATCAAAATAGATTCAAACACATCAATAGAAAAAATTTTTGATGAAATATCGCAATCAGGTGGATTTGAATCGGTTAATCTTTCAGATGGTCTCGATATTTTAACTGTGATGATTTCAGATCAAGAGTGTCTGAAATTTGTTTCGTTTGTTGGTGCTGTTGTATCAACAGGATTACGCGGAATTATCAAAGATATGATAAAAAATAAATGGTTTGACGTTGCAATTACAACTTGTGGTGCTTTAGATCATGATATTGCACGACACTTTTCAAATTACAAAGAAGGTTCGTTCACTATGGATGATGGAGAACTTGCAGATCAAAATATCCATAGATTGGGAAATATTTTAGTGCCAATGGAAAGCTATGGGCCGCTTATTGAAGAAAAAATGCAATTATTCTTAGAAGAAGAATACAAAAAAGGAGTAAAAGAAATGTCCACTGCAGAAATTTGCAACATGATTGGAAAACATTTGGGAGAAGATTCTTTTCTTTATTGGGCTTACAAAAATAAAATCAATGTAGTAGTACCAGGAATTATGGATGGTGCAGTAGGTAGTCAAATATGGTTATTCATACAAAAACACCGTGATTTTAAATTGAATCTAATAGCAGATGCAGATTTGTTGTCAGGATTAATATTCAAAGCAAAAAAATCAGGAGCTTTAATGATAGGAGGTGGAATTTCAAAGCACCATACATTATGGTGGAATCAATACAGAGAAGGTTTGGATTATGCGTTTTACATTACAACAGCACAAGAATTTGATGGTAGTCTAAGTGGCGCTCTAGTAAGAGAGGCGATTTCATGGGGAAAAGTCACACAACAAGCCAGACAAGCTACTCTGCATGCAGAAGTAACAACAATTTTGCCATTTATTTATGCAGCTTTAGTTTCAAAGCTAAAATAATCAAATCAGGTAAAAACTATTATTCAATAGAATTCAGTATAATACATTGTATTCTAAAATAAGAATTAAAGAATTAAGACCAATTAATTTAGAAGGAGGTTACCTAATAGACGGATTTCCGTCAGTAGGTTTTACCAGTGCAATTGCAACAGAATCAATGATACAAACATCACAGTTTAGTTTAGCAGGAATAATTGATTCAGATAGTTTCCCACCAATTAGTTTGATTAAAGAGGGCAGACCAAATTACCCA